>JGI26273J51734_10000174_pt1 | contig 32328 bp, 10 predicted proteins | sample SaaInlV_125m_DNA_FD_51734 | JGI IMG/M metagenome (IMG submission 51734) | reverse complement strand
CACGTACCCACAATTCTATCATGATTTAATAACCATGCGGGGGGCTATGCCGACACACCTGGGAGCGAACCCACGCAATCACGTTAATCACGACTACTCCTGTTCCTCCCTGGAGAATTTTTATTATTAATACGAAAGCATGTAATAAATAAGCACTATCTAATAAGTGTTTAATTAACTAAATAAGCATGTATAAAATATATGTATTTATTATTGCTTATTTATTATTACTTGATGCAAGTTTATTTTATGCACCAGCGCAGCAGGTAGATTCACGATCGAGCCTACAGGCACAACTGTTGCTCTATATATTCTTGTTCACGGAGTTGAATACGTGGACGAAAAGTCAGAGCGATCAGTTAATATATATATCCTGTGTCTGTCCGGACATTAGTTGCCGCTGGGGCTTGTCACCTTGATTGCTGCTTGCATGTTGCTGCCAGCCCTCGGATAAACTCGGTACTGCGAACACTTTACGCTTTCTCCTGTCCCGGCGATCATCGAAGCCTGACATATGCTTCATGCAAATAGAGCAATTGTTCGAGCAACATATGGGATTATGCTTGTCGACCTCTTCCACCCAATCGAAATCAAATCTTCTACATCTCGACTGCATAAAAGATCGCAAGGTATTGTCTCAGACGGCCTGAACACGTTATTATGTACCTCTGTATTTTATTTATGTTTTTAACGATGACTCTATGTTCATTCCTTTTTTTTCGCATACACGTGAATATATATTGTCGCTGAATAATTGAGTTGATCCGTATCAGGGCTCAGATTTCTTTCGGAAACTGTCTCGAGAATTCAATCCAAGATGCGATGTGGCAGCAGTTATCTTTGCCAAATACTTTGACGCAAACAACCGAACTATTGGGCGGGTGGCGTTTCGGCGCTTTTTCTCGGAGTCCCAGCACGAAGCCAAGGTGGCATTGATGTGTGATGAATACGATATTGATGTTGCATTTCAAGCTTTTATAATTACNGCCGATAACTTTGCCACTTCAGAGTCCACAGTTGACGATACAACCATGAACGAGCCTTTATCACACTACTTCATCAATAGCTCGCATAATACATTTTTATCAGGCACGCAGTTGTTTTCTTCTTCTTCTACAGAACCAATCAAGCGTGCCTTGATGCATGGCTGCCGAGTGATTGAGTTAGATTGCTATGATGGCGGAAACAATGGTCCTGTCGTCAAGCACGATGGAACCGCAACATCGTCGATAACCTTCCGTAGTGCAATCAAGACGATATATCAGGCGGCTCATACTATGTCTGATTATCCTGTGATAATTACTCTCGACAATCACTGCAGCAGAAAGAAGCGGGCTGAGCTCGCTCAAATTCTTCTTGAAGAACTTCATGAGAAGCTGGATGTTCCAAAAGATTCTTTCAAAAGAGTATGGTCTTCTCCTGCTGCTCTAAAGGGCAAGGTGTTGATTAGGGATAAGCGCGAGGTTAACGAGGTGAGGTTATCCTGCCATTTTGTTTGTTTTCCCTCTGAAGTTCAACTACATTCAGATTCCTCCTGGAATAGACCTTCCATTCAACTGTGCTAGCGCTCACGCGATTGATGGCTTTCATGGACTCGCGTACTAACATTCACTGCCTACTCCTTTTCACACCAGAAACACCAGAAGAAAACTTATATGGGAAAATCGCATGCTCCAAAAGAAATCTGCGCCTCATCTGCATGTATCAGAGACAAGCGACATACTGTGTATGGGGACGAAATAGAAGATCGAGCCACCAATTCTGGAAGCTCGTCGTTTTGTGCATCAAATCAAACACAGAGATTTACAGTGGAGGATCTTCATTCCATTATTCACATTGATAATATGAAGTTCACAACGTTCAGCGCATCTTCATCTAGTGAAAGGGTGTTCTCATGCTCATGGAGTGAAGCAAAACTTTTAAATCAAACACAGAATACTAAAAGAGAAATGTTATCTACATTCACGGAGCGACATATCTTGAGATGCTACCCGGCAGGAAGTCGAGTAATGTCGGACAATTTTGATCCTTCGATGGCTTGGTCAATCGGAGCTCAGATGGCAGCATTGAATTTTCAGGCTAATGACGAATCAATCTGGATAAATCGGGGAAAGTATCTTGCGAATGGAGCATGTGGTTTCGTACGAAAGCCAGATTATCTCCTCAATGTAGCATTGCACTCGTTGGTCAAGCCTGTTCTTTTGCTGAAAATCACTGTCGTGGCTTGTTCAGGCTGGGAAGTCTTCTTGGAAAAACACAAAACCTGTGTGCAGCCTGATACGTGCATTTGCATGAGTTTGTCCGGAAGCACACTGGACTCCAAATCCCAAATGACGTCCGTGTTCAGGAGTCGTGCACGGAATGGACCATGTGCACAGCCGTTTTTCAACGAGACGTTCAACTTTCGAATCTTTGAGCCAGATCTGTCTGTGCTACTCTTCACAGTTTATGATAAGAGCGCGACTTCGGAAAACCAACTTTTGGCGCAGAGCAGTTTCCCAGTCTCATTACTCCGCACAGGTATAAGACTTGTCCCCTTGTACGACAAGACTGGCAAATATGTTGGTGAGAAATGACGGGCCTGAGCACTGAGCATCTCTGCACCTCGAAACATTCTCTTTTTTCTTGAGTAAACATTGACAATTTTCTTGATGACATCTTTTGCAATAAACATGTTTCTTGAACTGCTTCTGTGTCTCGATGATTGCTCCCTGGTTATCGGTGATGATAAAGGAACCGCCTGTGTGGTCATCAAAACTAGTCAAAGCATGATCCGCCAGTGATTGTAGCTGGGAGTCAAGCGAAAATCGCACTTCAGTACTTCGTGCACATCAAGATTCTGTGGTACATATTTGGGGGGAAGGCGACCAGGAGCTTGTTGGATTTCGAGCATTTTTCGAGCACATAAATCCGTGCAGTAGCCACGACTTCAGAACAAGACAAGTCGCATGGCACTGCCGGATTGAAAAAGTATACAACAATAAAAAAAGCGGAGGGCTATTCCAACCGACACGTGACGTCCAATAGCTCGTCAGGACTTAACTGTCCATCTCCGTCTACATCAAAGATGAAGAAAACAACGTCAATTTGAGCTGGGCTGAGCATCGCTCCACATTCCATGGCTATTCTTTCAAAGTATTCCTTCGTCAGTTTCCCTCCACCTTGCACATGCTTTTTTATTATTGTCTGGAATTCTGCACCTTCATGCTTTAATATGCGGCAAAATGCCATGAACTGATCCTTATTTATTCTTTCACCAGATGTGCAAATATCGCTTGAAACTATTCTAGTGGCACGATCAATAAAATATTGCATCCTGCGAACGTTCGCGCCCGCCACGACACTGTAGCCAAAGTCTTGAATGCTTATAGACCCACAGTCTGTAAAGTCATAGTGTTGAAATTCGAGAGAGTCAATTTCGTTTTTAATTCTCAGCAAGAAACTTTCAAACTGCTCAAAACTCAGCTTATGCTCGTTCGCTGGATCACCAAACAGATATTGAACCAAACCATTACCGATGGCGTCCGGGTCGGTTGTTTTCAGCCCCGTTCTTAGCCCAGAACCGTTCCCTCTACTTGTCGACCTTCTCATGGCCCTCATCATAGCGATGAACTCATCACGACAAAGTTTTCCGCTACTATCCTGGTCAAACTTTTGGAATGTAGACTTCACTTCACTCTCTGATAGAGAGAGCAATGTGATGAAAAAGATGTACTCTGGAAAGGAAATCAGCCCATCGCCATCTGTATCAAATAATTCAAAAAAAANTGATCTTGAAGAAAGTGGACCGAGAACACCTTTCGTCGTCTCAGCAGCATCTTTATGTTCACCTCCGAGGTATCCACTACGGATGACGCTAGAGCCAATCGGTTGGAAGACAGGCACAGCTGCGCGCATCAGGTCCAGCGATGTCATGAATGTTCCCTCGCTGAGTTTCACTGAAGAAAAGTATTCAAAAACTTTCTCTGGTGGGCTATGAACACGAAGACGTTTCTCGTAAACGAAAAACACGTTTCTCCGATATTCGGGGGAGAGAAAAACAAAGGACAATCCATGACCTTCAGATGCTGACGCCACGTGTGGCCAGGCACAATGCGAAGAATGAACTTCGGATTTGCGAGAAGAACATATTTCGCCGCTCGTAACCACCCAACCGAAAGCGCTGCAGGATCCCGTGAAAGTGGCGAGCTGAAGCCGCGTGGGGTGGTGAGACGTTATAAGTTTTGGCTCCAGTGTTCGGATTAAGCTTATGGCGCTATCGAAGAATTTGTAGAATTGCGACGGAAAGATAATGGGAACCTGATTAAACAAGGACCAGGTTCGTCCGTGTTGCATCTTCGGAGTATTAAGGCAACAACAAATGCCACGCAAAGAGGAGCTCGTCTTCCCATTTTTGACTTCGGTAATTCAAGATCGTCGGTTTAGCACTACATGTTGTTTCCTTCATTCATTGGAAAAAACACGCGCGACCCAAAATGTTTATTTGTCGTAGCGCGTGTCGATATTTACAACCGACCGGTAATCGTATGGTAACCGTACTGCCGACCGAAGGTAAACGATATAGGGGAAATGGTCTATTTCCTTGAGTCACGAGTTGAAAATTTGACCATGTGTGTTTATACTTCAGGGCATATGATTAAAATAGACTATAAATACATAAAAATACTATTACTATATATACCGCATTTATCTTCGAATGGGACAAAATGCCGACCGGTTTTCGACTATAATATCGTAACGGTTACGGGCTCGCATTTCCAGTCGAGTCTGTCCGTTCGGTTCGTGTACTCCAAATCTCGTGATTAANGAACAACTAACCATCATCGCCGGCAATGCCGACACNCCTGGGAACAATCATGTTATTCACGAAGGTAATAAATTAACTGGTTGGAATGTTTTTATTATTTTATGAATACGAATAATAATGAAGGTGAAATAAAAATAATATAAATGAACGAAGGTTTTAAGCAATCAAGTCGAAATATTGTCAAAACAAGTTTTCACCTTCGTACCTCCGTTCGTCAGGTTGGGTGGAAGAGGTCGGCCTCAGTGAGTCGCTCTGATGATGTCGAGCGATCAAGCACAGTCTATCGCCTCCATCTCGATCGAGGACAAATGCAGCCTCTGGCATTCACTTAGGAACGGTTTCGTCGGAGGCTCTGCCACCACCACGAGTACAGCAGCAGTGGAGGAAGTTCCAACCAACAGGAGCACTGCAAGTGGTACCTTCTTCACGCATGCCCAGCTTTACCACGCGGCTTGCTCGTTGGCGTCGAAGCTGCAGTCGCGGTGCGATGTATTCACCGGCGACCGCGTTGTGCTCGTCCTTGACAATTCGCCTTCTGTTCTTGTTGTTCTTTACGCTGTGGCTGGGTGTGGTGGTGTGGCTGTCAGCTGCAACACAAAATTAACAGCCACAGAGCTCACTGCGACAATCTCTGGTTTAGGTGCGAAGCTTATTGTCTGTGACGAGCGGCATGTGCATGTAGTGGAGACGGCCACTTTGCGATCTGCCTCGGAGGAGCAAAATATACTCATGATGATTCCAGGAGAACCAATAATCAATAGACTACCAAGAGTGCTACCAATAGGATGGCAGGACCAGTTCACAAGGAGATTTATCGCGATAACAAAAGCAAAAGCTGACACACCACCGCATCGTATAGCGAAGAATAGTGCACCTTGGGTACCCGGCATGAGCAGTGCGTCTCTTGCTTTGAGTTGTTTCCAGGTGATGTTTACCAGTGGAACCACAGATCGACAGAAAGGTGTGGTGCACTCTCAATGCTCAGTTGCAGCAAATGCAAGAAGAGTCGTCAATGAGTTTAAGTTCACTTCGTTCGATGTATGGTTACACGCGACACCTATGTTTCATGCGCTCGATGTATTTGCAATATTTGCCTGTATTATTTCCGGCACTAAACAGGTAATTATAGCTGGGAACCAAAGTGGTCTCCTTGGAGGCTTTAGTTCTTCTGGAACTGCTCATGCAATCTTCAATCACAGCATCAACATTTCTGCCATGGTCGCTGCGCAGATATCTATTATTGCGGGGGCATATCCATATATACTTCGAAACATACGCGTGGTCTCATGCGGTGGCTCTGCTGTACTGCCAGATTTTATTGCACAAGTGTTGAACACAGCACCAAAAACAAATTACTTCACAGATTACGGCATGACTGAAGTTTGTGGCAGAATGACCACTTCTGCATTGTCTCTTAAGGAATTCGAGTCATTGAATGCGATTCCAGCAACAGATAGACAAAGCATACTCAGAGCCACAGGCCGGTGTGTATCTGATATTGAGATGGCAGTTGCTGATTTCATCATAGATGACACAGGTATGACGGTACAAAACAACCATGTTGGAGAGGTAGTGGTCCGGAGCGCCCGGCTTGGCAGTTACTGGAGTCAAATGCATGGTGTACATGGCTTTACGAACTGCCCTCTGGAGACCACGCCAACTTGGTTTCGCACTGGTGATATTGCCTCAGTTGATCCTTGCGGCTGGATAACAATTGTTGACCGAAGCAAGAATATCATAGTGAGCGGGGGTGAAAACGTGTTTTGCCTTGAGGTGGAAACATCGCTTTGCAATCATCCTCGGATCACTGATGCAGCTGTTTACGGGGTAGCTGATAGCATTCTTGGGGAAAGTGTTGAAGCCTCGGTTTCCTGCGATGCATTGAGCATCAGCAATGCATTGGAGCAAGACATACTTGCACATTGTAGATCAACTCTTGCGCCATTCAAGGTGCCTCGCCGCATCGTCCTTCAGGGATGTATGCCGCGAACAAGCACGGGGAAGATTCTAAAAGGAAAGCTTCAAAGACGAGCGCTTGTAACAGCAAACACCACTCCTGCACAACAAAGAAACTTGCTCTTTCACCACAATAATGATGTCTTCTCAAGGGATGATTTGATTAAGCTTATCAGAGGCAACCTGATAAATACCTTGTATTCATCGCGAGATATGCATGACATCACTGCAATATCAGAAGATGCTCCATTGGCACACATGGGAATCCACTCTACCGTAGCCGTGGAGCTTTCAAGAAAGCTAAGTGCAGGTTTAATGCTTCATGCAAATCCACTGCCATCTTTGCTTGCTTTCAACGAGCCAACCATCGGCTCCATCGCAGATTATATATTATGTAGGCGCGCTAACAACAAAAAAATGTGCGCATTTCAAAGGCATAGGATAATCAAGGAAGAAGTCGGCAATCATGCGTCTCGCGACCCTGTCATCGTGATAAATCAATGCGCTACATTTCCATTGCCCAGCAATATTGAGGGTTCAGATGTAAAGTGTGCCGCGCTTGGGTTGTTGGATGTGCAGGAAAAAATACCGCATCAACGCTGGGATGCAGATAGTGTTGAGTGTGCCGTTAAAGTGCCACATTTTGCTGCGTTTTTATCACGGGACATCGGAGCATGTGATGCAGAGCTAGTAGGCGCAAGCTACACAGAGCTGGTAAGTATGGATCCTACGCATCGCTTGCTGGTAGAAAGCTGCGCAAGGTCTACTCTAGATTCAAGATTCGATCCAGCTCCTGTAAGTAGGTACCAGGAAACAACATCAATTTTTGTAGGATGCATGTGGTCAGAATACGCCGACTTTTCTGTAAAACATCTTGGAACGTGTCCGAATCCAAGGACTGGTACAGGTGTTGGCATGTGCTTTCTTGCCGGTCGTGTCTCGTACACTCTTGATCTTAAGGGCGCGTGCGTTGTAGTGAATACCGCTTGCTCATCTTCCCTTGTAGCTGTCCACCTCGGGAGTAAGTCACTTGATTGTCATGCACAAAGCATTACCGCTGGAGTTTCACTGATCCTCAGTCCGGGAACAGCTCAAAGGATTGGAATGCTTGGAGCGCTATCTATGACTGGCAGATGTAAAACACTGGATGCTAATGCCGATGGATATGGAAGGAGCGAAGGTTGCGCAATTTTTATCAATTCAAGCAATAATAATGTTTGTGCAGGAATTACAGGCAATGAAGCATGTATTGCTGGATCATGGATTAATCAAGACGGTCGATCTAGCTCGCTCACTACGCCTAATGGCGCCTCACAGAAAGAGCTGTTGACGCGCACGGCTGCGAATGTACGTGGAACTCTTGACATGAAGAGTATCGCAATGCATGGCACGGCAACGCCACTAGGTGACCCTATCGAAGTTGCTGCCCTGGTTGACGCGTGTGGCCGGAAACTCAATTCGAGCAGACGTATCATCCTTTGTGCTCCGAAAAGCACCCTCGGACATATGGAGGGTACTGCTGGATGCCATTCTATGCTTTCAGCGCTAGTATCTCTTCTCAGCGTTCAAGATGTACCAATTGCACACCTGCGACATGTCAGCAGTCATGTTGTATTTGCAGTGTTTAAACGTGTAGATCTTGGGTTCACAACGCAGCACAGAGGAGGAAACATCGATAATGAGAATGCGCCATTCGCGAACCGGCATGCTGGGTGTCAGGCCTTTGGCATGAGCGGAGTCAATGCTCATGTCATTACACAACACAGATCTTCCACATCAACCATAGATATACTGATGTTCACAAGAATGCTCATAGAATCTGCATTCTTGACGTCTGCATGGGCATGTCCACGTTTGGATACAATTCTTGACTGTTCATCATCTCATGGTAAAATCGGTAATCTTTCATACATATTCTTGTTGTCCCCTCATCCATCATCAAGCTCAGATCTAGTCATGGATCATCGCGTGTGTAATCAGACGCTATTTCCAGCAGCAGCAACTATCTCGATGTTCACTGCAGCAGCAAAAACCATTCTTGATGAAAGTGGTCCCCAGAATCATTTTTCTCTGAAGAACATGGTCTTAAGCAAGCCACTTATAGTTGATTTTGCAATGTTGCTCAATGATTCAAGACCAGGTTGTCAGATTTCTCTTGACGCCTATCTAAGCATGGATACAAAGATAGACGCAACATACCACAACTCAAATGCACCACCCAAGGTGAAATGTCAGATCAATCCAATAGACACCTTCAAATGCTACAAAGAACGGGTTCCGTTTGAGATTTATAAGCCGATGAGCACACAGCTATCCAATTACAATGCGATCGCACGACTAAATATCCGAGATAAAATGGTTAGCCATCCAACAGATGCACATATATTGCCACAGGCACTGGATTCAGGCATGCACATAAAAACTGCGTGCTGGAAGAGCCCTGTTATCAAGCCTGCCTTACACCTCCCATGCTCGATTCAAAACTATCTGAGCAACAATAGGGTCATGAAACTGACATTGACTGTAGGCGTCTGTTGCTTCTCAAAAAGAAGCAATCACATCATCTTCGACATTAACCGACGCACGCCGTGCAATGCTGCACTAACCAGTCTGGCCACCAAAGAGGTAGTAGGCCGATTTTTGCACCAAAGGGCTAGCTCAAGGGTACCATCTTCTTCGGCGGACCTACTTTATTTGAATCGGAGACTTGCACTGCCAACTTCGCAAAAGTATGGTATCAAAAGCCGTTCATCGACATCAGGAAAGCATGTCATGAGCTCTGCTGTTGGTTTCAAGATCCCAAAATTGCTTTCATCAAAGGTTGTGCAAAAGGGAGTTGTATATTGTGCTGTTTCAATATTGCAATCATACCAGACATTGGCCAAAGCGTCAAACGAACCTCAACATGCGTATCTTGGTAAATTTGCTCTTCGGAGTAATCAAAGGACAGGACACAACACTGCTCTCTTTGAAACAATTCTTCGTGTTGCTGCGCTTGAAAATCGTTGGAACATTTTGTGCATCTCATTTTCTGAACAACTCGTAAATTGGCACCAAGTGCACGAGCAATCACTGTCAATAAGTAGCTGCTCTCGAGAACCTCAAACAAGCCCGGTTGCCTACGTTGATGCAGGGATTGAAAGGATTCTGCTACCTATATTACTAAACAGGTCCAATAATAATTCTTTTCAGGCGACTACAAATTTCCTTCACGATGTGATGGTGTTTGGTCTGGACGCGAGACTCAACGCGCCATCTTTGCTTAGGATGGTGTTCAGGCAGAGTTACGTTAAGTATTTCAGCAAAGCATGTTCAAAACATCTTAGCAAAGTCTTTACAACATTTGTAACAGGCGGGGTAGGTGCCATTGCAGTCGAGGTTGGGATATGGCTCACTGACGAAGTCAGTTCGCAATTGCGTTTGTGTCTCACAGGTCAAACAGGGAGAAACTCAAACAAAGTACTGAGTGCTAAGCTTAATTATCTAGCAACTAGTGCAGGAATTGTCCATTTCGTAAAGTCTAACGCTGCAGTGACTGACGATAGTTACAATGCTAGCGAAGCTATAAGAATGAGCGCACTGTTCACTGTTGACATATCAACTATAATACATGCGAGCGGTTACATATCGGATGCAGCACTGCATGATCAACATGTAAGTAGTTTGCGAACTGTCTTAGCTCCAAAGATTGATGGCATGCAATGTCTGGGCAAGGCGACCTTCTTCGATATGCTTCCAATCACGTCCACCATCATATTTTCCTCAATCGCGGCATTATTTGGGTCACCTGGACAAGCTGGATATTCGAGTGCAAATAAAGCCATGGATATTTGGGCGGAGAGCTACCGATACGCTGGCATACCCATTGCAAGTATACAATGGGGTGCTTGGAGTCAGCTTGGCATGGCTACGAGAAACGAAGATGTAATAAGGCGGGTGCAGCGAACAGGCATTGGCGTCCTGACTAATGGTGACGGAATTTGCGCACTAAATGCAATTTTTGAGTCTTGTTCCACTGGCGATTTTCCGAGCACGGTCACCGCTGGTCGTTTCGACTGGGACCGTCTGAGATCTCATATGATACCATTTCCTCAAGAGTGTGCCGATTTATGTAAGGCACGCATTGCAAAGAAGCCTGCCTATAATTCAGAACATAAAGGGCAGAGCCTGATGCTACAATCTAACATCACCAAACAAAAGTTATCTGTCCCTGGAGAAGAAGAAATCAATGAAATCATATCAAACATTGTTGGAGAACTAATTGGAGAAGAAGTAAGCAAGGATGAACCATTGATGGCAGCAGGCTTAGATTCTCTTGCAGGCTTAGATTTGAAATCGTTGCTTGGTGATGCATTTTCGCTTCGGCTGCCTAATACAATTGTGTACGACTACTCATCTATACAAGATCTTACAACGTATATTTACAATCTTCTGAGTAACGAGCACCGCGACATGGGCATTCCTTCATCACCCTCGATTGTGAAGGCTAGTTTACACTTTAGATCGTACGTATTCTTTCATCAATCAGGTAACTTCGTGCAAATCTCAGGAAACTCAACACGCACACCAACAGCCGTGCCCAGCATAAACAAATTTGTCGTGACAGATACTATCAACCGTGTACCCCGAGCAAGATGGAGCATGGAGAGATATATGGACGTTACTAATAAGTGGCTGCCAGGTCATGGTAGTTTCCTGCCATGCATTGAAGTTTTCGATGCAAAGTTGTTCAGTGTGGGTCGGATGGAGGCAACTTTAATGGATCCACAGCACCGAGGTCTATTAGAAATGCTCGTGTTAGCCCGAGCATCTCGCTCATGTACTTTGGCAACTTATCCGGATGCTGTGAGCAGGAATACTTCGGTGGTATTAGGGACTGGCGTGTTTGTTGGCATTGCGGACCAGTCATATAAAAATTGTTGTATTAACACATTTTGGGTTGGTGGCGTCCATCCATATATTGCAACAGGAAATACGTTGAGCTGCGCTGCTGGTCGCCTTTGTTTCCTTTTCGATTTGCACGGCCCGGCGGTGTCAATAGATACAGCCTGCTCATCATCGATCGTTGCTGCTCATATTGCAATGGCATCATTGTGTGGTGCTGAAATCGCTCGTGGAGTTGCTAGTGGCACACATTCCATATTAGATCACGACGGGACAGCTACCTTCAATGCAGCCGGAATGCTATCTACAGATGGTCGATGTAAGACAATGGACATATCTGCTGATGGGTATGTCAGAGGCGAAGCTGTCGGAACTCTAATTTTAGAAGCCATGAAAATTGGCGATGGTTGCAAGGTTCTGAACAAATGCACGGTGTTTACTTTTCTATCGTCCGCAATCAATCAAGACGGAAGGTCGAGTAGTCTGACTGCACCAAGTGGATTGGCGCAGCAGGCTGTGATCAAATTGGCTCTACAAGCCGGATCGATCCATCCAAAAGACATACACACATTACAAATGCATGGCACTGGCACATCTTTGGGCGATCCGATTGAATTTGGTGCCTCTATTGATGTGCTGAAGCGGGTAGATATCCTCGTACCATTGCTTCTTGAGGCAGTAAAATCTTTCATTGGACACACAGAATGTGCCTCGGGTATCATAGGGCTCATGCAGCCTCTTGAATGCGTGTTGTGGGTGAGTTCTAAGAAAGTCCTCCATCTGACAACTATTAACATGCATCTAATAGATGTTCTAGAATCCATGACAGCATTTTCTGGTTCTCGGTACCCAATCCATATTGGAAGAGGCAGCGCTGCAAGCGTACTACCGCGTGATGTCAAGGAGACACGACGAAATTTCTGTGGTATTGGAAGCTTTGCATTCCAAGGAACAAACGGCCAGGCTATCCTCGGAGAGAGAACTACGGGATATTGTGAGCTCGTTGGTTGCAAAGAAGAGCTAAGCCTTCATGACCCTGAGCGTTACTGGGTTGGGCCGCGGCCTCATGCATATCTACAGGGACACAGTGAGATGGCATCAGTCAGTGAAACACATGTCCTGCATGCTGATGTAGATAAACGCATACTTTCACACATGTGGGATCATCAGATTGCCAATAAAATTATTTTCCCAGCAGCAGCATTTTTTGAAGGTGCTATTGCAGGTGGCAAGCTTTCTCTTCTCAGTGATACGGCACGCGCAACTGAGTTAACTATTTGCGATAGTGTGATCATGGTGCCATTGTCACTTCTAGCTTCGAAAATAATCAGAGACGAGGCATATGGCCAGGTCAAATTTGGCGAGCAGAAACTCTCAATGAATTTGTTAGTTAACAAAGTATCGTCTTGCCTGGAGATCACGTCACTGCCACCTCGTCGATCGAATCATATTGTACACTTCAAAGGTTTTTTAAGCAATATTGTCCGGGCGTGTCATAATTCAAAACATGATTCTCGATCATTCGTTTCCTTGATATTTGCCGGAATTGCCCAAAGGACATCCAACATGAGCATGGACTTGATGTTCACTTCGGTGCATGCGCTTGCCTTTCTTTCTAATACCAAGTGCGATTTTCTCCCCGGCTACTCCGTACATCCTGCATACCTTGATAACTCCATGCAGATAATGGCGTCTCTTGAAGTCTTTGAGAACTCTGATGTACAGGTTCCAGTGGGTGCAACGGCATTCTTGATATCTGAACATGATAGCTTTGACATCATGCATGAAGTTTCCGCTGAAAGACTGGCACCAAGGAATACTGTATCATTTTCTTCATCAAATCATATTTTGCGATGTTTGCACAGAAACAGCGATGTTGCTCGCCTTGCAGGTCTACAGATAAAATCTATCCGACCTGTTAGTATGATATTGGATGTTAATTCGAGTGCAGAATTGCGCTCCAATTCATTTCAGCTATCGAAGGTACCAAACAATTCTTCCTCTCGGAAGCAGCAAGAAGAATCACCGCAAGTGAGTTTTGCAACCAAATGGCTTGTGTGTCCTTCATTGAAACCTACAGCCAATTGTCAAAAACAAGCAGTAGCAACTCGGCTACATCAACACAATATCAGTCTCGCACATCCATCCAATTTAATATCATTACTTCAGGATGGAACCTCGTTGGTGAAACGCGTATTATTATGTACGCGCGGTGGTGGGCAGTCTGATCTACTCAGCGATAGGTGCTCGAGTTCCTCTTCTCTTTCAGCGGCGGTTAAAAACGCAGCAGCTCATGGGATCATGCGGACAGCTGCACACGAATGCCGTAGCTCTCTGATAAACTCGATCAACATTGGATTCTTAGATAGTTCCTTAGCAAAGAAGCAACAGCAACCTTCAAGTGATACCTTTCAAATTGGAACTCTAAACGAGGAATCTACGCACGGAAACCATGTGTTCGTTCCTCGTTTGCTTCCAACTAAGCACATTTCCTCTGGTTCTCGGGTTCTTCCCATCTGCATTCCTGGAGACTGTGAGTTACCCAATGGTCGGATAGCTGTAAGAATTCAAGCCATGAGCGAATTGCCTATCACATCATTAATGGATATGACACGTCTAGTGTTGCAAAAACCACGTGGAGGCTCCAAGGAGGGCAGCAAAATCACAGGCTTTTCAGGGAATGTGTTGGATAGTTCGACTTTGAAACATGCAATAGGTTCAGCAGTAATAGGTGTGCTCATCACAGATAAGAAAGATGGACCCCAATCCTCAGGTCACTCGATTGAAATTGTCGACGAAAGGATGTGCATTTCAAAGCCAATAAATTTATCGTTTGAAGAGGCTGCGTCACTTCCAGTCCCTCAGATAACAGCACAAGCTTGCATCAATATTTTGCACAACACAGTTGATGCACTGATAAGTGCTTGTGACTTTGTCATAATGCTACATGGGCGTGAGTGTGAAGCAAAACATGCACTAATCGCACGATTGAATAACTTGTCTATCATGTGGGCGGAAGACCTGTCGTATTCTTCTGGGGTCGCCGTGAAGGCGGCGATTGGCCCACTAGAAGGTGGAAGCGCTGAGTGGGAATGGAACATCGTTGAACAGATATGCTCTGGGGGTTTGTTCATAAAAACGTCATCAGGACCATGTTTGTGTACTGATTACATCAGAAACGTATGGGACGGAGGTCTCGTGTCAGGGGGATTCATAAGAAAGCTGGAACCTGAGCATATGGCAGAATCAGATCCAACCATAGTATCAGATGCACTGATGATCTCATCACTACTGCGATGCATTCCAGAAGCACTTTTATACATTGTCCATTCACACGTCCAAGGCATTTCAATGTATGCTGAAAGATCTATCAAATATGCCACGTGCAATCTTCATTTTCAAAATATTGCGCATCACTCTAATGATTGCTTGTATTCCTCATATCAGGCCCGAGCTATGTTTGCCATCAGGTTGCCGAAAAATTCGGTATTCTTTCATGCATCAAATACACTTTGTTGCGCATATTCCAGTAGACCAGCAGTCATCACCGGTGGATTAGGTGGTATAGGAACTGTAGCTATGAACTGGCTCGGTCAACAAATTACCAGACACATTCATATATATAGTCGTCAAGGGCATAGCAATTGCAAGGGGCTAACCGCAAGAAATGGAGGCATGATCACTGTGCACCGTTGTGATAGTTCACATGCAGACGAAATTGTCAGCATAGCTGCATTCTTGCGATGCATTTTCTATGAAGAAGATGCTTTGGGCATCATACTGCACGCCAGTGGAGTTCTCCACGATGCACTGTTGTTTGGTCAAAATGCAGGTAGCGTTGCAAAAGTCATGGGAGCAAAGGTTTCATCTGCAATTCGTCTTCACCAAGTAAATGGAGCTCAGCCAATACATGCAACCGTTATGTTTTCCTCCATCGCTGCTCTTTTAGGCTCAGCAAGCCAAATCAACTACTCAGGAGCGAATTCTGCGTTGGATTGGATGGCTCAGAATGATCGTTCGAAAGGGGTAAGCACTGCAAGCGTGCAGTGGGGGGCCTGGGAATCAGTCGGAATGGCAGCAAAAAATAAAAACGCCATCTATAGAATAAAACGGATGGGGATGGGTGTTCTGTCAAATGAGCTTGGCATAGCGACGCTCTCCAGTATAATTGGGTCTGTGGACAGTATTGCGTCAAGTCCGTTCATGTGGAGTCGACAAGATGGTACATCTACGTCAAAACTACCAGCGATGTGCTCCGATCTGGTTGATACACCGAAGACAGAGATGAAGGTTTCTGTTAAAACTCTCCTACGACCGGAACATTATTCTGGAAAGTCTAGCATTTCAAATCGCCTCAATGATATTATAAACGAAGGCAGTGGAGCGAATATATCATTCGACGAGCCATTTGCCAATGCAGGTTTAGATTCATTGTCTGCATTGGAGCTCAAGGGAAAGATAGAAACAGAGTTCTCTGTTACACTACCTGATACAGTGATGTTTGATTATCCCAACAATGTTGAGCTATCTAAATATATTCAAAAGATAATTGAATCGGATGATTCTTCAGACAGGTTGGAACACCACGATCAGGTTCGAACAGGTGACAGTGCGCTTCACGATGATCGAAGAAATGTTTCCTTCATGAATTTGCGGGAGGCAGATATCCAGGTGAAAGTTCTCCAGATCATGAGTAATATGGTAGACAGATGTCTCGACATAGATGAAGGATTTATGGATGCGGGCATAGACTCGCCAATGGGAATAGAGCTGAGGACCCAAATGGAGGCAGAGTTTGAAATACAATTACCAGATACCCTTGTATTTGACTATCCAACACCAAGGACCTTGTCGGAGTACATTCTAACACAACAGTTGAAAGATCCAGAGGAAAGATTATCACTCTTTCGTGAAATATCCGACTTAGACGGCCAGAAATCAAGTGATGCCTTACCGCGCTGGCAACCAAGTCGGGATGTTCACATAATGCAAAATACAGCTGAGGCAATCAGTCGAGACGTTCAGGACAGAGTTGTCGCATTGATATGCGACCAGATTGGGAGGTCAATTGGATTAGATGAGCCATTGATTGAGTCGGGGCTCGATTCACTGTCTGGAATAGAGTTGAAGACACAACTTGATTTAGCGTTCAACACTGAGCTTCCAGATACATGTATATTTGATTACCCAACCGCGAAATCTCTTTCTGAATACATCGCTCGTACGGTTGAAGGATTGGGGCCCGAAGAGAATACGTGGTGCGCTCCCAATACTATCCAGAGGGACATTGGTGTTATCTCGATCGATAACAAGCAGCACATCAATAATGGGCCTTCGAAAAAATCAAAGATGCTATGTGTTACGGGGACCTCTTTTATGTATCCTTCGCACCCTTCAACTGCACATTACTCGGTATCATCAATAGAGGATGTCATGACGAAAGTTCCACAGGGACGCTGGGATATGCAGGCATTTTGGGATAAATACCTCGACGTAAAATTGGTGACTGACATTGTTCCTTGTTTTGGAGGATTTTGCACCTCTTTGGATTCGTTCGATAGTGACCTTGTCATTATGTCTCCTGCCGAAGCACGTGTTTTAGATGTGCAGCATCGATCGTTACTTGAGGCAATGAGCAATGCGATCAATGACACTTGCATTGTCCTCAGGAAAGGGGATGATCTCAACGTTCCAGGGTGTGGTGTGTATGTGGGTATAAGCAGCACAGATTTCCTGCTTGATCACATTAAGCCAACTGCAACAGAATTAAATGCATACATACTCCCTGGAAACGTCCTTAGTGTAGCTGCCGGAAGGCTTTCTTATGTCTTCGGACTTCGTGGGCCGTCGCTTGCTATTGACACGGCGTGTTCGTCATCTATTGTTTCCACGCACGAGGCATCAAATGGAATACGCGCCAACAATACAAAAGCAGCTGCATCATGTGGTGTTACTGCGATTATGAGTGTATTGACTACTGGCCTATTTAGTGCCGCTGGAATGCTTTCTGCAGACGGAAGATGCAAAACGTTAGATGCGGCTGCAGATGGATACGTTCGAGGTGAAGCTTGCGGTGTTATCATTATTGAAAGTTCTCCGCGAAAGACCAAAAGTTGGCTTCAAGTGCTATTTGCAGGGTCTAGTGTCAATCAGGACGGACGGGCAAGTTCTCTCACAGCCCCCCATGGACCATCACAGCAAGCGGTGATTCAAACGTCTCTATTAAACGGAAGTATTATCGCTGATGACATGTCCTGTCTCCAGCTGCATGGCACTGGCACTGCCCTTGGTGATCCTATCGAGATGGGATCTATTGCCGCTGTGTGCATAAAGATATCAAAACGTCAATTGCCGTTGACATTGGAGGCTGTAAAATCACTACTTGGTCATACAGAAACTGCTGCTGGCATTATTGGCATATCCCAGCCTGTCAAGCGAATGGCATTTGCTCTCAAACAGAGAATTGCACACTTTGTGATTACAAGTCAACATGTTTATAGCGTTTTCAGTTCAGGATCAAGGTACAGCGACAATGCTGATATTTCAAAAATAAATACTTGCAGGCAGTCCAGCTCTGCTGTACTACGATGTGCACGATCCATATGTGGCGTCAGTGGCTTCGCGTTCCAGGGTACAAATGGACACTGTATCCTTAGCTTGATGCTCAATGTTGAGAACGTAAGCGTATCAGGCCAGAGCTATCACGTGACTGTGCTCAATAGATGTAGGCATTGGATCTTGCCCAAAGCCCATGCACTTTTGCGAGTCACATATCTTAAATCTGCATTCACGAGCATAACGCAGGCAGTGCTGGATCAGCGGACCTGCTCTTTCTTCTGGGGTCACCGTCTTCTTCAAAAACCGTTATTTCCTATGACAGGTTTTTGTGAGCTTGCTCTATCTGGCACCCTTGTTGACAGCTTGTTGACTATGAATCTCCTTTTGGCAAGGGGTATTATTGCTCTGCCGTACTTCTTGCCTAGACTGAATTCGAATGGCAGAACGTTTGTTTTGGAACGGAGCTGTGAGCTCCCAAATGGCAAAGTTGACGTTAAGTCGACATCTTCGGGCGGAACGCATTATAGATCGAAATGCTGTCAAGTTGCACGGAGTGAATATGTGCCATTAAAATCATCACAGGCATCCTTTTCGTATCCCCCATTTGCAAATACCTGCCAGACTCGACGAAAAACTTCATATGGTCTTATGCAAGGCAACGCAAACAATGTCTTACTGCCGTTTCATACAAATCCAGCTTTATTTGATAATGCCGTGCATATTTCAAGCGCTTCTCATTTTCACAAGGGAGATGACCGGTACAATATAATCATTCCTACTGGTTTCGCGGAATACAGTGCACCGTTGAGTAGCACATTAGAAGTCATGGCTACTTCCTGGAGCAAAGGCGATGGTAATTCTGAAATCGTGCCAGGGGCATCTGATCATGTAATGATGCTACCAATTTGCGAAGTCCTTGCTCGGATATCAGGGCTTGAAGTACGACATGTCCACCGTCAGGTGTTTGGTGCCCTTAGACAATTTCACGTCAAGGAATCCCGTGATTCTGATTCTTGCACGTACCACATGAAATGGGATGCTCTTCCTACTAGACCGATCAGTCATGTACCCGATAATAGCATGGTGCGAAGACATGCTGTAAGATCAGCGTATCGTGGAAGATCTATTTCCACTATGCTGAGTGCCATGCAAGTATTACAAGTACGATCAACGGGAAATTTCCATCGAATTAAGTCAATGGCTCTTTGCACTCGTGATTGTCACCAATACAGAGATTCGAAACTTTCTCCATGCAAACCGACATCTATGAGTATCAATCCCTCTGGAATGCTTTGGGGTCTCTGGAATGTTGCTGCGATGGAAGATATCTCATCGCCGGCGAGTTGGCATGGAGTTGATCAATCATCTTGTATGATCTCGTGCGGAAATGAATATAACTTCGCGAACTTACGATGTAGCACACATGGAATCACATGCTATTCAGGAACAGTTCTTCAACCTAGGTTTGCTAGACTTGAGCTCTTGAAGTTAGAGGATGACATTGAAAACCATCGCATTGCGTACAGGTGCAGAAACACGGTAATAACCGGTGGACTTGGCTCCATCTCCCTTATATGTGCAGCGTTCATAGGGATGGGAATTAAATCAAAAGTTTATTTGCTCTCGCGGAACGGACGCTCAAACAGTCCTTCATACTTAGCGCTAAGAAATGGCGTCGGGCAAACAGTTGTAGCTAGTGTGGATATAAGCTCCTCAGAAGATTCCGTATTCGTGCATATGATTACATCACGAAATGTAACAGCTGTCTTACATGCTGCCGGGACCCTTCGTGATGCAACAATTTTGCATCAAACAGCAGGACATGCTTTCAAGGTTTCTGCACCAAAACTTGCAGTCGGATCAAGCCTGTCTTCTTCTTTTGGTAGCGACTCGGAATTCTCAAGCATCCCCCTTCAATTCATCCTGGCATTCACTTCCGTTGCATCCCTCGTTGGCTCGTATGGACAGGCACCTTACGCAGCTGCCAATGCAGAGCTGGAGTCGCACATTGCCCTGGAGCGTACCAAAGGCGGAGTTTTGAGTGCTATCGCGTGGGGAGCATGGAAAAATGTTGGAATGGCTGCAGGGAGATCGGCAATGATTGCCGAGAGCTTTGGATTGGGAGCGCTCAAACCATCCGACGGTGGACGTGCATTGATAAAGGCCCTGAGTCATACTGCAGAACGTCAGGTCGTGACACCTTTTGATTGGATGATACTATCAAGATCGATTAATGATCGAAACATGAATATGTCTGCCTTCAGCGATATAATTGCATCTCATTTGATCAACAGAAAAAAAGACGGCATCATTAATCCATTCCCTCACACAAAGGACACAGCTGCGAGAGCCTCGGACAGGAATGCATCAAATAATATAGGAAATGCGCATCATTTTGCTTTGTTGACTGGCGAACACGAGTCTTCAATTACGGAACGTCTAGTCAGTATTGTGTATGAATCCTCAGGTTTAGCGATTAAAGAAGATGATCCTCTGATGGAAAGTGGTCTTGACTCTATTGCAGGGATGGAACTACAGCATAGAGCTGAAATTGACTTTGACATCCATCTTGAGCCAACTGCTGTATTGGATCATCCAACTATCCGCTTACTTGCAAAACACATCGCCACAAAGAAATCGGCGTTCACCAACAAGAATTCAACAGCGTTATCTGGGCTTTATATCTCTAACAAGTTTGATACAGCCATAAGTAAGGCTGCAAAAGAAGTGAGCACACCACAAGTACATCGCGTTACGGGCTTGATGGCCAACTTTGCAGGCAACATTGACAGTTTCCACAAAATATGTTACCATTTAAGTAATAGCTTGCAAGACCCTCAAGTGGAGGTGCCCCTTGCTCGATATGACCTCGACCTATGCTACCATCCGAGTATTAGCCATCAGATCGGGGTTGTCACAGTAAGGCACGGCGCCTTCCTTGATTGGGATAAAGTGGAATGTTTTGATTCGAGCATATTTCACATCTCAGAAGCTGAATCCTTACATCTTGACCCACAGCAACGCCTCTTGCTTGAGACTTCAGCTCAGCCAATACTGGATGGGAAGGACGAACTGTTTCTAGAACGTACAGGGGTGTACGTAGGATGCATGTATAATGAAGTTCCGCATATGCAGCAGATGCACAATATAAATGCCGGAAGTCACACAGGGACGGGATCCGGCGCAGCCTTTATGTGTGGACGGCTTTCTTACTGCTTGTCACTATCTGGACCATGTGTTTCAACAGACACTGCATGCTCGTCCTCACTTGTAGCATGTCATCTTGCCCGAAATCTCCTGCATCGTCACAAAAATGGCTCTGGGCTTGTCGCAGGAGTCAACCTTGCACTTTTGAACATAAACACTTCTGTCATATGCGCAATAGGTGCATTATCTGCAGATGGACGATGTAAGGCAATGGATTCAGCAGCTGATGGATATGGGCGAGGAGAGGGATGTGGCGTGTTTATCATGAAAGGTTCCATGGGGATAGACAATCTCTCGCCACATATCACTGCATCGGGTGTTAATCAGGATGGTCGGAGCAGTGCGCTTACAGCCCCTCATGGACCTAGCCAGCAGGTACTTCTGAATGACATTGCGTTTGAGGAAGGGAATCTTGGATACTCCAAAACCTCTTCAAAGTATATTGTAGCGCATGGCACAGGAACAAACCTTGGAGATCCTATCGAGGTTGGCTCGCTTTTGAGGTATGCAACAGGTATTTGTGGTGCAGGCAACGCCGCAGAAGTCATCGTGTCAGCATCTAAAGCACATCACGGACACACAGAAGGTGCCGCAGGCGTCGCCGGATTACTTGCTGGCGTTGCACATTTACTGGTACATGACAATGCACCAACGAAGCATCTTCGAACGCTGAACATGTATATTTCAGCGTCTCTGGACTCATATGACCCCCATATACCCGGGTTCCCTAGAACATGTTTCGCCTCTCCTGCTCTTAGCCCCATTGCCCTAGCTTCTGCAGGGACCTCAAGCTTCGGCATGAGCGGTGTTAATGCTCACACTGCTTTAGTTCACACTGTTCAGCCCTCAAATCGAGAAAAGTCGGATTTCCTTTGGATTCGCCGCAAGCAAAGATACGCATATTCACCTCGCCGGTGTCCATTGGTTTCATCATGGAGTAAAGGGCGACATTCTAACGAGGAAATGTTCATCACAAAAATCAATGATATCAAATTTCAATTTTCTTGCGATCATATGATTCTTGGGAAATCGATTTTGTCAGCAGCAGCTTCTGTATGCATTATTTTTGCAACAATGTCATTGGACGAGGACTTTGCATTTAAAGCAAACATGGGTTTGATGAGCCTCGTATTTTCTTCGCCTGTATGGATAAATCCTCGTGGTTCAAGCAAAAGGCAGGTGCTTACCATTTACCGCAGTCGTCACACCTGCAGCATTGCGTTCCAAAACGAGTCACAAATTTCTTTGCTGAAGAGCTCTCATGGGTGCATGCATCAAATACTTGATGCAAGCGTGACACAGAAAGGGTTCATCCGTTTTGCGTTTGTCTCGGAGGAATGCAAGAGAATAATGTCGATGAAATACACCGAGAAGAAAGCAGCTTTTGCAAGCATTATTGCCCCATCACGAGAACCTGGCTGGATAGATTCGGAAGTGCTTGATGCAGCGCTACATATGATCGCATCGTTATCTCTCGAATCCCCAACAATTCTTCATGAGCTTGCATCAAGGTCATCCAAGTTATCCAACCTTCGACTCCCTGCATCGATTGATGCATGTAGCTTTACACGTCCAAAAGATGCCGCTGCTACCAACGCTGCCCATCGTCAGTTCGCAGCCTCCAGATACTTGATTGGACAAAATGATATTGTTCCGAACTCTACACAGCACACGCTTATCAGGAGAAGAAATACAACTCCAAGTCACACCGTGCATGATCTTTTTGTGAAACCTGTCACCTATGCGAATACTCAACTTGATATATCTTCAGGTAAAGCAACAACAAATAAGGCACACAGTGCAGAATTTACATCGGCTCATGTGGTAGAATGGGCAGCCATCCCGGTTAATCGAGTGCATAATTCAAAACGAGTGTGTAAATGCCTACATATGCAGTCTTCAAGGTTCAAAAAAAGCCGAAATATTTCCGTTTACCTTTCGACTGCAATCTCATCATATCAAGCGGCTGCATTAGCTCCATCTATGGGAGGTAACTGTGTAACATTTGGATCACCAGTATGTTTCACCACATGTGCAGCAAGCGCGGCATTTCATGCAATCACTCGCACATTTGCACAGGAAATGCCAATAATGAGAAATAATACAATAGAATATAGCCAAGCTGAATGCCTAGAAATGGCTGCCACAGAAAGCAACATGTCAACATTCGATGCAAATCAAGAATTGAGGAGCTCTATTCAAGGCTTCATAGAGTATCCAACCATTAGATCATCTGCGATAAGAAGGGTAGACCCAAAAATCGTGCTGATGGAAAGAAGGTTGATGGTCCAAGTGCTGATCATGACACTAACTACCACAGATATCCTCAAATTGAGGTTCGGTAGGAAATTATCAAGGGTGACTCCAAATGTTAGGATGCTCCAAAGAATCTTTGTGGGTAGAATCCTTTGCAAAGGTGCACATCTTGGAGAGTATTCAAGGTTCGCCGTAGGCGATCGTGTGATTGGAATATGTACAGGGAGTCTTTCTGATGTAATAAACGTTCCAATGAATCATTTAGAAGCTCTGAGAGAACAAGACCAGTTCGTGCCATCTTCATTGAAAAGGATTACCAATATGGCAACCCAAGCTTGCGATGGCAAAAACACGTCATTCGCAAAGTGGGAAAGATCGGGCAAAGTGAATAATGAATTTAAGAGCAAATACAACAATTTGTCGAGCTCATGGATGAGTGTCAGCTTTACACCGGGTCGTTTTCTTCAGTATCCGAATGTCCGAGCAACAGGACTAACACACTTTCGGCGGGGATCAAGGACTACTGTGATGGACGACTTGATGGTTGTGAACCAAAACGGGAATATGGGGCGTTGCTTCAAAGTAATGTTAATCACTGGCGGGTTGGGGGCTCTAGGCGTATTACTTGCATTACAGCTAGTGTCAAGNAATGGTGGAGCAGTAGCTGTCGGGCTCACAAGTCGCTCGGGTCGTGCATCCGAGTCCACATCTCTATCCTCTCTAAGGCTTTCGGCAGCAGTAATTGCGTGTGTTTCAGCTGATTCGGCGTGTAGTGAGAGTGTATCTTATTCAGCGTGTCAGGTTTTACGCACTTTCACTGGAATCCCATCTTTTGCACTAACACATTCTGCCGGAACAATCATGGACGGCTCACTCACTGCACAGAACGTTGGCACTACGCGCACAGTCTGCTCCCCAAAGGTTGACAGCCTCATGAGGTTCCTGAATACTTTGCACATGAGTGCGAGTCCTTCAGGCCCGATAATACTCTTCTCTTCCATCGCATCTCTTCTTGGATCAGCTGGTCAAGCAAACTACGCAGCTGCAAACGCATCACTCGATGCGATAGCCAGAGTTTTGCGATACAAAGGAAGCTGTGCGCTTAGTATGCAGTGGGGCGCCTGGGCGGGTAGTGGCATGGCTAGTAAACATGTACTTGAGCGCACCAATCGTCTTGGAATCGGCATTGTGAGGCCTGTTGATGGAAATCGTGCATTTCATGATATCCTTGCTGATGTATCTAATAATTCTTCACATCCGGTATACGCCTTCAGTCCAGTAAGATGGAAGGAGTTCCTCAAAGTTTTACCGAAACCAACTGCTCCAATTTTTGGCCTCGTGGCTGCAAACAACACCAAGTACGCAGTCTGGACTCGACATATCAGTTCAAATTCAGCGTCAGGCATTGTAACCAAAGGAATTATCCATCCTAAATCAAAAAGCAAAGAAGAACCCATTATCATGCCTTCAGAGGAGCAAACTAAGCCAGGAGCACAGCTTCAAGCAATCTCAATCAACATACTCAATATTGTGCGCGAGGTGTCTTCAATCAACATAAGCCTAGATCAACCACTCATGGAGAGTGGTATTGATTCTCTAGCCGGTATAGAGCTCAAAACCCGTTTGGAGACAATGTACCAGGTTGAGATTCCCGCTACAGCTATGTTTGATTATCCGTCTGTCGCTGCTCTATCTGCGTACATATACGCGAAGTTGGATACTACGGTAGCAAAGATTGATAATACACCAAGGGCGCAAGTTTCTAAAGTGTTATTTGAGCAGAAAACTCGATCAGAGGCACCAACGGTATCGACTGCAGTGTGGATTTTTGGTTGGGCCGGGAGTATCTCATTTGAGGCGAATCGCTTATTTCAAACAGATGGATGCCAACTTGGCCAGGGTGATTCGATAGGATTGACCCTCGCTGACCGTTGGGATTCTAATGACTTGAACCATTGCGATCCATCGCACTGTACGACACTAGCTACGACAACAGCTGGGCTGTTTGGCTCCTGGGTACCTGCTGTTCATAACTTTGACACTGCCCTTTTTGGGATTCTTGCTCACGAAGTAATCTTCATGGACCCGCAACAGCGACTACTCCTCGAAGCAGTGCAGTCAATCTTGAAAAAACGTATATTTCATTCATCAGATGAAATCTCTGATTTCATAGTCGCCGTCGGTATAAGTGCAATAGATTATGCTCACGTTGTTGCTAAATCCATGATTGGATCACCAAGTCCATACATTGGAACTGGTAACGCTAAGTCAGCATGCTGTGGAAGATTGTCATATTCTTTCGGATTCACAGGTTCATGTATAGCAGTGGATACAGCATGCTCTTCATCTCTCGTCGCTGGCCACATCGTAAGGAAAGAAGTCAGCGAGTCAGGTCATGCATCTGAAAGGGGCATAATTGCAGGCACTGCTCTGATATTGTCACCACACGCAACAGCTATTTTTGCTTCTGCACAGATGCTCGCCATAGATAGTCGGTGCAAAACCCTTGATGCGAAGGCGGATGGATACGTTAGAACAGAAGCTGTGTGGTCAGTAGCAGTAAAATCCGAATTGATGCAAACAGGCATTGGCATTTCACATTCAACTCATGCATTTCCAAAATTACTGTCTTCCGCTTCAAATCAGGACGGACGGAGCAGTTCATTCACAGCACCAAATGGTCCTGCACAGAAATGCGTGATAATTTCTGCGGTCCGAGGGGCTAGACCTCACTTTTCAAGTCCTATCAGCAAACTTGAGTTGCATGGGACTGGCACAGCTCTTGGCGATCCCATCGAATTTGGGGCTGCAGTATCTGTTCTGCACAGCCGAGATTTGCATGGTGAGAATCATAACAAATTTGATACATTACATGACTCAAATAATGAGATTGAGTTTGGCTCAGTGAAATCTTCTTGTGGGCACGCAGAGGCAGCAGCAGGAGTACTAGGCGTAATGAGCGTCATAAGCATCCTGCATCGTCAGAATGGGGGACAGACACGCCATCTATGTGAGGTGAATCCATTCATAGCACAGATCCTTTCGCGCCAAGAACAGTCCTTCCTAGCTGCAACGGCTAAGAGGCAAGCAAGCTCATCCCCAACCGACAACCTTTCTGATCCGACCGCTGGCAAAGTTTGTGGGATTTCAAGTTTTGCGTTCCAGGGGACAAATGCAAATGCTATTATGAGCTCAGAAAGAAGTTTGATACTCAAAGGTGCACAGAACTATCCCGCACTTCTTCATAAATTAACATATTGCTGTTTCCCATGCCTGCCACCAACTCTGCATGTATCTCTGTGCATGCCTCACAAGCAATATGCATCATTCTTCATTGGCGCAACTTTCAGAAGCCAAGTGCGGATCCGCGATGTTCGCACTCCCCAAGGACACCACAGGCATCCAATATCAACTCTCATACATCTTGCATTCAATGGGTCCTGGATGATGTGGGATGACTCTGGTAACCGGCCTGAATATTCCGTTTGCAAGAATATATTGCTTCCAGCTTTCTCACTGCATGGGGTACTGCGTGTCGATGTACATATTATGCATGGCTCGGTCACGATCAGTGAAATCACACGCGCAGAGAATGTTTCCCATTCATTGCTCTGTAATATGGCACGATTCATCCGCAGGGAGCGTGATATTGCGCCACCGGGTCAATATGTTTCAAACGTATCAGATGCGATGAACACGGCTAGCAGCATGTTATTACGATGTGCGGCGAGTGTTCAGGCACAACTTGAGATTGGAACAGCCTCTCAGATCGGCAACGCACATCATAGGCTCGTTGCAGTCACTGCAATTTTCTTGCCAGCGGCGGATACCTTCTGTACTATAAATGATCGAATCGCTTGTCTCAGGAATACCAGCATCAACGGGCCAGTGTCCATCGCAGTAATTTCGCACAAGTTGATAATACATCAAGGGCGTATACGCATCGGGAGTATCATGTTCCAAAAGAGCTACACGAAGGACCAGTCAAGTGCATTGAGCGTCGCCACTGGTCATGACAAGCTATCCTTGATTATAAACAGAGGGATTGTGGCTTGGTTCCTTCTGTGCTCGATTCTGATAGAATACCTCTCCATAGCGGTACATCGGAGAGTCAATCAAGCCATTCAAAACCCAAAAGCACCAGAGCCGATATGTACAAAATATCATTCTGCCTCAATAAAGCAAGATCTGGAGACGTCACAAATGAATATACGTAGATGCTGTACAAATGTGAGAAAATATGTATTGAAAGTTGATATTAATCGCAAACTCAATCCAGCCGCAGATTTCCTTGGGTTCTTGCAAATTTGCGATCTGGTTGATCACGTGTCCAAGGTCGCGTAGCTGAGCGTTCATCTCCATAAAAGAGTGAAGAGGTAAGGCGATAGTAGGCGAAAGGTTGTTCCTCAAGGATGCAACTGATGAAGCTTGAGATGGTTTTCATCAATGCCAAAATCTCTAATCCGCCCCAGTCACGTAAATGTTACACTGATACGTCTACTTCATGACATCATGAGTGATAGAGAAGACAGTTTACTTGTTTTCATGCATTTAGAAAAAAAATGGTCAGAAAGTCCGTCATTAATTCCTGACCACGAATATCGAAGAAGTGTTAAAATAGGAAGTCGTTTCCAATCATGGTTGTTTCATGGCGTGAGTGATCTATCAACGAGGTTAACATATGCATTGACCTTCTCAAGTACGTCATCCAACGATAATATCAGCCCCTCAGCAGAGATTCGGGGATCGCCACGTAATCCCATATTCACACCGTCTGAAAGTAGCTTGAGAGAGAGCATCATATCAGTACTTGGTGGCGCCCTTGGGTCGTTGAAACAGCTGAAAACTAGACATACAAAAGCATTTGTCCGCTCCACTCCAGGAATGTGCCAGCGCGGACTTCTGTTTCTGAAGTTGGAGCCTTGTGTTTCCTCTAGCACAGAAGTCCATGCGGTCGTCTCCCAATTTTACTTCCCACCAATTTTACTTGTATTCTGGCAGACGTAAACGTTTTAACCGCTCGTCTGTTAAAAAACACTTGAAAACAACTTTGGAAACAAAGTACCTTCGCGGTACTTGTACCTACCTTCGAAGGTATAGAAATGTAATTAGAAGGCGCCAATTTACACGGAAAATGTCGCGGCGTCATCTTCATCTACCGTTGCGCCACTCTACTGCTCGAAAGCGCATCCCAAATTATTTTTGGCTCCTGGATATTAGGACTAAGTCTGGCTCATCGCGTTCGCATCGGAATCGCCGTGAAACGGTCGAGGTCACATCTCGCCCACTCTTGCGCGCGATATACAGTAGAAAAAAGCTAATGCGTATACGATACGCGCAAACTCCGCATTCACGCGTTTGGAGTAGGCACTACATTTTTTAAAATAGAGAATCAATGCGATGAGCGAGCCAAGATGATATCTTTACCCCCGCGTGGGGTGTGACGAGTAAAAAATACAGTGTTTTCATCCCCACTGAAAAATGGTGGGTTCGCCGAGGTCACATTCTGAGAGACCGCGATGGAAGGCAAGCCATCTGTCGGCGTTTCGGCTCAGAAGTTGCAGACCCGCTGTCATTTCCCTGAGGAAGCTAGCGCGTCATTCGGCGCATGAATCCGGGCTCGTGGACATGTCCGCGCTCGCCATGCGCCGCATGTGACCTTTTCACTGAAAAAACTAATTACATTTCGATACTGCGTTAATAAGTTTCAAAGGTAGACTACATACGTAACGTTACGCTACTTGCTTTATTTCATTTCCGTTGTCATATATACGCATATAAATATTATTATTAAAACTTTTAATAAGGTTTCGATTCATTCGTTCCATTCATTCGTTTCATTCGTTCGTAATAATTTATTGGAGTTTCGAAACAACTCTGTCGAGAACGATCATAAAAGTTCGTCCCACGTGTAAGAACGGACAATTTCGCCGACTCGGCACATACAATAACTTTGCATCCCCACAATGTGGCGCTTCTCTCGTATTGCTGGACGATTATCAAGGCAGCTCCGCGCCAGGAAAGCCACATCGTTTCTCTGCGTCGACAGATTCCTCCCCTCCGTTGGCGGGATATCCGGACGTGCAGCGGTACAATTTCCCCCGGACTTTGAACGCTCGAGGGGCTTTGCGGCCGCAAGCGCTTCCGCCGGAATCGATGGGAGAGTAACACAAGTGATTGGCGCCGTAGTCGATGTGCAATTTGATGGAGATTTGCCACCGATTATGTCAGCTCTTGAAGTTCAAGGGCACGATGTGAGCATTTTGTATCGGCCTATTGAAAGTTAGCGTTGCTCAACTCACTCCTTTTCAGGTTCGCCTAGTTTTGGAAGTCGCTCAGCATCTTGGTGAGAACACCGTCCGCACAATTGCGATGGACACGACAGAAGGTCTCGTTCGCGGACAGTCCGTATCCAACACAGGGAGCCCGATCCAGGTAACTGCGATAAATCCTCTGAAGACGAGTGTTTACTAAACCCTACTTTCGAAAAATAGATCCCGGTTGGTCGAGCCACCCTTGGACGTATCATGAATGTGATCGGGGAACCGATTGACGAATGCGGGCCAATCGGTAAGCATCGACATTCAGAACACTCCCAAACTCATGGGGTTAACTCCTGAAACAATAACTTATATTTGCCTTCCCATCTAAAAAAAACCAGAGACGAGCTCATCCCTTGCAATTCATCGGGAAGCTCCACCATTCGTAGACCAAAGCACGGAAATGGAAATGCTCATCACAGGCATTAAGGTGAATCGACAGGCAACTCTTACAATGAAACCCTATATCTCATATGTCTTACATCCACCAGGTGGTTGACCTTCTGGCGCCATACCAAAAAGGCGGGAAGATCGGTCTTTTTGGAGGTGCTGGGGTTGGAAAGACCGTCTTCATTATGGAGCTCATCAACAACATCGCAAAGGGTCACGGTAAGCAAATGTACTTCGACGCTATTCTCAGCATCCGGCTTGCAATGCTCATTTATCATAAAATGTATCTTCTTCTCCTTCAGGTGGTTTTTCAGTCTTCGCTGGGGTCGGAGAGCGAACTCGGGAAGGAAATGACCTTTATCACGAAATGATCGAAGGTGGCGTGATCAAGTTGGGCGCTCAAGCTAATGAATCGAAATGCACGCTTGTTTATGGCCAAATGAACGAACCCCCAGGTGCTCGTGCGCGTGTTGGTCTCACAGGTCTTACTGTCGCAGAGTACTTCCGTGATTTTGAGGGTCAGGACGTGCTGCTCTTTGTCGACAACATCTTCCGCTTCACGCAAGCTAACTCAGAAGTATCCGCTCTTCTTGGGCGGATCCCTTCGGCAGTCGGCTATCAACCAACCCTCGCAACTGATCTCGGCGGGTTGCAAGAAAGAATCACGACAACGACAAAGGGTTCCATCACTTCAGTTCAGGCTATCTATGTTCCAGCTGACGACCTTACCGACCCTGCGCCCGCAACAACTTTTGCTCACTTAGATGCGACAACGGTTCTTTCTCGCGGTATCGCTGAACTTGGTATATACCCCGCGGTTGATCCACTTGACTCGACTTCAAGAATGCTTTCTCCTCTTGCCCTAGGTGATGAGCACTACTCTACGGCCCGTGGTGTGCAGAAAGTTTTGCAGGATTACAAAAATTTACAAGATATCATTGCCATTTTGGGCATGGACGAACTTTCTGAAGAAGACAAAATGACCGTCTCGCGGGCGCGTAAAGTTCAGAGGTTCCTTTCTCAGCCCTTCCACGTCGCCGAGGTGTTTACTGGAACGCCAGGAAAATACGTTGATCTGACAGACACGATATCTGGTTTCAAGGGCCTCCTTGGTGGTCAGTACGATGATCTCCCTGAGATGGCATTTTACATGGTCGGAGACATCGACGAGGTCATAGCCAAAGCAGATGACCTAGCAAAGCAAGTTGCATGAGGAGCTTCGCATACCGTTCGCTACTGCCAGCCTCAGTACTTTTTGTCCGGTGAACAGCGCTAAGGTGATTTTGGGTTCGACGACCGCCAAGTCACAACCTCATTATCTCATCCTATGTTTGTTCCAGACTCGCCTACTCCTGCGTCGGTAAACGCACTTTAGTAACCAATAAGTACGGTATCTGGTAGATCATAATTGTACATGCATGTATGAATTTTTCTTATATACACTCTAGCTATATATCTACTGCATCTTGATTCGTTTATTTATTTCTTATTATTACATATATTAAGATTTTCATATATGATAATACATCATATATATATTATATGGTTTATTTTAACATATTTATTAAATTCATGCAAGTATGGATAACCGCGTTCGGCTAGCCTGACGGGTTCCTTTATTTGGAAAAAATGTCCACCTGGTATCGTTATTAATCAAGGACCACGTGTGCATGGCTATTTATATTCGTTCCATTCTTCGATCGTACCTTTGTATCATTTTTGACTTTCGTTAACTCAAGATCGTCGGTTTCGCGCTACATATAGTTGGTTCCTTCATTGGATGAAATAAACCAACTTCCTTGAGTCATCACACACGTGTTGAAAATTTGACCACACTTTTTTACTCATATGAAAAAAAGCACCTATATATATAAGTTTCGAAGATATAAATATATTATGATTATCATATATATGATAGATTATTATTATTAGATTATATTATAATAATAC
>JGI26273J51734_10000165_pt1 | contig 33131 bp, 30 predicted proteins | sample SaaInlV_125m_DNA_FD_51734 | JGI IMG/M metagenome (IMG submission 51734) | reverse complement strand
AGCAATATCATCATCAGCCATACCCATTAAAAAAGAACCGCTTGGAATAAGAACCATTCCAGAGGGCTTGTCAGGAAAAAATTTAGTCCCTTTAACACCTACAAGTTCTCCCCTATCATTTTTGTTGGAACAACTTGCTATAAATATGACAATAAAAAGAAGGTAAAATATGTTTTTCACTAGTTGTTTTTATATTACAAGTTTATAAATTTAATAATATTATTTAAAACTGCTTCAAATTTCGTACCAATTATAATAAATTTCTTCTAAGTAGCAGTAATAAACGATCGGATAATAACTCATCACAAGCTTTTACATAATCATTTTTGCTACATGGGATAAGTTCATTATTAGAGTTAGCTTGTTTATCGTCTAAAAACTCAACCCACCATTTTTGTGATAATTCACTGTTATAAAATTTTAAATTAGTTCCTTCACAAAGTACATTATACTTGTAACCGTTAAAATTTTTAGATTTAGGATTTTCATCAATTCTTAAGCAAAAACCCTCAATAAAATACCAAATAGCCTGAGATAGCAAAGAATTTGAAATGCTACTGTTTAAAAGTTCAAAGAAACCAATTGCAGAAACAGAATTACTAAGTCCTGCATACCTGCTTATTGAACATATATGATCACCTTCAAATCCATTAGGAAAATTATGAGCAAAATTTAATTCCGATGCTTTTATTGACTTAAAATCAATGGATAATAAATGAGTTTCTCTTAACAGTGGTTCGACTGTTTGAATATCTCTGTTTATTTTACCAATTCTATGAAATTCAAAATTTAAATTATTTAATAAATCCATTTCTTCTTGTGAATTTAAAAATGTCTGATAACCTATATTACAAAAATGATTTAGACTATTATTTTTTTCCAATATAATTTTAGACATGTATGAATTGGAATTAAAATCTTTATCAATTTTTCCAAAATCAAACCTGTTATCAACTGCACTTATATTTATAATAGAATGAATTTTAGATAAAGATTGGTATAAAGGAAAAGCAAAATCATTTCCCCCACCTACAACAATTAACTTAACATTTTGCCTAAGTAACTCATCACTTATTGTCTTAAATGCGAAGTATGTATCATTATAATTATCTCCATTTATTAAATCCCCTAAATCTAAAATATTTACATTCCAATCACCATAGTANAGAGAATATAATTCTGTTCTAAATTCATCTAAATCAATAAAATTAGATTTTACTTCAACTGAGTTCCTGTATTCTTTTATTCCAATAATAGCAATATCAATTTTGTTGTAATCAAACTTCTTAATATCGTACAGAACAATTTTATTTCCCAAACTATCGTTTGGAAGTTTATTTTTAAAATCGATAAGTTTTTTACTAATTGGAGATAAATAGTCACTAGTCATAACTATTTCTTTGACTTAGATTTTTTAGGTTTTTTCTTTTTAAAGTAATCACCTACATTATTCTCATTAAATTTATCTAAATCTGTACCCTTAGGGAATTCTACTTTAACTTTTCCTTTTATTAAATTAAATCTTCCCCATCTAGCTTTTTCTAATCGAATTCCAAGATCATCCCAAACCTTTAATAGCTTTTCAGCTTCCTTTTTCTTTTTAAGTTCAATTAATTCAAAACAATCATTTTCACTAAGATTATCAAAATCGTATGATTTATTAACGTTTATAAACAAACCGTTCCATTTAATAAATGGACCAAACCTTCCTTTTCCTTTACTTATATCATAACCTTCATAAGTAGCAATTGGAGCGTCAATTCTTCTTTTTTCTAAAATCAGCTCAATAGCTTGTTCCAAAGATACTTCAAGAGGACTTAAGCCTTTAGGAAGAGACACAAATACATTATTATGTTTGACATATGGTCCAAATCTACCTGCATTCGATTCTACGCTTAAATCTTCAAAATCACCTAAATAACAAGGTAATTTAAAAAGCTGCATTGTTTCTTCAAAAGTAATTTTACTTATTTTTTGATCTGGAAGTAGCCCTGCGAATATTGGTTTTTCTTCTTCATCAACAGTTCCAATTTGAGCCATCGGACCAAATTTACCAAGTCTAACACTCACCTTTCTTCCGCTCACTGGATCAACTCCAAGGACTCTTTCTCCAGTTTCTCTAGTTGCATTTTGTTGTACATCCTCAACTGTAGAGTGAAACGGACCATAAAAATCTTTTAAAATACTAGTCCATTCTATATCACCGTTGGCAATTTTATCAAAATCTTGTTCAACACTGGCGGTAAAATTATAATTTAAAATATTTTGAAAGTTATTAACTAAAAAATCTGTTACAATCATTCCAACTTCGGTGGGCACTAATTTTCCTTTGTCAGAACCTGTATTTTCTGTTAATATAGAAGTTTTTATTTCATTATTTTGAGTGAAAAGTTGTCTATAATTTCTCTCATGTCCCTCATAACTACCCTTTACAACATATTTTCTGTTTTGAATAGTTGTAATTGTTGGAGCGTATGTGGATGGGCGTCCAATTCCTAATTCTTCTAACTTCTTAACCAAAGAAGCTTCAGAATATCGATATGGCGGTCGGCTAAACTTTTCAGTTGCTGTAATTGAGTTACCAGATAATTGAGTCCCTTTGAAGATTTGGAAGCAATCCCTGAGAATCTTCATTTTCATTATTATCAATTCCCTCAATATAAACTTTTAAAAATCCGTCAAATTGAATTATCTCACCTTTACAAGTAAACTGATTTTCGTACTTGTCAGATGATATTTTTAAAATGGTTCTTTCTAAGATTGCATCACTCATTTGAGAAGCGATAGTTCTAAGCCAAATTAAATTATATAATTTAATTTGATCAGACTCCATATTAACTTGTCTATTTTCAAAATTGGTAGGCCTTATGGCTTCATGAGCTTCTTGTGCTCCTTTATTTTTATTTGAAAATTTTTTTCTTTTATGATAATTATCTCCGTAAGTCTTCGATATAACTTTTCCAGCGGCATTCAAAGCATCATCAGAAAGATTGACACTGTCGGTTCTCATGTATGTTATATTTCCAGACTCATATAATCTTTGAGCTGCAGACATTGTTCGACTTACTGAAAATCCTAATTTTCTAGATGCCTCTTGTTGCAAGGTAGAAGTAGTAAATGGAGCTGATGAAGATTTTTTAAACGGTTTCTTTTCGACAGATGAAATTAAAAATTTTGAATCTATACTTTTTTCCAAAATACTTTTAGCTTCTTCTTCAGAGCCAAAAACTCCAGTTAATTGAGCATCTAAAATATTATCACTTGAATCAGAAAATTTTCCTGAGATTTTGAACGAAGAGACAGGGACGAAATCATTTATCTCATTTTCTCTATCTACTAATAATCTAACAGCTACAGACTGAACTCTTCCTGCAGAAAGACCTCCTTTAACTTTTCTCCATAAAATTGGAGAAATTTCAAATCCAACTAATCTATCAATTATACGTCTTGCTTGTTGAGCATTAACTAAATCATAATTTATTTCTCTTGGATTTTCAATTGCATTTAAAATTGCTTTTTTGGTAATTTCCCTAAAAACGATTCTTTTAGTCTTTGCTTTTTCTAATTTTAAGCTTTCAAATAAATGCCATGCAATAGCCTCTCCTTCTCTATCTTCATCACTNGCTAACCAAACGGTATCTGCTNANGAAGCCTGTTTTTTTAATTGCTTTACGATNTCTTTTTTATCANTTGAAATGATATATTTTGGCTTAAAATCATTATCTACATCAATNCCAATTTCTTTAGATGGCAAATCAGAAATATGACCATAACTGGAGGATACTTTAAAGTCTGATCCAAGGTATTTTTCTATAGTTTTTGCCTTAGCAGGAGATTCAACAATTACTAAATTTTTAGACATTTAAAATTGATTTTGAGATCACAAAAGTATATTTTTTTTTTTATTCAAAATTTAGAGCAACTAATAAATAGTATATTTTTGATTAAAATTTATACTGACATATTGTCACATATTGTTATATTTGCATAAAATTTACACAGATTAATTGACTATGAGTATTGGATTGAAAATAAATAAAAAAAAAGTTTCTAAGAAGTTTTATATAGAAAGTTACGGATGTCAAATGAATTTTGCTGACAGTGAAGTTGTCGCCTCAATTGTTTCTAAAGAAGGCTACAACTCTACCAACGATTTAAATGACGCTGATTTAATTTTACTTAACACATGCTCAATTAGAGAAAAAGCTGAACTAACAGTAAGAAAGAGACTTGAAAGTTTTAATAAATTAAAAAGAAAAAATAAAAATTTAAAAGTTGGAGTCCTTGGCTGCATGGCTGAAAGACTTAAAAGTAAATTTTTAGATGAAGAAAAAATTGTTGACCTAGTTGTTGGTCCTGATGCTTATAAAGATATTCCTAATCTTTTAGAGGAAATTAATGAGGGTAGAAATGCTGTAAATGTTATTTTATCTAAAGAAGAAACATATGGAGATATTAGTCCAGTTAGACTCTCTTCAAACGGAGTTACAGCTTTTGTTTCAATAACAAGAGGATGTGATAATATGTGTACTTTTTGTGTAGTTCCATTTACAAGAGGACGAGAAAGAAGTAGAGATCCTAAAAGTATTTTAGATGAAATCAAAGAATTAAATAATTCAAATTATAAAGAAATTACTTTACTGGGGCAGAATGTAGACAGTTACTTATGGTATGGTGGGGGATTAAAAAAAGATTTTAAAAACGCTAATGAATTTGTTAAAAAGACATCTGTTGATTTTTCTAAACTTCTAAAACTTGTTGCAGAAGCATACCCTAAACTTAGAATTAGATTTTCAACATCAAATCCTCAAGATATGAGTTTGGATGTTATAAAAACTATGGCAAATTATGATAACATATGTAATTACATTCATCTTCCTGTTCAGTCTGGAAGTAATTCGATATTAAAGTCAATGAATAGACAGCATACAAGAGAGGAATACTTAAACTTAATAAAAAATATTAAAGACATTATACCTAATTGCGGAATTTCTCATGATATGATTACTGGATTTCCTAATGAAAGTGACATAGATCATAAACAAACTTTAAGTTTAATGAGAGAAGTGAAGTATGATTTTGGATACATGTTTAAATACTCTGAAAGACCTGGTACTTATGCTGCAAAAAAATTTGATGACAATGTTAAAGAATCAGTAAAAAAAATAAGATTACAACAGATAATAGACTTGCAACAAACACACAGTCATTATAGAACTAAACAGTATATAGGTAAAATAGTGGAAGTTTTGATAGAAAAAGAATCTAAAAAATCTAACACCCATTGGGCGGGAAGAAATGAGCAAAATACGATGGTTGTTTTTCCTAAAGGATCACATAAAATAGGTGATTTTGTTAAAGTAAAAATTTTAGAATGTACATCTGCTACTTTAATTGGAGTTAGTCAAGATTTATAAAAAAAAATTATGGAATCTAGTACACAAAATATTAAACAAAGATTTGGAATAATTGGTAATGATCCAACTTTAAACAGATCTATAGAAAAAGCAATGAGAGTATCTCCAACTGATATTTCTGTCTTAGTTACAGGTGAAAGCGGAGTTGGAAAAGAAAGTTTTCCAAAAATAATTCATCAATTATCTCATAGAAAACACAATAAATATATTGCCGTTAACTGTGGAGCTATTCCTGACGGAACTATTGATTCAGAATTATTTGGACACGAAAAAGGAGCGTTTACTGGTGCAAATAGTGCAAGAAAAGGTTATTTTGAAGTCGCAGATGGTGGTACTATTTTTCTCGATGAAGTTGGAGAACTTCCATTAACAACTCAAGTTAGACTTTTAAGAGTGTTAGAAAATGGAGAATATATAAAAGTAGGTGCCTCAGAAGTTCAAAAAACTAATGTAAGAATTGTTGCTGCCACCAATCTTGATATGGAAAAAGCAATCCAAAAAGGAAAATTTAGAGAAGATTTATATTATAGATTAAGTACTGTTGAAATCAAAATTCCTCCATTACGAAACAGAAGAGAAGACATTCATTTATTATTTAGAAAGTTTGCAAGTGATTTTGCAAAAAAATATAACATGCCAACCATTCGACTTAATGAAAATGCTCAGCATCTTTTAAATATGTATCGTTGGAACGGAAATATTCGTCAATTAAGAAATGTCGCTGAACAGCTTTCAGTTTTAGAAGAAAAAAGAGAAGTTTCAAGTCAGTTGCTTCAATCTTATTTACCAGAATTCAACTCTACATTGCCAGCTTTAATTAATAAAGATAAATCAGCAGACGATTTTTCAAATGAAAGAGAGATTTTATATAAAATCTTATTTGATATGAAAAAAGATTTAAATGACTTAAAAAAAATAACAAATCATCTAAACAGTGATGAATACAAATCTGATATAAAAGAAAAAGATTTCAATTCATTAGATAGTTTACACGAAAAATTAATTAGAGAAAAGGAGACAGAAATTATAGAAATTAAGGAAAAAGAAAGTATTTTTAATTCAAAAGAAGATAAATACCACTTTGCTGAGGAAATAAAGGAAGAAGAAACACTATCAATTCACGATAAAGAACTTGAGTTGATAAAAAAAGCATTGGAAAGAAATAACGGCAAAAGGAAAGCAGCAGCAATTGAGTTAGGAATTTCGGAAAGAACTTTATATAGAAAAATTAAGCAGCATGACATCGAATTATAAAATAATAACATTATTGTTATTCTCTATTATATTAGAGAGTTGCGGGAATTATTCTTTTACAGGAGCTTCAATTCCTGAAGGAACCGAAAGTTTTCAGGTTAATTTTTTTGAAAATGAAGCAGGCAACTCAATGGGCTCAATATTTGAACCTGGGTTAGATAGAGATTTTACCATAGCTCTTCAAAATATTTTACAAAACCAAACTAATTTACAACTTTTGAGCTCGGATGCTGATTTAATTTACGAGGGTGAAATAAAAGAATACAGAGTCAGTCCTATGACCTCTACATCAAACCTTCAAGCTTCACAAAACAGACTTAGTGTTGGAGTAAATGTAAGATTTATAAATATTAAAAAAGAAGAAGATAATTTCGAAAGAAAATTTTCATTTTATTTTGATTATCCTGCAGAAACACAATTGTTAAATGTAAAATCTGAAGCTCACGATATAATATTTGAAAGAATTACACAAGACATTTTTAACGCATCATTAGCAAAATGGTAGACATTAGTATAGACAATTTTAATAATCTTGTGAAAAATCCAAATGACATTAATTTGGATCAAAGTATTTTAATAAAAAAAATAATCAAAAAATATCCATATTTTCAAACAGCACGAATTATTGAACTAATTGGTTTAAAAAAATTTAATAATATTAGGTTCAATAGTGCTTTAAAAACTAGTTCAATCTATTCAACTGACAGAACGGTTTTATATGATATAATAGAACTTGACAAAGTAATTTCTAAAAAAACTAAACCTATTCTTTCCTCAGAGAATACCAAAAACTCATTTATTAAGTGGCTTAAAGTAAGTAAACATCTATCAAATAACGAATCATCACAAGAATCGCTTATAGAAAATTTTTTAAAAGTTACTCCAAAGATTAATCCTGAAAAAAACATTTCAAATACTGATTTAGCATCTGATTTTAAACTCACTAAAAAAGAATTTATGACAGAAACATTAGCTAAAATTTATTTTAAACAAAATAAATTTGAAGAGGCAATAAGAGCTTATGAAATTCTTTCCTTGAAATATCCAGAAAAAATCAGTTTATTTGCAGACCAAATCAAAACTATAAAGAATAGTTTAAAAAATAAAAGTTATGAGTAGTTTTTCAATTTTTTTAATATTAATATTAGTAGTTTCTTTTTTACTTGTGTTGGTAATAATGGTTCAGAACCCAAAAGGTGGCGGATTGTCATCCTCATTTGGCGGNGGAGATTCTCAACAAATAGGTGGAGTAAGAAAAACTACCGATTTTTTAGATAAAAGCACTTGGGTATTAGCTTCTTTATTACTAATTCTTATATTACTTTCTAATATAACACTTGACAGAAACAACGAAAATATTGATTCAAAACTGTTAGATTCTAATAATTTAGAAACGGCAATTCCTGAAGCATTNCCTGATGAAATTCCTCTGGAAATTCCAGTTCAGGAATAATTTTTCACAAACAAAATGTCAGCTTGTCACTGAAAAAAACAATCTTTGATCATTTTGTCATAATAATTACCTTGGCATGATTGCTGTAATTTAATATTAAAAATAAAATTATGAGTAAATTAAACATTAAACCATTAGCTGATAGAGTATTAGTAGAACCTCTTGAGGCAGAAACTAAAACTGCATCTGGAATAATTATCCCAGATACAGCTAAAGAAAAACCTCAAAAAGGAAATATTGTTGCTGTTGGACCTGGAACTAAGGAAAACCCTGTAACAGTTAAAGTTGGAGATTCTGTTTTATATGGAAAATATAGTGGAACAGAGCTTAAACTGGATAGTAAAAATTACTTAATTATGCGAGAATCAGATATTCTTGCAATTGTTTAAAAATTAAAAAATAATAAAATGGCAAAAAAAATACAATTTGATGTTGAAGCAAGAGAAGGCCTTAAAAAAGGAGTTGATGCTTTAGCAAATGCAGTGAAAGTAACTTTAGGACCAAAAGGTCGTAATGTTATTATAGGTAAAGCTTTTGGTGGTCCACAAATCACTAAAGATGGAGTTACCGTTGCTAAGGAAATTGAGTTAGAAGATGCATTAGAAAACATGGGAGCTCAAATGGTGAAAGAAGTTGCTTCAAAAACTAATGATTTAGCTGGTGATGGAACTACTACTGCTACTATTTTAGCGCAAGCGATTGTGAAAGAAGGTTTGAAAAATGTTACTGCAGGAGCAAATCCTATGGATTTGAANAGAGGAGTCGACAAAGCAGTTGAAGCTATTGTAAAACAGTTAAACAAAAATGCAGAAACTGTTGGGAGTTCTTCTGACAAAATAAAACAAGTAGCCTCAATATCTGCTAATAATGATGAATCAATAGGGTCTTTAATTACTGAAGCATTTGAAAAAGTAGGAAAAGAAGGTGTTATCACTGTTGAAGAAGCTAAAGGAACTGATACTTACGTTGATGTTGTTGAAGGTATGCAGTTCGATAGAGGATATCTTTCTCCATATTTTGTTACAAACTCTGAAAAAATGGAGTCAGACTTAGAATCTCCTTATATTTTATTGTACGATAAAAAAATATCTGCAATGAAAGATTTATTACCCGTATTAGAGCCAGTAGCTCAAAGCGGAAAACCATTACTGGTAATTGCTGAAGACGTTGATGGAGAAGCTCTTGCAACTTTAGTTGTAAATAAATTAAGAGGTTCTTTAAAAATTGCAGCTGTGAAAGCTCCTGGATTTGGAGATAGAAGAAAAGCCATGCTTGAAGACATTGCTATTTTGACTGGTGGAACTGTAATTTCAGAAGATAGAGGATTTACATTAGAAAATACTACAATTGAAATGCTAGGATCTGCCGAAAGAGTAACTATCGATAAAGATAATACTACTATAGTAAATGGAGCAGGAGTAAAAGAAAATATTGAAGCTAGAGTGAATCAAATTAAGGCTCAGATAGAAACTACAACATCAGATTACGACAAAGAAAAGTTACAAGAAAGATTAGCGAAATTAGCAGGTGGTGTCGCTGTACTTTATGTTGGTGCTGCATCTGAAGTTGAAATGAAAGAAAAAAAGGATAGAGTTGACGATGCGCTTCACGCAACTAGAGCTGCTGTTGAAGAAGGTATAGTAGCTGGGGGTGGTGTTGCATTATTAAGATCTAGAAAAGTTTTAGAGAAAATAACGAGCGAAAATTTAGATGAAGTTACTGGTATTCAAATTATTTCTAGGGCTATTGAAGCTCCGCTAAGAACAATTGTTGAAAACGCAGGTGGTGAAGGTTCGGTTGTTGTTGCAAAAGTTATGGAGGGGAAAGGTAATTTTGGATATGATGCAAAATCAGAAACTTATGTTGATTTATTGAAAGAAGGTATAATTGATCCTAAAAAAGTAACAAGAATTGCTTTAGAGAATGCTGCATCGGTTGCAGGAATGATTTTAACAACTGAATGTGCTCTTGTTGATATCAAAGAAGATGCTCCGCCGGCAATGCCTCCAATGGGCGGTGGCGGTATGCCAGGAATGATGTAATCACAAACATATAACTGCCCTTTACGGGCAGTTTTTTTTTATGTACGAAAAAGAATATTCAATNATTGAAAAAAAAATNGAGAATCTTAATATGGATGATTCTCTAAGTTTTGTTTGTGAATTTCTGCAAAAAAATATTAAAGGATACGACTGGGTTGGATATTATTTTCACAACGATGAAAATCAATTAGTTCTAAAAACATATTTTGGTTTAAAAACTGATCATACAATCATTCCCTTTGGAAAAGGAATTTGTGGACAAACTGCTGAATCTAATACGCACATGATTGTGGATGATGTTAATAATGAAGAAAATTACATCTCTTGTAATATAAATGTCAAATCTGAAATAGTAGTTCCTTTATTTTCAAATAATAAAATATTGGTCAAATTGATATTGATTCAAACACTCTAAGTAGATTTAAATTAGATGATTTAAAATTTTTAAAAAAAGTAAATATTTTAATTTCAAAAAAAATATAAAATTTTACAAAAACTCTACTTTTTTTTTAAAAAAAAACTACTTTTATAGTATACTTTTTTCCATAAAATTATGCTAAAATTAAAGTCAGCCTTAATATCTGTTTTTAATAAAGACGGATTAGAACCAATTGCTAAGAAACTCAACACACTTGGTGTCAAAATTTATTCTACAGGAGGAACTGAACTGTTTTTAAAAAAAATTGGTATCCCTGTACTTAGAGTGGAAGACGTTACTGGATACCCGTCTATTCTTGGAGGAAGAGTCAAAACACTTCATCCTAAAATTTTTGGAGGAATTTTAAACAGAAACGACAATAATAATGATGTAACTGATCTTGAAAATTTTAAAATCCCAAATATTGATGTAGTAATCGTTGATCTCTATCCTTTTGAAGAAACAGTAAAATCCAACGATACTGAACAAAATATAATAGAAAAAATTGACATAGGTGGTATTTCACTAATTAGAGCTGCTGCTAAAAACTTCAAAGATGTAATGTGTATTTCTTCAAAAAACGACTATTCAGATTTTTTAGAAATACTTAACAACAACGGTGGTGAAGTCAATTTAGAATCTAGAAAAGACTTTGCATCCAGAGCTTTCAATGTATCTTCTCATTATGATACAGCTATTTTTAATTATTTTAAAGATGACAACAATTCTCTTAAAGCAAGTTTTAAAAATGGGAAAGAACTACGTTATGGTGAAAACCCACATCAAAATGGTACGTTTTATGGCGATTTTAATTCAATGTTTGATCAATTACATGGAAAAGAGCTTTCTTACAATAATTTACTTGATGTTGATGCAGCTGTAAATTTAATTTTAGAATTTTATAATGATATACCAACATTTGCAATATTAAAGCACAATAATGCATGTGGATTGGCTTCCAGAGATTCGCTCATAGATGCTTATAAAGATGCTTTAGCTGGTGATCCTATTTCTGCTTTTGGAGGAGTTTTAATTTCAAATAAAAAAATTGATTTAGAAACTGCTAAAGAAATTAACAAACTTTTTTGTGAAGTTGTGATTGCCCCTAGTTTTGAAAAATCTGCTGTTGATTTGTTAAAATCTAAAAAAAACAGAATATTACTAGTGTTAAAAAACACAGAATTAAATAAACAACAATTAAGAACTTGCTTAAACGGAGTTCTTACTCAGGATAAAGACAATATTACAGATTCAATCTCTAACTTCAGGACATGTACAAAAAAATCTCCAAACGATGAAGAAATTAAAGATTTAGAATTTGCTTCAAAAATTTGTAAACACACAAAATCAAATACTATTGTTTTAGCAAAGAATCTACAATTAATAAGTTCAGGAACAGGTCAAACATCAAGAGTTGATGCTTTAAAGCAAGCCATAGAAAAATCAAACAGCTTTAAATTTGATTTAAATAATTCAGTTATGGCAAGTGATGCGTTTTTTCCTTTTCCTGATTGTGTAGAAATAGCTCACAAAAATGGAATTAGCTCAGTTATTCAGCCTGGTGGTTCAATCAAAGATAATCTTTCAATTGAATATTGTGATAAAAATAATATTTCAATGGTTTTGACTGGAACTAGACACTTTAAACATTAATTTTTATTAACTTGTAATATAACTTTTTAAATATGGCTTTTTTTGATTTTTGGACTGAATCGATAGCGATAGATCTTGGAACTGCAAATACACTTATCATACACAATGACAAAGTGGTTGTGGACAGCCCATCTATTGTTGCTATTGACAAAAAAACTGAAAGAATAATTGCAGTTGGAAAAGAAGCAAGTCTTATGCAAGGTAAAACTCACGAGAATATTAAAACAGTAAGACCTCTTAAAGACGGAGTTATTGCAGACTTCAATGCTTCAGAACAAATGATTAGTTTACTGATTAATAGTATTCCGTCTCTTAAAAAAAGATTTTTTACCCCAGCATTGAAAATGGTTATCTGTATTCCCTCAGGAATAACAGAAGTGGAAATGAGAGCGGTAAGAGAATCTGCAGAAAGAGTAAATGGAAAAGAAGTTTATTTAATTCACGAACCAATGGCAGCAGCTATTGGAATTGGAGTTGATATAATGCAACCAAAAGGAAATATGATAGTTGATATTGGTGGTGGTACAACAGAAATTGCAGTGATAGCATTATCTGGTATTGTATGTGACAAATCGGTAAAAGTAGCAGGAGATGTGTTTACAGGAGACATTATCTACTACATGAGAACTCAACATAATCTTTTCATTGGAGAAAGAACTGCTGAAAAGATAAAGATTACAATTGGTTCAGCTTCGGAAGAATTAGAGAGTCCACCTGATGATATTTCTGTACAAGGAAGAGACTTGTTAACTGGAAAGCCTAAGGAAGCTATGATTTCATATAGAGAAATTGCTAAGGCGTTAGATAAATCAATAATAAGAATTGAAGATTCTGTTATGGAAACATTATCTCAAACGCCACCCGAACTAGCAGCAGATATTTATAATACTGGAATTTATCTTGCTGGTGGAGGATCAATGCTAAGAGGTTTGGATAAAAGACTTTCAAAAAAAACTGATTTACCAGTGTTTATAGCTGAAGACCCTCTAAGAGCAGTAGTAAGAGGAACTGGAATTACACTTAAAAACATTGAAAGATATAAAAGTGTGTTAGTGAAATAGTTCTTAAATTATGCAACAAATCATTGATTTCATTATAAGAAAAAAAGATGTTGTAGTTTATTTTATCTTATTGTCATTATCATTAGCTCTTATATTAAACTCAAACTATTTTCAGAAATCAAAAGTCTTACTTTTATCCAATAATATTTCTAATTACACTAAGGAAAATTTAAATTTCTTTAACGAATATTTTAAATTGAAAGAAGTCAATTTTCAGCTTTCTGAAGAAAATTTAGATCTCAAAAATAAATTAGAAAAAACTAATATAAATACAGGGTTAGACTCATTAAGGAATGTAAATTTTTCATATAAAAATGCAAAAGTAATTTCTAACAATCTGTCCTCATTTAAAAATAAAATTATTATTAATAAAGGAAGTAATGATGGAGTAAAAAGTGAAATGGGAGTAATCAGTTCCAATGGAATTGTAGGTATTATTAATAATACAACACCAAAATTTTCGTCAATAATATCAATTTTAAATATTGAAATGAAAATAAATGCAAAAGTAAAAAGAACAAAACATTTTGGAACTTTAGAATGGGACGGCTTTAATACTAGGCATTTGATGTTAAACGATATATCAGAAACAGCTAATATAAAAGTTGGGGATACAATAGTTACAGGTGGAATGTCATTAATTTTTCCAGAGGGAATTAATATTGGGATTGTATCCGAGATAATCAATCAAAATGAATTTAATGATTCTGTTGTAAGATTTGTAGGAAATATTAACAAAGCTAAATATTTAGACTTTGAGTTTAAAGAAAATTACTTAAATGTTGAGGTTAAATTACATAATGACATGAGTAATTTAAATAACGTTTATATAATTGAAAGTTTCAACAAACAAGAATTTCAAAAATTAAAAGAATAATGGCAAGTGTCTATTTATTAATTTTAAAAAGATTTATATTTTTTACTCTGTTACAAGGATTAATTTTTAATAATTTTGATTTTTTTGATATTTACGATCCCTATATCTGTCTAGTTTTTTTAATTACATTTCCAATTAAGGTTAACAAAATTACTTTTATGATAATTAGTTTTTTCTTTGGATTTGTTCTTGACTTGTATTCAGATTCTATAGGAATTAATGCTGCTGCTTGTTTATCAATTGCTTTTTTAAGGTCATATATTTTAAGTTTTGTGTTTGGCTCATTTTATGACCCACATGGTGTTAAATTAATTAAAAACTATGTCACAGAGTCAACATTTTCACAAAAATTTTTATATCTAAGCTCTATCATCATAATTCATCATTTAATTATTTTTTCATTAGAAACCTTTAGTTTTAATTTTATTTCTTTGGTTTTCTATAAAACATTAATAACATTCTCAATTTCTTTAATTTTTTGTACAACATTTATTTATATTATGATTGAAAATGAAAAATAAGTTTCTTCCATTTTTAATTGTTACGACTTCGATAATTTTTATTCTTCGTCTTTTCTGGGTTCAGATAATAAATATCAATGACGTTAAACTATCGAATAAAAACTCTGTTGAGAAGATTTATAATTACCCAGAAAGAGGTTATATTTTTGACAGAAATAATAAATTATTAGTTGAAAATGAGCCTTTTTATGATTTGATGATAGTGCCTTCAAAATTAAAATCAATTGATACCACTGAATTTTGTAAAATATTAAAAATTGACAAAAAACTATTTATAGATAAAATAAAAAAAGCAAAAAACTACTCTAGAATTAAACCTTCAGTTTTTTTATCTCAAATTTCAAAGAAAGATTATGCCATTCTTCAAGAAAAATTATGGAAATATGAGGGTTTTTCTGTAACCAAAAAATCTAATAGAAATTATCTTCTAAATTCAGCTTCAAATATATTAGGTTATATAAGTGAGGTTAATGACTATGAGATTAAAGACGATAGTTATTATGAGTCAGGAGAATTAATTGGTAGGCAGGGAATTGAAAAAGCTTACGAAGAAAAACTCAGAGGAGTTAAAGGAGTTAGCTATTTTCAAAAAGATAATTTTAATAGAATTACAGGTAGATATAAAGATGGTATTTATGATACAATTTTCAAGCCTGCTAAGGATATTAACTTAACAATTGATGTGGATCTTCAAATTTATGGAGATTCACTAATGATTAATAAGTTTGGAAGTATAATTGCAATTGAACCTGAAAGTGGTGAGATTCTATCACTTATAAATGCTCCAAATTTTGACCCAAACTTACTAATTGGAAGAAACAGATCAAAAAACTATATAAAGCTTAAAAACGACACAATAGGAAAACCACTTTTTGATAGAGGATTACAAGGACAATACCCCCCAGGATCAACATTTAAATTAATAAACGGTCTCATAGCCTTAGAAGAAAATATCATAACATCAAATACTAAAATTTCATGTAACGAAGGACATTACTATTCAAAAAATAGATTTATGAGATGTCATTGTGAGCCAGGAACTTCTAATGACTTAAATACAGCAATTTATAACTCATGTAACACTTATTTTGCTACGATATATAAAAACACTCTAAACAAATACTCTAGCTCTAAAGAAGGAATAAATAATTGGAAAAATCATGTTGAAAGTTTTGGTTTAGGCAATTATTTAGGATATGATCATCCTTTAGGTAGACCAGGCTTAATACCTGATGCTAAATATTATGACAAGTGGTATCCAAACAATAGATGGAGAGCTGCAACAACTATTTCGAATGGAATTGGACAAGGTGAAATTTTAACAACTCCTATTCAATTGGCAAATATAACTGCAATAATTGCGAATAGAGGATGGTATAAAACTCCACATTTAGTAAAAAAAATAAGCAATGACTCAATTAATTCGAAATTCTTAGATAAAAAACACACATCCATAAAATCTGTTCATTATGAAAAGATAATTAATGGAATGTTTGACGTGATTGAAAAAGGAACAGCTCAAAATTCAAAAATAAAAGGAATTGAAATAGCTGGAAAAACCGGAACTGCAGAAAATTTTATAAAAATAAATGGAAAAAGATCTCAACTAACCGATCACTCTATCTTTATTGGATTCGCTCCAAAAGAGAATCCTAAAATTGCTATTGCAGTTTTTATAGAGAATGGATATTGGGGTACAAGATGGGCCGCTCCAATAGCAAGCCTTATGATGGAAAAGTATTTAAAAAAAGAAGTTAAAAGAAAATATCTTGAAAATTATATTTTGAACGGAAATCTAATGGAAGAATATTTAAAACCTTATACAAAAAATAATTTTTCAATTAATGAGTGAGGTTAATATAAAAAAAATAGACTGGCTAAGTGTTTTTATTCTTAGTATACTTATTGCTCTTGGATTAGGAAATATATTTTCATCATCTCAAATTTATTTATTAGATTCTGTTTTTTCTTTTAATCCATTTACAAAGCAATTATTTTTTGCAATTATTTCAGTTTTTATTTTCTTCTTCGTTCAAATTCTTTCCATTAATTTTTTTTTAAAATATTCGAGTATTTTATACATCCTTTCAATACTGTCTTTAATTGGACTTTTTGTTTTTGGAAATGAAGTTAATGGTGCATTGGCTTGGTATAAAATAAATGGATTTAGTATTCAGCCAAGTGAATTCGCAAAACCAATAACCGCTCTTGCCTTAGCAAAATACCTAAGTGATATTAATTCAAATATTAAAACAATTAAAACTCAGTTTTATTCATTTTTAATAATTTTAATTCCAATAACTTTAATTATACTTCAACCAGATCCCGGAACTATAATTATTTTCTTAAGTTTTATTTTAGTTTTTTATAAAATAGGTCTTCCCTCTATATATATGAATCTATTCGTTGGATTTATAATATTGTTTTTTGCTACAATTCTGTTAACTCCAAAAAATGTTATTCTTTTTATAATTGCATCAATGATAATTTTTCTTTTTTTAAATAAGAAAAATAAAAAAGTTGTAAAAAAAACATTTATTTATGGCCTAATTTTTTCTGTATTTGTATTTTCTGTTGACTTTATATTTAATAATATTTTTGAAGAACGCCACAGAAATAGATTTAATATTGTAATGGGGATAAAACAAGATAATCAAGGAATTGGATATAACACAAATCAATCAAGAATAGCATTTGCCTCTGGTGGGTTAACGGGTGAAGGGTTTTTAAAAGGATCTCAAACTCGAGGGAATTTTGTTCCCGAGCAACACACGGATTACATATTTTCTACTGTTGGTGAAGAATGGGGGTTTTTAGGAGCTTCATTTATAATTCTTCTGTATACTTTTTTAATGCTTAGAATTACTAAAAGAGCAGAACTTCAAAGAAATTTGTTCAGTAAAATCTATTCTTACTCAGCTGTAACTATTATTTTTTCACATTTTTTTATAAATATAGGTATGGTAATAGGTTTGGTCCCTACAATTGGAATTCCACTACCGTTTTTAAGCTATGGAGGGTCAAGTTTAATGGCTTTTGTTTTATTATTCTCTATATATATAAAACTAGACTCAGAAAGAACTAGTAAATGGTAATTATTTAAATTTAAAATATTCTTCTAAATTGTTTCCTAAAAACATAAAACTAGTAACCAATAACATTATAGCAATACCTGGAATAACTGCAAGATAAGCCTTCCCCAAAATAATATATTGATAATTATCTTTAATCATCGATCCCCAGCTAGGAATAGGCGGTTGAGTTCCAATGCCTAAAAAACTTAATCCACTTTCTATTAAGATAGCTGAAGCGAAATTTGCAGCAGAAATAATTAAAATAGGACCTATTATATTTGGAATTAAATGCTTAAAAAAAACTCTTAAATCAGAAAACCCTAATACTTTGGTTGCAACAATATAATCTTTGTTTTTTTCCGAAATTACTTGTCCTCGAACAACTCTGGCGACTTCAACCCACATTGTTAAACCAACAGCTACATACACCTGCCAAAAGCCTTTACCTAAAGCTAGAGAAAATGCGATAACCAATAAAAGAGTAGGAATAGACCAAAAAATATTAATAACCATCATTAATATTTTGTCTGTTAAACCTCCATAGTAACCACTGGTTAGTCCTATAAATAATCCTATTAACAAAGAAATCAAGACTGCAATTATACCAATGGACATAGACACTCTGGTTCCTAATATGACTCTACCAAAAACATCTCTTCCATAATTATCAGTACCAAAAATATAATTTCTTTTAATTAAGAATTGTTCTATAATTTGGTTTGAAGTTAAATTTGAAGGAAAGTCAGTAAAAGGAATAGATTTTTTAATTCCGTCATTTGACAGATCAGAATAATTTATAGAATTTTTTGACAATTGAAAATTAGAAATTAAAATTTCAGTATCGGGATATTTATTTCCAGTAAATAACTTACTCAAAAAAGATTGTTGATTATTACTATTATTTGGGACTATAATAAAAGTTGCTGTAAAACCTGGGCTTTTTGAGTTGATTGGCAAATGCATCTGATTTGAAAACCTAGAACTATCAGGGATAAAAACGTATGAAAATAAAGATATAATAAGGCAAAACAATACAAAACAAGAACTTAAAATAATACCTATATTATTTAGAGATACTGTGTTTTTAAAAAGTTTCATTAACCAACTTTAGCTAAAATATTATTATTTTCTATTTTCTTTGTTTTTAAATTTAATAAAACATTAATACTTTCGTTTATATAGATGTCAGATTTCAAACTATTATGCCATCTCTTTCGATTTTCTTTATATTCTTCAGAGTCTTTAATTTTGGATGATTGATCACTCAAAAGATTAAAATTCAAATTATTATTATAATCTTTTATTCTATCAAATTTCTTAAGTTTTAATTTATTGTTTTTCTGATCATTTTTAAAAGTATTATAATTTAAAGAATAACTTTTATTTTTTCTTCTTTCGGAAAACCACTTAGCATTTTGATCAATAAGACTAAATAACTCATTTTTAGATATCCTTAATTTAGAATCATTAATAACACTTTCTAAGTTGTAATATCCGTCCCATTTTCTAAATTGTGCTTTGTCTATTTGATCCCACTTTAAAGGATTTTTTTCATCTGCCTCACCTATTTCAATATGAGAATATGTATTAGGCGTTACAATGTCGCTTTCAACTCCTTTAAGCTGAACAGAACCTCCATTAATCCTGTAAAATTTTTCAGTTGTTATCTTTAAAGCACCTAAATCAAAGTCACTGTTAGATAAAAACCTGTTTAAATCTAAGACATTTTGTACTGTTCCTTTTCCAAAGGTATTGTCGCTTCCTATAACCACAGCTCTTTCATAATCTTGTAGAGCGGCAGCCATAATCTCTGAGGCTGAAGCAGACATTTGATTTACTAAGATAACTAATGGTCCGTCCCAGAAAACAGAAGGATCTTTATCATACAAAACTTTTTTTCTGTTTCCAATAGATTTAACTTGTACAATTGGACCAGTTTCGATAAATAACCCCGTCATATCAACAACCGTTTGTAGAGCTCCTCCTCCATTATTTCTTAAATCTAAAACAAGACCTTCAATACCTTCTTTTTTCAAGTTTATAATTTCTTTTTTTACATCAGAGGCACAGTTTATTTCTTTGTAATCATTAAAATCAACATAAAACTTAGGTAAAGTTATAAGACCATAAGTTTTGTTATCTTTTTTAATTAGTGTAGATTTTGCGTAGCTCTCTTCTAAAACAACTTCATCTCTTGTAATTGGAAAAGTTTTTATTTCATTATCAACTTTACGTCGAACGGTTAATTCAACAACAGTTCCTTTAGGACCTTTAATTAATTTGATTGCATCATCAATTCTCATCCCAATNACATTGACAGGGTCTTTTCCAGGTTCACCAACTTTAATTATCTCGTCACCTGCTTCTATCTTTTTGTCTTTCCAAAGTGGACCTCCTAAAATAATTTGAACAATTTCAATTCCACCGTCACGTTTTTGTAATCTAGCTCCAATTCCATCAAACCTCCCTGAAATATTAACATCAAAACGATCTTTATCTTCAGGCTTAAAATAAACAGTATGGGGATCATATTGGGTAACAAATGAATTAACATAATTTGAGAACCAGTCTTTTCTTTCCAAGTCATTCATTAAATCAAAAATATCATTGATATTATCATTCACGATTTCGAGAGATTCATTTAGGAGATCAGAATTAGATTTTTTAACATAATCGCTATTGGATTCTATTAATTTTTTTTGATCTAAAATTTTTATATCGTATAAATCTAGCATTGANAATTTTAATTGTTTTCTCCATCTTTCTTTTCTTTCNTTATCATTTTTAGGAAATGATAAATTTTCGAAATCTACATTTATNTTTTCATCGCTATCAAATTCAAATGTTTTTTTAAATAAAGAAGGNAAAAACAATTCTACCTCATTTATTCTTTGAACAAGTCTGTCNTGGGTTAAATTGAAAAAAGTNAAATCATAACTAAGCCATTGATCATCAATTAATTTTTCANACTTTTTGAATTCTTTAAAATCTGAATTCAAAAANTATTTTTTTTGAGGATCTATCATTTCTAAATAACTATTAAATACTTTAATTGATAACTGATCGTTAATATCTTGAGATTGATAGTGACCTTTCTCTAAAACATATTTAAGAAGTTCTATTAGTAACTTGTCCTTGTTTGGATCATCAAACTTAACCTCGTGATATTTCCAACTTATAAAAATAAAAGTTAATGACACAAAAAGGGTTATAAATATTTTTTTCATATTGACTTTAATATACTCAAGATTATTTCAATAATCATGCTAATAATTGATTTAATTAAATTTACTAATAAAACTAAGTTAAACAGAAATGATAAGAAACAAAAAAACCCTTACTAAGTAAAGGTTTTTTTTGTGCGGGTGAAGGGACTCGAACCCCCAAGCCGTTAAGCACTAGATCCTAAGTCTAGCGTGTCTACCAATTTCACCACACCCGCAAGGCAGGCAAATATAAGCAAGATTGTATAAAATATCACTATGAAATTTACTATGTTAAAAAACTAGATTTAATTACATTTACACAAAATATTTAAAGTGAAAAATTTCAAAAACTATATCGAAAAAAATAAAAGTCGTTTTATAAACGAATTATTTGAATTATTAAGAATTCCTTCTGTGAGTGCTAAATCTGAACATGATTCAGATGTAAGATCAGCTGCAGAATTAATTAAAAAACATTTTATAAAACTAAGTTTAGATAATTGTGAAATTTGTGAAACTAACGGACACCCTATTGTCTACGGAGAAAAATTAATCAATACCAAGCTCCCAACTATATTAGTTTATGGTCATTATGATGTTCAACCTGTAGACCCTATAGATCTTTGGGATCAAGATCCATTCAATCCTTACATAAAGAAAACAGGAATACATCCAGAAGGTGCAATTTTTGCAAGAGGAGCATGTGATGATAAAGGTCAAATGTTTATGCACTTAAAAGCTTTAGAGGTAATGATTGAAAATGGTGACTTGCCTTGTAATGTGAAGTTTATGATTGAAGGTGAGGAAGAAGTTGGAAGTGATAACCTTGAATTATTCGTAAAACAAAACAAAGAAAAATTATCTAATGATATAATATTAGTTTCAGACACAGGAATGATTAGTAAAACAACCCCTTCTATAACAACAGGTTTAAGAGGATTATCTTATATGGAGGTTGAGTTAACTGGTCCTAATAGAGATTTACATTCTGGTCATTACGGCGGAACAGTAGCTAATCCAATAAATGTTTTATCTAAAATTATTAATGAGTTGCACGATTCAAATAATAAAATTACTATACCAGGTTTTTATGATAATGTGATTAAAGTTTCTGATGATGATAGAAAAAAAATGAATTNAGCTCCCTTCAATATTGATGAATTCAAAAGTTCAATTGGTCTTAAAAAAGAGCATGGGGAGGAAGGCTATACTACAATTGAAAGACAATCAATTAGACCAGCCTTAGATGTAAATGGAATATGGGGAGGTTATACAGAGGAAGGTGCTAAAACTGTTTTACCAAGTAAAGCATTTGCTAAAATTTCAATGAGATTAGTTCCAGGACAAAATTGGAAAAGAATTAATGATTTATTTGCAAAACATATTACGGATATTGCTCCCGACACAGTTAGTGTAAAAGTNACTGAACATCATGGAGGACAACCTTATGTCGCTCCAACAGATACAATTGGTTTTGCAGCTGCTAGTAAAGCTTATGAAGATGTCTTTAACAAAAAACCAATTGCTACAAGAGATGGGGGGAGTATTCCAATAATAGCCCTTTTTGAACAAGAGTTAAATAGCAAAACTATTTTAATGGGATTTGGATTAGATAGTGATGCGATTCATTCGCCAAATGAACACTACGGAGTTTCAAATTTTTTAAATGGAATTGAAACTATCTCTAAATTTTATTATTATTTTACAAAATTATCTAAGGATTAATTAAAAATAATTCAGATGCAATTCCATCTGCAAGAAATTTACCTTTAATTGTTGTTCTAAAAACATCATCCTTTATTACAACTAGAGATGTGTTCACATATTTTACAATTCTAGTTTCAAAATTATTTTTGTAGTATGGACCAAAGTTATTTTCCAAATATGTAAGTGATATTCCCCACTTAGTTCTTAAGCCAGTCATTACATATTCATTATACTTATCAATAATTGAAAGCTTTTCTCTTCCAGAAAACATTTTGTTTTCACTTATGTCTTTAATATATAATGAATTATTTGACACATTCCAACTTCTATAAGATCCATCAAAACTATGAGCTGAAGGTCCTATTCCAATATATTTTTTTCGTAGCCAATAAGCAGAATTATTTCTTGAAAAATATCCTTTTTTTGCAAAGCTTGACAATTCATAATTTACGTATTCATGCTTTGACATTTTATTACACATAAATTCGTGTTGCTCAAATACCAAGTCTTCATTTAATGGTTTAATAATATTTTTTTTTACAAATGATTCCAAAGCAGTTTTGGGCTCAACAGTCAGAGCATATGCAGACATATGGTTAAGATTCCAACTAGTAACATAATTTAAATTTGATTCCCACGTTTTTAAATTACTATTAGGCATACCAAAAATTAAATCAATAGAAATATTGTCATAATATTTTAATGCATTATCAATGCAAGTTTTAGCATCATTGGAATTGTGTGATCTATTCATAAGTTTTAGCTCATCATCATTAAATGACTGAACACCAATACTTAGTCTATTGATATAACTCTGAGACAATTCTATAAGTTTAGCTTTAGATAGATCATCAGGATTAGCTTCTAAAGTTATTTCAGGGTTTTCAGATATTTGAAATTTTTCAAAAATCGAATTAATTATTTTATTTATTTCTTTAGTGGCAAAAAAAGATGGTGTTCCTCCTCCAAAATAAATAGTTTGTATTAAATCATTACTCCCAACAGATTTAATCTCAATTTCTTTTAACATTGAATTAATTACACTTTCCTTATTGTTTAAAGAAGTTGAAAAATGATAGTTACAATAATGGCAGGCTTGTTTACAATAAGGTATATGAATATATATTCCTGACACAAAAAATTATTTTAGATTAAAAAACTGTTTGTAAAAAATCATCACTTCTTAATTCTTTTTTCATTTTGTTTAACAAACGCACTCCAACCTGAATAATTTTTTTCAGAACTTAATTTATTATTTTGATTATAAAAGTGACATACTGCAGCAGCTAAACCGTCAGTAGAATCTAAATTTTTTGGCAACTTTTTGATTCCAAGTAAACTTTGAAGCATTTTGGCAACCTGTTCTTTAGAAGCATTTCCGCTTCCAGTAATAGACATCTTTATTTTTTTTGGTGAATACTCAGTTATTGGTATTTCTTTTGAAAGGCCCGCAGCCATTGCAACGCCCTGTGCCCTGCCCAATTTAAGCATAGATTGAACGTTCTTTCCAAAGAAAGGAGCTTCAATTGCTATTTCGTCCGGATGATACTTCTCTATCAAATCTATAGTTCTTTCAAAAATATATTTTAGTCTGAGATAATGATCATCAAGTTTATTTAAAACAAGTTCATTCAGCAAAAGAAAACTCATTTTATTACCAACAACTTTTATTAATCCAAACCCCATAATTGTTGTACCTGGATCAATTCCTAAAATTATTTTTTCCCTTTGAACTTTCAACTTGTTTTAGTTTGATTTTAATATTAAAGGTAACTGAAATTTAGTGCTTACAGGAATACCAAAATTAGTTTTGGTAGCTGGATATAAAGAAGGAATATTATTTAGTGAATTTTTTATTATTAAATCTATATTAGGAATTTCATTCGTAATGCTTTTTTTATTTTCAATATTTAATAACGAAAGTTTACCTTGCTCGTCAACTAACAAAGAAAGAAATACAGTGTCATTAAGTTTTTTTGAAACTAAAATATCTCCTAAATTAATATTCGAATAAATCAAGTTAATAAGTTTAGAATTAAAACAGTTTATTCTATCAATTTCAATTTCATATTCATCACATTTATCTATTGAAGGGTGTTCGTCTTTTGTTGTCCACTTAACCTCAGGAGCTTTATAAGTTGAATTATTAGGATTATAATTACAACCCACAATTAAAAACAATAAAAATAAAACTTGCTTTAATTTCACGTTTAATTTATTTATTCTAAAATTAAGTATAATTTTAAATAAATAATCTATTTAAAAATTTTATGGATGTTTTTCTTTTAATATTAGGGTTAATTCTATGTATAACTGGAATAATAGGAAGCTTTACTCCAATAATTCCTGGTCCTTTATCAAGTTGGCTAGGTATTTTAATAATTCATTTTACGTCATATATACCTTTTAGTAATAAGTTATTAATAACTACTTTTCTAATAGCTTTTATTGTTTTTTTATTAGATGTTTTTATTCCAATAATTGGATTAAAAAAACTCGGGGGCTCTAAAAACGGATTAATAGGAGCTACAATTGGATTAATTCTTGGGCTTTTTATCGGTGGGCCATTCGGATTAATTCTTGGAGCGTTTCTAGGCGCATTAAGCGGTGAATTTATGGACAAAACTAACTTTAAAATGGCTTTAAAGCCTGCATTAGGAACATTTATAGGACTAGCTATAGGAACAGCTTTAAAATTTATTATTTCAACTGTTTTCCTGGGAATATACTTCTATAAAGTTTATACGATAATCTTAGTTTAATAATAAACTGATCTATTGTCTGTAACCTCCGCATTTTCTTTTAGAGATTCGTAAACTCTTGCAAAAGATGAAGTTCTATTTAAATTTAATAACTGATTTTTATAAGAAATAATGAAATTTGAATCAATTGAATCAGAATTTGTGTTAGTATCTTTTCTTTTAATAACTTTTAATTTATAAATTCCATTTTCTCCTATAATAAAATCTGAAGTTTCATTAATATTAGTACCAAAAGAAGCCCCTATAACTAAAGGTTCTAAACCTGAACCAGTAATTGTTGCATTTTTTTGATTTAATGCTAGTGCCTTTCTAACTTCAGTTCCGTTAATCTCAGCAATTTCCTCAAGACTAAGAGAATTATCGTTTTTACTGATTATAAAATCAGCTTTTTTAGATTTTAAAACCATTGGAAGCACCTTATAAGAAACATCTTGGACGTTAGAAAGTCCCTCATCAACTATTTTAGTGACTTGTGCTATTAAATAACCTCCTTTTGGCAAATCAAACCTTTTAAAATCTGACACATTAGTTGATTCATTAAACAACCATTGAACAATTCTTCTTTGGTCTTTTAATCCTGGAAAATCGTTGTCTAATATTTGGATTCCATTTACTGTTTTAACAGTATAATTTTCTTTGTTAGATAAAGCATTTAAATCTTCATCTTTAGACAAACTCATTTCTAATTTTGTTGCTGAATTAAAAACTTTATCGCTTGTCGCATCAGAGGGAACATTTTTTTCAGTAATTGAAGCAAGTAAAACTAAGTCATCTTTAGCTACTACTTTTATAACATGAAAACCAAAATCAGTTTCGACAACTCCAGTAGAACCAATTCTTTTTGAAAAAATAAAATCATTGAAAGGCTTAACCATATTACCATCTTGAACAAACCCTAGATCTCCACCTCTAGACTTTGATGGTCCATCAGAAAACTCAAAGGCTAATTCAGTAAAACTTTTTGGGGATTTTCTTATTTTTCTTAAAATATTATTAGCTTCTTTTTTAGCTTCATTCTTAGATCTTGAAACATTAGGATTGGCGTTTTTAGATCCTTTATATGCAACAAGGATATGACTAGCTCTGACAGATCCTCCTATTTTTTTATCCAACATTCTAGAAATTTTAAAATACTCTCCGTCAAGGTAGGGTCCATACGTTTGATCAATATTTAAATTAAAAAGCAAATTTGCATGATCAGCTGGAAGAGAGCCTTTTGGTAAATAAATTGAATCAAAACTAGACTCGGAATATTCATTAATAAACTCTTTAATATTTTTAGCAGTTGTTAAACTTGGGGTAATCTCTTCCAATTTTGACACCTGATTAAATTCTTTTGACTCTTTTAAAAATTTACTTAAACGATTTTTTACAGCTTTTTCATCTTCAAAAGAAGGTTTTTCTTCAAAAATAACATACTCAATGTCACGAGAAGAATTTACTTTAAATTCATCTTCATTATTATTAATATATTTTTTTAAGTCAGATTGTGAATAAGAGATTAATGAGTCTTCAACAGACGAATAAGGAATTTGAATGTACTCAATGTCAACATTGTCATTTTGTAATGTATATTCAAATTTACCGTCTGCTTGAGTGTAATTAACACCAGCATTAACTAAGTTTAAATATATCTGTTCATTAGATTGAGATTCGAAAATCTTTTCTTGACTTTTCCATTGCTCGTAAGCTTCTGGATTTGTTGTCTTTAGTTCAATAATTAAAGTTTTAAATTTATCTATATCGAACATTCCAGCTTCATTCAAAAATTGCGGATCTGAATTAAAAGTAGGGTTGTTTTTTAAAATATTTTGCAAATGATCTTTACCAGATTGAATTCCAGAAATTTCAAATTGTTGTCTTAAAATTTCAGATCTTAACCTTTGATTCCAAACATTATTTACAGCAATCATTCCCTGTTGATTGTAGTTTCTTTCTAAAAAGTCAACTTGTCCTCTAAAGTCTTCTATTAATACCTCCTCACCATTAATAACACCTACTGGTTGTTGAGCTTGATAACCTTTACCGTCAAAAACACCAGAAATTACAAATGCAAACAGAGCTAAACCTATCACAATAATTAAAAAAATAGATTTAGATCGAATTTGTCCTAGAATAGCCATAATTTATTTTTTTGTAGCAAACGAAAATACAATATACTTAGGAATTAAAAAAAGTTAAACTCTTAAAATTAATCTTCAATAATTAATTCAACAATCTCAATTTTTGAGCTTGACACATTAATGATTTTAAACATCAAGTTATTNTAAAATATTTTATCATCATTTTCGGGGATTTTCTCATTNAAACTAATAATAAATCCACCCAAAGTTTCNTATTGTTCACTTACAGGNATATTTANTTTAAATTTTTNATTTAAATAATCAATTTCCACCCTTGCTGATAATCTAAAGTAATTATTTCCTAATTTTTTTTCTAGATGTTTTGGAGAATCATGTTCATCCTCAATTTCACCAACTAGTTCTTCAATTATATCTTCAACAGTTATAATGCCAGACGTTCCTCCGTATTCATCAATAACAACCGCGACACTCTTTCGTTTTTTAGTTAAAAGATTTAATAAGTCATTAATAAACATAGATTCAGGTACAAATTCAATCGAAATTATTAGTGATTTAAATTTTTTAAAATCCTTAAACATATGTTGAATACTTATATAGCCAACAATATTATCAATATTTTCATGATGAACTAATATTTTTGAAAGGCCTGTGTTAATAAAAATTTCTTTCAATTTTGAAGGAGTTACGTACCTGTCAACCGAAACTATTTCAGCTCTAGGAATCATTATTTCTCTAGCTCTTACCTTAGAAAATTCTAAAGCTTTTTGAAAAATTTGAATTTCTGAATCTAACTCCATTTCATTATCAGCACCTATCTCTTGATTAATATAATCTCCCAACTCATCTTTACTAAATACCATTTTTAATTCATCTTTTTTAGTTTTAAAATACTTATTTAAAACACTATCAGAAATCGAATTAAATACAAAGGTTAATGGTGAGAATAAATAATAAAAAATAAAAGCTGGAAAAGAAAATAATTTAAAAAGTCTATTGGCGTAAATTTGAAAAAAAACTTTAGGCAAAAATTCAGCAGTTATTAAAATAACAAGAGTAGAAATCAATGTTTGATAAAAGATATATTTAAAATCAATTGAAGTTTCATTAATAAGTTCAGGAAAAAAAACATTAATAATTAACCTTCCTGAGTATATACCGTAAATAACTAAAGCAATATTATTACCAAGTAACATTGTGGTAATAAATTTTGAGGGATTTATGGTAATTTTTTTAATAAAAAAAGAAACTAAACCTTTTTGTTTTTTTTCTATTTCTAAAAAAATTTTGTTGGTTGAAACAAATGCAATCTCCATGCCGGAGAAAAAGCCTGAAAAAACAATAGAAATAAGAATAACTAAAAAATGATTATCCATTAAATCTATTTTCTTCTGTTTTTAAATTTAATTCTGTAGTGTCTGCGAAACAAAAACATTCCAAATGAAAATATAGCCAATATTAAAAAAATATTGCTTTTTTGAGATGAATTGTCACCAAAAAAATATTCAAATATTGAAACAAAGGAAATGACTAAATATATGTATTCTGAAATTCTTCTGTAATTGTTCATAAATTCATTAATTATCTTCAACTAATACTTTACCGTCGAGTTTTCCTGTGTTAAATATAGTAAATGATCTATTAGCATCTAATCTTGTAGCTGCAATATCATAATCAATATTTTTAAATGTAAATTTTTTTTCTGTGAACAACCATTCTTGATCAGGATCCCAAAACAATTGACTTGTTTTGAGTTCAGAACCGTCATAATTATTAATAATTACATTTCCTTTCATGTCAACAATATTAGTTTTATTATACATTATTGCATAATCAGAAGTAACATTTGTTTCATTATTATCTTTATCAAAAAATGTTATTTTAATTCCATTTGGAAATTCTGAATAAGGAAAAATTTTATTGGTAAAATCTTTGTTTAAGCTAGAGTAAAGAATAGCTTTAACTTTTGCAGAATCAGTATATATTAATTTTAAATTTTCAGTAATACCTACGGGTAAAGTGTTTTTGCTATTTATGTTTTGTATTTCTTGAAAATTATCTTCACACGAAAAAAGAAAAAAAAATACTAAAAATCTTAAAAAATTCATCAGTTCAATGAAGGTACGGTAACTGATTTACCTATCCAACATTTAAAAGAAATTGTTTTACCACTCATTGCTTCACTAAAAATATCAGTTTTAGATGGTGCTCTTCCCTCATAGCTTATAGCTGTTTTATTAGCAAGTTTTCTTACAGAGGCATCGACAGAAGCTGCTTTTTTTGCTTCTTTCAAAGCAAGCCAATAAATGGACCTTTTTTCGAACTGAGTTTTACCACAATTATTTGCACTACTAGCATACAAATTAGCAATAAGCAAATATGCTCTTCCCATGGAAGGTTGAAATACTAAAGCTTTATTAGCATATGTTCTAGATTTTGAGAATTGTCCAGATTTCTTGAACTTAATTGCAATTTTATAAAGTGTTTTAGCTTTCTTCAAATTGTCAGTTTCTAAATCAATAGATTCATTGTAATATTGTATTGCTAATTTAGTATCTCCTTTTTTATCATTTAACAACCCTAAATAATATGCTGAATTTGCAGAAGGATTTAATTCGTGTAAAGCTTCAACAAGCTCAACGAATAATGGGTCATCTGAGCAATCTTTACTATCCATTCTACTAGCAGCTCTGTTTAGCCAAACTGAATCTGACTTAAATTTATCAAAGTTTTTTCTGTATAATGGAATTAAGTTTTCACAGGTAGATTCCTTTGCAATTATAGCATTAAGATTGTTTAAATAAGTATTACAAGCAACCATATTAACTTCATAAACCTTCTTGTTTCTAACCTCTCTAGATGTTAATGGATCACTATTATTTTCTTTTTGTAATAGTTTATCCAACTTAGATGTATAAGCTCCCATCTCAAACTCAAATTTTTCAGTTAATTCTTCATACTTATCAAAAACCTGCTCTAAGGATACATCATTATTACCATCTTTGTATAGTCTAAAGTATATTTTAAAATAATTGTATAAACCTTTTGGAGATTTAAAACTTTTCGAGTCTTTTTTAAATGCCTGGTCGTATATTTCAAATATCTCACTATCCTCAGCCAATTTGTAATCAATCATAGTTTGAGCTTTTATAGCTAGAATCTTACCAACCTCACTCACTCCTCTTTTATTTTTAGGAAAATAGGTTAACCATTCACCGTATAGATTAACTAAATCATTTTTATATTTTTGTTTAACATCACCATCAGATGTTTTTATAAAAGATTTAAGCATTCTTTCACCTAAAACATAAACTGCAGAATTTATATCAGGACACTCACTTTTTAAGTCTAGCCAAGGCTGATATGCTTCTTTGTAGTTTTTAACTTTAGCATACTCTGCGAAAATTGAAAGGTTTGAAAAACATTCTTCTTTTGACTGAGAAAAAGTAGTTAAAGAAATTAAGAATATAAGACTAAAAAATATAACTTTTTTCATTGTGTTTTATTACATATTATTGATGAAATCAAAAACGATGCCCAATTTATTAATTGTATTTGTTTTTTACAAACCAAAGATCACTTAAAGACATACCCAGTCTAACACTAAAAAAGTTTTCTTGAATTAAACCTGCGTTTGTAGTTCCTCTTTTACCAACTTCAAATCCCAAATTAATACTTGAAAATCCTTGAAAAGGGATTCCGAATCCAAAATTAAACCCGACCTCTTTAATTGACTGATTGTCTATGTGAAGACCTGAGTCTTCAATTCTAAAACCTCCTCTGTAAACAAGTCTACTGAAAAAACTGGTAAAAGAATCATATTTAGGTATATAAAAACCGCCCATTGATAATTTAGAACCTTTTTTAAATTCAACATTATCAAGATCAAATAATTTATTGTTTAATCCTCCTCCTTCAACTAACTTATACTCAGCTCCTAAAAACCATTTAGTATCGACTCCAAATCCTAGTCCAAATGTTTGAAATTTAGGAACTGTAATTTCTGTTTTTTCTAAATTCAATGCACCTAAATCTATTTGTTCTTCATCACCACCATACTGATTGGTTAATGAATATGTAGATAAAGTTTGAGTATTGTTAGAGGTCAACTCAAATTTTTGACTAGATACATATGTGGCATGTAATGTTAATTTATTTGAAATTTTTTCTCTGTACATTAGAGAATAAACATTATTTAAACCACTTAAAGATGAATTACTCTCAAGTCTGGTAGCTAACTCAACATCTTCTAAAAATCGAGTAGTTATATGATTTAAATTTCCGAATTCATAATTAGTTGTTAGTCCAACGCTTATCTTATTAAAAAGTTTGAAACCAAAAGATAAAAAAGCAGTATTAACACCACCCTCTCCTCTGTATCTATCTATAACATTTGGAATAACAGTCTCATCTGTACTTTCTAAAAGATAACCTACTGAAGTTTGTGGGATTACACCAAAAGCAAATGTAAAGTGTTTAGTTGGTATTGCAACGGCTAAATAATTAACATTAGAGCTGTTTGAGTTCTCATTAGCATTTTCAGACTTAAAAGTTAAATTGTCATAAGTTATTCCTAGCGAATAATTAACTCTCTTTAATTCAGATAAAGAAGCAGGATTTGTTAAATTTAAATTAATACTATCTGAATAAACACTTAATCCGCCCATTGATCTGTTATCAATAGAACCTTTAAAAGTACTAGTACCAACCCCATAAAAAGAATATGGCGATGAAGTCCCCGATTGAGAATAAGTATTTAAAGTGATAACTAAAAATAAAATAGTATATAAAAGTTTTTTCATTATTTAATATTATCCTCTAAAAGATAGTTTAATCCTTTAAGAAGGAAATTTTGATCAGCAAAGATGGTATTTTTTATCTTCTTGAGCAAAAAATTAGAATCACCTCCTGTTAAAATTATCTTAATGTTTTTAAACCTTTCTTGATACTGATTAATTATACCATTAATTTCTGAGATAACCCCGTATACAACACCTGAGTTAATTGAACTATTTGTATCATCACCAATTAATTTATACTCTAGATTAATTGTTGACAAAGGAAGTTTAGATGTTTGGGAATTTAATGATTTAAATCTCATTTGAATTCCAGGTGAAATTCCACCTCCTAAATACTCGTTTTCACTGTTTTTAAAATCATACGTAATACAAGTTCCTGTATCAATAATTAATGTATTTTGATCTGGAAAATCAATCGCTGCTGCACTTACAAGTGCTATTCGATCATGACCTAGTGTGTTTTTAGTTTTGTATAAATTAATGAATGGTAAATTAATAGATTCATTTATAGAAAATAAATTAGAATTGATTTTTAAAAAATCTAAAATATTTTTATCAATAGTTGAAACATTAGATATAAGACAATTATCAATAACGTTATTTTTGAAAAGGTCTGAAAAAATATTTAATGATTGATTGGTGTAAATGAATTTACTTGTCATTAATTTTTTATCAAAGATCGCGACTTTAAGCGAGGAATTCCCAATATCTACTACTAAATTCAATTTATTTGTATTTAAGTCTAAAAATAAAGAAGATTTATTTAATGATTTTTTGCTTCTCTAATAAAAGAATTTATATTTGCT
>JGI26273J51734_10000139_pt1 | contig 35535 bp, 29 predicted proteins | sample SaaInlV_125m_DNA_FD_51734 | JGI IMG/M metagenome (IMG submission 51734) | reverse complement strand
ACCCCTCCAGGCCTTAATCTTTGACAGTCACTACAATCCTTTTCGTGGGATTGAAGCTATTTTCAAAGTAGTCAATGGCTCTATAAAAAAGGGAGAACGCGTCAAATTCATGTCTACAGGCAAACAATACGATGCGGATGAAATTGGAATAAATTTGATCAAACAGTTTCCTACGAAAGAGATCAAAACTGGTGATGTAGGCTATATAATCTCAGGAATTAAGGAAGCCAAGGAAGTCAAAGTTGGGGATACCATTACCTCTGTTGAACACCCGGCTTCTGAACAAATTGACGGCTTCGAAGAGGTTAAACCGATGGTTTTTGCCGGAATTTATCCTGTGGAAACCGAAGAGTTTGAAGAATTAAGAAACTCATTAGAAAAACTTCAACTCAACGATGCGTCTCTAACGTTCGAGGCTGAAACGTCTGCAGCTCTAGGCTTCGGATTCCGTTGTGGATTCTTGGGAATGCTTCACATGGAAATTATCCAAGAACGCCTTGAGCGAGAATTCGATATGACAGTCATCACGACGGTTCCCAACGTTAGTTACAAGTCCTATCTAAAAAGTGATCCTGAACATACCGTTTGGGTGCAGAATCCTACAGACTTCCCCGACCCAACGCAGATGGAACGTATGGAAGAACCTTTCATTCGTGCGCAGATCATTACCAGCGCTGACTTTGTGGGACCCGTTATGAACCTTTGTATNGGTAAACGAGGGATNTTGACNAATCAAACCTATTTGACNAGTGACCGCGTTGAATTGAGCTTCGATATGCCATTGGCNGAGATCGTATTCGACTTCTACGACCGGTTAAAAACCATCTCAAAAGGCTATGCTTCGTTTGATTATCACCCTATCGGCTACAGAGAAAGCCATTTGGTAAAAGTCGATGTTATGCTTAACGGTGATCCTATTGACGCACTTAGCGCCCTAATCCACCGCGACAATGCTTATGACATTGGTAAAAAAATGTGTCTGAAATTGAAAGAGCTCATTCCACGTCAGCAGTTTATGATTGCAATTCAGGCGGGAATCGGTAATAAAATTATCGCCCGTGAAACCTTAAGTGCCTTGCGTAAAGATGTTACTGCGAAGTGTTACGGTGGTGATATTTCTCGTAAACGTAAACTCCTTGAAAAGCAAAAAGCGGGTAAGAAACGTATGCGTCAGTTAGGTAACGTAGAGATTCCACAAAGTGCATTCTTAGCTGTTCTTAAATTGAACGACTAAAGCCTATGTTAAAGGCATGATCGCACCTACCATCATCCAGTTTGACGGCACACTTTTATGCGGTGCCTCCGCGCCCATGACACTACGCACCTTTACTCCTTGGACGCTTTGGCCCAAAGTGATGCCACAGCTTTCTCGCGTGAGTAATCGTAAAAACAAAGATCTTATTTCCCTACGCTCCTTTGAAGGTATTCCCGTTTTCGGTCCAACCGCAGATCCAAATTTCACCTATTGGGGCGGTGCAGAAGTTACGGGTCCTAACGAAGGACTCGAGCACTTGGAAATTCCGCCAGGAGCCTATGCCGTTTTTCATTACAAAGGATTAAGCAGCGACTCATCAGTGTGGCGCTATATCTACAACGAATGGCTACCTAATAGCCCATGGGAACTGGACCATCGACCACACTTCGAACGATTGGGCGCGAAATACAAAAACGAGGATCCAAATTCTGAAGAGGACATTTACATTCCTGTTCGACCAAGAGCATAAAAAAACCCCGACCAAAGGCCGGGGTTTATGTGTGTTTGCCCTTCTCAGGACTGATATAAGATTCTATTTATTGCTGCTCAATGAAGCGAACAAATAATCGCGATTCATGCGTGCAATGTTCTCAAGAGAGATGCCTTTAGGACATTCTACTTCACAAGCACCGGTGTTGGTACAGTTCCCGAATCCTTCAAGGTCCATTTGTGCACCATATTCAACACACGCTCTTTCGCCTCAGGCTGCCCTTGTGGCAGCAAAGAGAACTGACTGATTTTAGCCGAAGCAAATAACATTGCAGAAGAGTTTTTACACGTAGCCACACAAGCACCACAACCAATACAAGTTGCCGCATCAAAGGCCCTATCTGCATTTTCCTTAGGTACGGGAATCGCATTTGCGTCAATGGTGTTTCCAGATGTGTTGACACTAATGTAACCGCCTGCACGTTGAATGCGGTCAAAAGCTGAACGGTCCACCATCAAATCCTTGATAATAGGGAATGCTTTCGCACGGAATGGCTCGATATAGATCGTGTCACCACTTTTGAATTCGCGCATGTGCAACTGACACGTCGTAACCTTACGTCCTGGACCGTGCGCTTCACCATTGATGAACAACGAACACATACCGCAAATCCCTTCACGACAATCGTGGTCGAAAACAACGGGCTCAATACCTTCGTTGATCAACTTATCGTTCAAGTAATCCAACATTTCAAGAAAGCTCATGTCTTCCTCAACCCCGGAGATTGGGTATGTTTTCATCTCGCCCTTTTCTTGAGGGCCGTTTTGTCTCCAGATTTTTAACGTTAAATCCATAGGTCCAATTATTTGTAAGAACGCGTCTTTAATTCAACATTCTCGAAAGTCAATTCTTCTTTATGCAATTGCGCTTCAGCCGGGACTCCGGTGAACTCCCATGCACTTACAAAGGCAAAATTTTCATCATCGCGCAGCGCCTCACCTTCCGGGCTCTGGTATTCTTCGCGGAAGTGGCCGCCACAACTCTCGTTACGCTCGAGTGCATCTTTCGCCATTAGCTCGCCCAGTTCGATGAGGTCTGCAACGCGGCCTGCTTTATCAAGCTCAGGGTTCATGCCATTAGCGGAACCAAGCACACGAACATCTGCATAAAATTCTTCGCGCAATGCTTGAATATCTGCAATAGCCTGTTTCAGTCCTTTCTCGCTACGTGCCATTCCTACTTCATTCCACATGATCTTACCTAGACGCTTGTGGAAGAAGTCTACCGACTTTGTACCGTTGTTATTGATGAATTTTTCAGTACGCTCACGTACGGCTTGTTCAGCGGCTTCAAATTCAGGGCTGTCCGTTGGAATTTTACCCGAACGAATATCTGTACTCAAGAATTCACCCACTGTATAAGGTGCTACGAAGTAACCGTCGGCCAGACCTTGCATCAATGCTGAAGCACCCAATCTGTTTGCCCCGTGGTCTGAGAAGTTTGCCTCTCCTAAAGCGAAACATCCTGGTATCGTCGTCATTAAATTGTAATCTACCCAAAGACCGCCCATCGTGTAGTGTACGGCGGGATAAATCATCATGGGTTCTTTATATGGGTTCGAAGCGGTAATCTTCTCATACATTTGGAAGAGGTTTCCATATTTTGACTCAACAACCTTCTCTCCTAGCGCCTTAATCTCGGCTGTCGAAGGATTTTTCAATCCTTTAACGTGCACTTCCTCTTCACCAAAGCGCATAATAGCTGCAGCGAAATCTAAATAAACCGCCTCGCCTGTCTTATTGACCCCGTAACCGGCATCACAACGCTCTTTTGCTGCACGCGACGCTACATCACGAGGTACAAGGTTACCAAAGGCCGGGTAGCGACGCTCGAGGTAATAATCTCTATCGGCTTCCGCAATGTCATTTGGGTGAAGTTTACCCGCGCGGATAGCTTCTGCATCTTCCTTTTTCGCAGGAACCCAAATACGACCATCATTACGCAAAGACTCTGACATCAAAGTCAGTTTACTTTGGTTCTCACCACTTACTGGAATACAAGTTGGGTGAATCTGCGTGAAACACGGGTTCGCCATGTACGCTCCTTTGCGGTGCGCCTTCCAAGCAGCAGTAACGTTCGATCCCATCGCATTCGTTGATAGGAAGAANACGTTNCCNTANCCACCTGTACACAACAACACGGCGTGCGCGCTNTGACGTTCAAACTCGCCGGTAACTAGGTTTTTCGCGATGATACCACGAGCTTTGCCGTCTACGACAACAAGCTCCTGCATTTCGTGACGTGCGTACATTTTCACACGACCTTTAGCAATCTGGCGGTTGAGTGCTGAATAGGCACCCAATAATAATTGCTGACCCGTCTGACCTTTCGCATAGAACGTACGGCTTACCTGAACACCGCCGAAAGAACGGTTGTCGAGCAAACCACCGTAATCGCGTGCAAAAGGAACACCCTGTGCAACGCACTGGTCTATAATGTTGCGGCTTACCTCAGCCAAACGGTGCACATTTCCCTCTCTTGAGCGGTAGTCACCGCCTTTGATCGTATCGTAAAACAAACGGTATACAGAATCACCATCGTTCTGATAGTTCTTCGCTGCGTTGATACCTCCTTGAGCCGCAATGGAGTGCGCACGTCGCGGAGAATCCTGGAAACAGAATGCTTTCACATTGTATCCCATTTCTGCTAATGAGGCGGCGGCAGAAGAACCAGCAAGACCAGTTCCTACTACGATGATATCAAGCAACCTCTTGTTTGCAGGAGATACTAATGGAATCTCACCTTTATGCTTGGTCCACTTATCGGCAATTGCGCCGGCTGGAACTTTAGAATCTAATGCCATAATAAGCGATTTATAAGTTTTGACCCGGTTGAACGACATACAGGAATACCGCCACTGCAACGAATCCCGCAGGAATCAACCAGGCAAATGCTGTCATAGTCATTTTAATGATCGGAGTATATTTCGGGTGGTTTATTCCCAACGTCTGAAAAGCACTCTGTGCGCCGTGACTTAGGTGGAATGCCAATCCCGTTATTGCAATTACATAGAATGCCGCGTACCACCACTGCTCAAAAGCCTTAACGGTAAGACTCCATAGATCTTTGTTGCCATTGGCATCTACGCCCAATTCACCGTAATGCATTTCGTACCAGAAGCTTTTCATATGAACAACAATGAAGAACAATGTGAGTGTGCCTAAGAGTGCCATCTTGCGCGATGCCCACGAGGCGTTGGCCGATTGCTTTTCTTTCACATAGCCTTCAGGTCGTGCTGCGCGGTTTTGAAGCGCGAGCATAATCCCATCAACTGTATGCAAGAAAATAGCACCATAAGTAACCCATGAAAGTATCTTAACTACTGGAAAAGTGGTCATGAAGTGACCGTATTCGTTAAAGGCCAACTTGCCTTCTTCACCAGAAACAAAAAGTTGAAGATTTCCTAACAAGTGTCCTACAAGGAAGGTACAAAGGAAGAGTCCGGATATCGCCATCCAGTACTTTCGTGCTAAGGAAGAGCCAAAAAGCCCTTTAGAAGTTGTTGCCATGAGCAATTTAAAGTTTAATAGCCTAATTTTGACTCAACAAATTTACATCACAGACTTTGGTTTATCTAAGATTGTCATGTAAATCACTTGTAGAACTATTCTAAATTAATTTAGTCATACCAATCATGCGTTACCACAAGCTCAGCAGCTCAATTTTTATTGAAAACCGCAAAAAATTCACGTCGCACCTAAAGCCAAACGCATTGGCCATATTCACTTCAAATGATATGTACCCAACGTCGGCAGACGCGCATTTACCCTTTAAACAACACAGTGATATTTTATACTTAAGCGGGGCAGATCAAGAGGAAAGCATACTGGTTTTATTCCCGGATGCGCACAAGGAAAGTCTTCGTGAAGTGCTATTTTTAAAGGAAACAAATGACCTTATCGCCGTCTGGGAAGGCGCTAAATACAGTAAAGACGAGGCCTTTGAAATGAGCGGTATTAAAACCGTTTTTTGGCTGTCCGATTTTGAACGTGTGTTCAATGAAATGGCAGTTAACGCGGAACGCATTTACATCAACGGAAACGAGCACCTTCGCGCCCACGTCGAAACAGAAATGCGACACGACCGCATGAACAAGTGGCTCAAAGAAAACTATCCGGGCCATGAGTACGAGCGTAGCCAACCCATTTTGCACCGCATCAGAGGAACAAAGAGCGAACATGAACTAGAGGTAATGCGTATTGCGGCTGATGTAACAACCAAAGGCTACAAGCGGGTGCTTAAATTCTTAAAACCGGGAGTTTGGGAATACGAATTGGAAGCAGAATTCATGCATGAATTTTTAACGAATCGTAGTCGTGGCTTTGCATACACACCAATCATTGCGGCTGGAAACAACGCGAATGTCTTGCATTATATTGAGAACAATGACCAATGCAAGAGCGGCGATTTGATATTGTTTGACGTAGGCGCTGAATACGGCAACTACACTTGTGACGTCACTCGTTGTTTTCCAATTAATGGAAAGTTTACTGATCGCCAAAAAGAAGTCTATAACGCAGTGCTCCGCGTACACGAAGGTGCCATAGCAATGCTACGACCTGGAACTATGCTTGACGCATTCCATAAAGAGGTAGGTGCACTGATGACCAAAGAATTGTTGGGATTGGGATTGATAACCGCTGAAGATGTTGCCAACGAAGACCCCGCATGGCCGGCCTATAAGAAGTACTTCATGCATGGAACCAGCCACTATTTAGGACTAGATGTGCACGACTACGGTTTGTGGACCATTCCTGTTGAAGAAGGCATGGTCTTCACCGTAGAGCCAGGCATCTATATTCCAGAGGAAGGTCTTGGTATTCGCATCGAAGACGATATCGTGATCACGAAGGAGGGACATGAAAACTTGACTCGAGCAATTCCTAAGACTGTGGAAGAGATCGAGGCATTTATGGCAAACTAATGCCGTACTTAGATTTTCACGGCGCTTCAATCCACTACGAATTTCACTCGACCGATTCCGTTCATCCACCGCTTGTATTGGTCCACGGTTTCCTCGAAGACAAACACATGTGGGAGAATTTATTGCCGCAATGGACTGCTTACGGAAGTGTGTTGACGGTAGACCTGCCAGGTCACGGTGCTACACCCTCGTTTGGTTACGAACACTCCATGGAGTTTATGGCCGACGCGCTTTACGCACTTACCTCATTTTTAAAACTCAAACCATTCCTACTTTTAGGACACAGCATGGGCGGTTATGTTGGCCTTGAATATGCAGTACATTACTCCGATCAGTTGGCCAGCCTAGGGCTATTTTTCTCAACCCCAGAGCCCGATTCCACTGAGCGAAAAATCATGCGGGACCGCTCTGTAGCCTTAGTGAAGCAAAATAAGAACACCTTTATTCGCGCGTCAATTCCACAACTTTTTGACCCAAACACCCGGGAAGCCATCAAATCAGATATCGATGCATTGATCGCGCGCGCACTGCAAATGGAAACACAGGGTGTTATCGCTGCCCTGCACGGAATGAAAAAACGAGTGGACCGCAGCTCAGTGCTGTATACTCCTCCTGATAATCTCAAAAAAAGTGGCATCGCCGTTTTTGCTGGCGTATACGATACCGTTGTGCCGTTTGACCAGGTAAAGCAATGGTGGGAAGCCCCGGGGGTCACATTTCGATACGAATCGCCACACGGACATATGGGCCACATGTCAGATCATGAAGGATGTGCAAATGCTGTACTTGAGTGGTGGCGATCCGTCACAAAAACCAAGGCATAAAAAAGGGCGCCCGATGGGCGCCCTTTCTCTTTACACTTTTATTTTTTTGATTTACACGATACCCTGATCGAGCATTGCATCTGCCACTTTCACAAAACCGGCAATGTTTGCACCTAGGACGTAATCTACTGATCCGTCTTTCTGAGTACCGTACTTCACACACGCAGAATGGATGTCTGTCATAATTCTATGTAAATGACCGTCCACCTCTTCGCGCGTCCAGTTCATACGCAGGCTGTTTTGGCTCATCTCTAAACCTGATGTTGCCACACCTCCAGCATTAGACGCCTTTCCTGGCGAGAACATTACACCGTGCTTTAGGAACAACTCAACCGCTTCTGGTGTACACGGCATGTTAGCGCCTTCACCTAGGGCAAGTAGTCCGTTATCGATGAGTTGTTGTGCATCATCACCTTTGAGTTCGTTCTGGGTAGCACATGGCAACGCCACATTACAAGCAACACCCCAAGGCGTTCCTTCGTGGAAGGTAATATCATTAAATGCAGTTGCCATTTCACTAATGCGTCCGCGACGGATATTCTTGAGTTCCATGACAAAAGCCAATTGCTCTGAGGTCAAGCCGTTTTCTGCATGAATGTAGCCGGAAGAATCACTCATCGTAATTACGTGAGCGCCCAATTCCATACATTTCTCTGCAGCATATTGCGCAACGTTACCAGAACCCGAAATAACCACGCGCTTATTAGCGAACGTCTCTCCCTTCGTGGCAAGCATTTCTTGGGTGAAATAGACCGTACCGTAACCCGTCGCTTCAGGACGGATCAACGACCCACCCCAAGCAAGGCTTTTACCGGTTAAAACGCCTGTAAACTCATTGCGCAGACGCTTATACTGACCAAACATATAGCCAATTTCACGCCCACCGACTCCTATATCTCCTGCAGGAACGTCTGTGTTTGCCCCAATGTGACGCGCCAATTCTGTCATAAAACTTTGACAAAAACGCATCACTTCCGCATCAGACTTTCCTTTGGGATCAAAATTTGAACCGCCTTTACCACCGCCTAACGGCAATGTGGTGAGCGAATTCTTGAATATTTGTTCAAATCCTAAAAACTTCAAGACGCTAAGGTTCACCGTTGGATGAAAGCGCAACCCACCCTTGTATGGGCCAATAGCGCTATTGAATTCAACGCGGTAGCCTTTATTTACGTGAACATTACCTTGATCGTCAGTCCATGGCACCCTGAACATAATGGTACGTTCTGGTTCCACGATACGTTCAAGCAAGCTTTTGCCTTTGTATTTTGGATTTTCTTCAATGAAAGGAATAACAGATTCTGCTACTTCCTGAACGGCCTGCATAAATTCAGGCTCATTTGGATTTGCTGCCTCGACCTTTGCAATGAAAGCGTCGATTTGAGCTTGGTACTGGCTCGACATATGTCTGTTTATATTGATAGGTTTCATAGACAAATGTATTACAAAACTACACGCTTGCACACATGCGCTACACAGTTTTACGAGCATACTTATCCGGGCCAATTTTCTCCAATACACCCTGCTTCAACATCCAATCCAACTCTCTGAAAACGATAGAGTTATCACAATTTAAAGCCATTCGCAATTGAAGCGATGAGAGCTTGCGACCAGGCGAGAATTGGCGCATCATTGGAAGCGTAATATCCTCCGTTGCTTCCCCGTAAGCGTCATTTTTCAACCAACTTGGATTAAATCGAGTCGAAAAAGCCGTAACCCCAGTCACAGCCTGAGCGCAACACTGTTCAATAAGAGCGTTTGGTCCGGCACTCATTGGCTGGAATAAGGCCCCCGGTAAAGCATATACCTCTCTGCCATAATCAAAGGCCTGCTGAGCGGTAATAAGTGCACCACTTCTGCGTGCTGCCTCGACAACAAAAGTTGCCATGGAGGCACCAGCAATTAATCTGTTGCGAACCGGAAAAAGTTGCTTCAGAGGGGCTTGATCAAAGGGTTGTTCCGTCCAATACCCGCCGCCTTCGTCCACTAGCTCCCGGGCCAATACCGTATGACGTTTTGGACTAATTGCCTTCAAACCACCGGCTAAAAAAGCAGTAGTAGTTGCTCCCATGTCAAGGGCTTCGCGATGGATCGCAGCATCTATACCGAGCGCAAGCCCACTCACGAAATTTATAGGGAAGGCGCTCAATTCAACTGCGAGGCGGCGACAAAAATCCCTGCCGTATCCCGTGGGCTTGCGCGTTCCCACAACAGCTAAGGGTGATTTCCTCGCTGGCCATTCGCCGCGTCCAAACAAGACCATGGGCGGATCCGCAACTTCCTTAAGACCATCGGGGTAATCTGTGGAGGAAAAGGGCAATATGGAATAGCCTTCGCGCGACGCATGTGCTGTTTCGATGTGCGCTTTCTCTTGTGCCGATTCCCAATCGCGTTTTAACTCATCGTTTAAGGAAATCTGACGATTCAGGAACGCTAGAAGGTCCTTTTCGGAGGTTCCGTATTCGACTACCAGCTCTTTTTTAATACGATTGGGCCATTTTTTGAATAAGTGTAGTGATAGTAAGGTATTCATGCTCAGTTATTAACAGTTTGTGTATAAAAACTACACCCCGAATGCGAGCTAATAAAATAGAGTTACTCACAAGTTTCGCATATTTGTAAGGATGCAGATTGAACAGTTAATCATACAAACCCTAAACGCCAAAAACCGCGTCCAAATCCCAGGATGGGGAGCGTTCTATTTGGTGGAAAAAGAGGCCCGTTGGGACGCCGCTACAAACACGGCATTTCCTCGTGGAAAATATGTTGCATTCAACCCTGCCCGCTCGTCAATCGAAAATACTCTTCTACCTACCGTCATGCGCACACTGGGAGGTTCTATGGAAATAGCTGAAAGCTGGATACGTAGAAAAGTGAACCAATGGCAAACGACATTAGATTCTGGTAGTGTGCTGATGTTATCCGGACTAGGCTCTTTCCGCAAGAACGGCATGTTCCAACCAGAACGTGAAAACCAATTTGACGCTAACAGCTTTGGCTTCACTGCCGTCATGATGCACCGCATCAGCGAACCAAGTGCCTTGGAAAGCAAGGTAGTAGCGAGCTTAAAGATGGTTGCGGAGCAACGAGAGAATGGTTTATCGTCTTGGCGTAAAGCCGCAGTAGCAGCAGCAATCACTGCCTTGATTAGCTTGGGTATTTACCAGAGTGATATTACGCCTCAAGCCATGGCAGGTTGGTTCACTCCAACACCTGCAGCGCAAGAAGCCCTCGATAATTTCGAGTCGATTCATTCAGAAACCGTTGCTCCTTCAGAATCGGTAACCCCTATCAACGCAACAAACGTTGAAGAGAATCAGGTTTCCTTGACCCCAGTTAAGGCGGCTAGTAAAAAGTACTACATCGTAGTTGGGTCTTTTAAAATGGAAAGTAACGCGCTCACCTTGGCTGAAGAACTGCAAGCTGAAGGGCATGAAGTAAAGGTTCTGCCCGGCTCTTTGATGAAAGTTGGTTTAGGTGGTTTCGAATCTCGCGATCAAGCAAAATCGGCCCTTGCAGGAATCAAAGCTGAAGTTAATTCCTACGCTTGGATATACGCCTACTAATCTAGGGGCGCTACCTTTGCACTAGCAAGAACATACATTATGGAAGATTTAAGAACGCCCAAGGACAGCCTTGCGGTCATGACTCAGATTGTATTGCCTAACGATACAAACACGCTGAATAACCTTTTTGGAGGCCAATTATTAAGTTGGATGGACCGCTGTTGCGCAATCGCTGCACACCGCCATTGCAAGCGTCAGGTAGTTACCTCAACCATTAACAATGTTGCATTCAAAAATCCAATACCGCACGGGGCCATTGTAACTATAGAAGCCAAAGTTTCTAGGGCTTTTTCCTCTTCCATGGAGGTGATTGCCGACGTGTACCTAGAGGAACAACACCCGAACGGCAGTCGTATCAAGGCCAATGAAGGGATTTTCACCTTTGTAGCCGTAGACCAGATTGGCAGCCCCATCAACGTGCCGGCGATCCATCCGGAAACGGCATTAGAAAAAGAACGTTATGCGGCTGCTTTACGCAGACGCCAATTGGCTTTAATTATCGCAGGGAAAATGGAGCCAAACGACGCCACGGAACTTAAGGCATTGTTTTATCCTGAAGAATCGACGCAGCAGCNGAAATAACTTCGTCNAGCGGNAATTTTTGCATGGGATTNGGCATCCACCAGGGCACTTTTCCGTGCTTGCTGATGGGACTAAAAACGCTCGTTGTCAAAATGGAACGCTGCTTGTCGTAAGACGGCCAAGGCGCAAAACCTAAGTTAGGGTGTGTGGCGCCCCATAAACTGATGAGTGGCCTNTTGAAATTTGCCGCCGCATGCATGAATCCAGTATCGCCACTAATCACTAGAGCGGCGTTTGCTATGACTTTGAATCCTTCAATTACGGTCGTCGTTCCACAATAATTCTTAGCGCCACTACCCAATGGCTGCTCGAGACTTTCACCCATCCCTGCCTCTTCTGGACCGCCGATCAAGGCCAACGGCATTTGGAAAGCAGATAAGCCGTCCATGATTTGTCGCCACGCCTGAAAATCTAAACGCTTTCCGGCATAAGAGCCCCCCAAAACCAAAGCGATATAAGGCTGTTGCGGCAATGCAAGCCGTACTTCTGGTAATCGCAATTGGTACTGCATTGCTTCCGGCCTAAAGCCTTCAGCAAAAAAGGGAGCTGCGCATTTGCATACCTATGAACAACAGGAGTTAGCGCAAACGATTTTTGTTTGGTTGCCAGTAAAAGCGCACGCCGTAGATACGGCTTTTGATAGGTATGTACCGGAAGATTGAGTTTACGGCACCAGCGCTTCGACTTTGATGTGCCCTGAAGGTCTATAACATGGTCATAGGGCGAGGCTGATGCTTTAATTCCAGTGCGGTCCTTCTCCCATGATAGTACCTCGTCTACCCCAGGCAGACACGTGGCTACCGAGCGGTAGGCATCCTTACACAGGAGTGTTACGCGATGACCTTCGCTTGCCAGCTGGGCGGTGATAGGCGCGACGAGGATGAGATCGCCGATCGCGGATAATCGGACCACTAAAATGGAAGAGACCTTAGACATTACCAGGGTATCAAATTAAAATACGAGCAGAGTATAAAGATAGCAAGCCCAGCCACCAATAGATCGGCCAAACGCTCATTCTTCAAATATCGGAGTCCATTGGTCAAATGGTAACTCAGCCCAAGGAAAAATAAAACCCCGCCAGAAGCAGCTCCGTATAATGCGGCGGCAGCACCCAATACGAGCCAAAATCCAGCAACCATTGCTCTAGATTTATTGGTTTGATTCGCTTTTCTGTAGGATTGAAACCACTCGAACAAAGCGAATACTGCCAAGAGTAAAGGAAGTATCCACCAAGTAATGGGTGTGCTAGAGTCCGTTAATAGGATCAAAGACCATTCTACTAGATCGAGACCATACAAGAGTCCCATAGGAAGGGCAAAAGCAACCATCCATTGGAAAAGCGTTCGAATTTTTACTCTGCCCGAAACGATCCAGGTAAGAATCACAGCCGGTGCGATAATACTGAAGATCTCATAAGCCGACCAAAGTCCAGCGATTGCTGTTATTGTTCCGCTATGAAGGACATATACTGTTTTGGGTTTGCGTCTATGGAGCTCGACGAGGTGCCAATTCAATTCGAAAAACAAACTAAAAAACAACAAATCGGTCAAGTATTGTTCCCCGCTCCAATACACTGCGAGCAATAGGAATATCAAATACCGAAAAAGTGTGCCGCGCACCACCCAGCGGTCGCGCATGACCGTCCATGACAAAAACAACCAGGCACCGCCCAAGAGCGTTGATAAAAGCACCTGCTCCCACTGCACAAATACATCTGTTCCCGTCAATACCAAGGCCGCAATGGCTAGTACAAATATTCGAATACCAGAATACGCATCAATCTTTCGGAAATAGCTAAGAAGCATCAGCTTTTTGTTTTATTTTAGCGCCTTTAAACGCTCGCGCTATGTTAAGAAATTTCTTTGAAGGCTTAGGTGATTTGTTCCAAGCAACTTTTAAAATCTTGCCCATGGCAGGTGAACACGTAAACCGTCTGTTTATGTTAATCATTGCGGGTGGATTAGTATACTGGATCATCCAAATGAGAAAGCATAAAGCCAACGGTGAAGCTTAATCACTAAGAAACGAATTAAAAAAAGCCCCGGCTCACGCCGGGGCTTTTTTTATGGACACCGCTTTCGCGGCCTGCGGCGCGACGCAGTTTTTATCTTGTACTTAAAGGTCGAATCCTATATCCTGACGGTAATTCATGCCTTCGAACGACACCTCTTTAAGGGCAGCATAACTTTTCGCTAAGGCCTCGTCTTTATTTGCACCAAAGCTTGTAAACGCCATAACACGTCCACCAGAGGTAGTAATAGTTTCACCCGGTTTGGTTCCTGCGTGATAAACGGTAGTCCCTTCAAACCTGCGAAGACCCTCGATTGCCTTTCCTTTTTCGTAGGAACCAGGGTAACCTCCACTTACGGCCATAACCGTAGCTGCCGTTTGCGGATTCACCGCGACGCTGATTTCATTCAGCGTCCCCTCGTGCATGGCCACAAATAGGTCCAAAATATCTGTTTCCAAACGTGGAATAACTACTTCCGTTTCAGGATCGCCCATACGCACGTTGTACTCTATCACCTTCGGTCCTTTGGTCGTATTGATCAATCCAAAGAAAACAAAGCCTTGGTAAGGTAGATTGTCCTTCACCAAACCTTGAATGGTCGGTTCAATAACCTCGCGTACGGTTCGCTCACGCAATGCCTCGTCAAAAAACGGCACTGGGCTTATTGCACCCATACCACCGGTATTCAATCCTGTATCACCTTCACCTATTCGCTTGTAGTCTTTTGCCTCTGGCAACAGGGCATAACCGCCTTTGCCATCGGTCAATGCGAAGATGCTGAATTCGATTCCTGCAAGGAACTCCTCGATCACAACGCGCGAAGAAGCATCCCCAAATTTGGCATCCACCAACATGTTTTTGAGTTCTTCCTTCGCCTCATCAAGGTTTTCAATAATCAATACCCCCTTACCGGCAGCAAGTCCATCCGCTTTCAATACATACGGTGCATCCAAGGTTTCTAAGAAGGCCTGACCTTCCGCTAATGTGTCTTTAGTAAACGTTTGGTAAGCTGCCGTTGGGATGTTGTGACGCATCATAAATTCTTTGGCGAAGTCTTTCGAGCCTTCTAGCTCTGCAGCTGCCTGACGGGGCCCTACAACTATGAGGTCTTGAAGCTCTGGAAATGACTTCAAACCGTCGTGTAATCCTGCAACCAATGGTGCTTCAGGACCTATGACGACCACATCAATGGCATTGGCTTTTACAAAGGCGGCAACCTCTGTAGCGTTCTCAATATCGAGCGCTACATTCTCTCCGAGCGCGGCCGTTCCGCCATTGCCAGGGGCAATAAACAGTTTTGCGCACTGCGCGCTTTGACCAATTTTATGAGATAGCGCATGTTCACGGCCGCCTGAGCCTAATACCAATACATTCATGATGGGTAAGATTAGACGGCAAAAATAACCCGAAATAGTGGGTTGAGAAAGGTGTTCGTTAATTAAGACTCACGGGAATAGAGCCAAGCTGCAAACTCCTTCAGCGGCGCCAATTTTTCCTCAGGAACTGCTACAGCGTCCAATGCNTGTAAGCTCAAACGGTAGTAGTGGTCTATTTGCTCTTTTGCATAAGTATCCACGCCTAAAACCTTGTACAATTCCTGAAAACTGTGCACTTTTTCTTCGTTCGCGGCCAACGCGGCATATGCAGTAAAATCTATATTTTGAAGTCCTGCACGGCGCTGGGCTTCTATCCACAGCAAGGTTTTCTTATTGCTTAGAATATCTCCACCTACCTGCTTTCCAAACTTCTCTGGATCCCCATACACATCTAGGTAATCGTCTTTGATCTGGAAAGAGGTGCCTAATAACAAAGCAAACTGATACAAAGCATCAGCATCTTTTTTCGAGCCACCACCGACTAATGCGCCCACCTTCATCGCACAACCAAGCAAAACAGAAGTTTTGAATTGGATCATCTGTATATAGGTAGCTGCGGATACTTCGTCCATGGTTTCAAAATCCATATCCATTTGCTGGCCCTCGCAAACTTCAAGAGCCGTCTGAGAAAATGTGCCGAGCACCTCTGGAAGAATCGCAGGCTCACATTGCGCTAGGAATTGGTAAGCTTTGACCAACATACCATCACCCGAGAGTATACCTACATTATCGTCCCATTTTTTATGAACGGTTGTTTTTCCGCGGCGCAAAGGCGCTGCATCCATAATGTCGTCATGAATGAGCGAGAAGTTGTGAAAAAGCTCTATCGCCATAGCTTGCGGCATGGCCTTGGCTGGATCGCCATAAATCCCGGCACCCATTAAACTTAAGATTGGACGTAAACGCTTGCCCCCCAATTCCATGATATAGTGCATGGGATCGTACAGTTTTGCTGGGGCTGTGCCCAAATTTAACTGGTCCACTTCGGCTTGAAAAAGGTCTTGTAAGGCGGTGAGGTGTTTCATGTTATTTGAGCAATTTCAGCAAATATTTTCCGTATCCACTTTTAACGAGCGGTTGGGCCAATTGTTCTAGCTGCGCCGCATCAATAAATCCTTGCTCGTAGGCGATTTCTTCTATACATCCAACCTTCAACCCTTGGCGCTCCTCAATAACCTCTACGAACTGCCCTGCCTGCTGTAAACTGGCAAAAGTGCCGGTATCCAACCACGCCGTTCCGCGGTCCAGTACACCAACTTCCAGCTCACCCCATTCGAGATAACGCTTGTTAACGTCCGTGATTTCCAATTCGCCGCGCGGGCTTGGCTCTAGATTTTTCGCAATCTCTACCACTCTATTGTCGTAGAAATACAATCCAGGGACAGCATAATCACTTTTAGGGTGTTGCGGTTTTTCTTCTATCGAAAGGGCCTTCATGTGCCCGTCAAATTCGACCACACCGTAACGCTCAGGATCACTTACGCGGTAGGCGAAAACCATACCGCCTGAAGGATCCTTGCTCTGTTGTAAAACCTGCGCCATAGACGAACCGTAAAAGATATTGTCGCCTAGAATAAGTGCGACACTATCCTTACCAATAAACTCCTCACCTAAAATAAACGCTTGTGCAAGACCTTCTGGACGTTCCTGAACCGTGTATTCAAACACACAGCCCAAGCTCGAGCCATCGCCCAATAGCTTCTGAAACAAAGGCGCATCGTGTGGCGTGGTAATGATCAGAATCTCACGAATGCCCGCTTGCATTAATGTACTCAGCGGGTAATAAATCATCGGCTTGTCGTAAACCGGCATCAACTGTTTGCTCACCGCAAGGGTCAGTGGATGTAGTCGGGTACCGGAGCCTCCGGCGAGTAGTATTCCTTTCATAGTGCTTATTCTTCGTCCTCGGGTCCTACCTCAGAATCATAAATATCGAGAATGTTTTCGCTTAAATCTTTCTTCGTAACCCATTTTTCCATGGACATTAAGAACGAAGGAAGTACCAATAGATTACTCAACATCGCAACGAATAAAGTAATGGCCGTCAACAGACCTAGGCTTTGGTTGCCTGCAAAACTTGACGTCATGAAGACGGAGAATCCACAAAATAGAACCACAGAAGTATAGAACATGCTCAATCCTGTTTCTAGAATGGAACTCTTCACTGCCCACCTTATGTTCCAGCCATTTGCCTTCAATTCTTGCCTGTATTTCGCTAAAAAGTGTAAGCTGTCGTCTACAGATATGCCAAAGGCAATACTAAACACTAAGATGGTAGACGGTTTTAATGGAATTCCTGCATAGCCCATAATTCCTGCCGTTATTAGCATGGGTATGAGGTTTGGAATTAGAGAAATCAAAACCATTCGAGCACTCATGAACAAGAGTGCCATAATAATTGAAATGGCAATGACGGCTAGCAACAATGAGAGTATAAGGTTATTGATGAGGTAACTCGTCGAACGAATGAATTTGATCGAGGCTCCAGTAATGCTTACGTCAAAGTTTTCTCCCGGGAATATTTGTGCAACGAGACGCTTCACTTTATCCGTTAAAACGCGCATTTCAGGGGTTGTAAGGTCGGCCATTTGAACGGTAATCCGTGCCTTGCGACCGTCTGGGGTTACTAAAGAATTTGCCAATCCTGATTCGTCTTTCAAACCGCGCGGCAAATACGTCAACAACCACTGCTGCTCCGAACGTGATGGAAGTTCGTAAAGGTCTGGGTTACCAAACATGACACCCTGCTTTGCGAATTTCACGAAGTCAACAATACTGCCAGACCGACTCAGTTCTGGCATGGCGTTTAAACTGTCTTGCAACTGCTCCATGCGTCGAAGCGTGCTCAGACGTTCTACACCACCGTCGCGTTTCGTATTAATAATAATGTCTAATGGAACGACGCCACCAACAGCATGCTCAAAGTATTTGACGTCCTTATAGATCTGCTTGTTTTTATTGAAGTCTGCGGTGAGATTGCCCGCCGTCTGGATCAACGTCACGCCATATACTGCAGCAATCACAGCAACGCTAGTAATCCCATAGACCCACTTTCGCTTGTTTTCTACCGCATTGTCCAGGAAGTCCAAAAACGAGATGAGCCAAGCCACATCAAAATGGTTGAGGTGTCGCTCTTTAGGTGGACTCACATAACTGTAAATGATCGGAACGAGTACAATCGAAAGCACAAATACCGCGAGAATACTCAACGAACTCACAACACCAAATTGGACTAAATTTTCACTACTCGTAAGAATGAACGCTGCGAAACCAAGTGCCGTAGTCGTATTTGTGATTAAGGCGATGTACCCTACCTTACTGACCACGCGTTGAATAGCCTTGATTTGTTTTCCGTGCTTCTTGTACTCTTGATGGTATTTATTGATGAGGTAAATGCAATTTGGGACGCCAATAACAATAATTAAAGGCGCAATCAAAGAGGAGAGTAGCGTCAATCCGTAGCCCATAAGCCCCATGATTCCATAGGCCCATATAGCCCCTAAAGCGACAATCATAATGGAGATGGCCGTAGCTCTAAAACTCTTTAAGAAAAGGTAAAAAATGACAACGGTTACAAGAAGCGTAAGGCCAACAGTGCGGTAGATCTCTGTTTTTAACGCATTGGAATTAGCGATGCGGATCCAAGGCAAACCAGACATATGAAGGTCCCTTCCTGTACTTGCCTCCCATGCTAAAATAATGGCCTTCGCATTTTCAATTACCGGGACTATCTGTTTGTTGTACAAACGCTCCTCATCGATGCGTAAAATTGCCATGTAGGTATCGCCTTTGTACAAAATCCCTTTGTAGAAGGGCCAACTTTTAACTCGTGCCTCGAGCGATATTTCTTCTTCACCGTTTGCTGGTAATGCCTTGAACAGCGTATCCGGAGCCAATTTTTCTGTAGTGCTGTCAACGAATAATCCGTAGGCTTCTGTCAAACTCTGAACGTGTTCTATGCCGTCCACCGCTTTCAAGTCTCCCATTAATTCAAGCCACTGCTCAAGATGTTCTCGCTGGAAGAAATCGGCGTCTTCCATAGCAATGACTACGGTATTTGAGGCCTGTCCAAATTCCTCAACCAATTGATTGTATTCTATGGAAACGGAATCTGTCTCCGGCATCAACTTTGCGAATTCGTAGGTCATCTCCACAGAGGTGCCTTGATAGGCCATGAAAGCAGTAGCAAATGCCACAGTGACTAACCATGCAAACCTGTTGCGAAGAAGAATACGCGTCAATGCCGTCCAGAACATCAGATTACTCTTTTATAACCCAGCCCTGTTGCAGCAGCGGTTCGGCTTTTTTGTATTTAACATTACGCTCTTCACCCGATTGCATGTTCACAATGGTCACTGCATCGTTTCGACCGTAGGTTTTACCTGTATTCACCACCGGCGCGGGTTTTGGTCGCGGCTGTTGCGGCGCTCTTCCAGAAGAAGTCGAAGGCACATCCGTTCCGGGATGACTCTCTTGTAGTTTTGGTTGCTTAGGTTGTGAAGCCGGCGCTTGACGAACACTGCTTGGATCGTTCGCAGGTAAATCACCTCTGAACAAGAAGCTTACGATTTCTTGGTTGACGCGAGAAACTAATGATTTGAACAATTCAAAAGACTCAAATTTGTAAATCAACAAGGGATCTTTCTGCTCATAAACCGCTCCCTGAACACTTTGACGCAAGTCGTCCATGGCACGCAAGTGCTCTTTCCATTGATCGTCAATGATCGCAATAGATATCCCTTTTTCGATATCCGAAATGAGCGATTGACCATTGGTGTCCATCACTTCCTTGAGCACTGAAGTCACTTGTAATGCCTTTTGGCCATCAGTGATTGGTACTAAAATTTTGTCGTAGTTGTTTTTTGGATCTTCAACGACTTGTTTAAATACCGGTAGTGCTGCGGTAGAAATACGGTTTCCTTTTTCACGATAGAAATTGCTGGCTTGAGTGAATAACGCATTAGCCAGATCGTCAATGGCCCCGGTGTTGAACGTATCAGCATCCATTGAAGGCTCAAAAGCAAAGGTTCTAAAGAAGTCTAGTTTAAAGCCCTCAAAGTCTTTCGCTGGTTGGTAACCCTCGACTAAATCCGCTAACGTGTCGTACATCATGTTGGCGATGTCCACCTTGATACGCTGGCCGCTCAATGCATTTCCACGTCGCTTATATATGACCGTACGTTGACTGTTCATCACATCATCGTATTCAAGCAAGCGCTTACGCGTTCCAAAGTTGTTCTCTTCAACCTTCTTTTGCGCACGTTCGATAGATTTGCTTACCATGCTGTGCTGAATGACCTCACCTTCCTCAAGACCTAATCGGTCCATCAAACCTGCAATTCGCTCGGAATTAAACAGGCGCATGAGTTTATCTTCTAGGGATACGAAGAATTGGGACGAACCCACATCCCCTTGACGACCGGCACGACCACGCAACTGGCGGTCAACACGACGGCTATCGTGACGTTCAGTACCTATAATCGCAAGACCGCCTGAAGCTTTCGCCTCATCGCTCAATTTAATATCCGTACCACGTCCAGCCATGTTCGTTGCAATAGTCACCATACCGGGTTTCCCTGCTTCAGCCACAACCTCAGCCTCCTTTTGGTGCATCTTAGCGTTCAACACCTGGTGTGGCACCTTGCGAATCTTTAACGCACGGCTTAACAATTCAGAAATTTCAACTGAGGTCGTACCCACCAATATGGGTCTTCCTGCATCGCGCAATGCAGCAATTTCATCTATCACCGCATTGTACTTCTCGCGATTGGTTTTAAAGACTAAATCGTCACGATCGTCACGCGCAATAGGACGGTTGGTTGGAATCACCACTACTTCTAATTCGTAGATTTCCCAAAACTCCCCTGCCTCTGTTTCTGCCGTACCTGTCATTCCTGCCAGTTTATGGTACATACGGAAATAGTTCTGTAAAGTGATGGTGGCATAGGTCTGCGTTGCCGCCTCAATTTTGACATTTTCCTTTGCCTCAATCGCTTGATGAAGACCGTCTGAATAACGACGACCTTCCATAATACGACCCGTTTGCTCGTCGACAATCTTTACTTTGTTGTCCATGATCACATACTCCGTATCCTTTTCGAACAAGGCGTAGGCTTTGAGCAATTGGTTAACCGTATGAATGCGCTCTGATTTTACACCATAATCGCGCATGACCACATCTTTCTTAGCCGCTTTGTCCTCCGCACTCAGTCCAGCGTCTTCCAATGCACTGAGCTCGGCAGTGATGTCCGGCATTACAAAAAAGTCCTTGGCCGTATTTTTGGAAATGAGATCCACCCCCTTACCGCTCAAGTCAATTTGATTATTTTTCTCCTCAATGGTGAAGAACATCTCTTCATCGATGAGTTTCATTTTCTTGCCCTGCTCTTGCATGTAATTCGCTTCCGTCTTTTGNAGTAGCGACTTCATGCCGTCTTGTGATAAAAATTTGATCAGTGGCTTTGATTTAGGCAGTCCACGGTACGCACGAAGTAATTTCACACCCCCTTCTTCAGTGTTCCCCTCGCTAATCAGTTTCTTAGCTTCAGCCAATTCTTTTTGNACCAATGTTTTTTGCGCCGTCATTAACGCCTCAACAAAAGGCTTCAACTCATTAAACTGATGCTGGTCGCCCTTTGGGGTAGGCCCAGAGATAATGAGTGGTGTTCTTGCGTCGTCAATCAATACACTATCGACCTCATCCACAATGGCGAAATGGTGACCGCGGGTTTGAACGCGATCTTCTTGGCGGCGCGCCATGTTGTCGCGTAAATAGTCAAAACCAAATTCGTTATTCGTTCCGTAGGTGATATCGCTGTAGTAAGCGGCACGGCGCTCTTCAGAATTTGAAGGGTGCTTATCAATACAATCAATGGTCAAGCCGTGAAAATTAAATACGGGAGCCATCCATTCACTATCCCGCTTTGCGAGGTAGTCGTTCACCGTAACGACATGTACGCCGCGTCCTGCAAGGGCATTTAGATACACCGGTAGGGTCGCGACTAAGGTCTTACCCTCACCCGTGGCCATTTCTGCAATTTTTCCTTGATGCAACACCGTACCCCCAATCAATTGCACATCATAATGCACCATGTTCCAAGTGATATCGCCGCCGGCTGCCTTCCAAGAATTGGNATAAATCACCGCATCACCTTCTATGGTAATGTGTGCGTGCTTCTTTGCCAGCTCATGGTCTAGGGCTGTTGCAGTCGCACGAACATCACCGGCATTAAAACGACGCGCTGTTTCGCGCATAACACCAAATGCTTCTGGGTGAATAGTACGTAAAACATCTTCTATTAACTCAAGCTCTTGCGCATCCAATTCCTCGATCTGCTCATACAAAGGTTCGCGAGCATCGTAATCCGGTGTGTTTTCTATTTGAGCATAAAGCGCGTCTTTGGACGCTTTTGTTTCCGCAGTCGCTTCCGCAATACTTGCTTTGAACGAAGCTGTCCGCTCGCGCAACTGATCATTGCTCATGCCCGTGAGCGCGGCTTCGAAAGCATTTACGGATTCAACGTAAGGCTGCAATTTTTTGAGATCGCGGACACTTTTGGATCCCACGAGTTTGGATATGAGTTTCAGCATGAGGCTGTCAAGTTCTTATAAATAGTCTACAAAAATAATAGGTTGTACCCGAAGGGTAGACTTTTATGACTGCTAAAAAAGGGCCAATTCGAAACTTTCCTCCGAAAATAGACACATTGGCAGAGAAGAAATCGTGCTAAACGAAAGTTTAGGGCAAAAAAAAAGGGGAATTTGGAAGGATTTTCTGGTGTTAAAAATCGGCTCAGTAACACCCTGAAAACTCTGCCAAATAGCCCCTAGAACCTATCACAGAAGCATGAAAAGAAAGAACCACCAATCTTCACATACAGGGCAAATATATAACAAATTGTAGTAAGTGTACAAACAACACTAAGTTTTATTTGAACCTCGTGCCATTTCATGAAGGGCTTCCCATGCGCATTCCCTATTTTTGCAGACTTAATACGAAAGTGATATGGCCGATTCAAACAAGATTTCTACGTCAACCGCCCCAAAACCAGTGGGTTTGTATCCACACGCAAGAAAAGTTGGTAACCTATTGTTCCTTTCAGGAGTAGGCCCTAGAACTGCAGGCAGCGATGCAAATGATAGCGGAATTCCAGGATTGGAACTGGATCACAACGGGAATTTCAAAGCTTTTGATTTCGAAGCACAGGTCCACAGCGTTTTTGCAAACGTGAAAGCAATTTTAGAGGCGAGCGGTTCTTCTTGGGGGGAATTGGTCGACGTTCAGGTCTTTCTTGTGGACATGAAACGCGACTTTCACACTTTCAATCGGATCTATGCAGAGTACTTTAAAGAGAACCAACCCTGCCGAACAACCATAGAAATCAATAGTTTACCGACACCCATCGCCATTGAACTCAAGTGTATAGCTACTGTAGAATAACCTCATGAGCACATTTCCAGAATACGCGAACCTAGACCTTGCGGGCATCCATAAAGCTGTTTTAGCCAAATGGAAGCAATCGCATTTATTTGAACAGACGCTTGTTGCGCGCAAGGATGCCGAACCTTGGATATTCTTTGAAGGCCCTCCTAGCGCAAACGGTCTCCCGGGCATACACCACGTGATGGGACGCTCTTTAAAAGATGTGTTTTGTCGCTACAAAACGCAAAAAGGCTTCCTCGTAGACCGCAAGGCGGGCTGGGACACGCACGGTTTACCCGTGGAATTAGGTGTTGAGAAAGAATTGGGCATTACTAAAGAAGATATTGGAAAGTCGATCACTATTGAAGAATACAACGATGCGTGCCGCACCGCGGTCATGCGTTATACCGGTATTTGGAAGGACTTGACTGACCAAATGGGCTATTGGGTAGATATGGATAAACCCTATGTTACCTATGAGCCAAAGTACATGGAAAGTGTGTGGTGGCTGCTTGCTCAACTCTATAAAAAAGGGTTGATCTACAAGGGATATACCATTCAGCCGTATTCACCGAAAGCGGGCACGGGATTGAGTTCGCACGAGCTGAACCAACCGGGTTGTTACCAGAATGTCAAAGACAATACGGTCGTCGCTCAATTCAAAATGATAAATAACGGGCAAAGTGAAGCGCTCTTTGTGCTGCCACAGTACACTTCCTTGCCTGGACGACCACACCGTGGACATTGCCGTCAAATACAGCTTTAACCGTAGGGCCTAAAATCGAATACAGCTTAGTTCATACGTTTAACCAATACACCTACGAGCCGGTAAGCATCATTGCGGCCACGCCACTTTTGGGAAAACTCTTTGGCAAAAAGTTCGTAGAAGGAGATATTTCGACCTACGAAGCAGGTGCAAAGAAAATTCCTTACCACATCGAAAAAACCGTTTTAGGAACGGATTTGGTCGGATTGAAATACGAGCAACTATTGCCTTATGCTTTACCAGACGAGCGCCCCGAAGAAGCCTTCCGCGTCATTCCTGGTGATTTTGTAACTACTGAAGATGGAACAGGAATCGTACACACAGCGCCTACTTTCGGTGCGGACGATGCAAAAGTTGCAGCCGATGCCGGCGTACCTCCTTTGTTGGTAAAAGACGAGCAAGGCAATCTAGTTCCGTTGGTAGATTTAAGAGGGAAATTCCGCCCAGAATTGGCCGACCCTATGTTTGGATTCGGTGAAGAATACATCAAAGCGGAATACCTTACCGACGAGGAAAAAGAGGCAGAACTGGCGAAGCAGCAAATGCTGTTGAAACCTATCATTCCTGAATTAAAAGCCTACCTCAGCGTGGATGAGCGCATCGCTCTGAAATTAAAACTAGAGAACAAGGCGTTCAAAATTGAAAAGTACGAACACAGCTATCCACATTGTTGGCGTACGGACAAACCCGTGTTGTATTATCCGCTAGACAGCTGGTTCATTAAGTCGACGGAGAAAAAGGACCAAATGATTGCGTTAAATAAGACGATCAATTGGAAACCGGCTTCGACGGGAACAGGGCGCTTTGGGAATTGGTTAGAAAACCTTAACGATTGGAACCTTAGCCGTTCGCGTTTTTGGGGAATTCCATTACCCATCTGGAGCACAGAAGAAGGCGACGAGCATATTTGTATTGAAAGCGCTGCGGAATTGCACGCTGAAATTGAAAAAGCCGTTACCGCTGGTTTCATGCGCACAAATCCAATGGGCGATTTTGATCCCGCAGATATGAGCGACGAGAACTACGCAAAAATCGATTTGCACCGTCACATCATGGACACCGTTGTTTTGGTGAGTCCTTCNGGTAAGGCCATGAAGCGCGAAAGTGATCTTATTGACGTGTGGTTTGATAGTGGCTCGATGCCGTATGCACAATGGCATTATCCTTTTGAGAATAAAGATAAAGTGGAGGACGGTGGAGCCTTCCCTGCAAATTTCATCGCAGAAGGGGTTGACCAAACCCGGGGCTGGTTCTTTACCCTACATGCCATTTCATCCATGGTCTTTGAAAGCGTTGCCTTTAAGAATGTCATCTCCAACGGGCTTGTCTTGGACAAGAACGGAATGAAGATGTCTAAGCGTTTGGGCAATGCGGTAGATCCATTCACCACAATGGATGAATATGGTGCAGATGCGTTGCGCTGGTACTTATTGACGAATGCTGCGCCTTGGGACAACCTCCGCTTCGATATGGAAGGCCTGCAGGAAGTACGCAGAAAGTTCTTTGGCACCTTGCACAATACGTATGCATTCTTCGCGCTTTATGCGAATGTGGATAGTTTCCGCTACGAAGAAGCCGAAATTCCACTGAAAGAGCGTCCAGAAATGGACCAATGGATTTTATCAGAACTCCACAGCCTCATTGCAAAAGTGGAAGACGGTATGGAGGCTTTTGAACCGACTCGTGCGTTCCGTCCCATACAAGAATTTACTACGGAGAAACTCTCGAATTGGTACGTTCGTTTAGGCCGTCGCCGTTTCTGGAAAGGGGCTTATGAGTCGGATAAGATTAGTGCCTATCAGACGCTTTGGACCTGTTTGGAAACGTTAAGTAGATTAATGGCGCCGCTGGCACCTTTCTATGCNGACCAATTGTATACTGACCTCTATGCAGGAGTGGCAAAATCAGGAGAAACTAGCGTTCACCTCACCAACTTCCCTACTGTAGACGCACCAACCATTAATGCACCATTAGAGAAGAAAATTAATCTTGCCCGCCAATTAACTTCCATGGTCCTCTCNATTCGTAAGAAGGAGAANATTAAAGTACGNCAGCCGCTTGCTCGCGTTTTGGTACCGGCACTTAATGATGGCGATAAAGACTTGCTCGAAAGCATTCAATCCATCCTGCTCGCAGAGGTGAATGTAAAAGCGCTTGAAGTCATCACCCCGGATGCTGGTGTATTTGTAAAAAAGGTGAAGCCTAATTTTAAAGCGCTAGGCCCAAAGGTGGGACGGCACATGAAGGCCGTGAAGACGTATTTTCAAGCGATGGACCCATCCGCGGTTGATGCNTTTGAAACCCAAGGTTNTGTGGAATTCGAAGATCAAGGCCAAACNGTGCGCGTTGATTTGATTGATGCNGAAGTNGTTACCGAAGACATACCCGGCATGTTGGTTGCTNCTGGTGATGGATTGACCGTTGCTCTCGATGCCGCACTCACNGATGAATTGCGNAACGAAGGTTTGGCACGTGAAATGGTGAATCGCCTACAGAATTTGAGAAAATCTAGCGGACTAGAGGTGACCGATAGAATTGAGGTGCGTATTGAAGGATCCGATTCCCTTCGTTTAGGCATTGAACCATTTATGATGTATATTAAAGACGAGGTACTTGCGGATNACGTCACCTTTGGCAGTAATGCCGGTGAAAGTGTTGAAATTGAAGGTGAAAAAATTAATATTTCTATTTTCAAGAAATAGTTTATTTTCGATCCCTCTTAAAACCGAAGGCCTAACATTTTAAACGTAAGAAACTATGGCTGAAGAAAATAAAACAAAATACAGTGATGCAGAACTCGCCGAGTTTAAAGCAATCATTTTAAAAAAAATCGAGAAGGCTGAGCAAGATTTAGACCTTCTACGTGAGCAATTTGCTAACGATAAAAACAACGGCACAGACGACACTTCGCCACAATTCAAATCGTTTGAGGAAGGTTCTTCTGTAATGAGTAATGAGCGCAATTCACAGCTCGCTACGCGTCAAGAAAAATTCATTCGCGACTTAAAAAACGCGTTGGTTCGTATCGAAAANAAAACCTACGGCATTTGTCGTGTTACGGGTAAGCTGATAGATGCAGAACGACTAAAGTTGGTTCCGCATGCCACCCTAAGCATGGAAGCGAAACTTAACCAGCGTTGAGAAAAGCATTACTCATAGTCTTAGGGGTGCTCTTTGTTGATCAAGCGACCAAATTGTGGGTGAAGTCCACCATGTACTTGGGGCAAAGTCACGAAATCACCTCCTGGTTTTACATTCATTTTACAGAAAATCCAGGCATGGCCTTTGGGCTTGAATGGGGCGGTGTTGCTGGAAAACTAGCACTGACTATTTTCAGAATTATNGCCATAGGTGGAATCATTTGGTGGTTGCGAAATACCNTTAAAAGTGGCGCGACAAATGTGGCGACTTGGGGCATCAGCCTCATCCTTGCTGGCGCCATAGGCAACGTATTAGACTCTCTTTATTATGGTGCGATCTTCTCCGATTCTCTAGGAAAAGTAGCTNCATTTCTTCCGGAATCCGGCGGGTATGCCCCAATACTTCAGGGTCGTGTTGTAGATATGCTATACTTCCCCTTGTATGCCGGTGAACTGCCGCAATGGTTCCCTATCTGGGGNGGCCAATTCTTCACTTTTTTCCGTCCCATCTTCAACATCGCAGATGTCTCTATTTCCACCGGGGTGGGATTGCTATTTGTTTTCCAACGCAGCGTTTTTAAGTAAGGATGCAAACAACAGAGGTACACTTCGGTGGCTCACTCCTTCGCTTGAACAGCGACGGTTCTGCATTTTTACCTGAACACAATACCTTACTTATTGCAGATGTACATCTGGGGAAATCCGGCGTGTTTAGAAAAGCTGGNATTGCCACTCCNCANGGGCTACATGAACAAAACTTGAAGCAATTGGCCCGTGCCTTTGAAGCGCATCCACAAGCTACGGTAGTATTCTTAGGCGACGTTTTTCACGGCCTTCAAAACAAAGAAACCCNATCGCTGAAAACCCTCTTAGATGCCTACGACGGCCATACTTTCATTCTGGTCAAAGGCAACCACGATTTTGACTTGCCCGAATGGCAACAACTCGCCATAGTACCGGAATGGACCTTAGGAAAACTACATTTCTTGCACGAGCCTCCGGGAGCTAACTTTGATACCAATACGCCATTCTCACAAGCCACGGCACAACGCGACTTTCCAGCACTCGCACAAGAGGTTTTTCTCATTTGCGGCCACCTACACCCCGGCGTTGCTCTGCGCGGAAAAGGTCGTTCGCGCGTGCGCATTAAGGCGTTCTATTTGAATGACTGGATCTGTGTTTTACCCGCTTTTGGAACCTTTACAGGACAGCACGCGCTCAAAGTAGCCGGAACGTATTACGGGATTGTTGATGATACATTATTGAAATTGAGCGAATAGTCTAATGCCGCTCGATTTTAACCCTCTTTTAACGGCTGTATTTAGCAGCTTTTTATTCTTTTGAACCGCATTAAAAAACACAACCTATGGAAGGTGCACCAGATATTGTCGCATTAAACGAAGAAATTAAAAATGAGAGCGCGATTATCGATCTCATTCAAAGTGAATTACGCAAGGTCATTGTAGGACAGAACGGCATGGTAGAAGGCCTATTGATTGGGCTGCTCGCCAACGGACACATCCTTCTTGAAGGGGTACCTGGACTTGCAAAAACGCTTGCCATAAATAGCTTGAGCAAAACCTTGGGCGGAAGTTTTTCTAGAGTGCAGTTTACGCCCGATTTGTTGCCGTCGGATGTCATAGGCACGCAGATTTACAACATGAAAGAACACGCGTTCGACACCAAACAGGGACCCATCTTTAGCAATTTCGTCTTGGCGGATGAAATTAATCGGGCGCCGGCAAAGGTTCAAAGTGCGCTGCTCGAAGCGATGCAAGAACGCCAGGTGACCATTGGAGAAGAAAGTTACCCGCTGCCAAAGCCGTTCCTGGTTATGGCTACACAAAATCCGGTGGAGCAAGAAGGAACCTATCCACTTCCTGAAGCACAAATGGACCGATTCCTTTTGAAAGTGACGTTGGGCTACCCCACTAAAGAGGATGAGCTCGACATTATGCGCAAGCAAATGAGCGGTGCCATGGAAAAGCTCAGTGCCGTTGTTAGTTTAGAGCAAATCGTTCGGGCACGAGGTTTTATTGAGCGCATTTACATGGACGAAAAAATAGAAAACTACATTCTCGATATCGTTTTCGCCACTCGCGAACCTCAAAATTATCAACTAGGCGCCTTGCGCAACAAGATCAGCTTTGGTGCTTCACCGCGCGGCTCTATCGCATTGGCAAAAGCAGCTAAATGTCATGCCTTCTTNCGTCACAGGGGCTTTGTNACGCCGGATGATGTACGTGCAGTTGCGCCTGCGGTGTTACGCCATAGAATTGGCCTTACTTATGAGGCGGAAGCGGAAGAATTGAGCACAGAGAACATCGTTACTGAAATTCTAAACACCTTAATGGTACCGTAAAAACGTGGATGCTGTAGCACTCTTGCAGAAAGTTCGGCGTATTGAAATCAAGACACGCCGTTTGAGCGACCAGCTCTTTTCTGGCGAATACCAAAGTTCATTTAAGGGACGCGGTATGAGCTTCGCAGAAGTGCGTCCGTACCAAAGTGGCGACGATGTGCGCAGCATTGATTGGAACGTTACTGCTCGCAAACGGAGTCCGTACATCAAAGTCTTTGAAGAGGAACGCGAATTGACGCTCTTCTTGGTGATTGACATCAGTGGTTCAACCAATTTCGGTACGGACGAGCGCTCCAAACGCGACATGATTACTGAAATCGCTGCGACTTTGGCCTTTAGTGCGATGGGCAACAACGATAAAATTGGACTCATTTTATTCAGTGGAAAAGTTGAGAAAGTCATCCCTCCTAAAAAAGGGAAGCTCCACGTTATGCGCATCATNAAAAGCATTCTTGAAACAGAAGCTACTGCGGCAGGCACAGATGTAGAAANGGCTTTGGCGCATTTGCTAAAGGTGCAAAAACGACACAGTATTGTGTTTGTGTTGAGTGATTACCTCGACAGTGCACCGGACCGCAACTTTAAAATCGCAGCGAAGCGTTTTGATTTGTGTGCCGTNAATACCTATAACCATAAAGAAGTGGCATTACCTAAAATTGGTCTCGTACCCTTAGCCGATTCTGAAACTGGCGCGGTACAATGGGTTCGTTCAGGCGGGCATAAATTCCGGGAGGCACTTGCNCAAAGACACGAACAATACAACCAATTCCTTAAAAATTTCTCNCGTAGCGCAGGAGCCGGTTACATCTCGCTGGACGATCGTCAAGATTTCGTTCCGCCATTGCTTCAATTCTTAAAGAACAAAGCGCGATGAGACAACCGTTGCTAATACTTCTCAGTTTCCTTTGTTTGAGTAATGCATTCGCGCAAGAAAACGTAAAGTCCGATCCCACCATACTGAATGCACGATTGGATACCAACGCACAAATCGTGGGCGGTTTAATCGTACAAAAAGTAGAATGGCCCGCTGAAAATGGCTGGGAACTTTTGCCTCCGGACAGCACCAGTGCTTTTCTATTGGTTTCGACAACGTTCGACTCCACGGATTTNGTCCGCACGGCAACCCTNACCTACCTCNTTATGGATACGGGCGCATTGGTGCTACCGGCGCTTTCCGCTGTAAGTCCTAATGGCGTCTATACGGTTCCTCCCGATACAGTACAAGCCCGATTCTTACCCCAAGAAGAAGGCCTAGAAAAGGAAGCGGCACGTCCATTAGCGGCAGTCCCCTTTAATTTTGTTTGGTGGCTCGAAGCGTATTGGTACTGGATCGCGGCGGGTGTTGCACTTTTATTGATCGGTTACCTTGTTTGGCGCTATGCTAAAAAACCTCAAGAGCAGCCAGTGGCGGCGCCGGAACCGGAACGAGATTATTACCAAGAGGCGATGCAGGCTATCAAAGCCCTTCGCGCTGATGCCTTGTGGGAACGTGATATGAAAGGATTTTATGTGGCATTAGGCGACGTCGTCCGCACTTATTTAACCCACCGTACAGGCCTGCCTTTGGCGGAGCAAACAACTTCGGAAAGCGTGCTTATGCTCGATCAAAAATGGACTGCGGCGCAGATTGAATCCTACCAGTTTATCCTAACACGAGCGGACTATGTGAAGTTCGCTAAGGGCACCTGGGACGTTGCGGTACACCGCGATTGTCTAGACAAAGCAACCGCGCTCATTATGGATTTTAAACCAGTGCAAGATGTTTAATTGGGATTTTGCACAACCGCTATGGCTCTTGGGTCTGCTTGTCCTCCCGCTGGGTTGGATAGGACTCTACCTCAGGCGCAGAAGCCGCTTCAATGCCTACACCTTCAGCTCTAACCAGCAGCTGCCGGCCAGTTCTCTGGGCACCGTTCGCGCAGCAAGCAGCGGACTCAGTTGGTTGGCATTGGCCTTTGTTTTCACCGCATTAGCACGCCCACAAAGCAGTCAAATGTTTCAGCAGCCTAGCCAAAACCTGGGAATTGACCTAATGATGGCGCTGGATATAAGTACCTCCATGCTGGCGCGCGACCTTAAGCCCAATCGTTTAGAGGCCCTTAAAACGGTTGCGACAGATTTTGTGGCGCAACGTACTATGGACCGCCTTGGTCTTGTCATTTATGCAGGAGAAGCGTACAGCCCTGTACCATTGACAACGGATCAAAGTTTGCTCAGCCAACAAATAAGCACTCTTCATCATGAAATGCTTGAAGGAGGTACAGCTATTGGTATGGGATTAAGTACCGCAGTAAACCGATTGGTGGAGAGCACCGCAAAGAGCAAGGTCATTATTCTACTCACCGATGGTGAGAACAACGGCGGATTGGTAGATCCGGTGCAAGCCGCTGAATTAGCCGCCAGTCTAAACATCAAAGTCTACACCATAGGGCTGGGAACCAATGGAATGGCCTCAACACCTGTCATGAAAGACCCGCGAGGGAATTTAATTTACCAACCCAGACCCGTAACTATTGACGAGGACTTACTCAAGCGTATTGCTGATATCACTGGAGGACAATACTTCCGTGCCACCGATAACGAGCGCTTGGCGCAGATTTACAACAGCATTGATCAGTTGGAAAAAAGCGAGATTGAAGGCTTTGAATTTTACCGCTACACCGAACACTTCTCCATATTTCTCTATTTGGCCTTAGCCTGTATTGCGCTTGAGTTATTGTTGAATTTTGTGCTTTTAAAAACCGCCTTCTAATGGAGTTTAAATGGCAACATACCGAATGGCTCTATGCCGCACCGCTCCTGCTTCTAGTGGTGATAATTTCAGCCGTATTCTTCCAGCGCTGGCGTCACAAAGTCTGGCGCATATTAGGTTTAAGTGACCGTTCACAACACGCTTCAGCAGCTTTGAGTAAAGCGCGTTTTTATACCCGTTATACCTTCTTGGCAGTGGCAGTGGCCTTCCTATGCATCAGTTTGGCGAACCTGCAAATGAGCGGACAGACGACGCAAGTAAAGCGCCAAGGTGCCGATGTAGTATTTGCGCTCGATGTTAGCCGCTCCATGCTCGCAGAAGACGTTACGCCTTCGCGTTTAGAAAAAGCCAAGCTCCTTATTTCCAGAACTGTGGACCAATTAGGCGGCGACCGCGTGGGCATCATCGCCTATGCCGGCAGCGCCTACCCCGCCCTTCCTATTACTACGGATTATGCCGCCGCGAAAATGGCCTTACGTGCCGCAAGTCCAGATGCCGTGCCGTCGCAAGGAACGAACCTCGCAGCCGCATTAGCGTATGCCACCGATTATTTCAATCCCGCCTCTCCTGCCGGACGGTTCGTTATCGTACTTACGGACGGAGAAGATCATGAAGATTTGACCGCGGGAAGTGCGGACCCCGCACTGCCTGTTCAAACCATGCTCGTTGCCCTCGGCACCACCTCTGGTGGCCCCATCCCCATAAGCCGCACTTCCCGCGGCACAACTTTCAAGAAGGATAAAAACGGGGAGGTCGTCATCACCAAACGCGATATAGAAAAACTCAGCAGTATTGGAAGTTCGTTGGATGCAAGAGTCATAGATGGAAACAATACTGAATCAACTTTAAAGGCCATCCAGGATTTTATTGCGGGTGGAGATAAGGCTGATATCAATGAGGAGGTCGCATTAAATTACGAGAGCCAATTCCAATGGTTCCTCTTCCCTGCGCTATTCTTTCTAGCACTCTATCTTTTGCTACCCGCGCACACGGGAAGGCGCGTGAAAGCAAGCTTGTTGGTTGTGTTCGTTCTGGTATATAGTCCCGCAATGCATGCACAGGAGGCAGATAGCTTGGTGGTGGGAAATACAGAAGATTGGACTAAACACGATTACGGGAAGCGTATACGAGAAGGAAATGAGAAATTTGAAGCAGGTGATCTCAGTGGTGCTGCGCAAGCCTTTGCAGAAGCCGCTACCGCTGAACCAGATGCCTTCGAGCCATTGTACAATTTAGGCAGTACTTTAATGGCTGCGGGCGAAGCAGAGCAGGCGGCAAGTGTATTGTTAAAATCGGCCCAAAATACCGAAGACCCTGGGACGAAAAGTAATGCGTTGTACAATGCTGGTAACGCCTTCATGGCTGCTGAAAAATACCAAGAAGCTGTGGGTGCCTATGCAGAAAGCTTGCGTAAAAATCCATTGCAAAACGATGCAATGTATAACCTCAATCGCGCTTTGGAAAAACTAAAACAACAGCAACAGCAGCAGGAAAACCAGGAGGAGCAGGAGGAGGAGCAAGACCAGGAACAAGAAGAGAAAGAGGATAAAGAAGATCCTAAAAACGATCAAGACCAAAAGCAGGAAGAGAACCCTGAGGACGACGAAAGTAAGAAGGACGAACCACAAGACGACCAACAAGGCGAGAGCGATCAGGGTGACCCGCAAGACGAGCAACAAAACGACCAAGGCGAACCGAAGGATGAAGACGGTGGTAGTGAAAAAAATGAGCCGAAAGAGGGTGGTGAAGCTAAGGCTAAGATGACCCCAGAGCAGATCAAAGGTTTGCTGGAAGCGGTACAACGTGCGGAAGAGAAAACGGCAGAAAAAATGACCGCTAAAAAAGCGAAAGGAAAGAAAAAGAGTGGAGAAAAAGATTGGTAAATACTATTGGCTTTGGGCCTTTATATTTCTGGCAACGAGCCTCGTCGCCCAAGAAGTACAGCTGACCNCGCGGAGTTCTAGGACTTCGGTCGGCCTGGACGAACCGTTTCGGGTTACCTTTAGTTGCAACGCACGTGGCGGCGACCTCATTCCACCCAGTTTTGAGCACTTTATCGTGGTCAGCGGCCCGTACAGTTCGCAACAGACACAAATCATCAATGGGTCCATGAGTTTCTCACGGGAGCTTACCTACCAGTTGGTTGCACAAGAAGAAGGAACCTTTACCATTGACCCGGCCACGCTCAAAATAAAAGGCAAGGAATTTCAGAGCAATAGGTTAACTATTGAGGTTAAGGCAGGTGTGAGAAAGGAACGCTCACAATCGGNCCCAAAATCCGCAGGCTTTGAAGTTGATATATTGAGTTCAAAAAAGGCCGTCTATGTTGGTGAACCCATCGTTTTATTGTTTTCCGCTACACTCTTTGAGCAGGTCCGGGATTTAAATATGCTTCAAGCGCCCAATTTTGAAAACGTATTGCAACAACAATTAGAGTTTGAACAGCAGTCTAGAAGAGAACGCATAGGAGGTAAAATTGCGACTGTTTTAGACTTTGACAAACGATTAATCATACCCAACAAACCAGGAACATTAGGCGGTCAAGAGCTCAAGATCACGGGCACCGTTCAGAAGCCAACCGGCCAACGTGATTTCTTTAATATGCCGCTTATGCGCTGGGAACAAGAAGTTGCCACCGCCAAAATTCCAGCAGTAAAAATCAAACCACTTCCTACGCCACAACCCAGCGGATTTTCGGGGGCTGTGGGTGAATTGAAATTGGTTCGTGAAGTAAGCCGGACTTCGGTCAACGGAGACGAATCCATTACGCTAAAACTGCGCATTGAGGGCGCAGGGAATTTCAATACAATCAGTGTCCCTGAGTTGATTCCGCCGCAGGGCTTCGATCTTTATGATCCAAAATTCAATGAAAAGATTCGCTACAGCGAACGGGGGGTTCGTGGGTTTAAGGAATTTGAATATTTGTTGGTGCCTCAGTTTAAAGGTCAGTTCATCCTGCCTCAGATGGAATGGACCTTTTTTAACACGAAGAAAGAGGCTTACGAAACCATTACGCTCGAAGAAACCACCCTTACCGTAACCGGCGATGCATTAGTAGAGGCCGA
>JGI26273J51734_10000136_pt1 | contig 36080 bp, 48 predicted proteins | sample SaaInlV_125m_DNA_FD_51734 | JGI IMG/M metagenome (IMG submission 51734) | reverse complement strand
CATGTCATTCCAGATATTTTGAATATACTTTTCATATTATAAAATTACCTAAATTTATAATTATATGCCTAGAACAAAATCAATTCTGCTAATTCTTTCTCTATTCTTTCTAGAGTCTTTTAGTGTCTATGATTTCCCCTTCACTAGCAATGAAAGAAATGAGTCAATTCAATTATTCAATGGAATTGACTTGTCAGGATGGATAATTCATGGAACTGAGAGGTGGTATGTTGAGGATGGTGAGCTAGTTTGTGAAAATGGACCAGATAATCAATACGGTTATTTATCTACTTCTGAATATTTTGATGATTTTATATTAACACTTGAATTTAAACAAGAGTCTAATGGAAATAGTGGAGTTTTCTTTAGATCAACTCTTGAAGGTGTAATAATTAGTGGTTGGCAAGTGGAAATTGCACCTCCTGGCCTTGCAACAGCAGGAATATATGAATCTTACGGAAGAGGGTGGCTTATCAANCCTAATCCAAAAGATGAGAATTTAAATATTGGGAATTGGAATTCAATGAAAATAATGGTTGATGGTGATATTGTAAAAACTTGGTTAAATGGTGTTGAGATGATAAGTCTTGAAGATAAATTAATAGGAAAAGGAAAGGGTTCTATTGCTCTTCAGATTCATGAAGGAGACAACGTGAAGGTAAGATGGCGAAATATTGAATTAGAAAAACTATAAAGAAGTTTTTAAATTATACTTATGAGAAACTTAATACTACTTATTCTCACTCTGTTTTTTCTAAATTCATGTAGTGTTCACACTTTTACTTATGGAGATGGTCCAAAACAAGGTTATACTAAAGTTTTAAAGCAACAAAACTTTTTAGGTGGATTAATTTCAGAAAATACTCCTAGTGTAGATGAGTTAAATGATGAAAAAGATTATAAATTGGTTATAAAGCATTCAATAGTAGACACTTTTTTTTCGATATTATCATTTGGCTTATACACTCCAACTACAATTATAATTTACAGATGATAAATTATTGATATATAATTTTTTACGGATTAAACTTCAACTATTGAATTAGATGAAATTTTATTTAAATTTGAGAAATTAAAATCAATTTTACCTACATAAACACCCTTAGATCCAACTTGATTTATTATAACATCCTCATTTTTGGAATTTTTTATAATCTCAGGTTTTTTTAATAATGTATGAGTGTGGCCTCCGATTATTAAATCAATGTCAGATGTTAATTTTCCAAGTTTTAAATCACTAATCTTATCATTTTGATAAGTATGTCCTAGATGTGAAATACAAATAATCAAATCACATTTTTTTTCTTCTTTAAGTTTCCTTGCCATTTCTTTGGCTATTTCAACAGGATCATAATATTTTGTCTCTTTATAGAGTGAAGAATTAACAAGACCTTTTAGTTCAATTCCTAAACCAAATACACCAATTTTAATTCCTTGTCTTTTGTAAACCTTGTATTTGCTTACAAGTCCTTCTAGTTCAGTATTGTCAAAATTGTAATTAGATGAAATAAATTGAAAATTATTATTTAATATATTTTTTTTAAGAGATTTAAGACCAGCATCAAACTCATGATTTCCAATTGTAGCTGCGTTATAGCCCATTTTTTTCATCAAATTAAGCTCTAGATCACCTTTAAAGAAATTAAAGTATGGTGTGCCTTGAAAAATATCACCTGCATCAAAAATTAAAGTATTTGGATTAATTTTCATTAAACCCTTAAAAATATTTGCTCTTCTTGCAAACCCTCCTTTATTTGGATATTCATTATGATTTAAAGGAAATGGTTCTATCTGACTATGAACATCATTAGTATGAAGAATAGTCAATTTAACATCATTATCCAACAGGTTGCATGAATTTATACCCATTACTGATAGTGATGCAAAACTAGAATTATATATAAATTTTCTTCTATTCATCTTTTAAGAATCTATCATCAACTTTTGATGTCAACTTCAAATTAGTCTTTGTATAATCAATAAAAGCATCTCTTAGAGAATAACCTAGTTTGTAGACTTGAATATGCTTGTTTAAAAAAAACATATTATCTCCGCCATTTAATAAATAATCATTGGTTGCTAAATAATATTTTTTAGAGGAATCAATTATTTTATTTTGAATTAAACTTCTGTCTTTTCTAATAGATATTCCTGAAACTGGATGAGGATTTATCTCATTCTTTAAAAATAAAATTATTTCTTCAACAGTTTCTCCTGATATCTCTAGTATTACAATTTCATTTTCAAATGGAAGTATTTTATATATATCAGTTAGTTTCACTTCCCCTTTCAAAAGAGATGATCTAATTCCACCATGATTTTGAAGAACAAAGTCAATTTGTTTGTTTTCCTGTTCTTTAAATACTGAATCTGATTGAATAAATATAATATCAGCAACAAGATTACCTAGAGAAGAATTGAATTTTATATTGGTGAAATCTGCCTTAGTATAGAGTCCATCAGAAAAACCTATTACATTATCTAATTTATAATCTATAGAATCTTTATAGGTATTAATATGATTGTAGATGTTAACTTCATCAGGGCCAATAACTTCAATTCTCGAAAACGATGTATTATCAACTACTAAACTATTGCAGCTGATTAGAAATAAACCAAATAATAAACTTATATAATTATTCAAGAAAATTAGTTATTTCCAGTTTTTACTTCAATTTTAATTTCTTTTTTCTCTCCATTTTCCGATATAACTGTATCAATTTTAATATCTATGCCTTTCTCTGTTGCATTTTCAATTCTGCGAATAATTACTTCAGGAATATCGTCCATGTATTTTGACGCATTTGGTCCTTTACCAAATTTTTCTCCCCTAACCATAATTCTTTTAATTTGGTTAACCCCTTCCTTTACATTATTTGGTAACTCATCAGCAAACTCTAAAATAATATTCTCTTCATTTGCCATTGTCATTCCTTTTTCTTTATGATGCGTCATCATAATTGTTTTATAATTTGAATTATTGATAGCTTCCGTTAAATTCTTTGCAGACTCNTTGTCTAATTCAACATTAACAGATAGTGTTTCAGGAAACTTTACAGAGACACAAGAAATAGTTAGCAAACATAAGCTTAAAAGTAAAAGATTTTTCATATTTATTTTTTTCAAATTTAATCAATTCTATGGTAGTCTGTAATAATACATAGTAGTAAAATTATTCTCTAGTCATCACATTTTTCATGAACCTCCGATACGAATGGTTTCAGATGAACATGTTCTTTAGGGATCAAGAAACTAGCTATTATTTCAATTAGACTAGCAACTAAAGCAATACTAGCAGTAATATAAGCTTCTTCATAGATTGCACTTATAAATTCAACAACATGAAAAATTGAATGTATTCTTAATCCAAATCTTATAATTTTGATCAGATTTTTTTTCATAATAGTTTAACTTTATTTGTTAGAAATAAAATTATAAACAAAGTTGATAAAAAAAATATTCTTTTATAGTATTCTTTTTACGGGAATTGTATTATCATCAATGATATTTGATAATCTAATTGATACGAAAGATGATAGTGGATATTTAATTGCAGTTGGAATTTGTTGTTTAACTTTTTTTATTTTAGAATATTTACTACCTAAACTTAAAAATTAAGATTGTTTGGATAATAAAATCAATATACCAGCTAACATAATTACAAATACTAAAAAACCAATAAAGAAAATTAAAGATTGCATATCTTAATTTACAAATAATTATTGGAAATTAAATTGATTTAATATTATATACTTTTATAACTATGAATGAAACAGAGTTTTTTCGAATAATATTTACAGCTATATTTATTGTATTAGCTCTTCGATTTCTTCTAAAAAAAAGAAGATAATTATCTTATGTTCAACTATTCTTGGTCTAATATAAAGTTTGAATTATTTAAATAAAACTTTTCTTTTATAGTTTAACTTCTTTTTCAAATATAAATTTCTTAATATGTCTTCTTATTCTCCGTTTCTTCTTTCTCTAAATGCCAAACCTTAGACACAATTTTCCAACCATTCTCACCTTTAACAAATGCTAAGTGATCTATGAATATACTTTTATGGGTTTGGATTCTAATTTTCACCATAGCATTTGTCAAAGACAAGTAATCAACCATCAAAACCTCTGCTTTCATCTGTTGTCCGACACTTGCTGGAGAAACCCTTGTTGAAACATCATCTAAAAAACTATCAATAGTTTCTACATAAATGCAACCTTTGTCCGAATCGAAGAGACTAGATTGGGGATGAAAAACTTCTTTCAATTTAGAAACATCACATTCGTGAATACCTTCAAAATACAAATTAACTGCTTCCAATATATCTTTCATTTTTTCCATATATCAAAAATATATAATATTATTCTATTCTTATATCCACAAACTCAAACCCATTTCTAAATTCTGAATTATACTTATAATCAATCATTATATGAAATAGGGTGTTTGACTTATTTAAACTAATTTGTAAATTAGACTTTAACTTTAAATCAAACAAAAATGAAATCAAAAATTTTAATATTAGTAGCGCTATTTGTTACTTCACTTAGTTTCTCTCAAAGAAACTCTGATTACACTTATATGACAACCTTTGTATACAAAGCTAAGGATGGAATGGTAGATAAATTTGAAAAAGCTGCCGATAAAAAAACAAAAATGTTTAATAAAGAAGAGGGTAGTATCATATTTACCTATAAAGTTTTAACTGGAAATGATGCTGGTGTATATGAACGTTATTTAGTAGGTCAATCACCTGCTCATTATGATATTGATCGTTCTGCTGAATTAGAATATTGGGCAAAAAATGTTGCGCCTTATGCAGATCCTGTTGGAGGCCAACAAAGATGGGAATGGCAAGAATGGGGTACAATTGGTGACCAACCAGAACCTTTAAAATATCTTAATAAAACTATATTAAGATATAAACCATCTATGTCAGCTAATGTATCAAGATATATTTACAGACAAGGTAAAGTACTTGAAAAGAGGAATCCAAACGCTTTTAGAAGAGTTTTTGAAATGGTTTCAGGAGGAGATTTAAATGCTTTTGTGGTTTTTAGTGGTTTTGATAAATACAATGAAAAATGGCCAGAAACTGATACTACATGGGAAGAAGATTACAATGAAATGTTTGGATGGGAGCAATTTTCTCAAGATCAAGAAATGATGCAAAAATCATTAAGAGATTGGAACGGAGCTACAAGAACAACTTTAGAAAGAATTTATTTTTAAACATAATTTACAATAAAAAAAAGGCTCCAAATGGGAGCCTTTTTTATTTGTAAAAAAGAAAGAGCTCATCTGAGCTCTTTCACCAAACAAAATAATTAAACAAATTATTCTGGAAGCACTACATTGTCAATTGCATGAATTACTCCGTTTGAAGTATCTACATCAGCAATTACAACTTTAGCTTTATTACCTTTTGCATCAATAACATATACACTACCATCCCATAATTTCAGAGTTAGCTTGTTACCTTGTAATGTTTCAACAGCAAATTCTCCACCGTTGTCATTAATAGCTTTTACAACATCACCTGCCATAAATTTACCAGCTACTACGTGATACTTTAAAATAGATTGTAAAGTTCCTTTGTTTTCAGGTTTCAATAATGTACCTAAAGTTCCTTCAGGTAATTTATTAAAACCATCGTTTGTTGGGGCAAATACTGTAAATGGACCTTCTGAAGAAAGCGCATCTACTAGATCACCTGCTTGAACTGCTGCAACTAAAGTTGAAAAGTTATCGTTTGAAACAGCTGTTTCAACGATATTCATTTGATTTGGATTAGAAGAAAGTACAAGACTTAAAATCGAATATTTAAGAAAATTAATTAACATGATTTAATTGTTTAAAATTAAGTCGCAAAGTTCTGTTTTAAAATCAATTAATTAAGAATCTAAAACCATTTAACTTTTATTTAGTAAATGCTTTAACATAATTTTAAAATATCATAACTTCAATTAATGGTAAACCTTAGGTTAATTATCTTTTTAATATTATTTTCTACATCACTCTCTTGCAGTAAAGATGCCACTAAAAGAGATAGTTTAATTCCAGATGTTGAGTTTAACGAATTGGGAAGTGATGGTCCATATATTTATGGAGAAACATATTATGGAAGAAAGAATTATATAACCTACTATCCTGGTAATATACCTGTTATACTTTCCATTCCTCATGGTGGAGACTTATCACCATTGGAAATTTCAAATAGAACTTATGGTGTATCAATTACAGATTCTAACACTATTGAACTTGGTATGGCAATCAGAAATTATTTTTTTACAAATTTTAATGTACGACCTTACTTAGTTGTAAATAATTTGAAAAGGACTAAACTTGATGCAAACAGAGAGATCGTTGAGGCTGCACAGGGTAATTTATATGCAGAGCATGCATTTAATGAATTTCATCATTATATTAATTCTGCTAGACAAGAAATCATTAATAATTTTAGCACAGGGTTTTTACTTGATATTCATGGTCATGGTGTAAATCCTGATGGGTTTTACGATATGAGAACATGGATAGGTTATTTGTTAACTGGAGACGAATTAGATAATTCAGATAGCTATATAGATCAAAATATATCAATTAATAATACTAGCATATATAGTTTAATAAATACTTCAAATGAATCTCTATCTAACCTAATAAGAGGTCCTTATAGTTTAGGTTCTTTATTTGAAAATAATTCTTTCACTGCTTTACCAAGCGTTTCTAGTCCCTCTCCTGAAGGTATGAGATATTTTAGTGGGGGACATAATACATTTCTATATGGGACTAATAGAAATTTTGATTTTAATGCAATTCAATTAGAATTCCCTTTTCCTGAAATAAGAGATACACCTCAATCTAGAAACACCTTTTCCTCAATTTTTGTAAACATTATTAAAGAATATATACAAACTCATACAAGTATAGATATTCTCTTAATTGAATAGAATTTGATTCTAATTCAATATGACTTGAATAAAATAATTATTGTATAATTAAAGATTACTTTGACTTTAAATTAATTATATATCAAGTTTTTTCTATTTATTTGTAAAAATGTTTGATTTTAAAGAAGTTTTTACTGCTAGCATGATACTTTTTGCTGTTATTGATATAATAGGTGCAACACCTATTGTCATATCTTTAAAAGAAAAAGTTGGAAAGATAGAATCTGAGAAAGCTACTCTTGTAGCTATGATTATAATGATTGGTTTTCTTTTCTTAGGTGAAGAAATATTAAACTTAATAGGTATAGATATAAATTCTTTTGCTGTTGCAGGGGCTATAGTTATATTTTTTATTGCACTAGAAATGGTCTTAGGGGTTACTATTTTTCAGGGAGAAGAACCAGAAACTGCTTCCATAGTTCCAATAGCTTTTCCAATTATTGCTGGTGCAGGAACTCTTACTACTCTTCTATCACTAAGAGCAGAATATGACCTTGTAAATGTTATTTTGGCTATTATTATTAATTCGTTATTTGTCTATTTAATTCTCAAATCTTCAACTAAAATTGAGAGACTTCTTGGAAAAAATGGAATTGGAATTATAAGAAGAGTATTCGGTATTATTCTATTGTCAATTTCTGTAAAACTTTTTTCAACTAATATTAGTCTAATAGTTTAGTTTAAATGAAATACTTTAAACTTTTTACAATATACTTTATGTCTATTGCATACACATATGTTGGTGTTAGTCATTTTATAGATCCTGATTTCTTTCTTGCTATTATGCCTAATTATCTTTCTTTTCATCTTGAAATTGTATATATATCAGGAATAGCAGAGATTATATTTGGTGTTTTACTTTTTTTTAAGAAGACTAGATCTTTTGCTTCCTATGGAATTATAATATTGCTTATATGCGTTTTTCCAGCTAATATTCATCTTGTTGAAAGCGAGTTGTCTCAATCTATTCTAGAAGCAACTAAAACTCAAACTATCATTAGACTTCCATTTCAAGCTCTTTTCATCTTACTTGCTTTCTGGCATTCTAAAAAATAACTAACTTTTAAGTATGAAAAGTTTTTTTAAATGGCATGAGAAAATGGTTTGGAAACTATCGAAGGATTTTAATCTCAGTAAATACCAGGTTCTTATTTTAACTTGGCTTGAAGGAGTATTAATTGGTGTTATACTTTGTAAATTTGTCTTTTAAATATCAATTTGACCTTCAAACACTAATTTAGCAGGACCTGTAATACTTATATTGGTAAATAAATTATCCGTAGAAATAAATTCAACTTTTAAATCTCCACCTCTACATTTCATCGTAATATTATTACTTTGAGATTTACCCAGGTAGTTCATGCATATAGCAGATGCAGTAGATCCTGTTCCACATGCAAGTGTTTCGTTTTCAACTCCTCTTTCGTATGTTCTTATTTTAAAACTTTCATTTGATATTTTTTCAATAAAATTAACATTCACACCTTCCTTTTTGTAATACTCATTATATCTAATCGAGCTTCCTAACAAGTTTACATCTAATTCATCGGTATTATCTTTTTCAATAACTAAATGAGGTGATCCTGTATCTACCCATGTTCCATATTCATTTTCAATAATTTTAGAATTAATCTTCATTTCCATTTTCACTAGAGTATCATTAATTATTTCTGCATTATGTATACCATCAAATGCATCAAATTTAGTTTTCTTGCCGATAATTTTGTTGTTATATGCAAATGATATAGCACATCTTGATCCATTACCACAGAGAGAACCAAGATTTCCATCAGAAGTGTAATGTAAAACTTCAAAGTCAGTTGACTTAGACTCTTTTATTAATATAAGTCCATCTCCTCCTATACCAAAATTCCTGTTACAGAGCTTCTCAATTAATGATGGGTTATTATCTATATTGTTTTTTCTATCGTCAACTACAATGAAATCATTGCCAGCACCGTTATACTTACTAAATTTTATTTTCATAAGGGCGCAAAGGTAAAAAAATATGAAGTTTAAATACTATTTACCGTCTTGAATAGGATCAGAATCTGGCATTATCTTATTTAGTACAAAATAGACTGGACAGAATTTGGTAAAAGGACTTATAATTTGGAGAAATCCTACACCAATTACTATCCATAAAAAACTAAAATTTCCTGTTAAATAACTTAATCCAACACCTGATAAATATAAAATACCAACTATTGCATCATGAGCTCTTACTTTTGAAATATTTTTTTCCATTTTTTTTAATTTAGGGTTAATTTAAAATTAAGAATAAAATTTTAATTCTAATAAATAATATCTTGAATTTCTCCCCAAGTAACAAGTTTAATTCCTTCCTCAATTAGTAACTCTTTAATCTCATCTGAATTAAATACATCAAAATCTAGTTGTCTCCATCTAGCCCCATATTCTGGGTGATCTATTGTAACTCCTTTTAGCTCCTCATTATCATATCCTAAGTGCAATAGAAATACATTTAATCCTGGTTGTAAAGATTTAATTTTGTTTGAATATAATTCATACCAATCTTCATATTTATATATATCATTAACTATCAAAGTATTAGCGATATCTTCACCTGCTGCATTTTCTATAAAAGCTCTATCGACTCCAGGATAAAGCATATATATATCGTTAACAGGAACAATATATTCAGGAATAGGGAAGTCCTCATCAAACAAGTTAAAGACTCTAGATTTTGTAGCCATGGATACTAATTTATTTTTGTGACCAACTTCTATGTAAACTCTCCATAAATCTTTATTTACTGCTATTGCTCCCATATGTGAATCAATATGTGATGGATTTATTCCAAGAGACCTTGCATAATCAATTTGAGCTTGAAGTTCTTTTCTAACCTCTTCAGGATTGGCATTTATGTTGACATCACTTGTGTTATCATAAAACACATTATATTCATTTAACAAAGATGGGATTTCATTAGATGACGAAACGCCTCTCCACTTATAATTTTTCCACTCTGCAGTTAAGGTTAAATGTAATCCTATATCATAGTTTGGATTTTCTTTGAGAAATTCAGCAACCTCTTTAATCCATGGAGATGGAATCATTGCGGATCCAGAGTTAATGGCGTTGTTTTTATAGCCATCAAATGAAGCAATATTAATCGAGTGTGCAATACCAATATCATCACCATGTATGATTAAGAGTTTAGCATCTTTATGATAGCCTAGTTTTTCAGCTATATTTTCTATTTGAGAATTACTATTTGTTGAAAATATTAATGAAATAATTAAAATAAAATGTTTCATGCAGAATTAATTTTAATATAATATAAGTATATTTTGAGTTAAATTAAACCAGATGAGAATATTAATAACTCTTTTTAGTGTAGTGCTTTTTAGTTCATGTCAATCTGAATATGAAGAAAATAATATTGCAATTGTAATTCATGGAGGGGCAGGTACAATTCTTAAAGAAAATATGACTCCTGAATTAGAATCAGCTTATCTACAAAAGCTAGAAGAGGCAGTTAAAACAGGTTATCAAATATTGCAAGAAGGTGGAACAAGTCAAAAAGCTGTTGAAGAAACTATAAAAATAATGGANAATTCTCCTTTATTTAATGCTGGAGTAGGAGCAGTTTTAACTAATGATGAAACGGTTAGTTTAGATGCTTCATTCATGGAAGGTTCTAANTTGAATGCTGGAGCAATAGCTGGTTCAAAGTATATCAAAAATCCAATTTCTGCAGCAATTTCAGTAATGGATGACTCTCCACATGTCCTGCTTTCATCTGAGGGTGCTGATGAGTTTGCAATTAAAATGGGATTAGACACTATGCCTAACTCATATTTTATTACTGAAAGAAGATTAAATTCAGTTAGAAGAGCAAAAAAGAATGATGAACTATCCTTTGTAGACCCCTTTATTAATGACTATAAATATGGAACTGTTGGTTGTGTTGCAATTGATAAAAATGGAAATATCTCCTCAGGAACTTCAACTGGAGGAACAACTAATAAAAAATGGGGTAGAATAGGGGATGCTCCAATTATTGGTGCTGGAACTTATGCTAATAATAATTGTTGTGGAATATCTGCAACAGGATGGGGAGAACATTTTATTAGAAATGTAGTTGCATATGATATCGCAGCTCAAATGATGTACAACGATAAAAGTATAACTGAAGCATCCAGGGAATCATTAGAAAAAGTTATGAAAACCGGAGGTGACGGGGGAGTGATTGGTTTAGATAAAAACGGTAATGTATCTATGGAATTTAATACTGCTGGAATGTACAGGGCTTTTATAGGTAATGATGGAGAATTGACAGTAAAAATTTATTCTAATTAATCAATCGGTCTATAAACATTTCTTTCACTAAGATTTCTCAAAATTTTACTTTTTGAGAATAAAAGTGGAAAAAACTTGTCATTAGCCCAGTCTTCATATAGATTTTTATAAAACTTACTATTTGGATCTCCAGACTGACCTGGAGAATTTGTTGCAAAACTATTATCCCAATCTTTTGTGTTTATAACCACTCTAAAGCTCCCTCCCGATCTTTGGTTTAATTCACTTGATGTGGAACCTGGAGTGAAACCATCTCCACCTCTTGGATACGTATCTAATCCAATTATGTCTTTAATAGAGTCATTAACAACTTTTTCTAGTGGGTGGTATATTTTTACGTGTTTATAGTTTTCTTGTCCATATACCCATTTACTGCTCTCTTCACCATACCTCTCAATTAGACTCTTAATTGTCAAATCAAAAGTTTTATTTAGAAATTCAGTCTTTTCTTGATCACTCATTTTTGAAATACCCTCAATAACTTTATATATCTGAACGCCTATATATTTTTGAACTGACTCCGGAACATACTTTTTAATAAACTCAAAATAAATCTGTGTTTGCCATTCAATATATATACCTCCCTCTATTGAATTCATATCAAGAATATTATCCCACTCAATAAGTTTTTTAAAGTACTCAAGGTTATTTGTAATATAATCTTTAGACAAATCAATTATTTGCTTGGATGGAATTGAAAAATAGTCAATTTGAAGATTTATCATGTCTTCCATATTAAATTTATCCTTACTCTCTAAAATACTATTAACTCTGTCACCTCTATATGGGTCAGACCAGTCAAATCCAATAGCATCCCATTTGTCATAATCCTCTGGAGTTACATTTTGATTAGCAGTTGCTATATATCCTTTTTCTGGATTAAAAAGATTAGGTTTCTTAATTATCTCTAGATAGTCCTCCCATTCAAAATTACCATCTCCACTAACGGGCACAAGGCCGCTATGAGTTTTTCTAATAGGAGCAATTCCTACAGCCTGCCAACCTATATCTCCATATTTGTCAGCCCAAACCATATTTTCTCCTGGAATATTAAAATAATTAGAAGCCTCTCTATATTCTTTCCAATTTTTTGCTTGATCCATTCTTAGTGATGCTAAGTAAGGGGATCCTCCAACCTCAGACCAAGCATTTTTTACAGCATATGCTTTTTTTCTTTTTTTATCTATAAATGTTACAGGTCCATGTACTGAATAGAATAATTCTACATTAACATCTTCTTTATCTTTTACGGTAATAGATTCATTTATTATTTCAAAGTTTCTCCACTCACCTTTATGCATGTACTGTAAATAGTTATTAGGATTTAAATCATAAACATATAGATCTTCAGCATCTGTCCTAAAAACAGTTAATCCCCATGCGCCAATTCCGTTATGTCCAATTGATATTCCAGGAATTTCAGGTTCACCTCCTCCAATCACATTCCATCCAGGTGCAACTAAATGGGCCATATATCTTAAAGATGGATTTGAAAGAGACCTATGAGGGTCATTTGCTAGTATAGGATATCCATTAAATGATTTATCTCCAGAAATTGCCCAATTATTACTCCCGATTGAATACTCATCATTAATATGAATATTGGGCTTAGTAAAAGCAATTTCATCTTCAGATTGATACTTATCTAAAATATATTTTTTTTTATAATCAATAGGTTCTCTATATGCATTATATAGTCTTAAGATGTCTTGTTTTAAGTCTTCATATGTTAGATTATTATCTAAGCTTAAATTCGGATCTTTTGGATGAAACCACATAAGTTCTTTAACTTTCTCTTCACCAATTAGTGAAACAGCCCTACCAATATTTAGTTCCTGTTCAATATTACCTAAAAGTCCTTGATGTCGTGAAATTACATCTTCATTAGTCCATTTCTCAGGCTTTATATCTAATAATTTAAATTCAATTGGAAGTTGAGATGGAGTCTTGTTTATTTCTTCTATATATTTATTAATTCCAGAAACAAATGATGAAACAATTTCAAAACCATCTTCATGATAGTGATTAAGTTCATCTTCCATATTACCTCTAAACTTAAAAAGTCTGGTTCCTAAATCTCTATCTAGTTCATCCTCTCCAAAGATTTCTGAAACAGTACCGGTTGCCTGTCTTCTCCATATTTCAAATTGAAAAAGTCTATCTTTTGCAGCCAAATATCCTTGCATAAAAAATAAGTCATTTTGATTATTTGCATATATGTGATTTATACCATAATTATCTCTAAGAACTTCAACCTCATCTAAAAGTCCATCTATTTGAGATATGTTAGTACAGGAGTAAAAGAGAATTATTGAAATTATTAAAACAGATTTTTTCATATTAATAGAGTTGTATCAATTTATTAAAAAAATATTTCCTGAGCTAATCTAAAAGTATTTGAATGAGCTTCAATTATATTTTTTAAAACAACTGAATAACCTCCGCCCATCGACACTTGAACAGGTATTGAATTTTTTTTACATATATCTAAAATAAATCTATCTCTTTCCTTACAGCCATTTAATGATAATGAAAGTCTACCTAGCTTGTCATTTTCTAATACATCAACACCGGATAAATAAAATATAAAATCTGGTTTAAATTCTTCTATTGCTCTAGGTATAGTTTCTTTCAATACTTTAAGATATTCATCATCATTTGTGTTGTCATTAAACTCAACATCTAAATCACTAATTTCTTTTCTAAAAGGATAATTGTTTTTACCATGAAATGAAAGAGTAAAAACGTTGCTGGTATTATTAAATAATGCTGCAGTTCCATTTCCTTGATGAACATCAAGATCAATAATCATAACTCTATTAGCAAGACCTTTATTCAAAATATAATTTGCAGCTATACCCTGATCATTTAACATGCAAAATGCTTCACCTCTATTATAGAATGCATGATGTGTACCCCCAGCAATATTCATTGATATCCCATGTTTAATAGAGTAGTGAACACCTCTAATTGTTCCTTCAGCAATTTCCATTTCCCTTTCTACTAACTCCTTGCTTAACGGAAATCCAATTTCTCTAATTTCCTTTTTAGATAGATCAAGTGATTTGAATCTTTCAAAATATTCTTTTTCATGAGTAAGAAGAACAATCAAATCGTCAACTTTTTCTGGATTAAAAAAATTGTTTTCTGTGCAAGTGTTTTCTCTAACTAGTTGTTCTGGAATTAATTCATATTTTATCATAGGAAATCTATGATTTTCTTCAAGTGGATAGATATAATTTTTATTATAAGCAATTTTGAGCATTAGATAAATATAAAAAAAAAGACCTCATTTAGAGGTCTTTTTTTGAAGTCATGTCTAATTTAAAAACGTGATACTATGTTTATAATATATGTCTTTAGATATTCAACATTACCTCTTTTAGATAGATACTCTGAGAATTGTTTAGCTGATCTTATTTCTCTCTCTTTTAGAGTAATATCATTCATGCTTTTTCCGTACAAAATTATTGAGTGAGTAGCTCCATCTGGACCACCAGCATCATATTGAATTAGACCTACAGATCTTCCATCAAGTATATCTTGATTTTTTTCTGTTAATTCATCAAATGCAGCTTTCATTTTTGCTGGGTTATCTACCTTAATGTCCCATATTTTTCCAGTATTATACTCTTCATTATCATCACCACTTGACCATGATAATATACTTAGCAGAGCATTGTCTTGAGGGTTTGGATAAGTAAGACTATATAACTGACCAAGGAAATTATCCCAAGCACCATCTGGTTTATCTTCAACTGGCCCCCAGTTTGAAGGATCGCCATAAAACACAATTCTATGTGTTATATCATTTCGAAATGATACACTTTGGAGCATAACACCTCCAGATTTATATTCTACATCAAAAAAGTTATTAAATAAATTAACAACATCTCCTGCTTTTCCTCTCTCCACATTCTGATTATATACTCTAGCAACATTTTGAGCTGAAACAGAGTATGAAATAAGTGCTAATAAAACTATTATATAATTTTTCATTTTCATTTTTTTTTAATTATTGTTTCTTCTTGGTGAACTTAGTTCAGGTGCAAATTCGTGATGACGAATTATTCTTCCTTCGGGCAATAAGGATTCATCCATTTTATCTGAGTCTTGCTCATATGCATCTTCTCCATATAATTCATTATATTTTTCAACCATTTTTTGTAATGGTTCACCATAATCTGATGTTTGACCAGCCCATCCATCATGATGGAATCGAACTTGAACGACATTACCATTACATCCTGATTGACAATTAAACACACTCATCATTGAACCATATCCTGATTCTTCCATTGCATTCTTAACTCTCCATCTGAATCTCCAAAAGTCATTTTCATTGGAATCTTTATACTTATAGTAAATAATCCTCCTTAAGTTAACACGATTGTTTTCCTCAGGGATATAAGAAGTATTATTTGATCTTTGCCATAATCTACCATTTTCTGATGTATGGTATTGACCAGCAGTCTTTTGCCAATATGCATTTCCAACATTATCAACATTATCTAATTCCTCAAGGGAAGTAATATATTGAACTCTTAGATATTGATTAGCATTTTGACCTGTTAAAATTCTAAATGTAATCCATCTAGGAGTACCCTCTTTAGAATTATACATTTGTGTTTTCTTAGCTACTGCACTTTCAAATTTTTCTACATCAGCAGGATCAACCTTAAGAACTCTTGTTTGAAGCCAAGCGTTATTGTCTTGAGCAGTTAATGTAGATATAAAAAATACAGTAAATAGTAATAAAAATATTTTTTTCATTTTAATTAGTTTAAGTTATTATAGATAAGTTAAAAAAAAAGACCTCTACGGAGGTCTTTTTATATTTAAATATTAGTCTGAACTAGCATCTGGAATTAACATTAAATGTCTAATTCTTTGACCATTTTCTGTAAGTGATTGTACCATCCTGTTCACATCTTGTTCGTGAGCTCCATCACCATAGATTTCATCATATTTGTCCCATAGTGCTTGATTACCTTGACTATCATTTAACTGATCCTCGTAATCTGAGTGACTAAAAAACACAACAACTGTCGGTCCATCACATCCTGATCCACACCACCAAGTACTAGTTGCTGGTCTTGACTGATCATTGAATGCTTTTCTAGCTTCAACTATTCTTGTTCTATATCTCCAGAAGTCTTGCTCGTGAGATTCTTTATAGGTATAAAAAATGGCTCTTCTCATTAGATCGTTTGTTGGACTATCTGGTGACCATGATGCACCTTCGGCTCTTTGCCATGTAACAGTTCTTGTTACATTATTATTAGCAATTGTTGGAGCTACATTTTTTTGCCAATATTTACCACCAGAAGAACTGTAAGGATCTGTGTCAAAAGAAGCTAGAGACTCTCCAACTTCAACTCTCCATATTTTACCTGCGTTTGGTCCAGTTAAAATTCTCCAAGTGTAAAATTGTGTGTCAGCGTCTGAACCATTATACATCTTAGTCTTTTTACCAGCCATTTGGATAAATTTATCCATTTGCCCTTCTTTTACATCAATAGTACGAGACATTGCAGTCTGACCATAAGTTGATAAAACAAAGAAAAAAGCTAATAGTGTGATTAATTTTTTCATAAATATTATTTTTAGTTTAAAACAATATAAAGAATATTCTTTATTTAGAATAATTACAAATTATAAAATAAACTCCTAATAAGTCAAGATGTTGATTATCAACATTAAAAAAAGTATTATTAAAATTATAGAACTAAGATATCTTACTGGGTCTTTCATCTTTTAATTTTTTTTTCAATAAAAAATTTCCAAATAATAATGAAAGCTAATGTTAGAAAAAGAACTTTTATGTCTATTGAACTTCCATAATTTAGAAAATCTCTCATTTTTAATCTTTAACTATAAAAGTTGTTGTCATTCTTTTATTTAATTCCACTCCTTCTTGATCTACTTCAACTTCTAATGAAGTTAAAGTTCCCATTTTTTTTTCTAAATCAATATTTAAAGAAAAAATAGCTCTGTCTTTCAAAGATATTCTTCCAGCAACAATTCCCTGGTTAATAAACTCAATATTTGTATTCAAACTTGCGTCATATGTGCCCTCAAATCTAGTTAGAGTAGGTAGATTTGTTTCAATAATGACCCCTTTTCTTGTTAGTTTTAAAACTCCTTCTATATTGAGGTCAAAATAATTTACGCCATTATCTCTATATATTTTAATCTTATACTCTCCAATTAAACCTGCATCTTTTATATAGTCACCTATTAACCTGTCACTACTAAGTTTCAAATACTCACCCTCATCTACAAAATTGAAATAGTCTTTAAAATATCCTGAAAATATTCTATCTGAAGTTAATACCTCAAGCTTTTTGTTTGAATACTCCCATTTAGCTAGTTTTTGAACTTCATCATAATCTCCTTTAAATAGTATATATGAGAGATGCTTATTTCTTTTATCACTTTGTTGAAGTAACCAATGAATACTATCACCCCTAATTACTGTATATCTATTACCGTAGTAAGATATTATCTCTTCAATAGGACCATTAATTTTATAATCTTCAAATTTGAGATTTGCTCTTCTATTTGAAAAATCTATATAGTATTTTAAGTCATTACTATCATAATACTTTTGAGAAACAACAGGATTGATAATTGATATAAAGAAAATTATTAAAAATAAGTTCTTCATTTTTTTAAATATTTAAAAGCCACGTACAAAAATAATAGAAACCCTAAAGTAAGAAGAATAAAAGGATTAATAAATTCATTAATAATATTAGAAACCATCATAAGAGCAATGGTATTTAATGATATGGATGTAAGTAATAATATGGTTAGATAAAGATCTTTCAATTTAAGATAAAATTGTTTAAGTTGCTTTATCAAATTTAAGAAAATGAATTATTCTAAATTGAAAAACATTTTTGGTCATGCATATACAGAGGATTTCTTCTCCAGTGGTTCTAGATATAGTCAAACTTTAAATGAGAAGGGTATTTTAATTTTTAATTCATTTATTGGGTCAGATGGTTTGAAGATTCTCCAAAAAGAAGCAAATGAACTTAAGGAACAATCATATAGAAGTTCATCTGAATACAATGTCTATATTTCTGAATATGACAATGATTTTTCTCCGAATAGTCCAAGAAACAGAATTATGAGTACATCTAAAAAATGTATTCCTAACGATTTAATCCCAAATCATTCAATTCTTCAAAAAATATATGACTCTCCTTTAGTCAGGTCCTTTTTTCTTGATCTTTTGAATAAAGATGAGTTACATCCTTATGAAGATCCTCTGTCTAGTATTAATATTAATTATTATGACAAAGGTGATGCTTTAGGTTGGCATTTTGATAATTCTGATTACACTATAACATTATTAATTAAAAACTGTTTAAAAGGGGGAGTCTATGAATTCTTTAATGATATGAGATATAAAAATGACAAAGAAGATTATGATTTAGTTGAAAAAATATTAGACAAAAAAGTAAAAGGAACAAGAGTAAATAGTCTTGAAGGTGATTTAATGATTTTTAAAGGAAACAAATCAATACATCAAGTAACTGCCGTTGAAGAAGGGGAAAGGATATTAGTTACTTTTAATTATAATGAGACTAAAGGTGTATCTCTTTCTGAGCAATCCAGAAGAACTTTTTTTGGTCGGATAAAATAAAAAAGACCTCCGAAGAGGTCTATTTTTTTATTCAGCTGAGNCTTGACCTCTTTCTTGTTGAAATACATTGAAATTTACAATTTTTCCATCTGCAATATTTGCATCAATGACTTGATATACAGTGATATCATTTCCATCAACACTTAATGTCACTTCATGACCAGCTGTAACAAAATCAAGATATTCTCCCTCTGGAGTTTGGCCTGAGTTTGAAATTGCCCAGAGAATTGTCCACCTTGGATTGTTAACTTCGAACCATTCTGTTAAAAAAGCTATATGAGCATCAGTACCTTCAACAACTTCTCCTGCAGGACCAAAAGCTTGAAAGTCTTCAGCATCTAAAGCTCTAATACCTTCTAAATCTCTTTCGTTGTGAGCATCTATATATGTTGCCCATATGTTAGCAATGTCATCTGGACCAGCAACTATGTCTGTGCTTTCAGCACCATTAGCAACTGAAAATCCAATTACCTGTGGAGAGCTTTCTGTTGTCTCACAAGAAATTGAAATAATACTAATCGATAATAATAATATAAATATGTTTTTCATTTTGATTGATTATAAATTTAAGTTAAATGTAGTTATAACTATTTTAAAACTACTTTACTATTTTTTTAAATTTTAATGTTGTAATCAATCCAATAATCGAAGATACACCCAGTATCATATAGATAAATTGATGGCCTTTGATTCCTGGATAAGTATCTAATAAATATCCATAAAGTGGAGTTGCAAATATATCAGGAGAGTATCCTATGATGGAAACTATACCTATGGCAGTTCCAGATAATGCAATGGGTATATCTCCATCATTTAGAATAGAAAAATACAAACCTCTAATTGCATATGTTCCAACTGCAACAATAATTAATGAAATTATAAACAGTGTATTTACTGATGAACTAATTATACCACTTGCAAATAGAATTGATCCTATTAGCATAATAATGAAACCATAAAATATATTATTAGTGTTGCCAGTTTTATCAGAAAACAAGCCAACTGATATACATACTATAGGTCTAAGATATTGTTGATATGCACCAATCTTTGCTGCTTCAATTTGATCATACATCATAACCTCAGATGCATAAAGAGAATATATGTCTGTTATTTTATATCCCATATATGCACAAAGAATTATAAATGAGATTAAAAAAATAGATTTTGATTTTAATAGTTTTTTCATGTTTTTGAAATCACCAATCTTTTCATCATCTGAAATCTCAACTTTTAAAAATGAATAAACTATAATCCCACATATAAACACAAGAATAGAAGAAACAGCTATTACATATTTAAATGCATTTTGCTTGTCTTGAATATTAGCTGTAGAGATGTCTGTAGTTATCAAAATAGAAAATATAATTACTCCAATTACTCCAATAGAAGATGCTACTATACCACGTCCACCATCAAGAAAACTAAAAGTTTTTCCCTGTTTTTTTTGACCTCCTATTATTCTGGTCGCCTTTATCATTGGAGCCCAAAAAAGAAATACTGTAGTGAATCCCCAATATGCAAATAATAATTGCATTACTAAATAGGATGGATAAGTCATCATAATAAACCCGCCAAATGAAGTTAGTATCAATGAAATTGAAAGTAATTTCCTAGGAGAGTACTTGTCTGCTAATATTCCTCCATATAAATAAGATAAAAATGCAACAACACCATAAGTTGAAAAAAGAGTTCCTAATTCAAGATTAGTTAAATTAAAAACATCTAAAAATGTAGGTCTAAAGACTCTAGCTAACACATATGGAAGAATATAAATAGATTCCGCTGCAAGGATTAAAACTATAAGATATATGTAATATTTATTTTTAATATATGTATNTATTAATCAATTAAATTAAACAGTTCGTTTGAGTCAATAACAGTCGCAAACTCTTTATTGATACTTGCAAGAGAAGTTTTATAAATAACTTCACAATCTATAATTTCACCATTGATTGCTTTTGTATTATAACATGCTGTTGAGTCTGAAATCAAGTACGTATTATAACCTAAATTTCCAGACATCCTTGTCGTTGTTGATATACAATGATTAGTTGTCATTCCAACTATTATTATTATTTCTGTTTTTGACTTATCTAAGATAGATTTTAAACCAGTCCCTATAAAAGCACTATTTACATTTTTTGTAAGTACAATCTCATCATCTAAAGGCGTTACATGATCATTAAATTCAAAACCAGGATTAGATTCATGTAGTTTAGAATCAAGATTAGTAGAACTATGTCTAACATGAATAATGGGTAATTTTTTCTCTCTCCACTTTAAAAGTATTTTTCCACATATGAGTTCTGCATCAGCATTATTTCTTTTAAAACCAGGATAATCGTTATCTAAAAATGCTTTCTGAACATCAACTAATAAAAGAGTTGGCTTTTTTGATTTTAAATTCATGTTTATTTGAATCTTTTTATAACTTAAGTTAAATATATAGAAATTGAATCAATTAAATAGACTTCATGCAATTTGGAATCCACATGTTTATCATGGGTGGGGGAAAACTAAAAAATACTTTGAAGGTTGGTACTATAAAATTGTATCAAAAGATCAAAATAATGCTTTTGCAATTATCCCAGGTATTGCTATGGATGAGAAAGGTAATAAACAATCTTTTATTCAAGTTTTAGATGGTAAAAATCATGAAGCTATTTACCATAAATTTGATGCTGATATTTTTATACCAACTCCAAAAGAACATCATCTTTCCATAGATAATAATATTTTTACTTACGATAAAATTTCTCTTGATTTACCTAATCTAAAGGGTCATCTAGTATTTAAAAACCAATTTCCATGGTCTAGTAGTTTCTTTTCTCCAGGGATCATGGGCCCATATTCTTTTGTCCCTTTTATGGAATGCTATCATGGTATCCTCAGTATGAATCATACTATCTCAGGTATCATTAATCATAATGGAATTGATATATCTTTTGATGGAGGTAAAGGATATATGGAAAAAGATTGGGGACACTCTTTCCCTAAGGCATATATTTGGATGCAAAGCAATCATTTTTCTAAACCAAACATTTCTATTAAATCATCTATTGCGATTATCCCTTGGCTTAAAAGTTCTTTTATTGGACATATTGCAGGAATTTTAATTGACGATCAACTTATTGAGTTTACAACTTATAATGGAACAAAAGTTAATTCTTGTGAGATTACTAAAAAAAATGTAATAATAGAGATGGAAAACAAGTCATATAAACTTAATATTAATGCCTATAGAGAGAAGGCCACAACTCTTGCAGCTCCTATAAGTGGTTTTATGAATGGTAGAATAGATGAGAGTATGAATGCTAAGATTAATGTGAAGTTGTTTAACAAGAAAACTAAAAAATATATTCTTGAAGATATAGGATATTCAGCCGGAATTGAAGTTGCAGGAGAGTATAAACTTCTGGTTAAATAATTCTAGTCAATTAAAATTCCACCTTCACACTTATCATTTTGCCAAAGTTGACCAATCTTATCTAGATATCTTTCTTTTGTCTCTTCTTCACTAAAAAAATTCTTTCTTATAAGCGCAAGTTTATTTTCAGGATTTGTTATTATAGATATAAATAAAGGTTGGGTTTCATTAATAAATGCAACAAAATTTTTATAAACTATGTTGGTTTTAGAGTATCCAACTTCTTTTAGATCTGCTACACCTGAAATCATTAAAATAAACGTTTTCCAATCTTCTAATTGATTAAAAGTAAGTATACCAATATCCATTTTCTCAGGTTCATTTTCATTTTTGAAATACCATAAAACTTGAGAGTGAGAAAACTGATTGCACCCATCCTCACTGCTAAGAGTAACCTGTCTTAATTCAAATGGCTGACCCCAATAAGTTCCTTCAAGAAGAGTCTTGTAGACATCTTGACTAAAACTATTGGTAACTGATAATAATAGTAATAGTATTAATGATTTTCCCATATTAATTTGATTTCTTATTCTTTTTCCCATCTATATACATAGAAAAAATCCAAAGTAAAACAGTGATCCAAAATCCTAGTTCAAATAAAAAATTAGTTGAAATAAATTCAAAAACACTAAGTAGATATAGTAAAGCAAACAATAAGTTAATGCTTATAACAATTTTGGTTCTAATACTTAAATTATTCATTCTTATTTAAAGTTAATCTAATATTAGAAATTTTAAACTATGCTCAAATGAATTTTAATCAAAATGGTCTATATAATATAGAAAAGAACTAAAAAGAAGTGAAAACTACTACCAGCAATTACAAATAGATGCCATATTGTATGAGCATATTTTTTTTCCATTGAATAAAAAATGGTGCCAAGAGTGTAACTAATACCACTTAAGGCTAATAATATAATTGCATTAAACTCTAAAATTTCAAATAAAGTTTTAATATCTATTACTATTAACCATCCCATTAATAAATATAATCCCAGGGATAATTTTTCGAATTTACCTGTATAAAAAAGCTTAAATATTGTACCAAAAATAGCTATAATACAAACTGCTATAAAGATATAAATACCTGACTTGTCAAGAAGTGTTATTAGACAAACTGGAGCATATGAGCCAGCTATTAAGTAGTAAATACTAATGTGATCAAATATTCTTAATTTTTCCTTTAAAACAGGTTCAGAGACATAATGATAAAGAGTTGACGATAAATAAACAGATACAAGTCCAAATCCAAAAAAAAGAACACCAGAAAGACTTTGTGTTGGTAATTCATTATTAGTATATAATAAATAGCACATACCAATAATTGATCCTATGAGTCCAATAAAGTGGGTAAGAGCATTCCAAAATTCTTCTTCTCTAGATGCTTCCATATTGCTTTGCAAACATAAAAATTAGATATGATAAATAGTCTAGATGTAGATAATTAACATAGAATTATAAAATCAGTAACTTTGTTAAATTCTAAAACAAAAGAAATGAAAACTAAATCAGAGATAGTAGATAACTGGCTTGTGAGATATACTGGGTTAGAACTTAAAAGTTTTGGAGAGTATATTCTTTTAACAAACTTTGATAAGTATGTAAAGATTTTTGCTGAAAACTCAGGATGTGAGATTAAAGGGGAGGATAAAAATATGACTTCGGCTACATCTAAAAATATTACAATTATAAATTTTGGAATGGGTAGCCCAAATGCAGCTACTATTATGGACCTTTTATCAGCAATTACTCCAAAGGCTGTTCTTTTCCTTGGTAAATGCGGTGGATTAAAAAATAGAATTAATATTGGTGATTTCGTTCTTCCAATTGGAGCTATTAGAGGAGATGGAACATCGAATGATTATTTTCCTCCTGAAGTTCCTGCTATGCCTTCATTCTCTCTTCAAAAAGCTATCTCTACAACTATCAGAGAATTTAAAACTGATTACTGGACAGGAACTGTTTACACAACAAACAGAAGAGTTTGGGAATATGATAAAGGATTTAAAGACTACATAAAAAAAACTAGGGCATATGCTATTGATATGGAAACAGCTACATTATTTACAGTTGGTTTTCATAATAAAATTCCAGTAGGTGCATTATTACTTGTTTCAGATTCACCAATGACACCTGAAGGTGTTAAAACTCTTGAAAAAGATGAAATTAATTCAAGACAATTTGACGAGAAACATATTGAAATTGGTGTTGATTCTCTAAGAAAATTAATGGATAATGCTGAAACTGTTAGACATCTTAAGTTTTAGTTACTTAAAATGAGAGTTTCATTTATATTAATTTTTATATTAATTTTTGGCTGTACAAAATCAGATTCTGATCTTGATGAGAAGTTATCCAAAGAAGGATCTGATAATTTTGAATATTATGAAGGGCTATCTAGCTACAATATTCAACATGATGGTTTAAATAGAGAATATTTACTCTATATACCCCCAAATATTCAATCAAGAACTAATCTTCCTGTAATTTTTAATTTTCATGGATACTCAGGTCAAGCAGATCAGTTTTATAATATGACAAATTTAGTAGATATAGCAAATGAGAATGGAGTTGTTTTAGTATACCCCCAAGGTGCATTATTGCCTGGAGGGGCTTCTCATTGGAATGCAGCACCAAAAAGAGATGGTTCTACATCATTTATTAATAAAAGTAATGTAGATGATATAGGATTCTTTTCGGCTATGTTAGATGAAATAAATCGAAATAATATCCTTGATTTAAACAGAGTTTATGCAATAGGATACTCTAACGGAGGTATGTTCTCTCATTTTTTAGCATGTAATACAGATAATGTTTTTGCGGCAATTGGTGATGTAGCTGGGACAATGCTTTTTGATACATTTAATACTTGTAATCCTTCTTCACCAACTCCACTTTTAAAAATTCACGGAACATCTGATCCCGTTGTTGCATATAATGGTTTTGACCAACAAGGTTTTAAAACAGTTGATGAGGTTGTTAATTTTTGGAAATTAAATAATAATTCTAATGATTCGTTTATTTTCAATAGTATGGTAAGTACTTCATGGGCTAATTATATGGGCCCTGTAGATTTTGAAAAATACACATACGAATCAGATTTAAACGGACCTAGTGTTGTTCATTATAAAATGCTAAGAGGTCTTCATTGGTGGGATTACAGTCTAGATAACGATCTTAAAACAAGTTCATTATTATGGGAGTTTTTTTCCCAACATACTAGGGAATAATAGAGATAAAAAAAAGGGACATCAAGTCCCTTTTTAATCTGTGAATTTAATTACTATTGTAATCCAAGCATTATACTACCGAAGTCAAAAAACTCCCATATAAAAGCTGTTTTTCCTTCTTCATCAAATTGTTGAACTGAATAATAAGAAGTTTCAAATTCTGTACCGGATTCTTTATGGTTATATGTCCATACACCGTATGATCTTACACCTCCATCAGGTAAAAACTCAGTATCATCTACACCCGGGTAGTACTGTCTGTTTGTAAACTTAAAGTTTTCAAAAGCACCATGCCATCCTTTCATTCCTTCCATCCACTCAGATTTTGTAAGTGAATCTCCTTGAGGGCTTGACCAAATTAAATCTTCAGAAGCACCATCGAACATAGATTGTAAATCTCCATTTTCGAAATAGTTAAATTCAGCATCAACTTTTTCAACATTAGTATTGTATTTTTCAAGACCAGCATTGAATTTAGAGGATGTTGCATCAGGAGAAGCACATGCTGCTAGTAAAGTAATTGCAGTTAAGGTTAATAATTTTTTCATTGTGTTTATTTTTAAAATTCAATGTAAATTTATGAAAAACATATATTTAGTAGTTAATAATTTACTTTTTAGATAGAATATGGAAATTCCTGAAAAATTAAAATTAGAATATCTTCTTGCTCTTGACACTCATATTGAGACTGTTGGTAAGGAAAACAAAGAAGCTACCATGAAAAAAATTTTTGAAATTACAAGAGATATTGCTGACCTTGGGTTTGGTGAGAAAGATATTCATGAAATAGCAAAAGATGAAGAACTTTATCTTAGATACGAGACTTGGAGAAAGTCTAAAAATATTTAATAATATGAGATTTTTACAACTAATTCTTATCTGTTCTATTTTATATGGAATTTATTCTATTATAACAGCTGATTTAAGCGGTTTTATTTGGTTACTAGGTGGTGCTTCCTTTCTTTTCTTAAGTAACAAATGGATGAACTAATGAAAATACCAAAAAATTTAATGTTTGAATACTTGCTTTCTCTTGAGAATTACAGTGATTCTCACCCAACACTTAAGGATATAACAATGAAAGAAGCACTTGATGCGCAAAAACAAATTATAGACTTAGGATTTACTGATCAAGATATAATAGCAATGAAAAGTGAAGAGCTTATGATGGAATATAAATTATGGAAACAAGAGACAGGGCAATAAATACTATTATGAACAAAGAAACCTTAAATTCAATTATTAGAAACAGAAAATCAATTTATCCAAATGACTATACTGGGGATGAGATTCCTGATAATCTTATTAGAGAAATATTATTGAATGCAAATCATGCTCCAACACATCGAATGACTCAGCCATGGTTCTTTAAAGTTTACAAAAATGAATCCAAGCAGAAGTTAATTGATATAGTGAGTAAAATAGATGATTCCAAGATATCAAAAATTAAGCTTGATAAATTCATCCAAAAAATAAATGATTCAAATACNGTTATATCTATTTTCTTAAATAGAGATAAAAAAGAAAGATTACCTGAATGGGAGGAAATAGCAGCTGTTTCCATGGCCGTACAAAATATGTGGTTAACATGTTATGTAAATAATATTGGCTCATATTGGAGTACTCCAGGATTTATTCATGAATATGGGAATCTTATAAAATTAGATAATAATCAATCATCATTAGGTTTTTTCTTCATGGGTGTATATGATCATAAAGAATCCCCTAAATTAAGAGATGACATAAATACTAAAGTAGAGTGGCAATAGATTTTTGTATTAATTGATGGATATTTAAAAATTTTTTAGAACATCTTTTCTTTAATCATCAACATAACTTACTTTAGCACCTTAACTTTTTAAACCTTAAGAAGAATGAGTAATATTCTTTCAATAGATTCTGTCTCTAAGCATTATGGGAATTTTACCGCACTAAATAATGTTTCGATGAATATTAGAGAGGGTTCTATTTTTGGTCTTCTTGGTCCAAATGGAGCAGGAAAAACTACTTTAATCAGAATCATTAATCAAATTACTATGCCTGACTCAGGAAAAGTTTTATTTGATAACACTCCACTTAATGTAAAACACATAAAAGATATTGGATATTTGCCCGAGGAAAGAGGTCTTTACCAAAAAATGAGTATTGGTGATCAAGCCCTATATCTTGCCCAGCTTAAAGGATTAGACAATTCCACAGCAAAATCAGAACTAAATAGCTGGTTTGAGAAGTTTGAGATTACAGATTGGTGGGATAAGAAAATCACCGAACTTTCAAAGGGAATGGCCCAAAAAATTCAATTTATTGTTACTGTTTTGCATAAACCAAAACTATTAATTTTTGATGAGCCATTTTCAGGTTTTGATCCAATAAATGCTAATCTAATTAAAGATGAAATTTTAAAGCTTAGAGATAATGGTGCAACAATAATCTTTTCAACACATCGAATGGAATCTGTTGAAGAGCTGTGTGAGGATATAGCATTAATTAATAAATCCAATAAAATTTTAGACGGTAAATTAGATGATATCAAAAGAAAATTTAAATCAAATACATATGAAGTAGGTGTTAATTCATCTAATCCAGATCTACTTAATAAGAAGCTGGAGTCTAATTATGATATAAGTAGCCCATCATTTAAAACTATAGGAGATAATCTGAAACTAAATGTGAGACTAAAGAATAATCAAAATTCAGAAGATCTTTTAAAACTTATAAGTCAAGATTCTGAAGTAATTCATTTTAAGGAAGTTATTCCTAGTGCAAACGAAATATTCATTAACTCTGTTGAAAACGATTAATATGGAACATTTCTCACTAATAGCTACAAGAGAATATTTAAACAAAATAGGTAACAAATCTTTTATTCTAATGACTTTGTTATTACCAATTTTTTTATCTGGTATAACATTCCTTCTTAGTTTTCTTAGCTCAGTTAATAACGACACTTCTAAAACTATTTCTGTTGTAGATAACACCGGATACATATATCAAAAATTGGATTCCTCTACTGATATAATCTATGATTTAATTGAAGATACTTCTTTAGATGAGGCTAAGGAAATTTCTAGAAATAAATCTGACTATGGTCTTCTATATATAAATAATTTTGATTCACCTGAAGAGATAGCCGAGTCTATTATGTTTATATCTGAAACATCTCCTTCATTTACTGTCCTCAATAAACTTGAATCACAGCTTGAATCAATTTTAACTAATGAAAACTTTAGAATCCTAGGTATTGATATTAATCAAATAAATTCATCAAAAATTATTATTAATTTATTTCAAGAAAGTTTCGATGGTGAGGAGACTACAAGAGTTGACGGTGTTGTGAAACTTGGTTTTGGTTTTGCCCTAGGTATGCTTCTTTATTTTTTCATTTTTGCCTATGGAAGTATGATCATGATGAGTGTGATGGAGGAGAAAACAAGTAGAATTGTTGAAATCATTATATCTTCTGTTAAACCATTTAACCTTATGACTGGAAAGATAATAGGAGTTTCTCTAGCAGGTTTAACTCAAGTTTTAATTTGGTGTGTAATGTTTTCTGTTTTTTCTTACTTCTTTTCAACCTATTTTGGTATATCTGCCTCTTCCAGCTCCGGTGAGATAATATTAAGTACAGATGAGGCAGATGCAATATCATCATTTGCTCTTGAAATGATTTCTGCATTTATGAATTTACCTTTAACTAATATATTTTTTGCGTTTATAATGTACTTTATTGGAGGTTATTTTCTGTTCGCTTCGATATTTGCAGCAATTGGAGCAGCAATTGATAATCAGGCAGATGCTCAACAATTTATGTTACCAATAACACTTATAGTTATTATTGGTCTATATGTAGGAATGTTAACTGTACCTGAAGACCCAAATGGTATCATAGCTCAAATATTTTCATATATCCCATTTACTTCTCCAATTGTAATGATGATGAGAATACCGCATGGTGTTCCTTTGTATGAACAGATATTGTCACTAACTATTTTATTCTCTTCAGTTTTATTTTTTGTATGGATATCAGCTAAGATTTATAGAATTGGAATTTTAATGTATGGCAAAAAAATAACTTACTCAGAGATGATAAAATGGATTAAATCTTAATTAAATATGAAAAAACTACTATTATTATCAGTGCTTTTTATTTCATGTGATAACCCTGAAAACCATGGAAATTTGTCAATATTTGAGACACCTACATCAGAACAATTTGACAAATGGTTAGAAATAGACTCTGTATATATAGATATGGTATCTCCAATGGTTAAGGTCTATAAGGGAAGTGCTAAATTAAACTTTAATGGTAATCCATGGGAAAATAAAAGTTTTCAATCTGAATATTCTGATCTGACATGGAGAGAGCTATATGATTATGTCATATATTCTAAAGAAATATATAATGAATTAGGATATCAAGAAGGTGAAAAGTTTTTAGACTCACTTAATAATAGATTTGATCAGATGAGAGATGATCTAATAACTTGGAAAGAAGAATAGGGTTAAGGTATTCAAGACTAAACTTTTATCCTCTGGTGAAGCAAAAAGCTACTTTGTAGTAAATAGTAATCGGAGGATTTTTTATATCATTTAATACCCTCAAGCATAAATAGGAAAGCATACTCCATTGCTATTTCTTTTAAGGGTTCAAACCTTCCAGATGCACCACTATGACCAGTATCCATATTAGTGTGCAGCAAAATCATGTTACTTCCTTGATGATAAGTTCTAAGTTTTGCAACCCATTTTGCAGGCTCCCAATATTGTACTTGAGAATCATGAAGTCCAGTAGTTACAAGAGTATTTGGATACTCCACACTTCTAACATTATCATAAGGTGAATAAGATTTTATGTAATTATAATATTCCTTATCATTTGGGTTACCCCATTCGTCATATTCACTAGATGTAAGAGGTATAGAATCATCTAACATAGTCGTTATAACATCTACAAATGGAACAGCTGAGATTATTCCATTATATAATTCAGGTGCCATATTCATTATTGCTCCCATTAATAATCCTCCTGCTGAACCTCCTTCTGCATATAGGTGTTCTCTAGATGTATAATTATTATCAATTAAAAACTTAGAACAACTAATGAAATCTTCAAATGTATTTTTCTTAGATAACATTCTGCCATTTTCATACCATTGTCGACCAAGATATTGACTTCCTCTAATGTGTGCTATTGCAAATACAAAACCCCTATCAAGTAAACTTAATCTAACTGAAGAAAAAGAAGGATCAATTGTTGAGCCATAAGAACCATATCCATACTGAAGTATAGGAGTATCATGATTAAGTTCCGTATCAACATGTCTAACTATTGATATTGGAATTTTTATACCATCATGTGATGTTGCAAATAATCTTTCTGAAGTATAATTATCAGAATTGAACTCTCCACCTAAAACTTCCTGTTGCTTTTGTATTTCTTCGTCTTGAGTATCCAGGTTGTAATCAATGACACTGTAAGGGGTTGTTAATGAGGTGTAATTATATCTTAAAATATTTGTATCAAAATCAGGGTTTAAACCAATAGATGCATCATATGTTTCATTTTCAAAGTCAAAACCACTCTTAAAACCTAGATAATAATCTTGATTTCCATCCCAACTTTTAATCCTAATTTTTAATAGTCCATTATTACGCTCTCCAATAACCATGAAATTCCTGAAAAAATCAACCTCTTCAAGTAATACATCATCTCTATGGGGAATCACATCTTTCCAATTATTTTTTGATGGAGACAAAATAGGGGTTTTTACTAATTTAAAATTTGTGCTATTATCAATATTAGTAGAGATGTAAAACATATCTTCAAAATGATATGGTCTATACTCAAGACCTCTTTCTCTCTCTTGAATAACTTTAAAAGATTCAAGTGGAGTCTTACTTGATAAGTATCTATATTCAGTAGACATTGTACTTCCCGATCCAATCATTATATATTCTCTAGATTTAGATGGGTATACGTAAGTTGAAAAAGTTTCATCTTTCTCCTCAAATACTAATATATCGTCTTTCTGATCAGAATCTAGTTTGTGTCTATATATTTTATCAGATCTTAATGTCTGAGAATCTTTTCCTGTATAAAAAATTGTTTGACTGTCATCCGCCCATGCTGCATATGAATTAACTCCAACAATATTATCAGAATACATTTCATCTGTATCTAGATTCTTAATCTTAATAGTATATATTCTTCTAGAAAGGGTATCAACTCCATAAGAAACCTTTTTATTATCTGGACTAATACTTATTCCCGAAACTCTAAAATATTTATAATCTTTAGCTAATAAGTTCACATCCAAAATGATTTCTTCTTCGGCATCTAGTTGCATATGCTTCCTAGTATAAATTGGATAATCTTTTCCTTTTTCATACTTAGTTACGTACCAATAATCATTGTAGAAATAGGGAACGGAATTATCATCTTCTTTAATCCTACTTTTCATTTCATTAAAAAGTTTTTTTTGAAAACTTTTAGTAGATTTTAAGATGGACTGAGTGTATTTATTCTCCTCATCTAAATAAGATATAACTTCTGGATTTTCTCTCTCGTTTAACCAGTAATAATTGTCTATCCTAGTATCATCGTGGATAATAAGTTTTTTTTCTTTCTTATCGGCAATAGGTGGGGTTATATTCATATTTGAACAACCATACAAAATGGTCAGCGGCAAAGATAATATTAATAAATTTCTCATTAGATAATTTTCATCAAGTTAGATATATTATATTTATGAATAACTAATAATCAAATAATTGGAAATGAATTATGAAAGAGATTAAAAACAAAAAATGGAATCAAACCAAGACAAATGACTCTTGGTCAATTTTTAAAATAATGGGAGAGTTTGTAGAAGGCTACGAAAAGTTAGGCGCTATCGGTCCCTGTATATCTATTTTTGGTTCTGCTAGAACTAAACCTGACAACAAGTATTATAAACTTACAGAAGAAATTGCAGCTGAAATTGTGGGTAGGGGATATGGTGTTATTACAGGTGGAGGTCCAGGAATTATGGAAGCAGCTAATAAAGGGGCTAATAGAGGCAAGGGAGACTCTGTAGGGTTGTGTATAGATTTACCTTTTGAAAAAAGTAACAATGAATATATAGATCAGGATAAGAAATTGACATTTGATTATTTCTTTGTTAGAAAGGTAATGTTTGTAAAGTATGCACAGGGATTTATTGTAATGCCAGGAGGGTTTGGAACTTTAGATGAAATTTTTGAAGCCTTAACTTTAATACAAACAAGTAAATCTGAAAAGTTCCCTATTATTTTAGTTGGTTCTGAGTTTTGGGAAGGAATGATAGATTGGATTAAGAAAACTTTACTTTTAGAAAATAAAAATATTTACAAAGAAGATTTAGATCTCTTAAAGATTGCTGATACAAAAGATGAAGTAATGAATATTCTTGAAGAATTTCATAATAACTATGAATTTAGCCCAAATTTTTAACTATTAGATATGAAAAAATTAAAGCTCTACACATTTATACCAATGTGGATATTTGGTTTTTTTGTATTGTTCTCTTTTGATTTATTTATGGAAGGAATCGTGTTTGAATGGCTAGAATGGAATGGAACAGATAAAAATGATTGGTTTTTTGTCTTATGGTGGGGATTTGTTTTTCTTTGGTTCACTTTTGGTATAACTCAAATTTATTTTAAACTAAACTCTAAAAATCATAATTCTTAAATAAATGAAAAAAACATTTACACTATTTGTCATTTTTTGTCTATCAATTCAATTATCAATTGCTCAACATGAAGGATATTCTTCTGATTCTTGGAAGAATCAACTTGATGTTGAAGAATTATTTGCTAAGCATATAGATAAGACATCATTCAAAAAACATCTTAAAAAACTTACGGAACGTCCTCATGTTGTTGGAAGTGAAGCTAACGAAGAAGTTATTCGATATATTGGTGAGATTATGGATAAGGCAGGATTAGATGTAACTAATTATCCATATGATTTATATCTCCCAAATAAACCAGGAAGTTCTCTTATTGAAATTGTAACTCCTTCTAGAGATGTACTTAATCAAAAGGAAGATATTATACCAAATGACCCATTCTCGGATGATCCATTACTTTGGAAAGGTTGGAATGCATTTTCAGGAAGCGGAGATATTACTGCAGAAGTTGTTTATGCAAACTACGGACGTAAGGAAGATTTTGAAACATTAAAATCTCTTGGTGTTGATGTTAGTGGGAAAATTGTTTTGGCCCGTTATGGAGGTAATTTTAGAGGGTTCAAAGCAAAGTTTGCAGAAGCTAATGGAGCTGCAGGACTTATTATATTTACAGATCCTAAAGACAGTGGTTATACTAAAGGTTTAGTTTATCCAGATGGACCATTTTACAATGAATCTACTATTCAAAGAGGTTCTTTGCTTACAACAGACTTCACAGGTGACCCATTAACTCCTTTTGAACCAGCTCTACCTATAGACGGTAAAAAGAAGATTAAAAGACTTGATCCTAAAGATGCTCAATTACATACTATTCCAGTTACTCCTATTGGTTATGGTGAGGCAGAAAAAATATTAAGCCAAATGAAAGGTAAAGTTGTTCCTCAGTCCTGGCAAGGTGGACTTCCGTTTACATATAGATTAGAGGGTGGTTCTTCACTTACTGTAAGGTTAAAAGTAGATCAAAAGATAGATTTTGTTCGTGCTTCAAATGTAATAGGAATGTTAAAAGGAAGTGAAGCTCCTGACGAATGGATTATTTTGGGATGTCATTTAGATGCATGGGGTTTTGGTGCTACGGATCCTAATAGTGGAACTGCAATGCTGCTTAGTTTAAGTGAAACACTAGGTAAATTAAAAGATGATGGATTTAAACCAAAAAGATCCATTTTAATTGGACACTGGGATGCAGAGGAGCATGGTGTGATTGGTTCATCTGAATGGGTGGAGCAAATGAGAGATGAATTGAATGCAAAAGGAGTGGTTTACATGAATTTTGATGGAGGAGTATCAGGTAAAAATTTCGGAGCATCTGCAGCTCCGACATTAAAAAAATTAATGGTAGAATCATCAAAAGTTGTCAAATATCCATANACTGACCAAAGTCTTTTCGAGTTTTGGAAAAAAGATAACAAAGAAGAACCATCAATTGGAAATTTAGGTGGTGGTTCTGATCATATTGCTTTTTATATGCATGTAGGTGTTCCTTCATTGAGTGGGGGTGCTGGTGGTCCGAATCTTTATCACTCTAATTACGATAGTTTTAGTTTTTACGAACAATATGTAGATCCTGAATTTCAAATGGGTCCAATGGTAGAACACATGGCAGGATTGATGGCCCTTCGAATGGCTAATGCAGAAATAATACCTTATAACTTGAACAGGTATGCTCAAGATTTGAAAATTCACTTTGCTAATGCTGAGAGTAAAATCAATGGATTTGATAAAGAATTCAAAGGGTTTAAATTGACAGCTGATGCAATCACGTCTCTTGAACAAATTTCACAGGAGTTAACATTAAAAATAAAATCTAATTTAGAAAATGAAGAATATTCTAAAAAAGAACTTCAAAATTTAAACCAACAACTAATTGGTCTGGAAAAGAGTTTCATTTCAGATCAAGGAATGTACTTTGGCTCTTGGTATAAATCACTATATGCTTCTTCAGATCCTTTTAGCGGTTATGCTGCTTGGATTCTTCCAGGATTAGAATATGAAATTGCATTGAAATCTTCAGATAGACTTCAAGAGTGGGACTCTCGTTATACTAATGCAATAAATTCATTGACCTTAAAAATGAAGCAACTAATTCAAGAATTAAAATAACACTATGACTGAAGAAAATTCTATAGGAGATTTATTAGAAAGATTAAATCAAGAACTACAAAATCCTAGAGATTCTGTTCATAAAATAGTTTTGAAAACTACAATTGATAACATTAATAAACTCTTAATATGAAAAAACATATAATTTTTAGTTTTTTAATTATTCTTTTATTTTCCTCTTGTGCTTCTATTTTAACTGGTTCAGATAAAAGTGTTCTATTCGAATCTAATCCAAGTGGTGCTAAAGTTTACATTAATGGAATGGAACAAGGTAAAACTCCAACTACTTTGAATGTAAAAGCAGATGACAGAGTTGACTTTAGATTAGAAAATTATAGAGAAAGAGTAGTAATAATGGATTCGGATTTTAACTTAGTTGCAATTTTAAATGGTGGTTTTCTAATAGGATGGGGGATAGACGCTCTAACAGGTTCTCTTAAGAGAGTTAATACTAAATACGTTAAAGTTAATTTAGAAGAATCTTCAGATGGAAATACTTTTTTAGATCATGCAATTGATAGAGGTACTATTACGGAGGTTAAAGTAAACACTGTGGATAAACTAATAGAGACAACTATAATTCTTAAATAGATATGAAACAGTGTAAAAACTGCCTAGAAATGTACGATCATCCTCATCCAACAGCTGGAATCGGAAAGTTTCGTTTTTTT
>JGI26273J51734_10000114_pt1 | contig 39139 bp, 20 predicted proteins | sample SaaInlV_125m_DNA_FD_51734 | JGI IMG/M metagenome (IMG submission 51734) | reverse complement strand
GTCTCGGCCGCCGACAAAGACGACGAAGCCTCGACTCGACGAAAACGGCCCGCGCCCGCCCCCCTCGCAAAAGATTCCTCTTCGGCACGCGTAGGAATAAAAAACCAAAATCACCCCGAGCCCCCGTATACAACGTGAAACGAGTCCATGTACCGCGCACCCCCTTTGTGCGACGGCGTCCCCCGCCTCGTCGTCGCGGCGTCGTCGTCGCGGCATCGCGCGACGCGTCGGACGATGAAGTTCGGTCAGCTCTTCGCCGCGACGACGGCGTCGATGGCGCCGAACGTGCGAGAGCAGGTGCGCGACGCGAACGCGCGAGCGCCCGGAACGACGCGACGACGACCGCGCGAACGACGACCGCAAAACGGGGCGACGGGCGATGGCGCGGTAGAATATTCCCAGCGCGCGACCGTCGCGGAGGGAGTGGGAGGGCGCGCGTCGCGCGCGTCGCGCGCTCTAAAGAGAGACAAGAANGCGCGCGAAGGATGCGCGCGAGGACGCCGCGAATGGGGACGGTTCGCGCGCGATGGTGGGCGTCGAGCGCGCGAAGACGGCGAACGGAGGGCGGCGAGACGCGCGAACGACTCGAGGGCGTTGACTGACGGATTCACGCGATGCACGCGCGCGGGAAGCGTAGTTTTTGGATTATAAACTCTTGAAACAGGTGTTAAAGACACTTCCGGAGAATAAGGGCGATGTGAAGCCCGCGACGGCGGGGGAGGTTCACGCGGGGGAGCGGGCATTCGTGCAGGCGCTGTCCAACGAGTTGAAGAAGTTTAACGAGTTCTTCATGAACAGAGAGGAGGAAATCGTCATGAAGGAGGGTCATTTGCAGCAGTTATTCGATCAGAACGAAGAGCGCATCGCGAGCGCGTTGAGCGCGGGGGTGTACGACGACGCGTGTTTGGCGGGAGACACGGGCATTTGCCAGAAATTTGCCAACTTTCACGGAGAGCTCGTGTTGTTGGAGCACTGGACCAATTTAAACTACGCGGCTTTGGTGAAAATTTTGAAGAAGCACGATAAGCGATCGAGCTTGGCGCTGCGTTCTCCTTTCCTAGTCAACGTCCTGCAGCAGCCTTTCTACAGCACGGAGGTGCTCACGGCGATGATCGGTCGCGCCGAGGAGCGATTCCGCGCCATCGAGCACAGGATTCGAGAATTCTTGGGCGAGCACGTCCCGCGCGCTGAGCTCGGGACATCGCCGCAGGTGCAACTGAGGGTATCATCGGACGGAAGCGAGATTAGCGACGACGACGACGACGCCTATTCCATCGAGCACACCAAAGCCGCTCTGAACTGCTGGCAAGGTTTGGACAAGAGCGAGGCTTTGCAAAACCCGCTCGGCACGCCTCACGACGTTCAGTGAAAACTTACGCACTAGTTTCTCGCACTCCCACCGCGCGTCGTGACATCTCGCGCGTGAATGACGCATATTACCCTAGCTCAGCCACACGTCTGGCTGACCACCATTCTTTCCTTGTTGTAAGCTTTTTGTTAACTTGGCCTCGAACCGTCTTGTCTCGCGCGCGCGCATCACGAGCCATTCATCCGCGCGTCGTCGGACCGATCGATCGGCGCCGAAGCGAAGGGACGCCACGCACTCACCTCCAGAGTCGAGACCGCGCGCGCGCGACATCGACGCGCGCTCGATACGACGGCGCAAATGCGACTCCTCGACGGGTCGCCCTCGGCCCAATACGTCGTTTCACGCGAGCTCGTCGTTATGCTCGACGCGCCGCGCGCGGGCGTGCCTCGGCGCGTGCGCGAGCGATTNGAAAGTGCGAGCGANACACANCCATCATCCAACGACGAACGACGAGCGGTGTCGAACGAGCGCGACGTCGAGGTAGGCTGCGAGTCAAGATACGAACAGCCTTTTCTGACGACGCGACTCCGTGTGACGCGACTAACGACGTGACTGACGACGTGACTGACGACGCCTCGTCGCGTGAGCTGCAGATCGCTCGAGCATTTCTCGACGCACGGTTGAACGGTGAGCACGAATACGAAGGCTTTGAAGCGCTACTGTGCGANGAATCCGTGATCTCTCTGACGACGCGACTTCTCGCGCGCGTCGAAGAGCGCGGCGAAGCCAAATTTCCAGCGAAAATGGTTCTGAGCGCGTACATGATTTGCTACCACGCCGATGTGGTCCTCGGTGGTTCGAACGCGAAGGAGGTACCGTGCGAAGAAACGTCGCTCATTNATTCATCCAAGGCGTTGGTTAACGCGTTCGACGCGCTCGCACTCACGNTGTCGCGCTCGGGCACGTTCACAGCCACCATCACGAACGCGTTCGAGCGCGNTTGGCACACGTGGACTGCAGATTTCAAAATTTGGAAATCGAAAGACGCGTTTAGTTTGACCCAAGAGCTCATACGAATCGGTGTTGCGATGGAGTCTTCGATGATTCGTGTGTGCGGCGCTCGCGGCGCGCTCGATTCCACAGTCGATCTCGGTGAAGAACGCAACGCGATACGCTCCGCACAATCGCACGATCGCGCGCTTCTAAGAGAGAAAGTCTTCACGCTTTCGGGTAAAAGCGCAGTCGACGAGTTCGATGCGATGATTACAAGAGTTCGAGCCGCGGGCTTAAGCGACGAAGAGTCAGCGAGGGCAAAGGATACTCGCACGGATCGGCTCGACGAACGTCGGCGTAAACGGGAAGCCACGAGCGCTCAAATCGCCGCCGCGATCGAAAAGGACAAAGAACGNGCTCGTCAGCAGATGGCTGGTGAAGANAACGTTGTTTCGAACTTTGTCGAAATGCAAAAGGATCAGATTTTACACGAATTAATGCTGGACCCCGAGTGGAAGCTCAGAGCGCCACCAAAGTCACCCGTCGAGGACGATCCCGTACGCNAGCAGGTCGTACAAATCATGAAGAAGGCGTTCTGGGACATGGTGTACGAATCACTTGTTCATGATACGATCGACACATCTATCGTTCGCGCTCGAATTTTCGAATGGAAAGACGCCATCATCGACGACACTTTGATTTTGGATCGCCAGACGACGGAGAGCTTGGAACTGATCCAAAATTCACTCAGCCTCATCGACGTCAACTATCTTGAGNCGAGCATCTTGCGCATGGAAAGCACACCTACAGAAACAGCAGAAGCTTTGCGAACCTCGCTCGATCACGGTTACACGGCTCTCAATGCGCTCGCGAATGGTTCCGTGAAGGACGATCTTAGCGCTGCGTTTGACAATCTGACGCGAGAACTCGAGACGGCGACGAACGCGGACAAATTCACTTTATCTCGAGCGATTGCTGATGCTTTGGCGTTCTTGTTCGATTNTCGNGANCGTATACACCAATCGATGAGCCTTGAAGCAGCCAACGAGGCGATTGATGCACTCCGCGAGACGCTCGCGGTGATGCCAGATGGCATCGAGTACGCGACAACGCGCTTCTTGCATCGATTTGATGTGAAAGTCGGGGAGACCGAACTCGCACTTGCGTTTCCTCGCACGTGTGCTTGGCTTGAAAGCGTCGTCGAAGAGCTTCCGACGCTCGATGCGACATTTGCACCTCTTCTCGATTCTCTCAATGTCGACCGCTGGCGAGGCGTGCGTCTGAGGAGCGGTTTCGAGACTCAAGCCGAGGGCGCGCAAAAGACTTCTTCGGAAGTAATCAGTTCAACTTTACATCCGACCCGGGTCATGTCTGTGAATGGTGTTTGTCGTGTCGCCTTTGCACGATTGGTTACCAATCCCAACGCCATGATTCAAGACTTTATCCCGGAAACGCTTGAAAACGACGTGCAACGCATCGATTACTTTTGCCGTGAGTTTCAGAACATTCAAACGCTTGCCGCTTGTTTGATGCTCTCCACGCAACTCTGTCGCTTAGAGGTTTTCGTGGATGTGGACGCGCTCATCGATCGAGTCGCGGTTCTGCTCTCTTCGGAACGAGACCTACCGGCGATGTCTCGCGTCGCCGAGGTCCTCTCCGCGACGCTCCCGACGTCCGACGGCGCCCAAACCATCACCAACATGCTTCGCAAGCTCACGGGTTCCGACGATTGCGCCAATCCGATGTCTGTCGCCATCATCAAGGCCATACGATCCGCGCTCACGATTCGTCTCCTTCACGGTTTCGAAGGCGAAGCCGTTGATAGGGCGTGCGACGCCCGGCTCGCCGCAGTCTTCGCGTCGCGTCTCCGTCCTCGCGTCGACGCCATCGCTCGCGACGCCGCGCGAGTGATCAATCTACACGCCACCGTGCGCGCGCCCGTGGTTTCGGCCTTAGTGAACGACTTGCTCGCCAGAGATGATGAAATTTAACGCTCTTCTTCGCGAATCAGAGGCACCCGGCGCTTGAAGAATCTTCAATGAAGATGAACCGCTTTTCCGTAGCCGTTGCCCACGCGTCAGAATTCTGCATTCAGCGACTCGCGCGGCGAGCACGCCGCGCTCGAAACGCCGCCACGTTGTCGCAGGAGAACAACGATGTGTGCGCACGCGACGAATCCACCGTCGCGCGCGACGAAGCGCGCCAAGGCCTGCCGTCGCTCGCGCGCGTCGCGAGTCGACGCGTCGATCGCTCGTTACGACGCATGCGCGCGTCAATCAGTCGTAGACGCTCCAACAAAGGAACGGATGGCGAAGCGTGCTTAGTTTTACACGGATGGCGAAGCAACGCCGACGTGAGCGCGCTGCATGCGCGAAGGTTGCGGCTTTTGAAGCGATTTAGAAAGGCGTCGTGCGTGAATGGCTCGGAGGAGGCGCCGAACGCGGCGGACGAGACGACGTCTGAATTAATCGATGGACCGTGGTTCTCCTGGGTCGACGACGCGAGTGATGATACGTTTGAAAATTCGGAAAGCGAGCGAGCGACGGCGTTAATGACGGCGGCGCGATCGGTGGCAAAGTTTGCCATCGAACACGGGCCGTTCAAGTGCGCGGTGGGATTTTCGCAAGGCGGCGCAATGATCACGTTGTTGTCCAACCCGCAGGTCTTGAGTATGCTGGGGATCGAAGGGGGCTATTTGTGGGACAGTGCGGTGATTTGTTGCGGCGCGTCATCTTCATTGCTCGATCTCGCGGCGACGAAGTGGGGTATCGACGTGCGCTCGTCGGCGTCGCCGATGCCGTCGTTGCACGTGTTCGGTTTTCAAGACAAATTCAAACCACAAGGTGAAGTGCTCATGAATACGTTCCGTGCGTACGACAGCGAGGACCAATTGATCAGACACGCTCTGTATTTAGACTGCGGTCACACATTGCCGGCGTCGCTCGAGACGGACACTGGTTTTCACGCCGAATTCGACGCCTGGCTCGAGGCGGCGACCGAGGCGGCTCCCCGTCGTTACAGGTCAAACGAGTTCGATGAAGATGTTTTGTTCGACGACATCAAGTCGCTAGAGTATAAGTCGCTCAAGTTTAGTAATCAGCCCACCATCGAGCGCGCTGAGGCTGATATTGAGAGAGCAGAAGCGGAGGGCGCGCGCACCGCCCAAGCGACGACATTTGCTTCAGCCAGAACTCTCGCCCGAAACATCGATGTAAGCACCGCAACTGCGCCGAGCGGGAATGATCTCACGTTCAACACGCGCTGTGCGAGTTTGGTTCAGTGTAATGTGTCGCTAAAGTCAAGCAGAGTGAATATTCTTGACTTTCTAGCGAGGGCGCCGCGAGCGTCTCCGCTTCTTCGAAGCTTGGACGGGGCAACATTGACGTACGGGCAAGCGATCGACTTCATAACAAAAGGGGACGGTGATTTACGTAAACTTGGGGCAGATTCGTCATCTGTTTTTGCGTATAATGTCCCTCCAGGCCCGGTCGGTGCGCTAGCTTTTCTCGCCGTCGCGTCGCAGTGCACCGCCGTCCCTTTGGACCCCGGCATCGCCGAGGAAGACGCCTACGAAGCCCTGACGTCGTGTCGAGTGTCAATGCTTGCGTTATTTCGAGGAACCGACACTGAAGCAATTGAAACGGCAGCTTCTCGAGCTCATATACCGATTAAATGGTTCGTGATGACGGAAGCTGATACTAAACTTGCCGGTTTGTACGCGCCGGAATCGTCTCAATCGTCAACGAGTGACGTCGCGCCGCTCGTACAATCGAGTGAAACGATCGGTCTTTTGCTTCGAACTTCTGGGACGACATCCAAGTCAAAAGTTGTTCCGTTGGTTATCGGCGCGTTGACTTCAAACGGCGCTACGCTGGCGGCTTCTCTTGAACTCAAAGCTTCAGACGTTTGCATCAACGCCATGCCTCTTTTTCACATCGGTGGCCTTTCGTGTTCCATCTTGGCGACGATCGCGGCGCACTCTTCTGTCATCTGCTGTCGTAAGTTTGACGCTCAATCGTTTTATGACACCATTACGACGTCGCATGAAGTCAAACCGACGTGGTACTCAGCAATACCGACGATTCATTTGACAGTACTGCAATACGGTCAAGCTGTGGCTCGTGGCGCAAAGCCATCGCATGCTCTTCGTTTCATACGCTCTGGCGCGGCGGCGCTCAGCCATGCCGACGCAGAAAAGTTGCAACGATTTTGGGACGTGCCGATAATACCGACGTATAGTATGAGTGAACAAATGCCGATCACTGGTAAAGGTGTCCACGTTCCGCTCGCCGAGCGTGCGGATACCGTGGGCCAGCCTCTCTGTTGTTCGTTTGCGCTCGTCGGTGATGGTCATTGCAGACTCACGGCACCTTTTGGACAGCAAGGTGAACTCGTCATCAGCGGTGATAACGTGATGACGGCGTATCAAGATGCGGAAGAAGCTAACAATAAGACTTACTTCTACGTTGCCGATAAGCGTTACCTTCGCACTGGCGACATCGCAAAGATGGACCACGATGGGTTTGTGTACTTGACTGGTCGTAGTAAGGAGCTTATCAAGCGCGGGGGTGAGCAAGTGAGCCCATTAAAAGTCGAGGCTGTGCTCGTGCAGCATCCATACGTGCGTGTTGCGGTAGTCTTCAGCGTTCCTTCGGCGCTTTGGGGAGAAGAAGTGGGCGCCGCGATCGTATTGACCGACGACTTTGATGGGCACGAAGACTCGGCGCTCTCTTCAATCAAGTCTTTCATGGGAACATCGAAAGAACTATCTCGATTTGAAATTCCTGTACACTGGAAATTTGTCGCTGACGAAGATTTACCCAAGACATCGACGAAAAAGTATAAGCGTGCGGGTTTGGCCGAGATTTTAAACGTCGCGAAGAAAGTCGACGCGTGCACTTTGCGGCACTCTAAAAAGGTGACGACCCCGTCGCATGGTCTTGCAGGCTTGCGCTATTGTATGGCTGTAAGTGTGATGTTTAACCACATAGGTGNCATTTGGCAAGGCGAGGACGAACGTGATCCTTTGACGTATGGTCCAGCGTGGATGTCTGCCAAGGCGNCGACGTTTTACTTTCCAGCGACAACTTTCTTTGTGCTGGGTGGCTTCACGCTCAGCGCCGCACTGAACGGCAAGGAAATCACAAAAGGAACATGGGGATCGTTCTATAATTCAAGGTTTCAAACACTCTTTCCTCTGTACTTGCTGTCTTTGTTTCTCGGTCTCATCAACGTCCTCGTGGTGTGTCGCCCGGAAACTTTTAGTAGCGAATTTAGCTGGCAACCACATAACGCAACGCTCACGCTCGACTCTGGGGCGTGGGCGCAATGCCAGACCGGTCCAGTGGAGATGCCCTACGGCGCTTGGCTCTTCATGACCCTCATCGTTTTCTCTTTCGGGTTGCAAACTTGGTTCCCGCTGTGGCTTCTCAGCTCGTGGTTCATGTACTACACGTGGTTCAACGGCGTTTACTATTTCATTATNCTCGTGTTTCCTTTCATGCACAACGCGNTCGCTCGCGTCAAAGGCGAATTCAAAGCCGTACTGAGATGGTTCATCGTTTACTGTGTCGGTACTCTNATCACCGCCGGGNTTTTGGGATTGTACTACGCCTTACCGGCGTGGGAAGAGCACGACGATGTCGCCAAAGTGAAGAGCTGGAAAGAAAATGTGCAGAACATCTACGCACTCAGCACAATGATGTTTCCGCCGTATTGGGTGCCATGTGTCGGTACGGGTATGGCCGCATACTTTTGGTACGACGCCGTACGGCCAGCAGAGTCGCACAAGCGCGCGTTGTACGGCCACTGCGCCGATGTGCTCACGCTCGCATTTTTCGCCTTCCATCTCGCCCATTTCCTTGACATTGATTGGCCTTATCCGACCAACGTCACGGGCAAGATGTGGGAAGTTGTACCCGAAGAGCATCATCGCTGGGATACAGGCATCAATCGCTATGTATGGAGCGTCATGATCACTCGGTTGTATTCTCCGTTGATCGCCGTCTGGATCGCTCTGCTGTCGATACCGAAGGGCAGCCGAACGACTCGCCTTCTTGAATCAAACTTACTAAGCAAAGTGCTCGCCCCGACGAGTTATGGTTGCTTCTTGTTCCACCAGATCATTGGACAGTGGTATTGGTGGGCGACTCGTAATGGAAATGGCATCAAGACCGCAGACGTTGGCGACAAGACGTCGTGGATGTGGTGGGCGTATCCGAAGGAATATTACTGGTTCTCGCCGCAGCCGTTACCTGTGGCGTGGTACGAGTTCTTCTTCATCGTCGGAATGACGACGTGCTTTTCGGCGGCGGTAGACAGGTGGCTCAATACTCCACTGACGGTGCTATGGATCAAGTTTATAACCTTCTTCCGGAATATTATATGGCCGAATTCGGCGAAGAGCGCGGAGACTTCGGGTAGCAGCGAGGAGTCGTCGCCTGAAGACGCGGTGATCAAAGCAGTCGCCGCGGTCACGGGCGTCGACGAACGAGTGTCTCTCGACGACTCCTTTGATGAGATCGGTCTCGTTTCTGTCGGTCTGCCAGTGCTCGTGGGTATAATCAACGCCGGCGAACAATTCGCCGTCATCTCGGCTCAAGAAATAGCGACGTGCGCGAACCTTCGTGACGTCGTCAGAATAATCGCTTCCAAGCGTGAATCGGCTCGATCGAGTGTAGGGTTTGGAACGAGAAGCTCTCTGTAATAAGTCATCACACGCTAAGCATCATCGTCACTCAAACGACGACGAGTTGCGTATCCTCCCCTTGTGCTGGTGCGCCTCGCGTCCGAGGAAAACCTTTGCTCGACTGATTCAGTCACGTCACAACCCAAACGCCATGAACTCGATCAAGCGTGCGATCGCGCGCGTGCTGGCGTCAGACGAGTTACACTACGCCATCATCCCCGTCATCATCATCGTCGGTATGAACACGACGCCGAAACCGAGCATTTTGTCGCTCTTGACGCCGATTTAGACGAGTGTAGAGATCTAGAGATTAGCAACGAACGAACGCATCGACCGCGACACGGATACGAGTGTAATGAAAACGAAGTGGTTTGTTACAAGTTGCGCGTTTTAGCTTCGCTCGCGCAGGCGTCGATCAAAGTCGGAGAGGTCGTAATCATCGCCGGCGCCCTCGCTGGACGTGTACACGGCGTCACCCACGACGCGCTGGGACGCAGCTGAGCTCGCGGCGGCGAGCTTGGCGGCTAAACGAGGCTCTGGACTCGCGATACGGCGAGCTGCGAGCAATCGAGAGTTATTGCGAGCATCGATTTCCCGGTTCTTGCCTTGGTTGCGGAAATAGCGCAACAGCGGAACGACGAAGAATAATACGCCGTAGCTCAGTAAACCGGGGAGCAAGCCCGAGAAGGCGCGCGCCAACTCCACGTACTCTCGGGTGCGGTACATGATTTGCGGGTCGTTAATCATCTGCGCCAAAATCACCACCCCCACTAAGTTTGCAACGCCGAGTAAACCCGCTTGAATCTTTTGCGACGGCTCGGCGAGCGAAAACACCCATCGCTCCTCTTGCGCCAACGCCTCACTTTCGCCTCTACTTCGCGCCGTTGTTTTTCCAGCGGTGGACTCCATGTTAGGAAATCGATAAATGATCGATCCTGTGACGGTATTCACCTCTGGCGTGCCCTCGAAGCGGGTGAGCGCGGGCAAGACAAAGGACTCGTCTTCGTATCCCGCCGTGTCCAGAAACGGCGCCAACTGCTCCGCCGTCACAACGCCCTTATTCTTTTGAATCAAGCGTCCAACCAACTCCCAACGCCGCTTTTCGAAATCCAAGTTCGGATCGCCGTCGCCGAAAACAAAACTGAAGACAGCCTCAAAAAAGTTCATCTCTCTGTCGCGTCTTCGCGGTCGGCGATAGTAGTACGGATCCCAATACCAAAACAAATCAAACGGCGAAATGTAAAAGCGCGGCCCAGCGAAGCCACCACCGCGCCGATCTGAACGATCGTCACTACTCTTGGCGCTCATGAGGGCGAAGATGGCGGTGTAGACAATCATCACGCTCGCCACGAGCGACGTTCCAAACGCCACGCGAAACACGTACGAAGCTAAGCTTTTCGCCCCGCTCGCGATCGGTTCGATCTTCATCTTGAACGATTTCGAGCTCAAAATCCCTCGTGACGACCTGGGAAACACGTATGTGAGATCGCCCGCGCTGGATACTTCCAAAGTCGCTCCTGTGTCCGCCGCCAGCGCGTTGAGCGCCTTTTGCGTCTCGAACACGCTCGCCCCCGAAATCGAGCTCACGTCCCCCACAGTGGCGCGATACTGCGCCTTCTCGATCGCTTTAAGTGTTTTTTCGCGCAATTCAGCGTTCAAATCATCGCTCTCCACGCGTCCTCCCGGGGCGACGGCGAGCTTGTCGTCCTCCGCGAGCGCGCTCTCGCGAGGCAGGTCCAACTCGACTCGATCGTCGTAGTCCCATCCTCCTCGCGCGCGCGTCGTCACCGCTCCATCGCGCGCGCGCGCGAAGCGCGTCTTTCGCGCGACGCGCCCGTCCTCAGCGCGCGTCGCCGCCTCGCTCGCCCGCGCGCGCGACCTCGTCGGCGTCATCTTGGACGACGCGCGAACGACGACGACGACGACGCGCGACGACGACGACGACGCGCGCGCTCGAACGGCGCCGACCGCGAGCGGCGGCATCGCGCGCGAGTTGTGCGTCGTCGGCACCGCGGTGGCGCGCATGTCGATCGAAGCGAAGGGCGCGTCGTGAGATGACGCGATGCGACGCGAAGGACGAGCGAGCGACAGTGCGAGACGCGCGACGCGCGCGATGTCTCGCAAGGGCGGATGGGGACGCGGGGACGAGGATGATTATTACGACGATTACGACGACGACGAGGCGTACGACGACGACGACGAGGCGTACGACGACGACGACGAAGCCGCGGGCGCCGGGCGCGAGGCCCTCGAGCGAGCCGAGGATGGCGAGCGCGCGACGACGGGCGCGAGGGCGGCGAAGACGAGCAAGGCGATGGAGTTGATGAAGACGAAACCGACGCCCACGCGCGTGGGGATGAAAGAGATCGAGGCGCGGATGGCGGCGGAGAGAAACGCGAGGTATCCCGCGGCGCCGCGCGGGCCGAGCGGCGGCGGCGCGAGCGCGGGGAAGTTTGCGTTCGATACGCCTTCACCGGACGCGGCAGCGGCGGCGGCGCGAGCGCGGGGGAGTAAGTCTGGGGCGAGCGCGGCGATGGAAACGACGGAAACGCTCGTGAAAGAATTTGCGGCCAAGACGCGAGTCGGCGGCGACGCGACCGCGTTTGCGGGATACGAAGCTTCGAGCGCCGAGCGCGCGGCGTACACCTCACCGGAGGGCGGTGACGTGCACGTCGTGATATTAGGACACGTTGATGCGGGGAAATCGACGCTTAGTGGGCGATTGCTGTACGCTTTGAAAGCGGTCGATGACAGAGCGGTGCATAAAAACGTGCGCGATTCCAAGGCGAGCGGGAAATCGTCGTTCGCCTGGGCTTGGGTGATGGACTGTAGACCGGAAGAACGAGAGCGCGGGGTGACGATAGACGTCAGCATNAAGCGATGTGTGTTAGATGAACATCGACAGTTGGTAGTTTTAGATGCTCCTGGGCACAAAGATTTCGTGCCGAACGCGATTTCCGGCGCGTCGCAAGCCGACGCGGGCGTTTTGGTCATTGACGGCGCGATGGGTGGATTTGAAAACGGTTTCGCTGCGACTCCAGGTCACACGGGACAAACGCGCGAGCACGCGCGATTGGCGCGGGCGCTTGGTTTACATTCCCTCATCGTCGTCATCAATAAGATGGACTGCGTTGAGTATGGAGAGGAGCGATTTAGATTTGTCGTCGATGCGCTTCAAAACTTTCTCATCGACGACGTCGGTTTTAGCCAAGAACAGCTCACGTTCGTGCCGGTTTCGGGGATTGAGGGTACAAATATTTCGCCCGATGACGCGGCTGCATTGCCCGATGCATTGGCCTCGTGGTATCGAGGCCCGACGCTCGTAGACGCGTTGCGAGCGGTTAAAATTCCATCTCGAGGAGCGCCGAAACCGCTTCGCATGCCAATCGCAGACATCATCACCGAAGTGCGCTCTCTCGGTGGAGCCGCGTGCGGTGGTAAGATCGAAGCTGGAAGCTTGATGAAAGGTCAAAAGCTACTCGTGATGCCGGCCAACGTTTCGGCCACTGTGAAGTGCGTGGAAGTGGACGGAATAGCCGTCGACTTCGCGCCGATTGGCACATCCGTGGACGTCGGCTTGAGCGACGTGGATTCGCGGCATTTAGAAGTCGGGAGCGTTTTATGCCATGCGTCGCATCCAATAACGCCCACGGATGAGATTGAAGTCCGTGTGCTCACGACGGACATGCTTCGTGTGCCTTTACTCAAAGGCTCAAAGGTTGTTTTGCATTCGCACATGCTCGCGTGCGACGCAACGATTGAGGAACTCGTCGCGCAAGTGGACACGGTGACGGGAGACGTGGTAAAGGCAAGTCCTCGGTGTATTACGCGCGAACAGAGCGCTATTTTGCGTATTCGCACGTCTAGGAATATTTGCGTCGAACCGGTCGAGATTTCACCGACGTTAAGCCGCGTGACGCTTCGCATGAATGGCAAAACCATGGCGCTCGGTGTGGTGACTGCGATTTGGCGCTCTTAGTTGGCTAATTTCTAATTTCTACTTTGGAACGCCGTACACGACTTGATTCGCGCCTTCTATATCTAGATACTGTACTTCGCCCCCCGTTTTTCGCGCGAGATAATCCACGAGCGCCATTCTCTCGGTCACCGGCGCGCCGTCGCGGTCTCGTCTGTGCTTGAACAAATCCGGAAAGACGCAACACGGAACTACGGCGAACGGCTTACTGTATTGCAGCGCGAAATCGACGATCGCTTCGGTGGCCTGATCTGGATGCATACCNATAATGGCCGAACAATCTTTGAACTGTGCNAAATTTTCACTGGAAAACTCTGTTCGAATTTGCTCGCACAGCATCGATTCCGCCTCCGGCGCCGTCGACTCGTCCGTCTTCAACTTCTTCTTCAGCCACTTGTGCTGTTTCTTGTTCAGCTTTCGCTCGCGCGGTTCGACAAGCGTGCTTTTGATTCCTAATTTTGTATGTAACTCAAACGACACATCGCCTCGTCCGCCCGCGACGTCCAAAACGCCGGTNCCCGCGTTTAAAACTTCGGCGCCAAACTTTTCGAGCAAAAATTGCGCGAATCGCTGCGCACGCATTTGTTTGCTCGCCACCGAGTCTCCGTGCGGGTCCCCGCACTCTTTCGCCGCGATTTCCCGTCTATTCGCCTTACGCGCCGCGATCCATTCGCGTTGCACCGCTCGATCGTGCGCATACTTGCACTTGTCGCCTTTGGCGCAAAATGCGTTATTGATGAAGAACTTGCACGCGCCGACGCTCGCTCCGTCGGCGACTCTCGAACTCGCCTCGCCGCCGATCCCACTCTCGCCTCCTTCGTTCGGGAGGTACAACTCGCGCTGAAACGCTTTCCCTGGATTCACTTTCGCCCACTCTTCGACGATCTCGACCACTTCCTCGCACGCCAACGACCACTCGCCGTGCGCGTTCGCCGCTCGCCGCGAGAGCGTCCCGCGAAACGCGCCCGTGTTCCCGAGCTTCAACGACGTCTTTTGCGCCCACGCCACGTCTTCGTGCGTCACGAACGCACCATGCGACGCCTTCACCACCATTTCGATCAGCTCGCCAGCGCTCAACGCCGCGTGCGCCCGCGCGCGTCGTCCGTCGTCTCGCAAAGTCGCGTCGTCCGCGCCAACCGCCGCCGCATCGAGCGCGTCGTCCACGCGCACGTCGTAAAACGCCAAGCGCTTGCTCACGCGACGTCGACCGATGATGCGTCCGCGCACGATGACGTCAACCGCGCTCGCGCCGTCGTCGTCGGCGGCGGCGCGCATGACTGCGCGACGCGATGCGACCGACGCGCGTCAAAGTGACGCGCTCGGGGCGACGACGACGCGCATCGGGATGACGACGTCGGTGACGCCGGCGCGCGGCGCGAGGTGTGCGCGAGGTGTGTCCGCGCGCGCTCTGGCGCGCGCAGACGACGCGCGACGCGCGACACACGCGCGCGGCGCGGCGTCGAACGCGATGGATAAAACGCGCGGCGAAACGACGACGACGACGACGACGAGACGAAGCGGTGGACGACGACGTGACGCGCGAGCGCGCGCGAGCGCAGATGATGTCGAAGAGCGTGTGATGTCGACGCGTGAAACCACGACGGGGCGGTTCGGGAATGGAAACACGACGAGACGAGACGCGCTCATGGCGGCGGCGAGCGCGGCGGCGCTGCGAGCGACGGGAGCAAACGCGGCGGATGACGACGCGCGACGGTTGTTCGAGCAGAGGTTCCCGGTACTGTTTAAACCGTTCATCGGTCGTGGAACGCGCGCGACGGTGAAGCGAACGATCGTGCCGGGACAGATGTGGGCGTTTGAACAAAACATCGAGCTCGGCCCGCTCGAGACGACGATTCGATGCGTGACGTGCAAGCTAAGCGACGGTTCGCTGTGGGTGCACGCGCCCTTAGCGCCGACGGAGGAGTTTTTTGAATTTGTGGAGAGTTGTGGGGATGGTACGAGCGCGTGCGTTCGATACGTCGTCGTGCCAACGTACGCGTTAGAGCATAAAATTTTCGCCAAGGATGCGCTCGCGCGATGGCGAGGCGCCAAGTTATACGCCTCGCCGGGGCAGTTTACGTTTCCCATTCGCGACGTCTCTGACGAAATAGTGTTCGGGAAAAAGGTGGACTTCGTATTACAAGGAAGTGATTTAGACGTGAGATCGCCTGTAGCGGTGCCTTGGAAGGATGAGATCGAGTTTGAGACGCTCGAAGCGGGAACGTTTGACGTGGGATCGACGAAGCAGACGATTTACGAGACCGCGTTTTTTCACAAACCAAGCAAGACTTTGATCGTCACCGACGCCTTGGCGCAGATCCCGATCGACCCTCCGGAGGCGAATTCCGTGGAAAAACTCTTAGTCGTCTCCCAGCGATCGACGGCGGACCCCGTGCCCGAGGACACGCCCGAGGCGCGTCGCGCCGGGTGGGAGAAAACGGCGTTGTTGGTGAGTTACTTTTTCCCCGAACACGAAGAGCTCGACCCGGCGGCGCCTGGGACGGTGATTTGGACAGACGGTTGGCACGACAACTTTCAAGCCCTCGCCGGTCGCTTGCTCGTTCCCCCGGTCGTGCGCACGCTGCTTTACGCTCAAAATCCCAACGCCGTTCGCCGTTGGGTAGCCGCCGTGAGCTCGAGGTGGGATTTTGAGCGCGTCGTCCCGGCGCATTGGGAGGCGCCCTTGGCGTGTTCCCCCGGTGATTTCAAGCGCGCGTTCGCATTTTTAGACGACGATGCGATCGATGCGTTTCCCGAGGGTGATTTAAAGCGCGGTTTGCAGCCCGTAGCTGACATAGTGCTGAAGAAAAAGTAGTACACGGTGTGTTTTACAACGCCGGCGTCGCTCGGCTGAGTCAGCATTCTTTCCAGTCATTCGCGCTCGTTCGTTCCTTCCTTCGTTCGTTCGTTCGTCCGTTCGTTCGTTCGCTCACTTCGCGGGATCGTTCCAGAGATTATTCACGTGCTTGCGCGGTGATCCTTTATCCCAGGACGATCGCCACACCTCTTCGTGTTTCGTCATCCCCGTCGTCCTCGTCGATGCGTTCGATTGCGTCGATGTCACGAACGAGCGGCACGCGTAATACGTCGCCACGCCGACGCCCGACGCGACGCACAGCGCGCCAAGACTCGTTCGCGGGAGTTTGAAGAGTTTATGATTACGCGCGTAATCTTCGTGAATCGTGTGCGCGCGATGTAAATCAACCATGGGTGATGGCGGCTCGCCGACGTCGAGGTGTGCCGACGCCGACGCGGGCCGTTCGCGATGACGATTGGCCGTCGGCGCCGCGCGGCCGGTCGCACGTCGCGACGCGCGGTGAGGACGACGACGACGGGACGACGGGACGGGACGACGACGACGGGACGACGACGACGGGACGACGGGACGACGGGACGACGCGCGCACCGCGCGCGCGATGGACGACCGCGCGGTGTTTAAAGATGGCACGAATGCGTCGCGTCGCCGAGGCGAGGACGCCGTGGAAACGATGCGCGAGAAGCTGGAGAAGACATCCATCAAAGCGTTGCGAGCGTTGGAGGCGAAAGACGCGGAGATCGCGCGATTGCGCGCGGAGCTGCGGGCGCGCGAGCGAAGAGAAGGGGCGACGACGGCGTTTGAACGGCGAAGACGCGCTCGACGCGGAGGCGAAGACGAAGGTGAGATGAGCGATGAGGAGACGTTCGAGGACGAGGATCGGTATCGAAACGCGCGACGCGGTCGAACGTCGGCGTCGGCGTCGGCATCGGGCGCGCGCGTTGGGCAATTGGAACGGGAATTGGAAGACGAACGCGCCGTCGTCATTCGTTTGAGGCGAGAGCTGCGCGAGGCAAACGGAAACGCGGAAAGGCTTCGAGAGTCGCACGAAGAAGCGAAGAAGTTTGCGTTGGCGAGCGAAAAACACGCGGGGGCGTTGACAGAACGAATGCAGCGCTTGGTGTGCGCGCGAGATGAGCGGTGGAGCGAGCGCGAGAATGCGGCGGATGCCTCGGAGAGAGCGTTGTCGGCTCGCGTCGCCGCGCTGACGGTCGAAAGCGCGCGCGCGAGCGAAGAAGGCGAGCGATGGCGGGTAAAGGCGCAAGATTTAGAAGAAGAATTACGCTCAATCAAGGCTGCCACGTTCGAAACCGAGATCTTGAATGAAGAGGAGGACGAAGACGCCGGCGCCGCAGAGTCGGCGCATCGATTGCGCGTTCGACTCGCCGAGACGCGTCTCGCGCTTCGCCAGGCGCTTGCCTCGGATAGCGCTGAAGCGAATACGATGGCATCATCGCAGACCAGCGAGCAAATCGGTGATGCGCTCTCGATGATGTCGCAATCATCGAGGATGACAGCGACTAAGAGCGCGCGAGACAACGCCAAACTTGCCTCTGCTGAAGAGAAAATTTCTTCTCTCAAACGCGTCGTGAAGGAACTTAGAAGTACGAATAACTCGCAAGCGAACGAGCTCGGGCGATTGGAAATGCTATTGAGGGAACAAATCGCGTCGAGCAAACTCACGCTAGAGTCCGCGGAGGCGACTTCTGAAAACGCGACACACGAACGGGAATACTTCACCAACACCTTGCGCGAACGCGAAGAAGAATTACTCGTCTTGAGAGACACTTTATCGGTATTAGAAAGTGATCGTTCGCCTGCGACAGCAGATGGTGATTGGCGGCGAGACGAAATGAATCGAGCGCGCGAGAAGATTATCGCCCTCGAGACTGAAAATGCGTCGCTCGTAAACGAGAGAGAGCTTCTCGCGGGCGAGGTGCGACAGTATCGCCACGAGCTCAAGGGTGAGTCGGAGCGCGCGGAGGCGTACGAGAGCATCGCCAAATCTGCGCGCCAGCGCGAAGAAATCTTGTTCGCACAACTCGAGTGGAAAACTGAAGAGTGCATCGCGTACATGGATGCGGAGCTTGAGCTGCTGAGTCGTTTAGACGACGCCGAGCGAGACAACTTGGATTTGGAAATCAGTCTCAAGTCGTGTGAGAAAGCGCTTCGACTGCAAGTCGAACGGTTGAGTCAATACAGCGCCACGCAGATCGGAGATTTGAAACGCAAAGTTCAACAGAGCGTGACGGATACCGTTTCAACAGACGCCGCGGCGAACTTTTGCCGCGGTATCCAAATCGCGCTGCGACAGACAGACGACGGGGAAACCACTGTCAATCAAAGACTTGAAGAAGCGCTCTTGGATGCGCAGCGCACGATTGCTCTGTTGGAGTGTACGTCTATTAAATACGAGAAGGCTTTTACTTCGGCTATGAGGCACGTGGAGAAGGCGGAACATCGCAGCGAGTCGACAAAGACAGCGTTTGATCACGTGTGCGCCATTCTCGAACTTTCTCAAAAGTCGTACGCCTCTCTGAGCTCCAAGGCCATGAGTTCGTTGGAGAATCGACTCATGACGACGCACGCTCGCAACGTAAAGTTATCACAGATAATTGTGCGAGGCGAAACGGACACGGGCGTCGAGCTTAACGAAATGGAGGAGGAACTGCGCGATCGCGACGAAAAGATTGAATTAATGAAGGCGCGCATCGACGAGCTCGAAGTCACGGGAAGCGAACTCATTGGCGCTCGCGAGTCGGCTGCGAGCGCTATGCAAGCCATGTCGGTGGCCCGCGATAAGGCGAAGAAGGAAGTGTTCGAGGAGCAGGATCGCTTGCGCGAAGCCCAGCGCACGATTGCCGAACTTAACGCCCGCGTTGCGCAGCTTCACGAAGAATTTCGGGCGTCGATATTAGAAGATCAGGCGGACCAATTGCGCGCGTTAGTCGAAGAACAAGCGCAGACGATCGCATCGGCGTCTATGGAGCTAGAGAAACGAGTGAGTGCGGAAACGCATGCGCAGGAGAGACTGGCAGAAATCACACGAGAGCTCGAAGCGACGCGTGAAAGCTTTGAGCGAGCGACTGCAGAGCTCGAAGAAGTACGGGAATCTCGCGCAAAGCTCGTCGAGCGGACAGATGGACAATCTGAACACCCCGATGTCGTGACAAAATTGAGCCAGCGCGCATCCGAGCTCGAAAAAGCGATTGAGGTTCGAGACGATCGAATCAGAGAATTGGAAAAGTCGGCGCGCTTCGAGACGGCTTTGGCGACAAAGGGAACGACGGCGACGCTTGGTGCGAAAGTTGATCCTCACGATACGGAAAGCTTAGTCACTGTCGCGCTCGAAGACAACCGAGCGGCTGCTGTCGTCGCAGCCGCTGCGCGTGACGAAGTCGATCGACTGAAGGAAGAAATCAGATGGCGTGATGACGCCTTGGCTGCCGTCGGCGCGTCGACGACAAATGTTGCGATGGACGAATCCACGCGAACTGAACTCGAAAATATCAAGTCTCTTCTCGAAGGCGCGTTCAAGCAACACGAAGGACGGTTATCAGAAACCAATCGCTTGGTCGCGCGCGACACATCGACTTTGCAAGCATACGCCGAGGTAATGACGGCGAGGCTGCTCAACTTGGAAGCCGAAATCGCGGAACAAAAGCGAAAAGAAGAGGAATGGCAGGCGAGCAACAAGCCGGGCGATGATGAGCGTCGCGCGCACGTGGAAAGATGTAAGCGCTACAGAGAGCTCATGCAACGCCTGCGTCAGGAGCACGAACGCGAGCGAAATAAACTGTTGGAATTCGTCAAGGAGTCGGAAGCAAAGATTGCCGATTTGACCAGGCGCGTGCAGAGCAGCTGGGCAGGAGAATCCGAGGCTGAAGTCGCCAATCTCAACGCGCAGCTCGTGCGCGCAAATCAACGAATCGAAGAGCTCGAACGTCAGCTAAAAACCAAGCAACTCGCCGTCGACGCGACAGAAGGCGGTTTCACTTTGCTCACAGAAGTCGAATCCGCCGACGCAGAACTTCGAGACACCAGCGCCAAGCTCGCGACGAGCGTCGAAGAAGCCGCTCGACTTCGCGATGAACTCGAACAGTGCAAGACGCAAATCGAGTCGATGAGGGAAGAAACGAAGAAAGCTGTGGAGAAGCAGCTGACGACCCGATTTCGGCGCGAGCTGGCGAGACACGAAGATGAGATCGAGCGATTGCGCGAACGTTGCTCGGCGTTCGCACCGCCGTGCGCATCCCTGGTTGAGGCTGTGCGCAAGATGTCGATACGCTTGTTGCGTATGTCAGCCGCTGTGGCGCACATGTCGAGACAAGCCCAAGGCAAGCAGTCGATATCAGAAACCTTGATGGCGAAAGATGCGAACGAAGTTGCTTCTTTGGTCGGGTTATCGCTCGAGGAAATCACCTCGGTGTTTGCAGTGCAAAACATTCGTTCCGACGGTTCCGCGGATGAAGCGAAAACGGCGCTGAGCATGTTGGATTCACCGGAAAATATCGCCGCTGCGATCGCGTGGTGCGAGGCACGTACCTTGCAACTCAATGACGCTTTGACATCGGAGGCTCCGATTGCCGAAGTCTGGAGAGACGATGCACTCGACGCCGTGACGTCGCTCGTGCACGATCAAGCGAGCGCGGCGGAGACGTGCCTTCGCGAGTCCACGCCCGAACTTCAACGCTGGTGGATGGGATTAGCTACTAGTGACTAGGGAATGTATTATTTTCACTATTTTCCTACGCTAATTTTCCCGCCTTCTGTAGCGCGATGCGTGCCTCGACCCGCGCCTTCGCGATTTGTGAATTTATCGCCGCCTGTCGCGCCTCGTCCGCTGGCGGTGGGGCCACGACGGGTTGTTGCGGACCAGCGCTGTGAAACGAGATTCCGTTTCGCTTGGCGAGGTACTTCTCCGTGACCCGCTTCTGTTCATCAGCGAGCGCACGAGCGAAATCCTCCTCCTCCACTGGCGATTCGTCAAACGCAAATTTTGCCCCAGTGGCGAACGCGTCGCTCGCCGACACTCCATCTCGCGCGCAGGTCTCCATGAACTCTGGGTTCCTAAAAGTCGATGACGTGAACATCAACGCGCTCGGCGTCACGCCTCGTCGTCTCGCGACGATTAAGAGGTCGTTCACTCTCTGTTGCGTCGCCTTCGTCTCCTCGCTCGTCTCGCTCGTCTCGCTCGTCGTCGCCCCGTATCTCGCCGCGATCGCCGCCACCCACGCGTCGTCGTCGCCGTCGTCGCCGTCGTCGCCGTCGTCGTCGTCGTCGCCGTCGTTGCCGTCGTCGCCGTCGCGATCATCGACGTTCACCCTCGTCGTCATCGCCGTCGGTCGCGCCGGTCCCACGAACGCATCCTCGCCGTCGCTCGTCGCTTCGTCCGCCGTCTGCCGCGCCGATCCAGCGCGCGCCGGTCCCACGAAGCCACCGTCGTCGCCGTCGCCGTCGTCGCTGCTTCCGTACTCTCCCACGAACGCGTCCATCGTCGCGATGGGACGGCGCGACGCGTCGGCGGCGTTCGTCCGAGTGTCGCGGCGCGAACGCGCGACGCGCGAAAAAAGGGTCGCGGATATTTTGGTTTTTCGAAAATTCGAATGGATGCGATCAAATCTACGTATACGGTGTGTAAAAAACGCCATCATGAGTGGATAGGGTTCTGCATCCAAATCTTTAAATCGCGCGGCGCAGCTGTCGACGTTTTGGCGCGCAAGATGACGGATGAGTTTCGACGCCGCGCCGCACACCTCGCCGCTCGACGAGGTTATAAATCTAAATCTCGAGCGAAACGAACTGCATCGATTCGATCGTGTTCCGCGCGAGCATCGCGTCGTCATCCGCGCTTGAGGGAGCGCGCACGGACAACGCGCGCGCGAACGGCGTCGAACGAATTCGCTTGTTCCCCCGATCTCGACACATCGCCGATCGCGCGCATCGGCGACGTCGATTTCGAGCGCGTCGCGGGAGTGTTCGGTGACGAACGCGCGCGTGGACGTGAGAACGAACGTCGTTCGTTCACCGCGAGCGGCGCTCGCGCGAAGGCATGGCTGGGAAACGCGCGACGCCGGTAAAAGATGCGTCGAAAAACAAACCGAAAACGACGCCGGTGAAGAAGTCGACGATGAAGGCGCCGCGGGACGGGGCGTCGGCGCCGAATTCGCCGGCGGGGCGTGGAACGCCGCGACGAGCGACGGCGAATAAGGCAACAGAAAGAATGAAGGAAATGGCTGTGAAGACGGAGGACATGGATGAGGACTACGCGTTCGACGGGGATGACGATTACGCCGCGGCGCCGAGCGCGCCGGCGAGCGGGCGCACGACGCCGAAGAAGTACAGAGCGCGCGTCGTGGGAGGATCAGCACCGCCGACACCGATGAGCAAGAGGTACGCTAGTAGTGGTTCTTTGATTTTATCTCCGTTGCGCGCGTGAACAGGACGGCGCGGATGAGAGAAAAGGGGAATCGCGATCAGGGCGCCCGCGGGTGCCCGCGACGCGTTTCCCGCCCGAACTGCGTCGCCGACGGCAAACGCGCGCCTCACGCGACGTTGACGCGCTTCGGGCGCGTTGAAAAGTTGAAATCGCGCGTATACATGGATGACTGACGAATATTTTTTCACCTCTTGTTTCATTTTTAACAGATCTCCGGGTGGTTCTCCGCGCAAGAGCGGAGACAGCGACAGCGGCGCGAGCGGCAACCCGAGAACGCAACTCGCGGAGCATTTGCCCGTGATTGCGGATATCGGTGGTATGTTTGCCGATCTTGTCAGTCGTGTTCCGGGCATGGAGAACTTCTTGACGGCGATGAAGCGCCCGTTACGCGTCGCGACGATGTGCTCTGGCACGGAGTCGCCGCTTCTCGCACTCGACAAGATTGGGGACGCCACGGAAAAACTCTATGGTACGCGTCTCGCCGTCGACCACGTGTTCTCGTGCGAGATCGAACCGTTCAAGCAAGCATACATCGAGCGTAACTTCGCGCCGCCAATCCTCTTTCGCGATATTCGCGAATTAGGCGGCGACCAGGCGACGACGGCTTACGGCGCGAAAATCAACGTGCCGCACGACGTCGACATGCTCGTCGCGGGTACTTCTTGTGTCGATTACTCCAACTTGAACAACGAGCGTAAGGGTCTCGAGGCACAAGGGGAGTCTGGTCAAACGTTCCGCGGGATGATGAACTGGATCAGAAAGAGCCAACCACCGATCATCATCTTGGAGAACGTGTGCAACGCGCCGTGGGATCAAGTGCAGAAGAAGTTTGAAGACGAGGGCTACCACGCGCGTTTCATGCGCGTGGACACGAAGCGGTTCTACATTCCGCACACGCGTACGCGTGTGTACTTGTTTGCGTGCAAAGCGAGCGATGCATCGCTCGTCGAAGCGTGGAAGGGTATGGTAAAGTCGCTCGAGCGACCGGCGAGCGCGACGCTCGAAGCATTCCTCTTCGACGCCGACGATCCTCGTGTACACGAAGGTCGACGTATGTTGGCTCGCCCGGGTGAAGATTCGACGCGCGCAAACACTGACTGGGGACGGTGCGAATCTCGTCATCAACGCGCACGCTTGGAGGAAGGTTTGGGTCAGCGTCGCCCGTTCACGCATTGGGATGGCGGTTGCACGCTCCCCGACTTTGCATGGAACGACTGGGGTAAGGCTCAGACCGACCGCGTGCTTGACTTGATGGACATCGACTATTTACGCCTTGCGCAACTTGATATTGATTCCATGCACAAGACTTTGGTTTGGAACCTCTCTCAAAACGTCGATCGTACCACCGGCTCGGTCGCTCCGGGAATTTGCCCGTGCCTGACGCCATCGATGGTGCCGTTCGTCACCAACCGTGGTGGTCCTCTCGTCGGCATTGAAGCTCTGAGCTTACAAGGGATTCCGGTCGATGACTTGTTGTTGACCCGTGAAAGCGAGAACCAAATGAGCGATTTAGCCGGCAACGCGATGACGACGACCGTCGTCGGCNCTTGCATGCTCGCCGCGATGACTCTCATGACGGACAACCTCGCCGCAAAGAAGCACAAGACGGCTCGACGCGCTTTACTGCTTGACGATGATTCCAAGGAGAGCTCGCAAACTATGCAAGGCTCGCTGACAGTCGTTCAAGCTGCTGCGGCTAAGAAGACGGAGGTCGTCGGGCAAGACAAGTTGGTGAAGCGTCCCCTCGATCTCGGCATGAAGCCAGTCGGGATGAAGGAGCTCCTCAGCAAGGCGAACAGATCTGCGCGTTTGTGCGTGTGCGAAGGTGAAACTGGCACCAGTGATGCGGATTCTCTCGTCATTTGCCGTGACTGCTCTCACACGTGCTGTATCAAGTGCTGCGGGCGACCCGAACACAACTACGAGAAGCACGTCGTCGATCGCATCTTGCCGGAGGATTTCAAAGAAGACTTGAAAAACTCTCTGCCGATGCACATGAAGTTGGATGTGAGCTCGGCCAAGTTTACGAAACCGAAAGAACTTCTTGGTAAAGTGTGGGACGACTGGATGGACGCGATCAAGGCTATTGGGGAAGCTGATTTCTTGTTCCGAGGCATGAAGCGAACCAACGTCTGGCGCGTGTATTACTCGTGCGCTTCTGAGGACAAAGTACGCTTGGAATTGCGCATCGCTCCTAACGCGGCCGAGTGGTTGATCTTCGTTGATCCTTCCATCAAGAAGGGCAAACCGGAGGAGTTCCATGAACGCCCGTTGATGCGTATGCTCTTGGACAAGTCGGCGAAGAGCGTCTTGGACGGCACGTGGGAGTTCTTCTCGCCAGAGTACGCCGCGGTGCCGGTTATTCTTGAAGGTAAGGGCGAACTCGAAGATTCTTGGCAGATCAAGCTCGGTATGTTGACCAACAGCAAGCTGAACGGTGACGTGAATTGGCCGGAGAAACGTTGGACTCAGTACGAAGTTAAGCTGAAAGATCCGAAGAACGCGACAGAGTTTGATCGCAGCATCACCGGCACCTACCAGCTTTATGACAAATGCGACGCCGCTCAAAGTTCATTGCACAAGCGCATTGGTGGCCCGCAAAATGGTCGCGAAATGTACTTCTTCATGGACCCCAGACGTAACCAAAAGGGTGAATTTGACTACTTCGTGTTTGCGGATAACCATCGTCGTTTGATGTATGGTGAAGACCGCATGGAGACGGCGCACTTGGATTTCCGAAACCTTGGACAGCCTCCTTCGGGAGATCGTTTCCGTCCGAGTGATAAGAAGGTTGTCGAACACATGGCTCACACGTTTGGAAAATGGACTGCTTTGCCGCAAAAGGTTGCCCTCATGCCCGCCGTCGTCCAAAACGCCGTCGTGTTGACGCCGCCGGTGAACGCCGTCCCGACTCAAGGCGAGGACTCGTGCTCGAAGGCGGTTGCCATCATGCGTTGCTCCGTTCCTTTGTCTAGCGTTGATGTCGATTTGTGGCCCGAGAATGGATACACGACTGTGCGTCTTGACAAGAGTCATGCTACCTTCCAACGCCTCGAGTGGTTCACGTCTCGCATGGAACTTCCGAAGGTTGTGGAGAAGTGGAACCAGCTCAGCGACGATCACGCGTTGTCGTGCGATAAATTCGCTTGCTCGCGATGTGCGCCGACGCCGCCGACTCTTTTGTGGAGCCGACAAGTCGGTTCGCAAAAGATTCAAGCCCGTGAAGATCCGTTGCAGGCATCCAAATATGAACAAGCGCTCAAGTGTCGACCCGAGCCATTCGTCGTGCAATGGACTCGCGAGAAGACGACGGGCAACTTGATGATTGCTGGTAACCCAGCTACGCTCGTTCATCGTGCTCTTGCGCTTGTCGCTCCGTCTGGTGTTCGAGGCATCGAATCAAAGGCGCCGCATATGTCGTGGAGAATCGTTCGACACGACGACCGCCCGATGGACAACTTTGGGGAGTTTGAATTGAAGAGCAACCGTCACGACAAGCAAGTTGCGCAACCGCCGAACTGGAGCAAGAAGTACCCACTTCGCCCAGAACAACTGCGCTCGCTTGGGTGGATGGTTCAGCAAGAGATCAACGAAACGCCGTTCGTGGAAGAGGAAATTTGTGAAAAACTTCTTCCGGCTTTGGGCCTTCGCATGGATGGCAAGGCGGAAGTCTCAAAGGTGATTCGCGGCGGCATCGTGGCCGATCAAGTTGGTTACGGGAAAACGGCCATCTCCATCGGGGTCATCTTGGCGAACCAGCTCAAGTTCCCGACGCCCAAGCAAGCTAAAGTTGATGCTCCGGTCAAAGCGATTCCGACCAAGGCAACGCTTGTCATCGCGCCGTCTCAGTTGCTCCGCCAATGGCCGAGAGAGGTTGAGAAGTTCAGCGCGAGAGGTTCTTTGAACACGGTCGTTCTCAAGACAATGTCTGATCTCAACTCTTTGACGGCGCGAGAGGTCATGGAAGCAGATGTTGTCATCGTCGCTACGACTCTCTTCAGATCTTCGCTGTACTTTGAGCGTCTCGCGCAACTCGCCGGTCGACCTTCTCTTCCGGATCCGAAATCTTCGAGCCAAGCGCGCCACTTCACGAGCGTGTACAAGGACACTGTGGCGAGCCTCGAAGACCAAGTCATGCGATTGACCGATAAGAAACTTGGTGTCGCTGAGGTTGCCAAACACGTTCGTCGTGGCACTTCTACGCTCAGCGACGTCGCCGTTACAGCGGCGCCCAAACGTCTCAAGGGCGCAAAGCTCATCGAAATGACCGAAAAGGCTGGCGGCGAAGGTTACGAGTTCGTCGAGGCCTTGCACAAGGAACGCCAGCAGGCTTTGGACAAGGAGAATGTTCAAAAACCGATCAATGTTGAGCCGACAAGTGCTCCGGTCACGCCGTCCAAGCCTAAGAAGACGCCGACGAAGAAAACGCCGACGAAGAAGACGCCGACGAAGAAGACGCCGACGAAGAAGACGCCGACGAAGAAGACGCCGACGAAGAAGACGCCGATGAAGTCACCGATCCGCGCGTCTGCGCGAAACACGCCGCGTAAGTCATACGCTGAAGATGATAGCATGGAAACTGATGATGAGATCTCTGATTGGGATGACGATGAATCGCTGGATGGCAGTGAAAGCGAGGAATTCGTCAAGGAAAAGTCGACGCCGAAGCGTAAGCGCATCGTTAAGCAACGAAGCATGGAAATTGACGCCGATGGCAATAAAGATCATTGGGGTCTCGAAAGCGCTCAAGCTGAGTACGACTGGCGTGACATCAAGTCTGTTCCTGTCGAGCTATTCCACTGGCGCCGCGTCATCGTCGATGAGTTTACATACTTGAAGCCGTCCGATAAGGCCGTCGTCATGGGACTTCAATCTGAATCCCGTTGGTGCTTGTCTGGTACTCCGCCGGTGGGCGACTTTGCCGACATCAAGGGTACCGCTGCTTTACTCGGTATCAACCTCGGCAGCGACGAAGTTCCGCGCTATAACAAGTCGGAAATCACGAAGGTGGAGACGTTCCAATTCTTTAAGGAGAAGCCGACACAACAATGGCACAAGCGAAGATGGGAGGTGGCGCAAGGCTTTTTGAACCGTTACATGCGACAAAACATTGCTGAAATCGATGAGATCAAGTTCAAAGAAGATGTGTGTGATGTTCAACTTCGACCAGCTGAGCGTGCTATCTACCTTGAGCTCGATCACTACTTGCAATCCATGGACATGAAGGCGAAGAAGAAGAAGCGNGGCGCGTCTGAGAGTGACCGCGACGCCCGTCTCGCTGCCGTCCTCGGCAACTCTTCTTCCGCAGAAGAAGCACTTCTGAAGCGCGTGGCGCACTTCGAATTGGATGACGAAGCGGGAACTGCGCTTCGAACTTGCCAAGACATCGTGAACGTTCGCAAGACTCAACAAGAAGATTGCTTGAAGGAATTCGGTGAAGCCATTCTCAAGGCGCGCGCCATGTTGTCGCAAATGTCTCAGATGCCTGACTTTACTCCGGAAGACAATCCGTTCATCCGATGGGAGAACGGCGTTCAAGGCGAAGGTATCGGTGACCCCACAGCGAGCGAACTTCTCAAGGGCGTTCTCAAGGAGCAAACCGAAGCCAAGGCTGCTAAGACCGCGCACCTCTTGCAAACGCGCCCGCCCGTCGGATCGACCATCGCGGTGTTTTCTGTTGAAGAGCAAGAATGGATTGAAGGTGAAGTTCGCGGTTATAGTGGTCAGTGGAAGCAAAAAGCTTCCGTCTACTACGACGCCAAGACTCGTAAGGATGAAGATTTGACCAAGGTTGACTGGAAGGTGGTCAAGGCTGTTGAAGGCNAGCCGAGCTCCACGATGGACTCTGGGAAATCCGTATCCATGAAGAAGACGAAGACGGCATCCCTCGACGATAAGCTCTGGGAGCTGCGAGAGCATACGCACGGTCTCCGCAAGTTGCAAAAAGAGCTTGTCGGTCGAGTGCGCTCTTTGCGCTTCTTCCAGTCTGTTCGTGACTTGCAACAAGCCAAGATGGACGATTCGGTCAAGTGCGAAGCGTGCTCGAAGAAGTTTGCCAAGTCAAAGTCTGGCGTCCTATCTACGTGCGGCCATATTGGTTGCGTCACCTGCCTCAAGGTCAACGCCGAGAACCAAGAGTGTGGCGTGAAGAACTGCGATTGCGCTACTCGTGACACGTCCGTCGTGACCGCGGTCTCTCTTGGCACCGAGGCCATCGCGGACTCCAAGTCTATCAAGACTGATGGTGGCGTCGGCGTGCACGGTTCAAAGATCATCGACATCGTCGCTCACATCAAGTCCATCCCGGATGACGAACGAATCCTGGTCTTCGTGCAATTTCCTGACTTGATGCAACAAGTGAGCTCCGCGCTCAACGAAGCTGGTATCAAAACGCTCAAGCTCAAGGGCTCGGTGCATCAACAAACGGGCGCGCTCGACGAGTTCCAAAAAGAAAACTTGAAGAAGGATGATGCTCGCGTTCTCTTGCTTTTGAGCCGAGACGAAAGTGCGTCTGGAGCCAACTTGACGACGGCTAACCACGCCATCTTCGTTCACCCCTTGCTCACGAACACTGCTCAGGAGTACATCGCCAGCGAGACGCAAGCCATCGGTCGCATCCGCCGCTACGGGCAACAGCGCGAAGTGCGCATCTGGCGCTTCATCGCTCGCGATTCCGTCGACTCTGAAATCTTGAGTCAGCGCGCCGCTGGCTTGATGCAGAACTAATAACAGACTAGATGCGCTTCTTACTTTACTATTACTGCAACCGCAAAGAAACACCCTCATATTGACGACAGGAGGTGGTCTGATCCCTCTCAAGTCTGCCAGTTGTCGCCAACACACATATATGACGATTTGTAACGTGTTTTACATACAACTATATCACCTAATGACGCTCTAATACCAACGCGTCGTCGTTTTCATGAACCAAGCATCTCGTGCAGTTTCGGTGCTTCGAAGCTGCGCGTAGAGCGGTAGTTGGTCTTCAAGAACTTTCCTCGTCGCTCCGCGGCGTCGATCAACGCGCGGAGTTGGCNCCAGCGAAGGTGGATCTTGACTCAACTTTATCTTCGCCAACTGTGAACGCAGGCGCTCAGTTTCTTTCGTCTTCTTCTCGAGTTCGATGGTCAGGCGTTCGTTGCGCGATTTTTCGCGCGCCAACGCCCCTCGAAGCTCCTGAATTTCTCGCTCTTTCGCGTTTGCTTTCGAACGCCGCTCTTCGCTTTCAACCGCTGTCGCGTTCTTTGTCGCCGTCGTTCGCGCAGCATCGGCGCGACGTCGTGCCCAAAATAACGCCATATCTAAATCAAACGAGACCGGCGCTAGCGCTCCCGGATCGTGCGCGCCATCTTCATCGTCTCGCCGATCGCCGGCTCTGCCTTTGGCCCTGGCGCCCGCTTCCTCATTCAAGTCACCGGGGAACGAGGACGTCGACAGTTCGTCGTCGAATTGCGCGTATTTTTCCAGTCGCACCTCTTGTAGGTGTTTAGACACCCGCGATGCCATCTTCTTCGCGTACTCCTCTTCGCTCAGTGCGTATTTTCTTCTTCTCTGTTCGGCCTCGATGTCCAAAGCGCTCACCCACGGCGGTCGCGCGTCGCCGCCGTCATCGCCACCTCCATCGGTCGACGATGATGATGCGTACTCATCGTACTCATCACCGTCTTCCCGCATCGCGTCGCTCGCGAGGTCGTCCCACGCAGCGCGAGGTCCCATCGCGAGGCGACACCGAACCGCGCGACGTCGTCTGTCGCGGCGTGATTCAAACGTCGGTGCTCCAGATTTCAGGGCGTCCTCAGGTTGTAAAACCCTCACGATTTTTATGATTTATTTCTTGATCCCACATAGTATAAATACTGTCTTTAACGTGCCGTCGCTTCGGGTTTTTGGTCGATCCGAAGCGTCACGAACGTTGCCGTCGACACGCTGGTGGTGGTTGACCGTCGCGGCGGCAGAGTGACACACGTCGTCGTTCAAGCATCGCATCGCGCGGAATTTCGAGTGAACGCTTTCCTCATGCTCTCTCGTGCGTTCGCCGCCGACAAAGATCGTCACGCGGTGGCGGCGAACGCGCGCGATGACGATCACTCGCCTTCGGTGCCGACTGGATTAATGACGCCTTTGCGGAGCGACGAAGACGTTGCGTGCGCGAGGGACGCGGATATTTCGGCGAGCAGTGCGAGTCGAACGCCGACGTCGAAGTGCTTCGTGCACGCGCCCGCGGACTCCCCGAACGGGACACCGCAAGAAAACCGAGAAGCCGTGCTGGCGCGCATGGAGCTCGTCCAGCGCTGGCCNACGCGAGTGGAATTGTCCGCGGCGGAACAAAACCGTGCAGAGATGTTTTCGCGCTCGTACGAGGACGAAGACGATGGATTCATGCTTGCCGAGCGACGAAATGAAGCGTCGACGGTGCGTCGCACGCTGCAAGCGTCGCAATCGCTGAGTTCGATGCCACGCATCGATTCCAAGCCGCCGCTGGCGCCNAAACCGACGCTGTCGCGCGCCAGAGCGTACGCTTCGGANGCAGATTTGAGCAAACTGGTCGACACTCATGACGAAGGGCCCGTGTCTTTCGGGCCTAGTGTTGCGTTAATGCTCGTCGATATCCAACCCGTGTATTGGAGCTTGGCGCCAGAGGTGCAGGCGGCTTTCCCCACGTTTCCTGAAAATGTTTCGCATCTACTCGCCTCGGCGCGAGATGCGGGCTCGCACGTCGTCCACGTGAAAGCTTCATACACGTATGACACGTGTCCGTGGCTGAAGAACTTCCAGCGATTGAACCCAGGTCGACGCGCATACGAGATCGATCCGTCCGAGGTGGAGGAGTTTGCGCAACCGCGCGAGGGCGAAACCATCGTCGACAAGGACACCTTTGGCGCCTTCATCCACGCGCCAGATCTCGCAGTGCGACTGCGCGAAGCTGGTGTGAAGACGATCGTATTCGCTGGGCTCATCACGTCTGTTTGCGTGCAACATTCTGTTTTCGGCGCCTTTAACGCTGGTTTCCGAGTCGTCGTCGCGCACGACGCGTGCGGCGATCGCTCTCGCGCTCGTCACGAAGCCGCATTGATGCTTTACGGCAACTACATGTATGATGTCGCATCGACGAGCGAGTTAGTGCAAGAAACCGTGGAAGCGAAGAAACGAGAAGAAGTAGAATCTTCTTACAAATCCACGGCCGCACCGTCGGTTGTTCAAAAACCGCCCCGACCGCTCGCCATCGCGAAACCGACGGCGGTGCACGAATCAAATGTCGCCGATTTGAAGTCCAAGCGATATCTTGTCGCCTCCAAATACGGTGGCTCACCGGTAAGCAACCTTGGGGTGTCGTTGTCTCAAATTTCTCTCGTCGATTACGTCGACAAGCGCGGCGCCCGAGGCGGCCTGTCACCTGTCAGCGCGCTAGATCTTGATAACGCGTCGCTCTAGAGCCGTGTTTGAACTCATTACCGGTCGACCTGTCTTTGACTCGCTCCCTAATCGAGCGTTCTGTTGTTGTTCCACTTATAATGTAAAAATATTGCCGCTACATTTTAAAATCGATGAACACGAGTTCGTCTCCTCCTTCTTGAACGAGTAGTTCGCGCATCACGAACGCGCCGTACTGCTCGGTAAGCGTCTCTTTAAACCTTTTACGATTTTGAGGCGCTCGGCTTGGTGGATCTCCCAGTAGAAATCGGCCACCGCCGCGTTTTACGAGCTTTGGAACGAGTTCCGCGACGGGCAATACAGCGTGCGATTCATAGAGTACATCGCACGCAAGAAGAGTGTCGAACTTCGCTTGATCTTCGCGTACGTCATTCCAGTCGAAATCTTTCACCAAAACGCGATCTTGAAACCCATTTGCCTCGATTGACAGGATGGCGCACGCCAACGCGAGCGGTTCGCGGTCGAAGAGCTCGACTCGTTTCGCGCCCGCGGCGCACGCAACGAGACCAGCAAGTCCTAAACCTGCGCCGAGATCACACACCGTTTTGTCTCGCACCAAAGCCGGAGCGTTTGCGATGTACCGAGAAACCGCGAAAGCGCTCGGCCACAGAGTCGCCCAGTACGGATCTGCGTCGAAGGCCTCGTTCGCGACGTAGTGCTCAACGACTTCGTCTTCAGAAACCGGTCGCACCAATCGCACGCTCAGGGTGTCGGATATGATAATTTGGTCCGTCACGAGCTCGAACACGTCTCGCACGTCTCGCACGTCTCGCTCGCTTGCTCTCGGCGACCGTCGTGGCCGCCGCCGCTTTTCTAACGACCATCGTCTCTCGAGTGCGAACGTCACTCTCGACGCGCGCGTTCGCGTCACCGCCGTCGTGGCGGACATGCGTCAACGCTTCGATCTCCTCTATTGTGGCTCACGACGCATGGTCCGCGACGAACGAAGCGTTGTGTGGGGATTCAACGCCATTTTCTAAGTTTCTACGTACGCTTTCGTTCAAGAAGCCCTGCGCCATGCGCGATTGATTAGCCCGCGTATTAATTTTACAACATCATCGGTGCGTGGCCACCGAACGCTTTAAAGCGCAGTTTAATTATGTCTTGATCGGGGTCGAATTTGTAGCGATCGATGCGCGCCTGCGCTTTCGCTTGAGCCTTGGCCCTCGCGGCGCGGATCTCGGCGCGGCGCTTTCGGCGCTTTTCCCTTGCTTCCAAAGCGACGCGACGACGCTCAACAGCGGCAGCGAGCTCTTCTTTCGTGAGCCTTCGCTTCGTGTGAGCTGAGTCTTTCTTCTTTCTGTACACGCCATCTGCTTTCTTACGCTGTCCGGGCTTGGGCTTCTTCGTACCAGGGGCTGCCGCTGATTTCGTTGCCGTCGGCGCCGAATTCATCATCGCGCCGACGCCGTCGTAGACTCGAGTAAATATGCCAGCTGTGGGTTCTTCTTCGGAGTCGGATGATTCGTGCGCCGCCTTTTGCTTCGCCTGGCGATCCTCCAAAAACCCGAGAAAGATGAGAATGCGTTCAATCAACGTATACTCGACGAAAACTTCTTCGTCTTCGTCGGTGTCGCTCGATTCGTCAGAGTACTCGAAAGCGTCGCCGTCAGAATCCCAATCTGGATCGCTGTCAGACTGGAAGACATTTTTGTCCTCGGGATACACCTTGCTGTTGATCACCACCGCGTTTTCCTTCTGTGGTTTGATATCAGTAGACTTTGGTGACTTTGGTGACTTTGGCGACTTCGGCGGAAGGACGTCGCCGTCTTTGGCGACACCAGCTCGTGTCGTGCTGATGAGTGACAACGAATGCCAGATGGACTGATTCGTTTTCACACCATCCGCTTCTTGTAAATCTTGGCTCATTTGCTTGCTCATTTGGGAAGGCAGCATGTCGGCGCGCTCGGCGAGAACGTCGTCGTCGTCTGCGGGGGTGTGAAAACTCACCTGCTTCTCAATATCTGGTTGCTTCTTCGATTGGAACATACTCTTCAAGCGATCGAATCTCTTTGGAGACGCAGGTGTCTGCGTCGGTGACGATGGCTGTTGATCTGGACGCCTCTTATCCGATTTTGCGCGTTCAGAATCCGAACTCGACCCCACATCCTCTTCACGAAGCGCTGCATCGTCTGGATCGCTCTCGTCGTCTTCAGAAGGATCGAGCTCTCTGAAAACCGTCAAGTACTTGGTTCGGTAAATGTATTTGTTTGCAGCGATTTGCATGACTTGTCCCGGAAGCGCGTTGTCGGTGGGAATTTCAGGTACAATGAAACCCTCGAGAATCATTTTCGTCCAATTGTCCTCGCTCGCGGCGAGAGCTGCGGCTGCTTCTTCTTCCTCTCGCTTCAATTGCTCGAGGCGCTGTTGTTCCACTATTTCGTCATTTTGATCTTTAGTCATCTTCTTCAATTCAAGCCTTCGCAATTCTTCTTCTTGATTCTGAACCGCTTCGTCGATATTCGCGACGATGCGATCAAACCAATTCGGTCTACGATCCTGCTGCGCTTTATTACGCTCCACTTCAGTTTCGGCTTCACCGTTGATGTCTGTGGGAGCGCCCGCCGTCTCGTTGGGATGAGATGCGATCTGCTTCGCGGCGGCGCTTAACGCTCCTGGCGGCACCGCTCTCGTGTGCGTCTTCACACCAAACTTGCCTACGGGTCTCACTTGGTCTGCGCCGCTGAAGAGCGTATAGCCTTGATGCGGGCCAAGCTGATAGAGGTAACTTGGAATGCCGCGCACCGTCTTCGTTCGCTCGAGGAACGAAAACATCAGCTCTTTGCGCTTCATGGCCCATATGTGCTTACGATAAATTTGTTCGGTGATTTTAATAATGTCACCTCCTTTGCAATCGTTCATCGCGTCCAAGTCGAGACCCGTCTCAGACGTCGATTCAAAGTTGTACAACTGGATGAAACCGACGATCCCATGTCCTCCACTTATACGTCTACACCCTTGCTGCGACATTGCGGCCATCTTGAGCAAGTTTTGAATTTGCATCTGTGAGTACAAGAATGGATCTTCATCGATTCGAAACTCATCTGAAAAACGCTCGATCTTTGCCAGACGATACAATGATTTGCTCCTGTTATTGGTCACGATCATGTAATGTGTGCGAGTCTCGAAGAGTTGGTACCCGTGCGACTCGCGAAGCTCCGCGAGACGCTGCTTTGAGCGCTCGATCTGGGGATTCGGGACCACCAAGGGCGGGCCGCCGTGCCCACCGACCGTCTTCGACACACGCGCTATGTCCCAGTCGGAGTCACTCGAATCACCAGCTTGACGTTCCAGGGCTCCACCCTTCGCCCACGAAAAGTCACCTCGCGCTTTTCGTCGCGCTTCAGCATTTCGCACCTTTTGCTTTTGCTTTTCTTCGATCGCCTTCTCTTCTAGATACACCGCTCGTAGACGTCGAGTCGCCTCTTCGACGTGATTTTCACTATGCGAAGTTCCGTACACCCCCATTTTCGCAGCCGCAAACGGCATGTGAATTTGGCAATACGCCGCACACGAACCTTTGTGATTGGAGCCGATGAGCGTCATGGGCGTCTCGTTGCACGTGCAAACCGGTAAAGGTGAAAGCCCGTTTGTCTTCGCAAACATGCTCGCGCGCACTCGCATCCCGGCGTCGATCGTTCCACTCTCTTTGCTAGCTTCGGCGAGCACCAGACTGAGCTCATCATTCACCACACGCTCGCCTGTTTCGCTCTCCACTTCCAATGCGTACTTGACGGCGGCGTGCTGCGCGCGAAGCGCTTCCGTTCGTGCCTTTGACGCTGCGAGCTCTCCTTTGATGCAACGATGCCTCGCCTTGCTCTTCGGACTCATCGGCGGCGTGAGAGCTTTACCCAACGCCCTTTTGTCTGTTCTTTTCTTTTTCTTTCTCAACTTTTTTCGCGCTTCAGCGCCGTTCTCGTCGTCGTCAAACTCTTCATCAAATTCGTCGACCTCGTCGTCCTCGCATTCGGCGCTCGCATCGTCACCGTCAGTGGATTCAAACGTGTCGTCGGAGTCAGTAGGGGTGTAATACTCCTTGTCACTCTCATCAACGTGCCTGATGTGATCTTGTCTGGTGAGCATCGATGGTTTGGGCTTCGACGGCGCTTTTTTCGCCGAGCCATCGTTGCCACTGCCGCTCGAAGAGCTCGAAGAGCTGCTGCTGCTACTGCTACTACTACTCGACGCGACTGTGGATGGCAACTTCAAGGGCTGGCGCAACCGATTCGCAAAATCGTCGTCGTCGTCGTCGTCCCAGTCTTGCAAACCAGATGGAACCGCTTGCTCTTGCCCACGCCAAGCGGCAGTCTGCGCGCGCTCCCATTCAGATATACTTCGCGACGAGTGCGAAGCCGTCTCGGAACTCGACGCGTGATACGTCTTTTTCGACCGCACATGCGCGCCGGACTGCTTTTTCTTTCGCATCATCAACTTTCCTTGCACGAATACTGGCTTTAAGTGCTCTGGCATTTTGAGGTCAGTCTCGTCGGCCTCGTCGGCGCTCGATCCTTGCTTCCAACGCATCACGGCGTCCGAGTGCGATGAATCGCTGTGGTCTTCGCTGTCAGTCTCCGCGCCTCGGCGCCAGTTGGCCGTCTGTGCCTGCCTCCATCGCTCCCTTCGATCATGCGCTGCCCGATGGCGAAAGTTCCTGTGGCGTGGCTTCGTCGCTCCCGTCGTCGTCGGCGTCGTCGTCGTCGTCGTCGCCTCGTTTGTCCCGACGTCGCCGCCGACTCGCGCGGTGGCGTCGGCGTCGCCGGCGAGCGATACGGACACAGTTGATTCCGACATCGCCCCCGCGCGCGCCGCGCTCTCACGTCGTAAGCCGTTCAACACTAAAAGAAATCCGCACAGTGAGACGCGTCCCGTCGCGTGGCGGGCGCGGCGGTGTAAACGGAATCGACGGCGACGACGAAAACGACGGAGAAGTAGACGCAGACGNAAGCGTCGCCGTCGTCGCCCTCGGTGCGCCAACACNGACGACGCGAGGGAAGATCGCCGTCCTCCTTGACGCAAGCAGCGATGGCGCTCAATCAAAACGACCCGAGCTGGCGAGCGGTTTTACCGGGGAGAGAGAATGATGGCGTACGATTACCCGGAGATGAACCAGATGATCTCACGCGCGCGCTCGCGGCGAGTGGTTTCGATGACGACGAGCCGTCGACGACGAGTTCGGACGCGTACGTCACCGACGTAGAGGACGACGGCGATATGCGCGCGGGTGACGCGAGCGATTCAGATGATGACGGCGAAGACGCGGATGCATTCGAAGATGCCGCAGAAACACTCGCAAGGGGTCAGGACGCGGCGATCACCACAGGTTTACTGAGTGGTGTGAAGAAGCCCGCTTCGTCGCACGGTACGAGGTCTCGTCGGAGCGGAGCGAGTACTCGCCGCTCAGGGGATGCAACCGAACGAGGGCGAAAGAAAAGTGCCTCGGGCAAGTCATCGAAAGAAGCCCTGCGTCGGAAGGCGGAGCGCCGAGCATATAAACCGGTGACCTTCACGCTTTTGTGTCGCCTGTTCTGCTTGTACGCTTCNTTCATGGCGCTAGTCTTCGCGTTCGTAATCGTCACTGCGCTCGGCGCCTACCTCAATCCAACTGGGGAAGTGTTGGAGTTAAATGCATTAGAAAACGTGGTTTGGATGATTATTTCGGTCGCGAGCTTCATAGCGATTCCTTCAGCCGTCGCTCACGTCACGGCGTACCTCACCTGGCCGCCGGTGTGGTTAGAGGCTTATCCCGACCGTTCAAAGCTATTGGAGGAGCTAGGCGGAAAAATTTACTTTAGATTCCACATATCACGTGACGCGAAGCCACTTGCAGTGAAGCGCGCTGTGGACGTGGCGGTGGATATTCTGCAACGCGCAATACCGACGACGTTGTTTGAAATCGAAGTGGTGACGACAAAAGAGATTGGCGTGTCGTCGTCGTGCGTCAGCGAGCTTGTGGTTCCATTGGAGATGAATTACAAAGTTCAAGGANGCAGCGGGTTGTTGAACTTCGCCACGCGTGCAAGTTCGGCGACATGGGGAGACTGGGTGGTGCATTTAGGATCGGATTCGTTGCTGAACGTGCGAGCGGTTGATGCCGTGCTCGCACACTGCGCGCGAGAAACACGTCTCGCGGCTTTGTCTGGGCGTGGGGACACACACGTGCGCCGGCTCGCGCAAGGTGCGGTGCTTCCTGGAATCACTCGAACATCGAATTCCTTCATCGATGGCGTCGAAAGCGTGTTTCAATGGATCCCAGCCATGGCAGAGTGCATCCGCGCAGGCGAATCGTACGGTGCGTTACGAATGATGTATGCGAAGCACTCGCGCGTCGTCGCTCCGATTCCGAACACATATTTAGTAGTTCCAAACGAACTCGAGCTCGCAGTTGGGTTCGCCGACATGGACGTGCACGACGGCTTTGAGCTCACGGCTTTCGCGTTGCGATGTTCAAACAACGGCGTCAAGTTCTCCTGGTTGGATGCGGGCGTTCACGTGCCGATACCGACGAGCAACGTCTGGAAATTGTTTAAACTTCGAGCGCGAGATCACCATAGTGCGCTGGTTTTGATGCGCGACGAGAGTGCGCTCGATCACTCGCATCGCGCTTCTTTAACGCTTGCGTGCGTGAGCGCGGGCTTCTCGACCATCGCTCCCGTGCTCAGCGCTTTCGCTCCTTGGTGTTTGCGTTCGAGCGGCGCGGACACGTTTGCAGTCTCTTGCATCGTTGGTTTCATCACCGCTTGTGTGACATTCAAGTATGCCATTGGGTTTTACAAGAGCGCGTCCGTCGCCGATTTATCGCAAGGTGTCGTGTCCGGCGCAATATATTACAACATCCTATTTGTGTTGACGATTGTCTTGACGCCTCTCTTTTCGGTGTTTGAGTTCATCGCGCTGTGTACGTCGTTGTTCTACGACCCGAAGTACTTTGGTGGCGAATCTCAAGCGGCACGTGGACCCCGAGTGAGTATCCTGAAGGATGACGACGACATCGACTGGCTCGAACGCGGGCAAATGCGTCGTCGAGACGACGATCAACAAGTTTTGCTCGACGACGAGGCGTCGCCGAGCGAGGCGGACCGCGCGTGGAGAAGGACGTCTTGAACGGAAGCATAGAAACCTAGAAACACATGTGGTAAGAGAACGATATACGCACGTAATTAATACGCGACTCACGTCGTCCCCGCGCTAATCAATCGCGCATGGCACAGGGCTTCTTGAACGAAAGCGTAGAAACTTAGAAAATGGCATCTTGAAAATTAAAAAACGCTAAATGTATGCTACTCGGCGTTTCTTCGCGGCGGCTTCATCGAGAGCGACTTGCGTCTAGCTCGCTCTGCCGCCTGTGTCACCCCGTAATTCGCGGGGCGTGGTGGTTCTGTTTAAATAGTCGTCCAGTACTCCTTCGTTCGGCCGAAACCGCCGTCGGCGAGCGCCTGGAGGCCGTTGTTTCTCGCGCCGTTGATATCGCGGTCGATGGCCACCCCGCT
>JGI26273J51734_10000109_pt1 | contig 39782 bp, 32 predicted proteins | sample SaaInlV_125m_DNA_FD_51734 | JGI IMG/M metagenome (IMG submission 51734) | reverse complement strand
ATGATGACGCGCGGAATCGCGACGCGTCGACCGCCGTCGCGCGCGAACGCGCTCGCCGCGCGCGCGTCGACGACGCTGCGAGGCGACCGCGCGGTCGGGCGGCGCGGGGGGACGCGCGAAGACGCGCGGCGATGGACGCGCGGCGATGGACGCGCGCGACGAGGACGCGCGAGGACGCGAGCGATGCCCGCGGTGAAGGCGCTCGTGCAAGTCGATCTCGGGCCGTCCGTCGTCCTGGGATCGTCGCTCATGATTAGCGCGATTGCGCTGTACCAGGTGCGGGCGGCGAGGCCGGAGGTGTCGAGGGACAAGGACGTGTTCTTTAGCTCTATAGGATTGCTGTGCGGGGGGATTTTGATCTTTCAGGGATGGCGATTGGATCCGTTGATGCTGTTCGGGCAATTACTCACGACTGCCACCGCGGTGGCGTTCGCGACGGAGACGATTTCGCTCAGGCAAGAGTTGCTCGACGTCGAGGACGCGGGGGACTCGGGGACGCGCGGGCGACCGGGACGAGGGCAGCGAGGGCGACGATCGGGACGGGTTCGGTCGTTACCGCCGGTTAATGACCGCAATGTTGAGTCGAGGGTAGATTACGGCGCGCGCAGAGGGTATTCGCGCGAGAATGACGAGGAATCAGAAGACGCGTTTTACGCCGCGACGGCGGCGAGCTACGGAAACCGTCGCGCCGCGAGGTCTTCAACCGGCGCGCGCCGCGGCGACGACGGCGATTTCTACGACATCGACGCCGACGTAAGCGATAGTTTTGACGGCGAACAGTCCGATGACGACGCGAGTCCGTATCGCGATGGTTTCCGCGCCGCCGCGGGCGACGCGTCGTCGACGCCGCGGCCCTCGAGCGGCAAGAATTGGGAAAACGACGACTGGGATTTCGTGTAAATTACCCGCGGGCGCGTCGACCGCACCTCATCATTTGTTGTTCACCTTAAATAATCAAGTTTTTCCTCGCGCGCGCGACCGCGACCGACGCCTTCGTGCGACCTCACCCAACCCTGGCGCGGACGCGCGCCGCGCGCGCGTCCGCGTCATTAGAGGGTCCAAGGTCCGTGTGTTTTTATTTATCACGCAAACACACCGACGCCGTGATCCAAGATCCCGCATTGAATATCACGCGAACGCGATCTCTCGCACACCGATACTTTAGATCTCGTCATCCCGACGCCCGGACGTCCGGATAGCGCACGCGCCGAGCGTCGCGGCGTCAACGCGCGGCGCGCGAGCCATCGCACGCGATGGCGACGGCGCCGAGTAAGATTGTGGAGAAGAAAGACTTCCCAGCGGGGCTCGGGGTTTTAGTCGTCGACGATGACTTGTTGTGCCTGAAAGTCGTGGAGAAGATGCTGAAGTCGTGCAAGTACAAAGGTGCGACCGATGGCGCGCGATTCTACGAGCGTTGCGCCCCGACGATGAGACGACGCGGCGACGGAAGACACGGCGACGCGAACGCGAACGCGGCGGCGAACGATGCGAAGGAATACGTTCGATCGTGCGTGGGCGCGCGATGGACGCGCGAACGCTCGCGCGAGGCGCGCGAGGCGTGCGATTGGGAATCGGGCCCTCATCGGAACTCACCCTGGGACCCAACCCTGGACGAGCGAAGGGTTGACAAATCGGACGGGATATGACACGACGAGCGACGCGACGAAACGAACGCGACGACTGACGAAATGATGACGATGCCGTTGAACGCACAGTCACCGCGTGTTCCACCGCCAAGGCTGCGCTGGAGATTCTGCGAACGCGAAAGGAAGAGTTTGACATCGTGCTGAGCGACGTGCACATGCCAGACATGGATGGGTTCAAGCTGTTGGAGATCATTCAGTTTGAACTCGCTTTACCCGTTCTCATGATGAGTGCGAACTCGGACTCGAGCGTGGTATTGAGAGGGATCATTCACGGGGCGGTAGATTATTTGTTGAAGCCCGTTCGAATCGAGGAGTTGCGTAATATTTGGCAACACGTCGTTCGACGCGACTACTCGTCGGCGAAGAGCTCGGGATCGGAAGACGTGGAGGCTTCGTCGCCGAGCAAGCGTGCGAAAACGTCTGGGTCGAATTCGAAGAGCGAAGAGGTCGATCGGACGGCAAGCGAGATGAGTTCGGGCAAAGCGAGGAAGAAACCGACGGGTAAGAAGGGAGGCAAGAGCGTCAAGGAAGCGGAAAAGAAGGACGTCGTGGATAACTCGAACTCAAAGAAGCCTCGAGTGGTGTGGAGCGCTGAGCTCCACGCGCAGTTCGTGACCGCGGTGAATCAACTTGGAATCGATAAAGCTGTGCCAAAACGTATTTTAGATCTCATGGGGGTTCAAGGTTTGACGAGAGAAAACGTCGCGAGTCACTTGCAAAAGTATCGACTATACCTCAAGCGTTTGCAAGGAAATGATGCCCGCGGCGGCGGCAACGCGTCTTCGACTGCGGCCCGCTCAAAGGACGGACAGTTGAGCAATAACGGCTCCAAGATTTCCACGAGCACGTTCTTAGGGGATGATACCATCTTTCACGGCGGCGATTTGAGTCTCCCCGGGGACCTTCTCGTTGACGATCCGACGTTCGATCCATCTTTGCTCGCGCCTTTGGATTTAGAAAAGGTGGGCAAAGGCGACGTTCTCGGCGTCGATGCGTCGGACAACATGCTGAACTTTTTCTTTGAAGGAGATTAGATCACATTCCAGTAAATTATAGCTGCACGCGATGACTGTTTATCGAGCGCACGTCGGCGGTGTTTAGGTTTTCATACGCCGACGGTTTCAGACGTCATACGCGATTGGTAACGCTCGCGCCGCGCGAGCGTCTCCCCGGTCGCCGTCATTTAGTCCATATAACAATTCATCACCACATCTTTAGCACAACGCTTTAATCGATCTATTTCGATTCATTCACTAACTATTTCACGCGCCTTGGCGTCGTCCCATCGGACTCGCGCCGTCTTCGTCCTCGGCGTCTTCGTCCCTCCCCCGGGGGAACGGTGTCGGTCGGCATTCCTCGGCATGCGCGCGTGGGCCGTCGCGCGACGAGGATTCATCGCATCGCACGCGCGCGTGAGTGTCACCATGACGACGCACGCGATCGCACAATCGCTCGCGCACGCGCGGGACGCGCATCTCACGCCGCGTCATTCGTCGCATCTTCGACGCGCGCGCGAGTCGTTACGGATGCGAGTGACGATTGGGCGCGGGGCGAATGCGTTCGAGACGCCCAGGACGACGCACGCGCGGACTCGAGCGAGCGAACGAACGACGACGGCGATGACGTCATCACAATCGCAATCGCCGCCGAGCGCGCACGTGTTGACGGCGTACGCGGTGCGAGGCTCGTCGGGGACGCTGCCGGCGCTGCGCGTCGTCCCGCTCGAGCTGTCGGACGACGCCGGGAAGGCGTGCGTGCGCGCGCTGTGGAGCGCGGTGCGGTTACTGCGGGAGACGAACACGGATCGGGGAGGGAAATCGATGACGCCATTTTCAAACGAAGGCGCGTGCGAACTCTTCGCGCAGGCTGGAGTGCGAGACGAGGGGGACGTGCTGCGGTACGGCGTCGCGCGCACGAACGCGAAGGCGCTCGCGGAGAAGGCGCTCGGGCGGGGATCGACGAGGGAAGTCAAGGAGGGCGCAGCTTTTGATTTAGTGCCAAGATCGAATGATTTCGAGTCGCGGGTGGCGTACGGAGAGATCCTTCGCGAAGCGCTGTATGAGCACACGCTGAGTGTGGCAGGCGAGCTCTTCGACGTCTCGCGTTTGGGACGAAGCGGCGTGTTGCTCACGGCAAAGTTGACGCGTGGGTCATGGGCGTGGACGCCCGTGAGCGATGCCGTGGCGGTTTTAGATCAGTACACGATAGATATCGAGATTGGGGCGGAGGATTCGGCGCAGATACTATGCACACTCGGGCACGAGCTGCGGAGTCCGCTGAGCGTTCGTCAAATCTTGGACGATCCGTCGTTGATGGATCTCCCGGAGGGTGCCGAAGTCGTCGCGTTGGGCGGACCGCATCTTCAAGGACAACTTTCGTACACAAATATCGGCGGGAAGACGATCGGTGAGGCTCGAGAGGAGTTAAAAGGGGAAAGTCTTCTAAGCTATCATCGCGCGCGCTACCCGGCACGGATTGAATTGTTAGCCAACGCGCGCGATGACGACGACGCAGTGCAGCTCGTGCAACCGGGGCGACCGCCGAGTGCATACCCAGCCGAGCTTCTTTCACCCGTGATTAAGATGAACATACTCGACGCAACCACGCGCGAAGCAGTTTCAGAGACGTGTTCTGGAACGCCAGCGGATTTGCAACGTCGGATCTCAGCCGTTCGATCGATGCTAGGTCAACCGTTTACACCACTTTTGCAAGTCGACGAAAAGATGCAAAGGCTCGCCGCGGCGCCACCGCCGGCATCAGCGAACGATGACGTTCGTCGAGGAAGTATGAAAACTGGACCGGCGGTCATGCCTTCGGCGTCTACGATGACGACGATGGAGAAAGCGCTTCCAACGCTGACTTTACTGCTCGGTGCGTCGACGAAGACGGACGAGACGGCGGCGACGAATTACATCTCACGNCTCACGGCTGACGTAGAAGCCGCGATGAGAGGNTGGAGCGCGAGAGAAGAAGACATCGATGCGATAAAGGGCGATATCGCAAACGCGGTGGTGTGCTACTACGACGATAGCTCGCTGAATGCCACACGTTCGGCGTTCATAAAGGTTTTTCGAGAGAATATGTCGTCGTCGTACTTGGTTGCACTCTCTGAGACGAAGCAATTTGTCGAGGCGGGCGCTCGTCAAGCCGGGTCACGAGTGTCGAATGAGTCCACGGTGAGATGGGCCGCGGATGACTCAGACGCGAGACGACTGTGTTTTTCGCTCATCGCTCGACGTGGAGGTCAAGCAACGGTATGCAAAGATCGAATCATCGCCGAAGATGCTCACATCGTTGGCGCCGGCGTCAAGTCAGGCTTGCCTGTCGTCGACTCGTACGGTCGAGTCATTGCTCGACAATTCGGCGCTCCTTCTGGCGCGACAGTCACTGGTGCGGTGCGCACAGCAATTGACCTTAGACTAAAAATGATAGCCATTCACCACGCCGGTGAATCCGACGTCGAGGACGTCAGGGCGGCGATGAATTTAGCGCGCGAAAACAACGTGACGATTTCAACCGTCGTCGACGTGGTCGACGCCGACTTCGGTCGTGTTCTCGGTTGGAGCAAACAAGCGGGTGCGGTGACGCAACCTGATCGTGGTTTCTGGTCGCCTTTAGGTACGGTCGGCGACGACGCCGTCGTCGTCACCACGGGCATGGAGTCCAATCTTGTTCGAGGTGTCTCCAGACCGCTTCGGCTTCGAATCCGTGCCGGCGACGACGGCATCGAATCGGCGGTGGATCAAATACTCAAGCTCTCCGTCATTGACTGTCACTTCACACCATCGACGAGTTCATTTCGATTACCTTTGACGCTGAGGCCGAAGAGCGAGAACAACTTGGAAATCATTCTCGTCGCCGCCGCGACGTCGACGTTGTAACAAAACAGCCTCCCTGGATTAGACCTCATTGCGCGTCCGCGTGCGTCGTCGCGAGATGAACGACGATGTTGCGGGCGTCGCCACAAACGACACGCGACATCAGCGTCCACCGAAGATTAAATTGCGGCTAAACATTCCCGCGCGCGACGACGATGACGAGAAAGGACGCGCTGNAACGACGAGGAAACGAACGACGACCACGACCACGACCACGACCACGACGTCGCGAGAAAACTCCATGAGCATGTCCATGGGAGCGTCCATGTCTTTGGGAGAGCACGGCGACGAACACGGCGACGAAGCGACGCAAGGGATGTCGTTCCTCTCGCCTCCGACTGGACGCCAAAAAAGGCACACCCACAGCCCGGCGACGACACCGATGTCGGTCGGAACGTCGCCAAGAATATCGTCGAAACGACCAAGAATGAGTAATGATTGGATTGAGGATGAAGTGCACCCGTCGATGGTCATGGGGACGCCGGGGAGCGGTGGCACGGCAGCGAAGCGATTGACATCGGAGATTATGGCGAGCAACTTGTCGCAGCTCTTGAGCGTGTCGCCGATGTCGACAAATAACGATGGTGGTACTGCGTGCGCAGTTGATGAATCATGGACGTCGTCGAGCGCACCGATGTCATTTGGTGAAACCGTGAAGTCGTCAACGTCGCTGCTGAAGCGCACGCTGTCAGGGACGTACGGAGATACCGCGGGCATGATGATGCTGACGGCACCCCAGCTCGCCAAGTCGCCAACAGAAAGCATGATGGTGAGTCATCACGGCGGCGGTGGTCTGCCTCCGTCATCACCGTCGGATCCTTCGCCAATTCACGATTTACGGAAAGCCGCACTCATGCGTTCGAGATTACTGAACGTTTCATCCGCTTTGCCGCCGCGAGCGACGCCTTCAAGCACTCGAGGGAATCACTTGCAGCGTGGGTTCGTGCATGAACGTCCTCCGATTCACAGTTTAGGCGTTGGTACGGTTGATGTCGGTGACGAGACAGAGAGCGGAGAGAGGAACGTAGCTAAGTAGACATTCATTCATAATAGATACACTGCATTTAGGGATTCGTTCGAGACTTCTTCACACACACCGTCGGGTAGTGCACCTCCTGAACGCACAAACCCGTAACATCGCGACATCGCAAAATCGCGAGTGGGGTGGACCTCATTTTGTGACTACGGTGTATATACCAGATGAAATGCTTAATAAGCGATCATTTCGTCGCCAAAATGCTCGATTGGTCTAGTGGTTATGACGTCTGCTTAACATATACGGGCCTCCGCGCCACAATATGGACAAGCACGAGATTGCGATTTACTTCGCATTCTTACGTTTCTCAAGGAAAGCGCGACGCGAGTCGCGCGCTTCTAGCTTAACGCGCAGAAGGTCTCCGGTTCAATCCCGGAATTGAGTATCTTTTTTGCCCATCATTTTACAACCTTTTATTTATTTCGACTCACTGCACCCCATACCGGCGGGGACGACAACGCCCGCTCCAGGCGTTTTTCTTGGGTGAACGCCGACGGTCGCGCGACACACACGGCGACGCGCGTGACATGTGTACCAACGGCGACGCGATGACGACGAACGATGTGATCGCGATTCAACGTCGTCGATCCGACGACGACGCGCCGAAGACACCGCCGAAAACGCCAAGTTCTTCCGATAATCTTTTGCACGTCTTGGCGGGCTGGACGATGATAACGCCCGCGCCACTGGGCGACGACGCCGAGAAAGAAGACCAAAAAGACGATGACGACGACGACGACGACGCGCTTTCTCGGTGTACCACCACCAATCGGCGACTCGATCGAGATTTTGGTCGTCACGCCGAGCCCATCGACGACGGCGCGCTGACGACGCCGACGGCGCCGCCGCCACCGACGGAGCCGTTCCCAGCAAAAGGACGAGCGCTGCTGAACACGCTTCTGCCGAATTTAAAGACATCGCCGTCAGAGTCACCATCGCCATCGTCTTCATCCTTAGCTCGAATCGAAGCTTTGCTGCAGGCGTTGGTCAAACGCGTGGAATCGGTCGAAAGCAAGCTCGATGAGGTGCTTTCGAGATGTGACGAGCGGCAAAAACATGATGACAACGCGCTCGACGATGCGTGCGATGATGATGACGATAATCATTTCCACACACCCAAGTCTGAACCGCGATCTATTTCGATAGCGTCGTCGCCGTGTCTCGTCAGAGCGTCGCCGTCGCCGTCCATCGTCAACGCCTTCGCGGAGCTCTACGTCTCGTGATGCGCGCGCGATGCCGGCGTTGTACCATACTAGTAGTGTCTCGTACAATATTATATTAAATCGACTAAAATATCGGTTCAGCCTCGAACCCTCCCTCCACCACGGTCTCCACGAGCGCCGGGAGCTTGGTGACGCCGTCCACCACGCTCTCGCAATCGATCGACACGCGCACAATCTTCGTCGCCAAATCGACGTCCACCGCCGTCACCTTGACCCCTTTATCGTTGTTCATCAGTTTCGTCGTCACGCTCTCCGCGCACCCGTCGCACATCATCCCCTCAACCTTCAGCTCCACCACCACGGGCTCGCTCGACGCCGACGCCGCGACCGACGCGGGCGTCGCTCTCGGCGTCGCGGCTTTGCGCGGCGACCGCGTCGCGCGACGCTTGGACGCGGCGGGCGTCGAGGGCGTCGAGGGCGTCGACGTCGACGTCGACGTCGACGTCGCCTTCGAACACGACATCGCGCCGGTTCGCGGTGTGACGCCGCGACGGATAAAATCCGTCGCGCGCGCGGCGATCGCCCGATCGTTCCTCGCCGAGAAACGAATCGGCCAAATGCGAGAATCGTCACACGCGAACGCGTCCGACGACACCGATCGCGCGCATCGATGAAGACGAAACGCGCGTCGCGCACGATCGTCTGCCTCGTCCTCGGCATCTTTCTCGACGCCCTCGGCGGTGCGCGCGCGCAGGCGACGCGCGCGCGCCAGAGAGCGCCCGAGACGGCGTGCGCGCCAATCGCCCCCGTGCAGCCGTTCAACCTCACCGAGTACGTCGATCGAGAGTGGTACGTGGTGGCACAAAAACCGACGTCGTACCAGCCGCGTCGCGATCTGTTTTGCGTGCGAGCGAATTACACGCTCGTGGATGCGCAGACGATTTCAATTTGGAACACGGCGAGGAGAGACGGCGTCTCGGGACGCGATAGAAATGCCCGAGGGTTGTTTAAGCTCCGAGGAATCGTGGAAGACGTCGAAACTCCATCAAAACTCGTCGTTGGTTTGAACTTTTTACCATCGTTCACCTATGGTCCGTANTGGGTCGTCGCCACGGANACAACACCGGAATCGGACGAGTTTGCGGAGCGCGGCTACTCGTGGGCCATCATTAGCGGCGGGCCGCTGACGACACCGAGAGGCGATGAAGGGTTGTGTGAGCCATCCGGCGGACTTTGGTTGTTCGTGCGCGATCCGCTCGTTTCCAAAAATGTTGTGGATCAGATAAAAGCGACCGCTCGAGAGCTCGGGATCGACACAAGCGTACTTTTACCAGTCGACCAAGAAGGGTGCACGTATCCGCGTTGACGAACACGGTCAGTCTAGCATCCACACAAGCATCATGAAGAGAAAAGGGCGATACGCTGATGATTTTTCACTGTCAGACCGATTTTTGATTCATTCTTTTAGTACTACTACTACATTCTTTTCAACTTTGCTACTGCTACCAAGCGTCGACAAAATATCGACCAGTCGTTTCTAATTTAGTCATGTATCGTGCGCTTGCGTCCTCGTCGAGCAATCCTTGCTCGCGCACGACCTCCTGGATCGCTTTGTGCACGGCCGCGGGCATCTTTTCTGCCGATCCAGCTACGAAGACTTTCGCTCCAGCCTCGAGCAAGGACCATATACGTTTCGCTTCATCCTTGACGCAATCTTGCACGTATCGCTTCTTCGCCTCTGGCACCATGCGAGAAAACGCGACGACAACACCTCCGAGTGAATCGCCGCCAGAACCAATTAAAGAGCCATCTTTTTCAATTTTTTTCCACTCTTCCTTATATAAATAATCGTGCCGTGCGTGACGGCATCCAAACACGACCAATGCGCTTGCCGTGGAGGATTGCAGCACGCGTGCTCGAACAAAGGATCGAAATGGTGCGATACCAGTGCCCGGACCGATGAGAATCAATGGGGTCTCGGGTGGTGGTAAACTGATGCTTCCTTTGGTGATAGAGTATTTCACGCGCGTGCCAACGTCCAAAGAGTTCAGCCAGGAAGAACATAATCCTTTCCGCGCCCGTTTCATCGGTGTCACCCATTCCGCAGCGGCAACGGTGATGTGCGTCGCCGCCGTCCGCTCAGTATCCGCTGGAGAAGACGATATGGAATAATATCGCGGATGCAAGTGAGGAGCTACTTGCAAAAGCCACGCCAGTGACGGTTTTAACGACGGAAAATCGTCGAATATTTCACACACCGTCCTTCGCTCGCGCTGATTGTACTTGTACAAATCCACAGCGCCCTCTGCCGAGGCAAAGTACTGAAGACGCTCCTTTTCGTGTTCGCTTTCGGCAAAATGACTCATGACCTCAAAAAAGTAACGTCTTGGGGATGCAGAATCCACATCGATCGCACCTGCGAGTAAGTACTTGACCTGAATCAACGGGAACAATGCAGCCATCGTCTCGGGCGCCGACGAAGGATAAACGCGCACCCAAGCATCCGGAGACATGCCCAGACGCTCAATCAGAGCCGAGACTTTGGCGTCGGCGGCACGCGTTGCGAAAGGTATCACGCCTAACACATCACCTGCTTCGTAGTGCGCGATCGAGGCGTCTAAGGTTTGAAATTCTAGGTGACGAACCTCCTTGACGGCGTCGTCACTCGTCAAACATCTATTCTCACTCACGAATCCATCGTAATACGTTGTGTCGCGCGATTCGCGAGCTTCGTACTCAGCTTTTGAGAATGAAGTGCTAGCGTCGCTCGCATCAGCCGCCGCGAGCGCGAGTCGCAACGCCGTGTGTGCCTCCATCAGGCGTTCTCCGCTCGCCTCGACAATGCCCTCTGCGCAGGCAACCTCTTCCACGACGAATCTACAAGCGGGTAACGGCGCACTCGAGAGCTCGGCCTCGGTGAGGTCTTTCAAGTGCGGTGGCAACGGAAATATCTCGCGCATAGATTTCCACAACTCTCTCAACCACGGATTCAACGCCGCCTCGTACCCAAGTGGGTGCTGGTCATCTCCCAACCCAAGCGCTTCAATCGCGTTTGCCCCGAGCCCTTGCAGGCGCCGAAAAAGTTTTTTAGCGGTGACGTTATATTTTTGATATCCCGAATCGCCCAACCCGAACACGGCGTAGGACATGTTCGTCAGAGACGTCGCGGACAAACTCCGCCGCAGCAAAAATCTCCAAAAGCTCTTCATGTTCCTCGGTTCGTCACCCTGTCCTGTGGTGGACGTGACAAACACCACGCACCGCTCGCGAGGTAACGTTCGCACGTCATATCCCTCCATGGTCATGAGCACGGGGGCGTAATGCTTGAGCTTGGCCTCTCTCACGACGCGCTCCGCGACGTCTTGCGCGTTCCCAGTCTCCGAACCGTAGAGCACGAGCACGCGACGAGCGGGCGATGCGCCCGACGCGTCCGACGCGCCCGATGCGCCCGCGCCTGCGCTCACCATCGCGATCGAGTGACGCGCACCGACCTAGTTTGCGCCGCGCGATGGCGACCCAAAATGCGGCTGCAGGCCGCTGGTGCGGCCGCCCACGAAACGCCAGTGCGCGGCGGTCGTGGGCGCCGGTGCACCGTCGAAGCGCGGTCCAACCATGGCGACCGCTAGAGACGATGGTCGTTTCAATCCCAGTCCTGCGCTCGCGCGCGACGTCGAGGCGTCGGGCGCGCGATATCCACCGGTTAAAGTTCGCGCGGCCTCGCTGGGAACCGTCAAGGCGCGCGCGCTGCATCACCAAGCCACGGAAGAAATGGTGCGAGATTTGTTAAAGTACGACGAAGTGCCGGGAATAACGAACATGTCGCACGTCGCTTTGCCCCCGGGCACCGTTATCGATCGTCACGTCCATCCAAGCAAGTACGAGGTATTCTTCGTGCAAAGCGGACGAGGTGCGTTCAAGGTGTGGAGACGCAAAGCGAGCGAAGCGGAAGAGGCGCGAGAAGAAATTGACCTCAGACCTGGTGTGAGCGTATACGTTGGACCGGAAGAACCTCACGAGATTATCCCGCATGGTGAGGACGAGCCGTTGATGATGTTGTACTTTGGCGTCGTAGCGCCAGAACCTTGAGGTCGCCGGCGTTTCTCTCGCGTCGCGGCGATGCTGTCCGTATTATTATTAGTTGTTGTAAACGATGAAGGAAGTAGGAACTCATATTGAGCTAGTGAAACGATTTCGACTGTACGGCGAACGTGTGCTGTACTTGCGCGATTGGTATCGCATCGGATGTTTTATTGTCTCCAAGTGCTGCCTTGAGAGACGACAGTCCCTCAACCACATGTGCTTCAAGTTCTCGCCAAGTTCGTAACACGAGCTCGTGGACAATCAAATCTTTCATCAAGGTTTTTGCACAAGCTTCGACACTCTTTTCAACGCCCCGAACGTTCGGAATGGCGATCTTATACAGCTTGAGTAGGTGTGCGCGGCGGTCGCCGGCAGGCTGAAACGTTCCCACACTCGAGCCCGAGCGCAAAGCGTGGATCTCCCCGAAGAGCTTTCCAAAATGCTTTTCGCAAACCTCCGCGACGTAAGTTGAGCTCGCTAAAGTCATGAATCCGTCCAATTGCGCCGCTAGTCCGGCAGAAACGTCGCCTTCATTCNCACCTCTTTCGAAACACCGAGCAAGTGAAAAATAGCCTTGAAGTCTTACTCTGTCATGTCTGAGTGAAGTCGTGAGTTNCGATTCGAGTAAAAGTAGAGATGAGGCATAAAATTACCTCTTGGATACCGCACTCGCTGTATGTTCTATGTGCGTGCACGCTACATCACACATCGACAGAAAACAAGCATCAGCTGAGTGTTCACCATTTGCCGCAAACACGTTTTGAAGCTGCATATGAGCTGAAATAATTTTTCTCAACGGATCGAGCTCTGGCATGCGAAACTCATATTCTCCACCCGAATTGCGCGTCGATGATTGCTTCGAGCGAAGAGCACTCAGCTCTCGAGCGAATTCCTGCGCAGCGCTGTTGATGTGCGCTTCTACGACGACCTGTAATTAAATCAAATAAATAAATCAAATCGAGCGCAGAGAAAACAATGCGATGACGCACCTGAAAGTTGTTGACGCTTTCAGTCAACGCATATTGACCTAGAGCGTGCGTCGATGCAGAAGTATCAATCAAAGCCGCCAGAAACGCCACGCAAAGTGCGCTATTGGTCGCAATCGATTGTTCAATTAAATCGAGCAAACATCCCTCCAATCCTGTAATTATTTCCTGATGATAGAATTCGCGATTATTCGACGCGATTCGGAATGTCGTGCCGAGAAACGTTTCCACCGTATTTCCCAAAGTCTCCATGGCTGCAATCGCTGTCCTTAGCGCTTGAAACGCGACCTGCGAATTAATTATTTAATTTCATCCAACATCGTTCATTGAAATCGAGAAGAACTCACGTTTATGGCATCTGCTTCAGTATCTTGTTTGTCGATCGCGTCCATAATCATCACTATATCGCATCGCATCACTTCAACGCAGCTTTGGCAATATAGACGCGCGAAAGCATCCGCGGTTGTTGGACTTAATTCGGACAAAGCGTCAAATAATCTCTCGAATTTCTTTAAGTCGCTGCGTTTGTGAGCGATAGATGTGAGATTCGTGACAATATTTATTTCTGTCATGCACCGTACCTTTGTATTGCTTCCCACGTGTTCGCGTCGCTCATCGCTTTTTTTTGCGTCGACCATCGCACCCATCCCTGCAAGAAATATTAATAAATTAATTCCAACGAGCAACACGATACACACCTCTGCGATCGCTCGCAAGCGCTCAAATACACGCTCAAACGCGTGCATGGCTATTACTTCTACTTGTTCGCGCGCTTCGACGGTGACTCGCATCGTCGCAATCCCCGCTGGTAAACCATCCCTACGTGAGACCGAGTTAGTTTCGGCGTGTAAAGTCGAAACGTCGCGCACAGCGTACCTCAGCTTTCTTTTGAAGTCCAACAGCCGACGCAGTGCGTCGTAGATGGTCAAAATGCCTCGTTCATCATCGAGTGAATGCTCGCGGACTGCACGCTCGACACCAACAGGTAACTCTAACTCCCCAAGCAAGCCCCGCACGGCAGCTGCGAGCGCTCGCTTGTTCTCGTTGGAGACGTCTCGCTTGTCGTCTCTGCCTTTGATAATCTCGATGTTCCTACGCATATTAACCAGTTTTGTTTCAAACACCGTGGACCACGCGTTCACGTCCTCCATCGAGCGTTCGACTTCGGATACGTACGCGGACAACGAAGCCATGACGCTTCCCGATGACTCCAACGCGTCAGAGAGAGCGCGGTCGGCGTCTTCAAGCTCGAGCTTTAGGATCCTATCCAAGCTCGAGATCCCTTCCGTCGTCGCATGACGAGTGCTTTCGAACAGCTCGCCGATCACTCGCTCCTCTTCCTCCTTCAACACGCGCGTGGACGTGCTCGACACCTCTTCCGTCGTCGTCCCCGCGAGCCGCATCGATGCGACTCGAGGTGGTTGGATTTGTTCGATTCTTTGCACCCGTCCCGACGCGCGAAGACGGGTGTCGAGACCGTTTTGGACGTGAATTCTACTTGAGATAAACTTTTTCCGCGCGTTCGCGCGCGTTCGCGCGAACCCACGCGCGTTCGCGCGAANAGTCGAGTTTTGTGGACGCGAGCGCGCGCGCCTCGAGAGAGTTTTCGAAATTTCGAAACGCGAGCGCGGCGCCACAACTCGGCTCACGCGCGTCACGCGCGCGTGAAACGCGATGTCGCGCGACGACGGAGGCGAGACGTGGACGGAAAACGTCTTTCCGCCCGCCAGTGCGCGCTCCCCCGCCCTGGCGCGCGACACCTCCGCGTCTCGATCCCGCGCTCGGTTGTCCGCGGAGACCGCGCGCGAGCGTCACGAGCGTCGCGCGCTCGATGCGGTGGATCGAATGGTGGTGAAATCCGCGATGGAGGATTTGAGAAAGGTGGCCGATAGTTTAGACGCGGACGCGTGGATGTATCGACCGAAGCGCGAGGCGTGAGGACGGCGCAAAGTTCGANGCGTCGGTTCTTCTCGACTTTTAGTCTAGCTCTAGTTTCCATGTATGATTCTTAGTCTGCGGCCNTTTTTCATCGAAAAGGGGAACGATTGAGTTCACCGCGAACGGGCGATTTGCGGCACTCGACGGCGCGTTCGCGGTACGAAGACGCGATGTCCGGCGTGTTGACGCCACACAATCAGAAAATTAAACGCGGTGGGCGGAAGAAGACCCCGCTGAGCCGATCACCCGCACCATCCGGACTGTTATCCCCGAACGATGATCAGCTGGAACGACAAAAATCGCTCCTGTCCCGCGAAGCGACGGAAGAGATGCGGCGGGATTTCGCCACCGAGCTCGACGAAAATGCGGAATCTGCGCCGGTGAAGAAGCCGAGTAAACTCGAAGAACTCACCGGAGCGCCGCAAGCACCACCGAAACCGGTCAAGAAGCTGTCGGCGGACGCGGTTTTGAACCTCTACACCAACTGCATCAAGCTCGCGTCGGAGAACAAAATCAACGCCAAAAACACATGGAGCCTGGCTTTGATCGATCACATCAGCGATATCGTGAAGAATGAAAAAGATGAAGACAATCAAACTAACTTTCAAAAGGCGAGCTGCACATTGGAAGCTGGTGTGAAGATTTATGCATCGCGCGTAGATTCGTTCCACAGCGAAACTTTCAAGATGCTCGGTGGGATGAACAAAGTCTCGTCCAACGGCGAAGAAGAAGAAGATGATGGACGACAAGGACTTGGAGACGGTGCGGATGGGAGTCAATTGCCGGAAGACGGCGATGGAGCGAAAACAAAGAAACGACGAGCGACCGTAAACACTTTGGAGATGCCGGACGCACACTCGTTGAAGCAGCTCGACGAAACGTTAGTCGTCGATCCTCTTTTCCAAAAGACGAGTGCCATGTTTGATGAAGGTGGTGCCTCAGGTCTTCTATTGACAAACTTAGCCGTACACAAAGGGTGCAATATTTGTTTTGACTCAGAAGAGGTGCCAGACTACACGAAGGGCGAGGACGCGCCGCTCACGGGGACGCTCGATCTCTCGTCGTTGCGTGCTTCAATCGAAGCTGCGACCACGGCCATGGCGTCGGTGTCGCGCATCACACCTTCTATCGATGAAGTTCAAGCTATGCTCACGGAAGTCACGGGTGTTGCTCCCACCAAGGCAACTGAAGAAAGCGCAGAGGGTGCGGGCTCATTCTTTACGGGTTCGTCNCTCGAAGGGATAAACTTGGCAGAATACGACGACGAAGATGAAGATATTGCGGAGGAGTCGCCAGAGGACTGGGCTGCCGGTGCTGATGGTTTCGAAGACGAAAATTGGGCTGAAGATGGCGACCATGGTACATCCATGGATGATGATACCGTTCTACCGACCCAAGAAGGTGGTTTGGAGTGGATCGTTTCATCTGGCTTAGGTGGCAAGATGGGCTGGGCTGGCCCGACACACTGGCAATTCAGAGCTCCACCTCGCGCCAAATCGAGTGCTAACGGCGAAGACGACGGTGAAAACAAAAACCAAAAGAAGAGAGGGAAGGGTGAGCTCACTTATGACTTTGAAAATCCGAGCGAGCTTGATGAACGAAGATTTGAACTCGCCGTCGACGAGGACGACCTGTTGTTGGCCACAGCACCGAGTGCGTCCGACACTCTCCTTCCACCAGATCTCGGTTATGAACCATCCAATCTGATAAAACTTTTCTTGAAGTCTCAAAACGTGGCGAGCTTGGTAAATAGTGAATCCATGACGAATCAAGACGAGGAAGGGTTCACCTTTGGCGCAGATGAAGCTGGAGGCGAATTCGATGATGGTGAGGAGCTGGTCGGTGAAGCGGGCGGGTGGTATGACGCCAATGAGTTAGGAGACGATGACGATTTTGTGGATGCCCCGCGACGTGTGGAAAAGATTGAGGTCAATTACGCTAGGACCACGAAGCAAGTGAACGTCCGCGCTCTCAAGCAAACGCTCTGGGCCAACCTCGAAGAATCAACGTCAGAGGAAGACGTGCATTCTTTCAATGAGATGCTCCGGGAATTCCCCGTGAATAACCCAGCTGGACATGTTGAAGATATCAGCGTTCATATGGCGTTCATTTGCGCCCTTCACCTTGCTAATGAGCACGGTCTGGTCATCAAGAGCGTCCCCGCCATGGACGATTTATGCATCTCAAATGTTCCATGTTCAGTGAATTAGCGAATTTTGATTGATGTAAGAACAATAAGAAGCTAATTTTAGCCGCACTGAGATTTGAAAATTAATAATGCGAATGCTGCTTCGCCGCTACTCAACTACTCGGCGGCTTTCGCCGCTGCTTCTTCACTTTCCCACTCGCCGCTCGAGTGGTTCATGAGGGCCCGCGTGATGTCCCCCTTCGCGCAACCTGCCTCGTTGAACTTGGCAATCGCGGCTACTGCGTCGTCTTTCCAGTTCTTAACGCTTCGTGAGTGCTTCACCTGAGATTGCTCGTAGAGCACGTTGCCCCACAGGATTAAGATCTGCGCCTTGACACCATTCGACTCTTCACTCTTCTCAGTTAGCACGACGTCTCTCTCAGCGGGTGGAAGCATCTCCATGGCCTCTTGGTACTTGGTGATGGCAAGGGCAAACATTACGTCCGCGGTTTCCTCCGCCTTCTTGACCTCGGCACCTTTTACTTGACTAGACAAGTGGTGGTACAACTTGCCACGCTCGAACGCTTGCTGGCCCCATGTGATGGGAGCTTCAAAATACGTCGGCTTAATTTTGAGAGAGGCCGCAAAACGTTCACAGCACGCCTCGTAATCTGCATCTAGCTCAGCCATGTGAAGTTTCGCAGCCACCATGAGCGCCTCATCACTCCCACTTACGCCGTCGTCATCCTGGCTCCCACAAGCATCGATGATTCTGCGTGAGTTGCACGCATACACATTACCCCAGTTGAAGATGGCGGTGGCGGCAGCTTCTTGGAACTTATCAGTTGCACTGACGAGGAGTGCTTTCGACTCCGGCAAGCCCACAGTTTCTTCCAGCACCTCGCAACACTTCTCAAGTCCGATTTCACGCAACTCAAGAGGGCCTTCCTTGGGCGCCAGGTCGCCAAGCCGCTTGCGGAAGAGCGATGCAAAACTAAGGAGCCACTCGTCAATTTCGATGACGTCTTCGTTGATCTCATCGTTTTCTTGCAATTGCGCTGGCTGTACTTGCTCGGGCGTTTCCAGAATCTCGGTATTAGACGCAAAAGCGGTGACTTGAATGACTGGGATCGATGTCTCTGCCTTTTCACCGCTCTCCTTGGCACGGTGCTCAGCCATGGCGGCGAAGTTCGTCAAGGCGGATCGTAAATCCATGCGAGATGTGATGGTGATGAAGTCATTGTCGAAGTCCTTGTACTTGACAGCTACGTGCGTTTTGATGTCAAACTCTTTCTTGATGGAGTCCGTCAAGTCAGAATATTTCAGAGACACTGGAAGCTGAATGCTCTTGACTTCCCCTTCGTACGTGACGTCAAAGGTGAATTTCGTTTCGGCCGCTTGCTGTGCCGCTTGTTGACGAAGTACCTCGGCGCGTAACGCAGCGATTTGCTCCTTCGTGTACTTCTGAGCTGGTTGCTTACCGACGCCCGCTCCTCCCATGCCCGCCGGACGGCTGGCTTTTGCGGCCTTGGCAGCCAAGGATTTCACCTTGTCCAATCGATTTCTCACAGAATCATCGGACGAATCGATCGCGAGGGCACGTTCGATATCTGTCTTGGCCTTGGTATACTCCTGCAGCGCCTCGTACGCCGTTGCGCGGCGCAGCAACGCTGGTTTGTAAGTGGGCTGCGCATCGAGCGCAGCATCACATTCGTTGATAGCCTGACTTGGGACACCTCCTCGCAAGTAAACCGCCGCCTTATTAGTTGCGATCGCAACGAATTCAGCACTCCCTCTGAGAGCGAGTTGCTGCGCCTTGTTATACTTGGCGAGCGCTTCGCCGTGGCTGCCCTTCGCAAACAAGACATCCGCTTCCAACTTTAGCTGTTGCGACTTCTTCGTGAACGCCGCGATCTCGCTCGTCGGACCCGGAATCTTCTTCTTCGTGACGGCGACCATGTTTACTTTTCCTTAAGCTGATCGAGCGCCTTTTTGGCGTTATCAAGCTCGCTAATGACGCGCTCGAGTTCTTCCCGCGAAAGCTCGAGGGACACTTGTCGTCTACTTTCAGACGAAGGTTGGTCGAGATGAAGTTCAAGTCTCACCAAAGACTCGTCGATGTTTGCGATTTTATCGCTCGACAGTACTCGATGAACCTGGTGAGCGCGTAAACGAGCGTAGACGTGTCAGTCCTCGGAGTCGATTTTGTGGAATGGACCTGGTTCCTTTGCCCACGTGGACGGTCCAAATGGGTCGATTACTCGTCGAAATCGCCCTTTGCGCCCGCTCTCGCGCGTTGTGCTCGGCGCGGTCGTGAAACAAATATTCATTCATCCACGACGTTGTCCATCGAGTCGCGCGCGCGCGTTCGAGCCGTCGGCGACGCCAAGTCTCGTCGTCCACGAAAGACCCTCGCGCGAGGGTTCTTCGCGTCGGCACGTCGGCGGACACGTTCGAGACCAGCGACGCGCGCGCGCGCGCTCGATGCGCGTCGAAATCCGCGCGAAATGTGCAAATAATTTGTATCAACGCACCTTCCAATCGATATCGCCGAGCGTGCACGAACTCGCGTTTGAAGACGTCTCGCGCGTTGACATCAACCAGCGGCGCCGGTGTGACGTGCATGGGGTTCATCTGGTTCTAACCCCAGGAGCGCGCGCGAGAGCGTGGTGGGATTTTTTGTTTTTCATGAAGCGTCGATTCGATGACAAAATCCTACACTAATCCCTCGAACACGCCTCGTTCCAACGATGAACGATGCCGGGGACGTGTGCGGCGCCGAGGACGAAGACTACGGTGATTGAGACGCCGTCGGCGGGGAGGTCGAGTGCCGGGACGCGACGCGCGTATTCAAACGTCGAGGAGGCGCTGTGGTAAAAGCCAGGACGGTCCGTCGGTTTACCCTCGATCACGGACCATAAACAATCAAACAAGACGCTGTCTCGTTCATCTATGAATACTTCGCGCATGTGAGGCGGCATGCTGACCTCACCCGAACGCATCAGCGTCAAACGCTCGGTTTCGATAGCCGTGGTTAACTGTTTACGTGTCTTGAAGGCGGATGTAATCAACGATCGTATGGATCCGAGGATATAGCGCGCGAGCGAACGCTTCATTCCTGGAACGTGTTCATGAAGCTTTTCTTCGAGCGATCGCATCGTCTTGGATACTTCTGAATCAGCCAAGTAGACACGTGAAGTGCGCGACTCGAACGCTGCTGATAAACCAGCAATGATTTCCCCACCGTCTTGAGCGTCGAGCTTGTTCGAAATAATAGACTCAGCAAGCGTCATCATCCCGTTCATAATTTTTACAGTCAATGGAGACGACTTATTCGCTCCCGCCCCCGCTCTCGCCGCCTCGCCGATGAATGAAATGGACAACACGTCCTGAAGACTGACGTCAATGCGCTCAAACCACCTATCCGTCGATAAAGCCACATCTGGAACCACGTCGAGCGTTATACATTCCCCATCGCTCACATCCAGCGCTACGGTGTAGCCACTTTGTAGCCTCTCTTGGACCGCAATAACCAAAGATGCGCACAAAGCTGCAGTCTGCCACGCGCTCATCTTGCCTTGACCGCTCGCACAATCGCTCACTTTCACAAGCTCGCCCGCTCGTCGCATCACTTCNACCTCTGCNGCGGCATCCGAAGTAGCGGAGACGAAATTTTCATAAACGTTCCACTTGAATCGGATGTCTGAAGTCAACTCTGCGCCCATCGGATGAACGGTGAAGACAATTTCGGCAACCGATACCACCAAAGTCACCTTCCCTTCCTTCCAAACGACGGTGCGCGCACCGTGTTCGTCTTCAGCACGTCCGCGTACAATGACCGATTCGAATAAACCAGTGCGCAACAATAACTCGGCATCACTTTTGAGATCTTCCAACGACACTCCCTTCCCAACTTTTGTGCGTAAACGCGACAGTAGAACAACCTCATCCACTCCGCCAGGAAGAACACCCGCCGGCATACCAACAATATGCACCGCACCGGGTACTACTACGTCGTCGTTCTCGACGCCTTTCATTCGGTCAATGATGCCATCAACGCGCTCATCGCACACTTCTAGTAGCACTGCGTCGGGTTTATTCGTTCGTATTACCTCGTCGGCGTCCAAGGCGGAGCGCTCGCTCACATGCGCCGTCGGTAACAGAATTACTTTCACTCCCGCCGTATGACTCGTCTTCGGGCGCTCTAGGACGACCGTGGGTATCGCATCCGGCTCGCGACTAACCTTGACATGGCTCGCGTCACCATGCTGTGCGTGTGCGCACCTCGAAACGCGTGCGAGGCGACGTTCAACGCGACGCCGCCCTTTTCGCGCTTTCGACAGTCCCAAACACTTTCGCTCGGGCGACGCGCTCAGTGCAGATGCGCCGAGGCACGTGCGATGAACAGTGTTCATGAGTAACGCTCAAGCACTTTAGCGGAGCTAACCTACCTAAGGACTATGTTGCAAACTACTGGCATGCGCGCTACTGAGGTCGAGGCGAGTGAGCGAGCACAGCCGTAGGCTGTCGTGTCTACATGTCTACTTTGAGTTCATGAATACGGGTCGTTGTGGAGGCGGATACTCCTCGAAAAAAGCATCATTCAGCGCTTCAGAGCAAGTGAGGCGCCTTGCGGGATCGTACGTCAACAGATGGTTGAGCAACTCGTATCCTTTATCGCTCAAACCAGTCGACGCCTGCGGGAATTTCTGACGCAACTTGTTGTAAGGTTGCTCGGCGAACGTGACTTTTTGCACACTCGGGAGTGAGCTAAACTCCGGCCATATCTTATCGTTTGGCGTGCCGAGAAGCTTAAAAATCTTTTGTAGCTGATCGATTTCCGCACGACCATTGAACAGAGGACTTCCGGCGAGTAATTCGCCGAAGATGCAGCCTAGACTCCAGACATCAATGGCTGGACCGTAAGTTGTCGATCCCAATAGCAACTCCGGTGCACGATACCAAAGCGTAACGACTAGTTGCGTGTATCTACCGACTCCACCAAATTGTCTTGCCAGACCGAAGTCGCATATTTTCAAATCGCCCGAGTTCGTGACGAGAATGTTAGACATTTTCAAGTCACGATGCATGATCCAATTTTCGTGCAAATACGACATCCCACTCAGAAGCTGTAGCATTAACGCCTTTGTCTCGGGAATCGTAAATTTGGGCGAAGACGACTGCGCCATCTGATCCATGAGACCTTTCAAATCATTTTCAACGTATTCCATCACCATGAATACAAAGTTTAACTTTGAGCCGACGACTACCTCGTTGACGTTCACAATGCTCGGATGATCCAACGATAGCAATATGTTGACTTCTCTAAGAGCAGTAAGAGGGAATCCATCCGTCGCCTGGTCCATTTTCACCCTCTTCAACGCCGCCACCTCTCCCGTTTTCTTATCCCGCGCTTTGAAGACTATTCCATACGTGCCTTCATCGATCTTGTTCAATCTCTCAAACTCGTCCACGCTACGACACGCTTGAAGCATGTTTAATGGTCTCTTTTGCAACTGCACTTCCACCTGATTGGTCGATGGAACTGGAGACGAACCTGCTTCTCGCCCTCGCGCCAGGCCAGCTTCTGCTTCTTCGGCAGCGGCGCGCATCGCCTCTGGATCCGGTCGCGCGGGTCCAACCGTCAAGTCATCTTCTTCATCATTTATCGCACGAGGTCTCGCCGGTCCCGCCATGGGCTCCTTCTCTTCGTCGGATTCGAGCTCTGCTAACTCGCCGGCGAGCGACTGCGGCAACGTGTCCTGCTTCGGTGGCCGCGAAGGCCCCGCTTCTGCTGAAGCTGCTGCCTCACCTTCGTCACTGGTACTTGGCGACGGTGCAAAGAAACTCTTCGGATCTACACTTTGAGATTGCTTACGCCCACTTACTTCAAGCTGCTGATTTTCCCGCTGCGCCGCGGCGAACGAGTTTGCTTCCGCGAGCATCTTCTCCATGTACCCCTGATTCGCGGTCGTCGGCCGCGTCGCGTCTGGCGCACTTCCTTCGCGCACATCTTCATCCTCGTCCTCTTCGTCCGATGAGCCCCATCTCGACCCTTTCACCGTCGTCGGCTTCGACACCTTCGCACGTTTGGCGGCTCCGTCGTCCTCCTCATCCTTCTTCTCCGTCCCCGTGCCTCGGACGACGTCGTTTGCTCGCGTCGGTGGCGCTTGTTTCTGTTTCACAGCCTCCGCCTCACGCTGTTTTCGCGCCAACGCCGCGCGCGCTGCGGCTCGTATGCTCGACATCCGCGGCGCACACTGCGGGCGTAGAGTCGCCAGTGTTCAGCGCGACGTCATGGCGCGCGCGGTTGGTGACGACGATGATCATCCTTCGACGTCTTCCACGGACGACTTACCGGTCTCGCGTTACGGTGCGTCGAGCGTTACGGAGAGCGCCGACTGGACCCCCGACCGCGAACGAGAGGAGCATCTTTTTCTTAGAGCGACGACGACGGTGACTGACGAGCGCGGTGACTGACGAGCGCGGTGATCGACGAACAGCGAACGATATTGCGAGTGCGGTAAAGACGAATGCGGTGACGGTTGTGATTGGGGAGACGGGGAGCGGGAAGACGACACAGATTGCGCAGATTCTCCTGCGCTCAGGCGTCGTCGCCGACGGCTCGGCGGTGGCGGTGACGCAGCCGAGACGTGTGGCAGCTGTTTCCGTGGCAAAACGCGTCGCAGAAGAAATGGGGGTAGAGATTGGGAAAGAAGTTGGGTATTCGGTGCGCTTTGAGGACAGAACGTGCCGCCTGACGAGGATAAAATATTTAACTGACGGCACGTTACTGCGAGAGCTTCTCGAAGACCCGACTCTGTCGCGTTACAGTGTCGTCGTCTTGGATGAGGCTCATGAGCGGTCGTTGCACACAGATATATTATTCGGATTATTGAAGAAGCTCGTGTCCGCGCGTGAACTGAAGCTGGTGATTACTTCGGCCACGCTCGACAGCGAAAAATTCTCGACGTATTTCGACGACGCACCGGTGTTCACCGTGCCTGGACGCACGTTTCCGGTTCAAATCGCGCACGCCACCGAGGCTCCAAAGTCGTACTTTCAAAGTGCGATTGAAACGGTGGTGGATGTACATGTGAATACCGGCCCTGGGGATATGTTGGTGTTCCTAACAGGTCAAGAAGAGATTGAAAAAGCGTGTCGGGCTGTGGAGGCTCACGTGCGATCGATGCCCGAGGGAGAGTGTCCAGATGTGCAAGTCTTGCCACTCTATGCATCACTCCCACCGGATATGCAGTCGAGGGTGTTTCACCCACATGATCCGAACGTGCGACGAATAATCTTTGCGACAAATATTGCTGAGACGTCGCTGACGGTCCCAGGAATCGTTTTTGTGATTGATCCAGGCGTGGTGAAGCAGGTTGAGTACGATGCGATGACGGGAATGAATGCATTAAAAGTAGTGCCTATCAGTAGCGTGCAGGCGAAGCAGCGTGCAGGACGTGCAGGAAGAACGCAAGCTGGGCGATGCTACCGACTGTACACAAAGGACGCGCTCGAACTCGACATGCCAGCGATCACTCGGCCAGAGATCCAACGGACATGTCTAGTCGGTACGATTCTGTATCTGAAGACACTGAATCTAAAAGGACTAGATGTGATGACTTTCGATTTCTTGGATCCTCCAGACACTGCACTCATCGCAGATGCTTTGCGCCAACTTTATTTCGTTGGTGCAATCGATCTCGATGGGAAGGCAACTTCTATTGGACGAGAGATGAGTTCGCTTCCACTTGAGCCATGCTTATCGCGTGCGATGGTCGAAGCGAAACGCCTTGATTGTGTTGCAGATACTGCAACAGTTGCCGCGATGTTGAGCGTCGAAAGAGTGTTTTTAGGTCAGCACCGAGATGCAACTGAGAGTCTTCACGAGCTTGCGACTCACGAAGATTTTCTTCTTGGCGATCACGCGGTGTTACTTCGAATCTATCAAGCCTGGGAGAGCAGTGGATATCAAAGAAAATTTCACCAGCGGTATTCGTTGTCGGATCGAGGAATGAAGTTCGCGCGAGAGATACGAAAACAATTACTTGGAGTGTTCAAGGACAAGCGTAAAAGCGATAGGAACGACTTTGATTGTTTCTCACGAACAGATGAAGGTCTGAACCGATTGCGCCAATCGCTGTGCGCAGGCTTCGTGACAAAGATTGCGCATCGACTACCGAATCATAATGGCTACAGAACATTGGGAGAAAATTCCACGCTGTGCCAGGTCCACCCTTCTATGGCTCGCCAACTCGCCGACAAAGACGGTTTGCTTCCAGAGTGGATCGTTTACCATGAGTTGATCACGACTTCTCGACCCTTTCTCCGCCACGTGTGCAAAATTGAGCCAGAATGGATTTCAAAGCAAAGAGAGCTGCTCTCGAAGAAGGTGAACATTCATCGTCTCTCTGGCGGCGTGTTGAGCCCCGGGGATGCTGAAAGCACGGACGCAGCGAGTGGGCACGAAGCCGACACGGTGGACGCGAATAAAGCGCCAGTCGAAGGACGTAGAATCACCGACGAGCAAGTTTCTGCCGCGCGAGAGCGCTTCCTGGCGCGTAAGAAACAGAAATTAGCGAAATTAGCGGGAAAATAGAGTTTTGATGAAAGCAAGCGAACGAGGAAAAAACGCTCTTTCGACGTTCGCTGAAAGTGCGCGCCGTCGCCGCAGACGCTGACGCACGATGGACGCGTATAACCCATCGCTCGACACCGTCAGTGATGGCGCACTCCAAGCCAAGGCATGGGAGCAGTACAAGACGAACGGAACCGCGGGCGGACCAGACGACGCATCGCATGGGAACGAAACGCTCGAAGATGAGCTGATCGAGGAGAAGAAGAAGGAGTACGGCAAGCATTATCCGAGCGTGTGGACGAAAGAACCGCACGGAGGGGAGTATAGGATCGACAAAGGCCCAGACGTGCGCAGAGGGTACGATGCGCTCGAGCAGCACAGTGATGGAACGATGATAGCTCGAGCGCCGGGGTACGAGAAGCCTCAGAGCGGGCCGACGACAAACTTTGTCGGCAACCACATGACACAAGGGGCGATTGATTTAGTGCAATACGAGCTGACGAAGATTGACCCGAACAGAGAAGTCTTCAGAGCGCGACTCGATCGCGCGCGAGGCGTCGAACGCAAATTACCTGAACTCTTATCAGTGACGACGGCGGATGTTGGCGTGCGAGAAGAACGCACTGGGATTGAAAAATTTACTTGGTGGGATAGCGANGGTTCCATCACGCTAAAGATACCNCATACATCATTGTGTGACGACGTGCGTTGGAATGACATCGCACTGAAGTACGGCGATCGAAGCCTTCTCATCGAAATTCCAAAGGCAACATCGTCCGCGATCGCAAAGCGTGAGTTTGTGTTGAAAATTGATCGTCTATTTGGTGCCATAGTGCCAGATAAATGTACGCACATCGTAACAGACGAGTGTATTCTACTGATGTTAGTAAAATTGAACGATGCGATGCGATGGCCGAATCTAGAGGCTCCATATGTGAAGGCCCTTCCCGCAAATACAAGTACAGAAATGACTCGAGCGAGTCATTCGAGTATTGATTTACGGGCGCTTCGTACCGAAATGATCGCCAAAAGAGAAGGAAAGTTGATATCCACGATGAACTGGCTCAATAAAAAGCCATTCAAGGACGATAAAAGTGAGCTTGAAGCCATGGCCGCTGATGTTGCCCTGATGAGAGTCGCGTCGCAATTCGAATGCGGTGACTACGTTGAAGCCCTCACTACTATCACTCGCGGTCTACGACATTCGAACATATCTCCAGTTGATCAACTTGAATTGTTGAACTATCGTGCGTACGCAAATATCCAGCTCGGGTCCCTCAAGGACGCTATATCAGACTACTCAGAAATGTTCGAAATCAAGCCGAACGCCGACACGCTTTTCAAACGAGCGACCGCCCATGAACAACGAGAAGATTACGAAGCTGCTCTATTAGATTACGAAGCCGCTCTTAAGTTTGANATGGCTAATGCGAACNTTCGTCAAGCCATACGACGCGCGCGCGAGTTAGTGACGCAAAATAATCGAATGAAAGCAGTCGATTCAAAACGTCGCGAGAAAGACGATGGCGAGCGAAGCGTACCGCGACCTTGCATGCGTCAATTCGAGATTCGTGGAAAAGCCGGAGCGTGCTTCTAATTGAAGAAAACCTATTGGAAAAGTTGTTGTACAGATAATATTTCTAGTAGTTGGGGTTCTCCTACGGCTATATGTCTATCTTTTCCCCCGTGCCTTGATCGACAAGTTGAGCGTCGATCCGTCTTTCAAATTGTAATACGCCAAACTCGCTGTGTCTTTGAGGAATCCCAAGCCAAGAGTGCTGAGCTTTTGTTTATTTTGAGCGAGGTCTCCAGCAAGTGGCTTGATCGATCTCTTCAAATCCACAATTTTATCCGCGAGCGAACTGACTTTGATTTCGAGCGTCTGCCCCGTCAAGCTACTGTCGCCCTCCACAGTTGGGCACACGACGTTGATGGTGGCCTCTCCGGGATTTGCTTCCAAGAACTCTGATTCATCGTCTAATTCAACGTCACCCACCTTCAACTTCTTAGGTTCAGGTTCGACCTCCTCTTCTGGCTCCGGTGCTGCGCGTTTCTTTTCCTCTTGTGGTGCTGGAGGAGGAGGAGGAGTCAAAACCTTTGGAGGCGGAGGCGGAGGAGGCGGTGCAACACGAGTGGGCGGCGGTGGAGCTACGGCGGTGGAAGGCGGGGCAATAGAGGGAGACGGCGCGTTCGCCTTAGCGATCGNTCTCTTCTTCAGCATTTCCGCATTTATCGCTTTCGATACCTCGTCATCCGTGGAACCGAAAATATCGGGGCGATTTCTCGCCAAATTCAAAACGTTCGCCGCGACGTCTTCGTGAGAGGCCTGCGTACTCCCTTGAAGTTTTGCCATCATGGCTTCTCTCTGGATTTTCCACTTAGGATCGATGAGGGAGATACGCATATGCTCCGCCATTTGGTCGAGTGGAATCATCTCTCCAGTGATCGGGGATACTACAAACTTGGTCGAGTCAACTACAGCCGTCTTGCGCTCCTCGGGCTTCTTGTAGTTTCGCACAACCTTCATTGCGCCGACATTTTCCACCACAGGGGGTTCAGGATTCGAGCGCGGCTCTGTCGCTTGACGCACAAGTTCACGTTCCTCTTCATCCATGGTGGCCGTGATAACAGGGGCCGCTTGACCTTCGACGTCCTCAGGTACTGAGGGCGCTTCGAGTTCTTGCTTGCGCATCGCTTCGACGACTTCATTCAGCTGCATCGGTGGTGGTAAGTCGCGATCTTCGGCATCTTCGAAATCTAAGGTTTCGACGACGACAAAACTATGCCAGTCGATGAGCGCCATCTGAATGCGCTCTTCTTCTTCCGCGTCTTCCTTATCCTTCTTCGCCTTGTTTTGCGCGGACTCCCACTCTACGCGCTTCAACACGCGCTCCAACACCACACTCTTGTCGCTACCTTTCTCCAGAGATTCGAGCAGAGCCGTGTCTGGGGCTAAAATTTTCTCGTATGCGTCCGCAAGGGCGGTGAAAAACGTAAACATGGAGTGATGAGGCTTGAGAAAGTTGAACTGCGGGTTGGCGTGTTCCTTCCCAGCCAACGCGGTGACGAACTTCTTCCCATTTCTCGCTGCAAACTGTGCGGTAGTCTTAATCACGTCGAGATCTACCGACGAGATGCCCGCTGGAATAGGGATAGTGAATTCATCGCTCTTAGGTGGTTCCAAAACCACGGGCTTGGCGGTACCCGTGCTCGGTTTCACCAGGACTTGCTCAGCCACCGGCGCGGCGGCTCGCGTCTCCGTCTCCGTCTTCGCCGTTCCGTTCGCCTGCGCCTTCGCCTCGTCCACTTGCTGTCGGTAGTACGCGTGATAGGGGTCTCCCTCGGTCAAGAAGTTGAACTTGACGTTATTCTTCTCCGACGCCAAGATCCTCTGCTCAAACTCCGGTCCATTCTTCCCCACGAATTGCGCCGTCTTGTCCACGATCACTCGCACGTCCGGCGGCGGTATAATCACCCCCACCGTCTGCGTGTGCGTCTCCAGCGACACCGCGCGCGCGTTATCCAGCTTCACGCTCCTCTCTCCAATCCCAGTGTCCACGGTAGACTTCGCGAGCTCCATCTTCACCGCGCCAATCGCCTCGCGATGTGCCGGCTCGCCCGCCCGCCCGCGCGCTCGGTCGCGCCCGACCGCGGCGGGCGTCGGCGAAACGAGGGCCGAAATCAGGGCGTCCGATCGAGGCTAGGGTTCAAACGACCGATCGGGACTCAAGAACGAGGGACTCTTTGAAAGCGAAAGCGCGCGCGAAAAAATCGAACGCGCCGCGCGACGACGCCGCGCGCGCGGTCGGTGCGCGCAGTGCTCGGCGCGCGACGAGATTCGCGCGTCGTGGCGCGCGGGCGCGGCCGGTGCGATGGACGCCCAAACGCTGAAATCGCGTGGAAATGAACTTTACCAGCGCGGCAAGTTCGGTGCCGCCATCGAGGCGTACACGGAAGCCATCACGTGCGACCCGCGGTGGACGGTGCTGTACATCAATCGCGCGCTGTGCCATCGGAAGAAGAAGGATTGGGCGAGCGTGAAAAGGGACTGCGAGACGGCGCTACACTTCGAACGGAACAGCGTGAAGGCGCTGTATATGCTTGGCTTAGCGTTGATCGCGGAAAAAAAGTTCACGGACGCGGCTAAGTCGCTACAACGCGCGCTGGAGGAGGCGCGAGAGAGCGGGGACATGATTCAAGACGACGTGTGGCGAGAACTCGCGAGGGCGAAATATTTAGAGTGGGAGCTGTTAGCGAGCGATCGAGATCGAAGATACTCGCACTTAGAAAATAGTGTGCGAAATTTCAGCTCGCAGCTCGATGCAGAGGACGTGAGTACGATGGGGGAAGTGATTGCTTGCGCCCGCGCGCCGGATGACCGCTCGTGCGAACCGCCGGACGCGTTCTGTTGCAAATTAACCTTTGAGGTATTTCGCGATCCAGTCATCGCGCCGAGTGGTCATAGCTACGAACGATTGGCGATTTTACAGCATTTGAAAATCTCTCAGTTCGACCCAATCACGAGAGAGCCGTTGCGGCCTGAGCAGCTAATCTCAAACGTCAATTTGAGAAACGCGAGCCACGCTTGGCTGTCCACGCACGCTTGGGCATTCGGAGACATCATCCGACCGAATGCACCTTTAGAATAGCCCTTAATATAACTGTTAGCATCAATTATTGAATTCAGCGTCACAAAGCGCCACGATTGCGCGGTAGCTCGCCGAGGCGCAGCAGCCCCGCTGGCTTGCCGCATTGCCAGACGCAGTGGGTCTCGTCGCCGTCCACCGTTCGTGCGCGGTGATCGCGTTCGAGTGGTTCACGACACCATGCCTGGTATTCTCCATGGTCGTTCGATTCCCGTCATCGCCGCTCTTTGGACGTTCACGCTCGTTCTCCTCGTTCGTGGGACTCGAACCGAAGGATCTGGGTTCATCGATTGGGCGCGGTTGTGGGTGCTGTTCACGCGCATTAACCCGTACTTCTTCTCTGCCATGGGCATCGCCGCCGCGGTCGGACTAAGCGTGGCCGGTGCGGCGTGGGGGATCTTCATTACGGGCAGCAGCTTGCTCGGCGCCGCGGTGCACACGCCGCGCATCACGAGCAAAAACTTGATCAGTGTCATTTTTTGTGAAGCAGTCGCAATTTACGGCGTAATCATCGCCATCATTCTCAGCACAAAGCTTGAGTACGTTCCCAGCGATCCCGACACTGGGGCGTTTCACAGAACGACAATGATGGCTGGGTACGCCGTATTCGCGAGTGGGTTGACGTGCGGTTTGGCGAATTTGGTGTGCGGTATATGCGTCGGTGTAGTCGGTAGCTCATGCGCGCTCGCAGACGCGGCAAACCCCACGTTATTCGTGAAAATTTTAGTGATTGAAATTTTCGGTAGTGCGCTCGGGTTGTTCGGCGTCATCGTGGCCATTATTCTTAGTTCCAACGCCGTGTTTGAAAAGGTTTGACGCGACTGTATCAATTGTAGCCGTTCTAGCGCATAGCATTGTTCAACTAAAACGATTGAGTGATATTCAATGACTTATTGCTATGCTAATCTCCTTTTGAGAACGTGGCTTTGATGAGACTTTTCTTCCGCCTACTGTCCAGAGCGAAAGCGGCGATCAAGTCGCTCCGTCGCAAACGAGCGCGAGCAATTCTTCCATCTTTGTACACGTGAGGAACGCGCACCGCTTCCTTGCCCTTTTCGAACAGAATCAAAGTAGGCAACTGCTTGCTCGTCCCAGCAACGTTAATGCCGTATTCTTCCCCAGTCTTAGGCCATCTCATGAGATCAAATTTGGCAAACTTGAGGTCAGCGGTGGTGTACTTGCAGCTCAGGTCTGCAAACGTAGGTTCCAAGCTCACGCAAGGCGGTGACCAAGATGCGTAGAACTCCACCAGCCAAGCGACGTTCTTGTCTGTATCATCAGGCTCGAGCACTAGTCGCTTGAGTGTCGCAGGATTTAACCATTCGATGCGACTTGGTCCCTTGTACTCGGGCCGTCGCACGTACAGAAACAGCATTGCATACGCCACGCAATACCAGCTGAAGATACGCTGATCCATCATCCAAGACAGTAGTAAGATGCCAGATTTGGTGAACATGAACATGTCCGACACAAAGGAGTCGATGTTGACCTTACGAATGAATTTTGCCAGAGCCATAGCGCCCAAAGTCGTCAAGGTTTGCTTTTCCCAGCCGTCGAGCATCGTCACCGCGCTCGCGTACTCGTGACGGGCCCATAACGAGAACAGAGGGTAGGTGAGGATGACGGCAGTGTTCAAGATGTAGTAAGCGCTGATGAAACGCGACATTGGACGACGACGAAGGGGCGCAACGCGAAGTGAACCACAATCTCACTTTTCGAGGCTGAAAAAGTGTCACCTCCTTGCAAAGATTTTGCGCATTCGCTCATGTCGAAGGGAAACGGCTGAACGTATGTGCTACTGTGACGGAAAAATTCATTGCTCTAATTTCTAATCGCGTGTTGTTACAAATTGCGGTGTGTCGTGCGCCTCATGTCATGCCCCAGTCTTCGTCGTCGTCACTATCGTCGTTTGAACCAGTCTCGCCGAGACTTGCGACGGCACTTTCTTCAGTTTCTTTATTCTCAGCGGCGTAGGGCTGCTTAAGTTTTGTCCACTCGTCTTTTGCAAGACTCGAGTCGGAATCAAATCCCTCTTCATCCGTTGCGAGGGATGAAATTCGCTGGTGCGAAACCGCAGTGACGGCCGCGCTTGACGGTTGCAGGTTTTCTTGTGGTGAATCGTCTGGTAAATCGGGGAGAGCCTGCTTCTCGAATTCTAGTTCTAGTTCATACAATTTGAAGAAGTACCGACGCCAGAACGTGTCCTCGTCTACAATTGTAGGCACGATTCGCGCAAAAAGTTCCTTCATAAAGTTGTTCGCATTCAAAGTCGTCAATATATCCTGACCATGCCCTGCCATCGTAAAACTTTCGCTGAAATGCTCAAACAGTTTCACATTTTTTGGATCATCGCAATACGTTCCCGAATCTCGCTGAATTGCTTGCACACGAATTGCAAACTCGTCTCGCCCGCGTTTCGGTGTCTTGCCCGAGTCTTTCACTGCAAACGCATCTCTAGTCTCTTTGATCACTTCTTTCGTCTCTTTGATGGCGTCTCGAGTCGTCTCTTTGACTTGATTGATTAGCTTGCCTGCTCCTACAAACATTTTTTGTCCCAAAAGCTCAATCTTTTCCCCAACTTGCTCAAATTTTTCCTGCACTTCGAGCGCGATGTCCTCGTCGCCCACATCCTCGTCGCCGGCGCCGGGAATCATCACATCTTCTCCAGTATACACGACTCTACCGTTCGATGATGTAGCGGTCGTATCCGCATCAATGTCGCTGACCTCATCCTCGTCCACGTCGTCGTCCCCGAACGTCGCAAAGTCCTCCCGCACTTGTTCCTTGATATCCTTCAGTCCCTCGGACAGCTCCTTACCGACGCCCTTGGACACGTCTTTTAACTTTGCCAGCGTCGAACGACCGAAAGTAAACGCAGTGTTCATCAACTCGTCGAGTTCGTCCGCATCGTCGCCCTCGTGAGCGTCGTCAGGTCCAGAGATTTCTCCAGCGTCGGAGGCACCACCGCCTTGCCGCGTGCCGCGCGCGACGTCGTCCGAATCACCGTCGGAATCCGAATCCGAACCCACCAACGCGTCCCCGACAACGTCTCCGACGCGACGAAGGAAATCCATCACCACCGGTAGACAGCGCGCGCGCGAGTGACGGATACGTCGATTTCGAGGAGACATATGTGAGTCGCGGAGTCGCGGAGTCGAGGAGACAGTGTCGCACGAAGCGGCGCGAAGCGAGCACTAATGTAATACGACAATAATAACTAATAGAATCACACTAATTCTACAACATCAACCGCGGAAGCCAAACGATGAAAGCCCTTGTAAGATGCCGAGTGCTTCGCGCTCCGTCGCGAGAAAGACGCGGTCGACCGCGAGCTCGCCCTTTGCCACGCGATCATTCGCCCATTCGCGAAGCTCCGACTCAGCATTTCCTACTATGATACATCTCGTCTGCCCCGATAACATTAAGATATCGTTCCCGCTGTCCCCACAGGCCACGGTCTCTAGAAGTTCAAAGCCTAACTGTTTTCGCACGTATTCCAAGCTTTCTAATTTCCCCGCCCCCGCGCTCACGCAGTCCACGAACTTCCAACCGCCCGAACCGCTGATGATGATCTTATATTCTAATCCGTTCGACTCGCACGCGCTTCGTATGGTATCCTCCACTACATTCACGAGCTCATCCTTCACTCCCACCGTGACTTTGTGTCTGTTCTGTTCATCTGCAGGTCGAAAGTGCGCATTGTCATCGCCGCACGCATCGATCGCTCCTCGTGCCGCCGCCGTAACGACATCACAGCACCAGTTGACGTCTAGTGCCGCCGTCCACTCGGCGTCTTCGACCCATGGGCGCGAAACGTCGCCGCTCGGTTGAAACACTTTTGTGCCTACTGCGCAGATGAGGCCATCCGGCTCAACCATGACTTGCGATTTCGTCTCGATAAGCTTGGTGAACGACTCAAGCGATCGTCCGGTGGAGTACACGAGCTTAGACCCAGGAGGTTTTGCGCTCGATTCCCAAAATTCTCGGAACGAGCGCGTGTATTCGTCGTTCCCAACCATGGTGCCATCGAGATCGGAGACAATCAAAACGGGTGTTTGAGCCGATTTATCGACCGACGTCGACGCTGCGGCGGCACGCACGCCGCGAGATCGACAGACAACAATATTTGACGCGTGATTGGCGCGCGTTAGGCGCGTGGGAGCGATCGAAGCTGCGCCGAGTCGCATGTCGAGTTATGTGGATACCGTAGACCCGTACGTTTCGGTGTCAACTTTTCGTCAAAAAATTCTACAGCATCGTTCTATATGAGGATATCTATCGGGCGCAAGTCATAAACACATCATTCTCTCACGCCGTCTTCGCCGCCGCGCGCTTCGCCTTGATGTCAGCCACCGCGGATCGAATCGCATCCTCGGCGAGCATCGAACAGTGCAACTTCACCGGCGGCAAGTTCAAATGTTTCGCTATGTCCTGATTCTTGATCGTCACCGCCTCATCTACGTGCGTGCCTTTGATCCATTCCGTCGCCACCGAGCTCGACGCGATCGCACTTCCGCATCCGAACGTCTTGAAGCACGAGTCCACGATGTTGCCCTCGTCGTCCACCTTAATCTGCAGCTTCATCACGTCCCCGCACGCGGGAGCCCCGACGACGCCCGTGCCGACGTTCAGATCGCTCTTATCGAACGAACCAACATTTCTTGGGTTTTCGTAATGATCCACCACCTGCGATGCGCGCGTCGCACGCCTCGGTTAGTCTCATTCTTGGCTTTCTCTTCGAGTCGCGTCGACGACGACGATTCCACCGCGCGCTTCCGTCGCGCGCACCTTTTTGTCGTAGGCGCGTTCGAAAACTCGAGAGCACGCGACGGATTTCGCGCTCGTCGTCCCTCGGCGCGCCGTTCGTTCGATCGCACGTCGTAACATATCGCGTTGTCGCGCGNGAAGTGACGTCGGGGGCCTGCGACCGGCGCTGGGGGGGGCGATCGGGGCGACACGAGGCGGCGCTCGAGCTCGTCAGCGCGGGTCTGAAACGCGTGCGTGAGCGAAATTTGCAGAAGTGTGGTGGGCTAATAATATTTTGACTAAACGTTTTCTAGGTCTCCAAGAACTCTACGGCTCGACTGGCTCGTTTGCCTGTTGACGAGCCTGTCGACGAGCGTGCGCGTGGAGTCAGCCGTGGAGGTTCCCATGGAGGTGATGGACTGCGACGCCTCGGTACTGCCCGCGGCTAAATCAGAAAGCACCGCGGCGACTTTATCCGGGAAGTGATCGGCGAAGAATCCGTACTGAATCATCATCCCACGGTCCATGAGTTCGTGGGCTTCCACGAGGCGCGGGGCGTATGAACCATTGGGAAGCCGGAGCAAGTGAATGAGTTGTCCCGGAGGATGCAACGGCGCCGCCATCATGGGTGTCGAGTCGACTTGCGCCCGTGAGAACGTTCTGAAATCCTCGCGAAGCGCTGTAGACTCACTCGCCGCACTTTCTGGGTCAAGAACGTCAGAAATTTGCAACTTGGTGCCGTTGAACGTCATTCGCATCATCAAAGAAAACTTGTTCAGCTTTGCGTTGGTCAGCGAGTCCATCATGTCGCTACGGAGCTTCAACAACACTGGTCCCGATAGTCGACAGAATAAATCACAGTGATGCACCGTGCTATACGTCCAAGCCTTAGTGATATTGCTTAACTTTGGACTCAACACGCCTCCAGGAGGTTCGATGCACCACACTTTCAAGTTGGGAAACTTTTTGCGAAGATGCAAGGACAACGCGGCGGCGACGCCCGCGCCCAAGGAGTGCCCAGTTAAGACCAAGTCCCAGTCGCGACAATCGACGGCGCTGCTCGGAAGCGGCGCACTCTCTGCGGACGGCTGCTCTCCTAAAATTGTCTGTTCTAAAATTCGATTCGCGTTCAAGTCCGAGAGAATAAAATTGGTCGCTCGAAAAACGCCCGAGTGCACGTGAAGATCAGAACCTTGAAGTCCTGGCTCATGTATGGCATCGGCGTTTAACATGCACGGCTTATACATGCTATCCGTGACACAGTCTGCGATGCTCAATGTACCCCGTACCGAGAGCACCACCGCCTTGCGACGAACGTCTCGAGCAATAAAATATGGCGGTTCACCAATGCCGTTCGCCATCGACACGTAAAACAAATCATCCGACGCAATCCCCGCGCACTTTTTCAACGCTTCACGGTTCAAATCGTGCGGATCGCGATGGTCCTGCGATTTCCTCAAGCATTTTCGACAACCGCAACAACTCATGCATGCCTCGGACGAACACGCCATTCCGATGCCGGAACGCGGATCCGCCCAAGCGAACAGCGCCCATCCGTACGCTGCGAGCGCCCATCGAGAATAATGTGCTGCATCCTCGTACATCGCGTTGAGAGACTTGTACGGCGCGAGCGCGTCCGAATCTGTTGCGAGCGGCTTACCCAACGGCTCGTTCTCGATCATGTGTCTATGCTGAATCGCGAGCAAGCCCATGCCTGCGGCGATGTCGCTCGGAACCACATCTGCGCCCTGAAAAACCTCCGCGAAACAATTTGCTACGTGACCTAACGTCCCTTGCTCCGCTAACTGCCTGTCCACTTCGGGATCCTCCGTTCTCTCTCGACGTCTGATGCACAAAACCGTCGCGATGATGTTGAAAATCTTGTACCACTTTTGATCGCTCGGTAAGTGTCCAAACATGCTAAACATCAGCATAATTCCACAGAAATGCACGCCGATGACGATGAAATTCCCAATGATGATGCTCAACACCATTCCCCGCACGCGTGCGCGATCCATGCACGCCGATAACTCCGCATCCACAACAGTACCCAAAATTGTAAACGCAATGTCCACGGACAACAGGAACAAGTGCGCGTACAAGAAGTATGGCACCAAACGTCTCTTCTCCGGTTCTAAGATTCTCCCTCGCAGGGAGAGATGAAGCAGGATCGCCTCTACGCACAGCGCGACGAAATAACACGAGAACGTCGCGTAAAACCATGCCATCGCGTGTTCCCCGCCCGCGCAGTTTTGTCGCAACGTCCTGTGCGCGCGCTCGTACACCACCAATATGATCACGCACCACAGCGTGTGCACCGTCATCAATCCCGCCATGGGTAGCGGCAAATCATCGCTGGACAACAGCCAGTGGCGTCCGAACAAGCGAATGGCCGGCATACCGCGCGCGCGCGATCTTCCCGCGTCGCTCCCGCGCAGGCGTCTCTCGGACCGTGTGATTCGCGCGTCGCTCGCGCCTCTCGCCTCTCGCCTCGCGCGCGCGTCTCGGCGCCTCGCGCGGCGCGACGAACGCCCGCGCCTTCGTTCGCGCGCCGCGCTCGATCGCCGCGCTCGATCGCCGCGTTCGATCGACGACGCGCGCGTCGNTTTGCCGCGCAACACCATTCGNTTTTTGGGTGGTCCAGAGCAAAAAGAGCGAAATTCGACCGACCGGCGTGTCGGGAAAGACGACGGCGCGCGGCAGAAGACGCCGCCACCATGGTCGCGCGCGGTGCGACGGTGTGCGTGGGAGCGCGGTGTGGACACGCCTCTTGGCGCGCGCGCGAGAGACGAACGACGAGGTGCGCGCGACTACGACACGAAACGACGAGACGACGACGCGCGTGCTGAATTTGAAATTTCAATCGGCGCGCGAGGCTGCGCGACGATGACGCGTTCGGGTTCGCGATCGAGCGGTCGTGGGACGAGACAGGGCGCGAAAGACTGACGCAGATGCGGTGCCGTGCGGTGATGCCGACCTTAGGCGTGTCGATCGTGGTGGGTGGCTCGACGGCGACGCGAGACTATCGACGCGAGGCGGACGCGTCGACGCTTCGGTGGTGGAGGGCGAGACGACGTGGCGAGGGGTTTCGGGAAGTGATGCGGACGATGGAACGAGCGTGCAGGACGGTAGGGAATGGTACACGTTTAAGCACGGAGAGAACGTGCGGTGGTTGGTGGAACAGAGTGGGTTAGACTGGGCCACTCTGGAGCAACTGAATCCAGACATGGATTTGACGACGACGTTTCCGGGAGATAGAATTGTTATCCGTGGACCACCGAGTTTAAAGCCGAACGATCGTGTGGTTGCAGCAGTGGTGGCACAACCGACGTCTTCTGTCGTGGTGACGCCAAGATTATCGACGTGGAGCTCACCCGTCGCATTAGCGGGTGTGCTCATCGTGGGTATCGTCACCGGCGCAGCTTTCGCGGGGAAAAGGCGGCTATCCACGGTCATCATGGCGCTCACGGGGAACGCGGACTCACAACTCGAGGCAAAAGACAACGAAATTGACGCTCTCAGAGCCCACCTGGATGTCGCGGAACGTGATCTCACGGACATGCGAGAGAAGTGGCTGAGGAACGAACAGTCGCTGGAAAACTTGCAACAGCTCCTGGAAAGTGCGTCGCGAGCCGACGCATCTTTGAGAGATCAAATCAGCGTGCTGAAAGAGTCACTAGACTCAAGAAATAACGATGTCAAACGTCTCGAAAGCTCGAACGCTGAAGCCAATGAGCTTGCGGAGCAGTACAAAACCAAGCTTAAGAACGCTCAAGGTGAAGTTGACGCGCTGCGGGAAACTGAGAGAAACAGTGCGTCTCAACTTGCCCAAGTCACGCAGATGACAACGCAGTACGAAGGCGATATTTTGAGTTATAAAAGTAAATTATTGGACATCGAGGCGGAGCTGATGGCTCTCAGAGAGCTCAACGACGGTTATTCTGATGAAGCAAATACCTCAAAAGAAAAGTACAAAGAGACACTGAGCGAAATTGCCAAAGTGACAGAGTTGAATGACAAGCTCGAGGCAGAGCTTTCAAAAACGAACGAACAGGTGATAAATCATCTAAACCAGCTAGCCATTCATAAGCACGACATGGAAAAGCTGGAATTAGAACTCGCGGCTTCTCGCAACGATCTGTCAGAGTTGACGGTTGATTTTGAAAGCGCGAATACAAAATTGAGTTCACTTACGTCTGAACTGGAAGATAGCCGATCAGAGGCACTCGCATACTCGAATGAGCTTCAAACTGTGAAAACCGACCTCGAGATTTCGATGGACGAACTCGAAACACTCAGAAAAAGTCTTAAAGCTTCGCAAGATCACGTTTCAGAATATGAGATCAATCTCTCGGGTTACAAAACAAAGCTCGAAATGGTTCAATCGTCGCTTGAGATATCTCGTAATGAAGCCACAAGCTATCACGATGATCTTACTTTAAACAAACGTGAACTTGAGGAGGTGCGCGATGGACTTGAGCAGATAACGAGCGAGCTACGAGCTTCAAAGACTGAAAATTCCAGCTTATCTGATGAACTCGACTGCCTAAAAAGCGAGCTTGAAATGCTTCAATCACAACTTGCTACTGCGAATGACGAGTCCTCAACACTCTCGATCGATCTTGCAGGGATTAAAAGTAAGCTCGAAATGGCTGAAAAAGCTCTGGAAGAGTCTCGCAATCAGGCATCTGGGTATAAGGGCGAGCTGGAAGTAGCACGTAATGAGGCTGTACAATTGTCTAGCGAGCTCATGGGCTTGAAAGTTAAGGTAGACGAGTTGGAGGTAGCGCTTAATGAAACCAGCGGAGAGTCGTCGACTCTTTCCATCGACCTCGCTGGTTTCAAGAGCAAGCTAGCAATGGTCGAGGAAGCTCTCGAGCAAGCGCGCACGCAGTCCTCTGAGTATGAAGGCGAGCTCGCTCGCGCTCGCGAGGCGCTCGAGAATGAGGCAAAC
>JGI26273J51734_10000068_pt1 | contig 49427 bp, 58 predicted proteins | sample SaaInlV_125m_DNA_FD_51734 | JGI IMG/M metagenome (IMG submission 51734) | reverse complement strand
AGAGTGGTGGGTCGCACAGGATTCGAACCTGTGACCAATTGGTTAAAAGCCAACTGCTCTACCAGCTGAGCTAGCGACCCACGGTTATGCATAATAAAAAAGTGTGATTATTCCATATTTTTCAATAACTGCAAGGCCAAAGATGATGCGGTGTCTTTTGGGTATTCTCTGACAACAAAATTATATTTCTCTTTAGCTCTAATTGGCTCATTTTTTTTCATGTAAATGTCCCCTATTTTCTTATGTGCCAAAGGAACTCTGTAATGAGATGGGTAGGATAGAATGAGTTCCATAAAGTAATCATTAGAAGCATCTAGGTTATTTTTAATTATAGAGATTTCTCCTAGCCAAAAATATGAGATAGCGTTTTTTTCATTGTCATTAAAATTTTCTATGAAATAAGTAAATAAGTTAAAGGCTGTATCTAGGTCTTGACCCTCAAGAGCGCTGACGGCTCCCTGAAAAACATCTTCTTTACTCTTTATGTCTTCCATGCCCTTAAACCTTAAATCACCAGATATTGATAACTCATTAGGCTGGCCTGCCTCTTCATCTGTTACTGATTCGGCTATAAGCTTTTTAATAAGATGGCTTTGTGACTCGACTTTATTTCTTAAATCAGCGATTTCGACTTCAAGCTCTTGAATTTTAAGAAATAAAATATCTGCCTGCAATGTTTCATTATCATCAGCATTGGCTGAAGAAGTAGAAAATATTACTGTAAGAAATAATAAAGATGTAAAAGAAAACTCTTTCATCTTTAGTTGATTTCAACTCTCCTATTTTTTGAATAGCTCATTTCGTCATTACCTGAAGCAACAGGTCTTTCCTCTCCATAACTTTTAACAGAAACTTTTGAAGAATTAATCCCATTTAAAATGAAGTAGTCTTTAACTGATTCTGCTCTCCTTTGACCAAGAGCAAGATTGTATTCTCTTGTACCTCTCTCATCTGCATGCCCTGCTAGGGTTATTTTAATATTTTCATTTTGATTCATAACCGAAACAACACTTTTTAAAGTTTGAATTGATTTGGATGTTAAGTTATAGCTGTCAAATTCAAAGAATACAGTTGCATTAGCAAAAATTGCTTTTGTCTCATAATCCAGTTCACTAACCTCAGCTACTGATGCCTCAACTGTTTTAATCCCACCTTCATACTCTTTCTTCAGTTACATTCATGCTTGAACATGATGATAGAAGTATCATAAATGAGAAGCTGAATAAAAAATTTTGAGCTTTATTGTTATTGATTGATGGCATAAAAAAATCTCCTGTTTGTTATCTTAAAAAACCAGACCATGCGGGCTCTCTAACTTCACCTTTTTTTGCAGGAAGTCTAAACTTTGCACCGCTAAGTGTAAGGCCTGAGAGCAAACTTTCACCATTTTCTGTTACTGCATAGATTATCACATTCCCGTTAGGAGAAATACTAGGGGATTCATCTAATTTAGATTCTGTTAATGGTCTTATAAAATTTTCATTAAAGTACTTTAGCGCTATCTTAAAATCGTTGTCAGCTCTATGAACAAATATAATTCCATCACCATTTTTTAGATACGATCCTTTTGCATTGTAGTTTCCTTCAAAAGTTATTCGCTCAGGATTAGAATTATATTTTCTTAGCTTTATTTCATATAGCTGAGGAGAGCCTGACCTTCCTGAAGTAAACATAATACGGGAACCATCAGATGACCAGGATGATTCAGTATCTATAGCGTAATGATTCGTCAATCTTGTAAGGTTATTATTTTTTAAGTTAAGAATATATATTTCTGCATTTCCATCTTGGTACATTGTCATAGAAAGAAAATTTCCATTTGGAGACCATGATGGAGAGCTTATTTGTTTAGTATTTTCTATAGCAACCCTTCTTTTTCCCGTCGCTATATCTTGTATGTAAACTTTTGCAATCCCAGTTTCAAATGAAACATAGGCAACTTGTTTTGAGTCCGGAGACCAGGCAGGTGAAATAATAGGCTCGTAACTTTTTAATAACACTTGCTCGTTTGCTCCATCAGCATCAGCAACTATCAGCTCATATAAAGATTTCTTCTCTTCTGCTATCTCAGTAATATATAAAATTTTTGTTGACGCCACACCTTTTATACCAGTGATTTCTTCATATATTCCATCACTTATATAATGAGATAACTGTTTAATTTTATTTGGTATGCCGAAAACCTTCGATGTTCTTATTTTTTTCTTGCTGACTACATTATAAATTTCATAAGATGCAGATAAATTAAATTTATCTTCAGACTCCAAAACTCCCATAACAATGTAGTCAATACCCAATAACTTAAATTCGTTAAAGTTTATATCTTCTTCATTGCTAGGAGAGGACAAAAGCTTTTCGTCTTTTATAATTTTGAATTCTCCTGTTCTTTTTAAATCATTATTAATAATGATATCTACTTCATCTGTTAGAGCTTTTTTTCCATCGAAACTTAACAAAGCAATAACAAATGGATCATCAGAACCTTTTGTGATTTCTAAAACAAGTTCTGCAAAAATGAATTGAGGTATTAAAAATAATATAAATATCTTTTTCATGATGGGTTAAAAGTAATTACCATTTTTTTAAAATTATTTGTATACAAGTTACTGGAGATTTTATTATAAAAATTAAAAGACTCAACTCTATAAACTGCTTTCAGTGCTGAATTATCAAAACGAATATTGCCACTGCTTCTTATCAGATCAACACTCGTTATCCTTCCATTTCTATTTATTGATAGCCTTAAATCGCATATCAGCCCATCTTGAATATTTTTTGGTTTAAGCCAAGCTGACTCAATTAAATTAATAATCTTTTTACTAAATTCATTAATTTCATTTTCTTCGCTTGATAAGATTTGGGCTTTATCAATATCTATTAACTCATTTAAGTTTAATAGCATTTCATTGGAAGAGCCGGTATTCACAATCTCTTCAGAGATTGTTTTATTGTTAACTGGATTTTCTTTAACCAATATTTTTTTTGGTTTCGTTGGTGTTTTCAACTTAGCAATATCTTCTTTAAATACCAAACTTACATCTACCGCTTTGCTGAGAACTGGTCTTGATTGCTTATCAGAATAAAAAAAATCCATAAGAAATAAGATAATCATTGCGTGGATTAAAAATGAAAAAAATGATGCAATTAAATAGTCTGATTTAATTTCCATAGCCTGTAGTAACGATTCCAATCTTTGATATTCCTACACTTTGAACGGCTGCCATAGCCTTTGCCACACTGTCAAAGGTTACATCTTTGTCGCTTTGAAATACTACTTCTATTTCAGGGTTAGCATCATAAATAATTGCAGATTTTCTTTTAAGCTCGTCAATACTAATTGGAAGAACCTCTTCTCCAATATTCAAATAGAATTTGCCCATTTCATCTATTGAGATAACAAGTGGTTCATTTTGAACAGTCATTTTTGTAGTATCTGTTTTAGGTAGATTTACTTCGATGCCTTGGATAAGTAAGGGGGAAAGAACCATGAAAATAATCAATAAAACCAACATCACATCGATATATGGAACTACATTTATTTCTGCCTTGAGAGTTTTTTTCTTTGCTAGCCTATAGATCATTTATTTTTTATAGATTGCTTATAAAAAATGCTTGCTAACTCTTCAGAGAAAATTAAAGTCGACTGACTCATAGTCTCAAGCTCTGAAGTATATTTATTAAATGCGATTACAGCTGGTATAGCTGCAAACAATCCCATTGCTGTTGCTACAAGTGCCTCAGATATCCCTGGAGCCACTGCATTAATAGTAGCTTGAGTTGCATCAGATAAGCCTTGGAATGAGGTCATAATCCCCCACACTGTACCTAAAAGACCCACATAAGGACTTACAGAACCTACATTGGCAAGAAAAGGAAGATGTTTATTCATTTCTTCCTCATCAGCAGCTATGGCAACTCTCATGCATCTATTAATTCCCTCTAAATCTAATTCAGTTATTACCTCTTGGGGGTTTAATTGCTTAAACTCTTTAAAAGCGCTTTGGAATACACTTAACGAGCCATAAAGTGGTATATTTTCTAATTCAATCTCATCATACAAGACGTTCAGATCTTCTCCGCTCCAAAATCTTTTATGAAAACTTGTATTTATATCTTTAATTTTTTTATAGAAGTTATATCTCTCAACTACAACTATCCAAGTTAGAACTGATGCAAGTAATAGAAGCAACATTACAGTTTTAACAACCATTCCAGCCTCTAAAAAAAGATTTAATACAGAAATATCATTCATTTAATTTATCCTCATCAAGTATTAATAATAAATCATCAGGTAAGCGTTTAGGTTTTTTTGATTCAATATCAATTAAGCAAACCTCAACCATGCCGCTACATAGTTTTTTATTATCATTACGATTAACTATATCTTGTTTAAAAATCATACGGGCATTAGATTTTTTTTCAATTAAAGATTCTACAACCAATTCATCCCCTAATCTTCCTGGGAAAAGAAAATCTACTTCAATTCTTTTTACAACAAACGCAAGATTATTTATTCGTAATTCTTTTTGAGATATTTTGTTGTCTTGAAGAAATTCAGAACGAGCTCTTTCAAAGAATTTAATGTAATTTGCATGATATACAAAACCCTGAAAGTCTGTATCTTCAACATATACCTTTAAATTTAAATCCCTAGGCCTGAAAATTTTTTTCATGAAGCTCGATGTCTTTTTGAAATAATTCTAGTAATACTTGAATGAAATCTGGCCATAGTAAGTCCACTGTTACTAAAGTATTTTTGATATCTTTATTTATTGTACATGCCAAAATTCTAACTTTAATCGGTCTATTGTTAAATTTATAAACAAGTGCCGGCTTTAGCTCAGCACCTTTAGATGACGCCAAAACTTGCTCCCACCAATCAGGCCTTGGCTCGGCACCTGACCCGTATGCCTTGCATTCAATACACCAATTTCCAAGCATAAGATCTGGAAGCTCTTTAGTTCTTGTCTGTTCTAGTATTCTTTTAACTGGATTAGTTAAATTTAAATCATTAATCAAGGCATTAGCTATCTGTCTCTCAAAAGTTGCGCCTTTATTTCTTGAATTTATTGACAATTTTTACTCTTTCAATTCAAAGTTATCTGGAAATTCTGCGTTGGTATGGACCTCTTGCACATCATCAAGCTCATCCATAAAATCCATTATTTTAAGAACTTTTTCAGACATTTCTTGGTCAATTGCCACAGAGGTCTCTGCTCTTAAGGTAAGCTCAGCATTGATATTTTCTATGCTGTTAGATTTTAATGATTCAAGCACATTACTTAAATTGCTACTTGATGAAATAATTTCAAAGTATTCGCCCTCATCGACCAAATCATCAGCTCCTGACTCTAACACAATATCCATTAACTCTTCTTCGGAAGTGACTTTTGAAATATGGATAATACCAATTTTATTAAACAAATAAGATACAGAGCCGTCGGTTCCTAAATTTCCTCCAAACTTTGAAAAAGCATGTCGAACATCAGAAACTGTTCTATTTCTGTTATCAGTCATTGTTTCAACCAATATTGCAACACCACCGGGACCATACCCTTCAAATATTATTTCTTCTAAAGCACCAGTCTCTCCAGTGCCTGAGCCTTTTTCAATTGCTCTTTTAATATTATCTTTAGGCATATTTGCTGCATTTGCTTTGTCTAAGGCCAAACGCAATCTTGGATTGTCATCAGGATCAGGACCGCCTTTTGCTGCAACAGTTATTTCTCTTATAACCTTGGTCCATACTTTTCCACGTGATGCATCTTGTCTAGCTTTTCTATGTTTAATATTTGCCCATTTGGAATGTCCTGCCATATCTAATCTTCCTTATGAGTACTAATAATTTTTAATTCTTCAAGCTGAGAATCATCAACTTTACTCGGAGCATCTGTTAGTAAGCATGTTGCACTTTGTGTTTTAGGAAATGCAATAACATCCCTTATATTGGTAGTATCTGTAATAAGCATAACTATTCTATCTAGACCAAATGCTATTCCTCCATGAGGAGGACAGCCTGATGAAAGAGCTTTTAATAAAAAGCCGAATTTACTATCAGCCTCTTCTTCTGAAATATTTAGTATATTAAATATTGTTTTTTGCATATCTGCATCAAAAACTCTTAGTGAACCGCCACCAATCTCATAACCATTCAAAACAATGTCATAGGCGTGAGCTAAAGCAGTATCAGCAGATCCCTCTAACTCCTCGGAAGTACATTTTGGAAGAGTGAAAGGATGATGTAGTGATGTTAGATTTCCATCGTTGTTTCTTTCAAACATTGGGAAGTTAATCACCCAACATGGAGCCCATTTAGATGAATATAGATTTAAATCATCACCAATTTTTTTAATTAAGCTACTCATACTTAAATTAACAACAGAGGCTTTTCCTGCTCCGAAGAAAAGCAAATCATCATTATTTAAATCTAGTTCAGCTACTAAAGAATTTATTGTCTCTTTATTAAGAAATTTAAGAATTGGGGACTGTAATCCATTTTCAATATCATCCTTATTATTAACTTTTATGTATGCGAGACCTTTTGCACCAAGCTTAGAGACAAATTTAGTATATTCATCTATTTGGCCTCTAGATAGAGAGTTTCCACCCGGAATTTTTAAAGCAACAACTCTTGAATTATTATCTTTTGCAGGCTCTGCAAAAACTTTAAACTCTTCATCTTTAACTAATTCAGATATCTCAACTAATTTTAAAGGAATTCTTAAATCAGGTTTATCACAACCATAGTCTCTCATAGAGTCATGCCAATTTAATACTGGAAAACTATCTAAACTATCACCACAAAACTTATGGACAAGCTCCTTGATCATATTTTCGCCGATTTCCATTATGTATTCTTGATCGATAAACGATGCTTCAATATCAATTTGAGTAAATTCTGGTTGACGATCAGCCCTAAGATCTTCATCTCTAAAACATCTAGCAATTTGATAATACTTATCTAACCCACCCATCATCAGCAGCTGTTTAAAGAGTTGAGGTGATTGAGGTAAGGCAAAAAATTTACCAGACTGAACTCTGCTAGGCAAAATAAAGTCTCTTGCTCCTTCAGGCGTTGCTTTTGTAAGAATAGGGGTTTCTATTTCATGAAAGTCATTATCATCTAAGTAGTTTCTTATTGTTGAGCTTATTTTTGATCTGGTAACAATTCTTTGATTCATTTCAGGCCTTCTTAAATCAAGAACCCTATTTTTTAGACGAACATCTTCATTAACATCCTGATAGTCATCTAATGGAAAAACTGGAGTCACTGCTTTACTAAGAATAACTATCTCCTCAGCAACAAGCTCTATTTCGCCAGTTGTCATATTTTTATTAATTGTGCCTTCTAACCTAGATTTAACTTTTCCAGATATTTTAACAACATACTCATTTCTTAATGTTTCAGCAATTTCAAAAGACTTTAAATTATCAGGATTAATTACAGCCTGACAAATTCCTTTAATGTCTCTTACATCTAAGAATATAACCCCGCCATGATCTCGTCTTTTGTGAATCCAGCCACAAATTATTATATCTTTATCAAGATGTTTAGATGTAATTTCTCCACAGTAGTGAGATCTCATAATATTTCCTTATTTATTTAGTAATCTTATCTTGTTTAGACTCTTTCTTGGAGTCAGATATTGAATTTTTTGAAGATTTATTATCATTTGATGATAAGTTTTTTTTATTTCCAGTTTTAAAGTCAGTTTCATACCACCCCCCACCCTTTAATCTAAATGAAGGAGCTGAGACCATTTTTTGAAGACTGTTTTTATTACAGTTGGGGCATAGCGTCTTAGGTTCATCACTAAACTTCTGTATTATTTCAGTCTCATATTCACAATCTGAACATTTATAGTCATAAATCGGCATAAGTACTCGAAAAAAAGATAAAATTATAAACCATAAGGATTTATATATAACAAATTAATAAAATGTTGTTCTCAAAACTATTACTACCCACTTTAAAAGATGCACCTCAGGAAGCTGAAGTTATAAGCCATAAGCTAATGCTTAGAGCAGGGATGATCAGAAGAGTGGCTTCTGGGATCTACACCTGGCTTCCATTGGGGTTAAAAGTCCTAAGAAAAATTGAAACTATTGTAAGGGAGGAGATGGACTCATCTGGTGCTCAAGAAGTTCTTATGCCTATGGTCCAACCAAAGGAGCTTTGGGAAGAAACTAATAGATGGGAAAAAATGGGCCCTGAACTTCTTAGAATTCAAGATAGGCATAATAGAGATTTCTGCCTAGGTCCTACTCATGAAGAAGTTATTACAGACTTAATTAGAAATAATGTTAAGAGCTATAAAGAACTTCCATTAAATATTTATCAAATACAAACTAAATTTAGAGACGAAGTTAGACCAAGATATGGAGTAATGAGAGGAAGAGAATTTTTAATGAAGGATTCTTATAGTTTTAATGAGGATGAGGCCTGTCTTCAAGAGACATATCTCACCATGAGAGATACCTTATAAAAAAATTATTGAAAGAATAGGGCTTGATTATAAAATTGTTGCAGCTGACTCTGGAGCAATAGGTGGAGATGCCTCAGAGGAATTTCATGTTCTTGCGGAGACTGGTGAAGATACTATTGCTATAAGTGATGCTTCTGAATATGCCATAAATACAGAACTACTTCTTAAGGAAGGTGAAGATATAGCTTCTCTTGAAGGCAAGCCCTCCCCTGATGGAAAGGGAGTAATACAAATAAAAAAAGGCATAGAAGTTGGTCATATCTTTCAATTAGGTAAGGTTTATGCTGAAGATATGAAAGCCAATGTTTTGAATAAAGAAGGTAAGGCCTCAACCCTCTTTATGGGCTGCTACGGTATTGGGGTCTCGAGACTAGTTGCTGCAGCTATTGAACAAAATAACGATGATAAGGGAATTGTATGGCCTCACAGCATTGCGCCTTTTGATATTAATATCATTGCTATAGGGTATAGCAAGGACCAAAAAATAGCAGATGCATCTATTAAGCTTTATAGCGAATTAAAGGATATGGGGTATGAGGTATTATTGGATGATAGAAAGGACGGCTATGGAACCAAGATGAAGGATTCTGAGTTAATTGGAATTCCATTAAATATAATTATTGGTAAAAAGTTCATTGAAACAAATGAAATTGAATTAAAATCTAGGAACGGGGACTCATCCACAAACGATATTTCAAATATAAAAACAATACTAGATTTTTTTAAATAACTTAATAAGAATTTATATCTTTTTTATTGCCCTTATTCTTAAAAAATTTTTGTATAAGGTATGAGAATATAACAGAAATTATTCCCCATAAAACCAAGGCATATGCCCAGTTATCAATAATACTTACTTCAAAGTTATTTTGAAATTTATATATTAACCCGACAATCATAGAAGCAAGCCCAATAGGTAAAAATAAAACCAGAGATCCAAAAAAGACCTCAACTGTTATCAAAATAACACCTGCAATTAGCCATATATCTGGATTTTCTAATAAATTAATCATTGCTTGTTGGTTTATCTGTAATGGTTCCCAGCAATACCTCTAGGCTTCCAAGAGCCTTTGTAATGTCTGATGGAACAACTAATGTTTTTGACTGTCCTGAAGAGGCAATAGCAGTTAAACCATCTACCTGTCTTTTCATAATCTCGTAATTAATAGCTGGTTGGCCGTCGTCTTTTATAGCCTGGCCAACAACACGAGTTTGCTCAGCATCTGCATCAGCTTTAATTTTAATTGCATATGCTTCGGCATCTGCAGAAACTTTGACTGCTTCGGCAACTTTTCTAGCCTCATATAGCTGCGCATCAGCATTTAACTCTATACTTCTTTTGTTACCTTCTGCAGTAGCAATAGTTGCCCTTCTCTCTCTTTCTGCATTTAACTGCTGTCTTTGAGAATCTTTGGTTTGCTCATCAACTAACACATCAAGTATTTCAGTTCTTGTAACTTCAACTCCCCAGATTGCAGCTGCCTGAATAAGTCTATCCTTTATTTCAGAATTCATTGATTCTCTAGAAGACTGCAAATCATCAAGCTCTAGTTGACCAGCAGCAGATCTGATTACAGAAATAGCTGTATTTTCTATAGCTAAATCAATATTTTTAATTCTATAAACTGATTTAGAAGCATCTAAAACCCTAAAAAATACAGTAGAAACTAAACCTACCTCAACATTNTCTTTAGTAATTACTGATATCTGAAATTTAGGAAGTTGNCTTTCAAGAATATCTACTTTATGAGCAACGCTNTCTATAAAAGGAATNATTATATGCAGTCCAGATTCTAGNGTATTCGTATACTTTCCAAATCTCTCTATGACATATACTTTTGACTGGGGAACAATCTTGATACCTAAATACAGTACAAAAATTATTAAAAGGAATAATAATATTAAAAAAATCTGAAAAGTGCTTATCATAGAATTAGGTGCAAAAATTAGTTATAAAATAAATATAACAAATTACTCATAATAAAGAAAAGAAATAGAAATCGTTTATATATATAAATTAAATTCTTTCTATGATGGTAGCGTTAGCAGTACCACCGCCTTCACATATTGCTTGCAATGCATATTTACCTTTTCTTCTTTCTAGCTCATGGAGCATAGTTGTCATTAGCTTAGTTCCTGTAGCACCCAAAGGATGTCCAAGTGCTATTGCACCACCATTAACATTGAGCTTATTTTTATCTGCATTTAGTTCAATTGCCCATGCCATTGGAACTGGGGCAAATGCTTCATTAACTTCATAAAGATCTATTTCATCAATATTGAGATTTGATTTCTTTAAAGCTAATTTAGAAGCAGGTATTGGGCCAGTAAGCATAAATACAGGATCATCACCAACAACTGTTATAGTTTTAATAAGAGCTCTTGGATTGGTTTTAATCTTCTTAAGGCCCTCGTCATTACATATCATTATTGCCGATGCACCATCAGTTATTTGACTTGCATTGCCAGCCGTTATGACCCCTCCCTCGATTACTGGGTTAAGACCAGACAAGCCTTCAATAGAAGCGTCATATCTAATACCCTCATCTGAAATTACCATAGAACCTTTATTGCCTTCAAGTGGTAGAATTTCACTTTTAAATAGGTCTGCTTTTGAGGCGTTAGCTGCTTTTATATGACTTTCAAGTGCAAAACTATCTAGATCGCTCCTTGAAAGATTCCATTTATCTGCAACAAGCTCTGCGCCAGTAAATTGTGAAAAGAATATACCTGGGTATCTTTTTTCAATACCTTTGGCATTAAATGGAAAGCCATGCTCAGCCTTCATTCCATCTGTGATACTTGCACCAATCGGCACAATAGACATGACCTCTACACCACCAGCAATAACAATATCTTGTGTTCCAGACATAACAGCTTGAGCTGCGAAATGAAGAGCCTGCTGTGATGAGCCACATTGTCTATCAATAGTGGTTCCAGGGACTGACTCAGGTAAGCTGGATGCTAAAACCGCATTTCTAGCTAAATTACCAGCCTGAGCCCCAACCTGATCAACACAACCAAAAATAACATCATCTATATCTTTTGGATCAACTCCTGTTTGTTTTACAAGCTCGTCAAGAACCGCAGCCCCCATATCGGCTGGATGCCAATCACTTAAAGAACCATTCTTTTTCCCACCTGGAGTTCGAACTGCAGATACTATATATGCTTTTTCAGCCATAAAAAAATCCCTATTAAAATATATTCAATAGGGATAATTGTATCAACAAAAAACTATTTTGTAGATTTTGCTTTACTTGCTATATATTCTTTACGTATTTCATCAAGAAGATTTTCACGAATTTTTGCATTCTCTTTCAGGAATAGTCCTGCTTTAGCTTTTCCTTGTCCAATGGTTTCACCATTTAATTTATAGAATGCTCCTGATTTTTCAATTAATCCAAGTTTATTTCCATAGTCAAGAATCTCTCCTTCAGAGTTAATGCCTTGGCCATACATTATCTGGAACTCAGCTTGTTTAAATGGAGGTGAGACCTTGTTTTTAACAACTTTTACTCTTGTCTCATTACCCATTATTTCATCCCCTTCTTTAACAGCACCAATTCTTCTTATATCTAATCTAACCGAAGAATAAAATTTAAGAGCATTACCACCAGTTGTAGTTTCAGGGCTACCAAACATAACTCCAATTTTCATTCTGATCTGATTAATAAAAACAACGGTTGCTCCAGATCTTTGGATATTTCCTGTTATTTTTCTTAGAGCTTGGGACATTAATCTTGCTTGTAAGCCAACATGATGATCGCCCATTTCACCTTCAATTTCTGCCCTTGGAACTAATGCAGCGACAGAATCAATAATAACTAAATCAACGCTATTTGATTTAACCAGCATGTCAGCTACTTCAAGAGCTTGTTCGCCTGTATCTGGTTGGGAAAGTAGTAACTCATCAACATTCACACCTAGCTTTTCGGCATACTGAGGATCAAGTGCATGTTCAGCATCTATAAATGCACATGTTCCACCATTTTTTTGACATTGAGCAATTATTTGAAGTGTTAGGGTTGTCTTTCCTGATGACTCGGGACCATATATTTCAGTTACCCTGCCTTTAGGAATACCACCTATTCCAAGAGCAATATCCAGACCCACAGAACCTGTAGAAATAGATGGGATATCTAATATCTCCCTATCTCCCATTCTCATAACGGTACCCTTACCGAAATGACTATCGATATCCGCAAGTGTATCTTTTAGTGTTTTATTACTCGTATCTTTTGATTTAGCCATCTTAATCTCCTTTACTGTATATTTATACAGTATATTACTATTTAAGAAATTTACAACTTTAAAGTATATTTTTTTCTTGTTTTATCTTAAAGTCACCATTAAATAATACTTTAATTTAGGTGAAATTATATGACCTTTGTGGTTACTGAAGCATGTATAAAATGTAAGTACACTGATTGTGTTGAAGTGTGCCCTGTAGATTGTTTTTATGAAGGCCCGGACTTTCTTGTCATTCATCCAGATGAATGCATTGACTGTGCTTTATGTGAACCTGAATGCCCTATAGATGCCATTTTGTCTGAAGATGAATTGCCTGAAGATCAGATTGAATTTATTGAAATTAATGCTCGACTCTCAGAAGTTTATGAAAATATTACAGAAGCAAAAGAGCCGCTCCCAGATGCTAAAAAATTTGAGACAGTAATAAATAAAAGGAGTTTGATAGACTTATAAGGTTACTATTGGAAGAATAGTTATACCACTTATTAATATTAAAGCAGTGAAAAAAGTCATGATCTCAAGCTTAAAACTTTTAATTAGCTGGTTTAAAATCTTTGGCATTGTTAAAACTGATATTAAACAACCTAAAGAAAAAGGTAATAGAATAACCCAATTGATTGAGCCAATAGACCCAATAATAATTTCATAAACTCCGAAAGACAATAATATTGCACTGCCAGATATTCCTGGTAACAAGAAGAATGAAAAAGCAATAAACCCCATAAAAAAAATAAATAAAGGTGATGGATCTAAAGGTGTTGAACTGAACTGGCTCAACAGTAAACCAAACAATATGCCAGATAAAAATTGAATATTTAATCTAATATGCTTACCAAACTCCTCTTTGATTCTAAATGCTATTAGGACTGATACTAGGCACATAAGTACGCCTATAAAATATAAAAAGTATTCAGTGTATGAGGACAGTAAATACAATATAAGATTAGATGCGAGAATTACGCTAAGCACCATTGATAGAAAGAAAGGTATTATCAAGTCAAGAAAGAAAACTTCATTTAATTTCTTTAGATTGAATGAAAGATTCGATAGCTTTAAATTAGCTAGAAATAAAATAAACTTATCATAAACATTGAAAGCAACTGCTACAGTAGAGCCAGATATTCCAGGTAAAAGCTCAGCAAGACCAACAAAGAATCCAGAAATAATAAATCTTAACCTCTCACTCACGAATCATTTCCATCCATTGAAATTCCTGGGAGCATTGGTACAAATGCCACCTCATCATAAATATCCTCTTCAATTTTATCAGACAGTTTTGTAATTACATTTAGCTGTTGTAATTTTGAATTTCCAACTGGTATAACTATTTTTGAGTCTACGTTTAAGCTTTCAATAAGATCTTGTGGATACTGTCTTGGTGCAGCAGCACATATAACACCGTCATATTTAATATCTTGATCCCAGTCAACAAAACCATCGCCATGCTTAAATAAAATATTATTTATTTTTAGCTCCCTTAAATTTTCTCTAGATTTAGTTACTAAAGGTTTGATTCTCTCGACTGCATGAACCTGTTCACAAAAATAAGAAAGGACTGCACTTTGATAACCGCATCCAGAGCCTAACTCTAATACTTGGTTAAGAACCTTGCCACGTGATTTGGTATGAGAGATTAATAACTCTGTCATTCTTGCAACAATATAAGGCTGAGAGATTGTTTGCTTATAGCCAATTGTTAAAGATCGATTTTCATAGGCTCTAGATCTTAAGGCTTCATCTAAAAATATATGTCTTGGAACCTGAGACATGGCATCAAGAACTCTAAAATCTTTTATACCCATTTCAAGGAGCATTTCGATCATCTCTTCTCTGACCCTTCTAAAGGTAAATCCAGAGCTATTCATTTATATGCTCTTTGAGGCTTTCCCTTAATTCAACTCTATCAAGACCATAATCCAAAACTGATATTGATATAAAGCCATCTTTTACGGCCTCGGCATCAGTTAAATGCTCCTCTTGTATAGGCTCACCAGATAAATTATATCGGTATCTTTTTGTATTTTTTTCAGAGAAGACTTCCACAGGCTTTGATGGAACACCTCTTTGCGCCAATGCAGTGATTTTAATTCCCTTGCACTCCTCTTCAGATAAATCAGGAAAATTCACATTAATAACTTTTCCAGAATATTCTTTAGGTAAATTTTTAACAGTATTAATAATTTCAGCTGTTTTATTAACAATAAAATTAATATTTTTGGTTTCATACGATGCAACAGACAATGCAATAGGAGGATACTTTAATTTCCTTCCTCCAACGGCAGCTCCTACTGTTCCAGAATATATGACATCATTTCCTATATTAGCCCCATGATTAATACCTGAAACCACCATATCAAATTCAAAATCAACCATACCAAGCAGCCCAAAATAAGTACAATCTGCCGGCGTTCCATCAACTGAATAAATTCTTTCATCAACTTTAACTATTTCTATTTCTTTCAAAAAAGATATTGCAGCACTCATGCCACTGCAGTTTCCTTTCGGGGCAATCATCCAAACTTCATGATCTTCCGACAGTCTTTTGTATAGGTTTTGAATGTTTGGGGCAAGATAACCATCATCGTTTGTAAGGAGTATTTTCATAATTTTTATTTAAGATTTACTAAGGATTGAACTGCGATAGCTTTATTTTGACCTATGATACCAATCTTTTCAGCTGTTGTAGCCTTTAGTCCGATTTTAGATTTTGGTATATTTAAAATACATGAAAGGCTCTCTATTATTGAGTCTCTATGTGGTGATATTTTTGGTGATTCACAAATTATAGTTGCGTCAATATTGTAGATTTCTAGATTTAAGTCTTTAATTTTTTCTAAGCAAAATTTAATTATATTTTTGCTATCTAGTCCTTTGTTGGCTTCATCTTTATCAGAGAAAAATATTCCAATATCTCCTAAGGCTGAAGCTCCTAGTATAGAGTCTGCTATTGAATGAAGAAGAACATCACCATCAGAGTGAGCTTCTATCTCATATTCACATTTAAGAAAATACCCACCTATTAATATCCCCTTTCCTGATTTATATGTATGGAGATCGAAACCCGTTCCAGTTCTTGTAACAAACTTATTTAAAAGTTCTAGATCTTCTTTATGTGTGATTTTGATATTCGAAGACCTGCCTTGAATTCTAGAAATAATTAAATTTTTTGATTCCATGACGAATGACTCATCTGGAATGGCTGTACCCAAAGAAATTAATGAATTTAATGCCGGTTTCAATTTATCTATTTTTGAAATTTGAGGAGTTTGAACAAGATAATAATCTGTTTTATCCTCAGTTAAGTTTTCATGAACATTCTTTATCGAATCAACTACTGGAATATAAAATATGGAACAATCTGAATTTGATCGCATAATCTCATTATAAATATTAGTAATGTCGCCTTCATTAATATTTGGTCTTGCTGCATCGTGAGTAATCACATATTCAAAGTTTTTAACCTCATCATGGTTTAAAGCATTTTTAACTGATTCAGCACGGGTCTTTCCACCTTTAACTAAAACCACCTTTGGGTGATTAAAAAAAGCTTGTTGAGGCATATATGGGTCCGAATCCGATATTGGAATGATAATTTTAGCAACCAAGTGACAGTCCAAGAATGGCTGGACAGACGATTCAATAACAGTGTTTCCATTCAAGTATTCATATTGTTTAGGTTTATTTTTTCCAAACCTTTGTCCAATGCCGGCTGCTGGAATTATTGCTAGTAGCTTATTACTCATCTTGTACTTTTACCTCATTCTCAAATGAAATGAACTCCTCATCTGGGTATGAAAGGTTAAGTTTTTCCCTTGCAAAATTTTCAACATGTTCATTAGATTTTTGAGCATTTTCAATTTCAAATTCTAAAATATCATTCTGATTTTTTAAATCATTATTCTTTATAATTTGTAAGTTGGTCGCTTCTACAAGAAGAGATTTTTGTTGATAGTTATTTGTACCAAAAAAAATACTATTTAATAAGACTATTATGAGCAATATTAAAAAAGCGGCCAATAAATAGAAAAGTCGATTCATTTAGAAATATTAAGTTCTATATTCTCCTCTTCAATCCATAGAAGCCGGTTATATTTTGCAACCCTATCAGATCTACAGGGAGCGCCAGTTTTGATTTGCCCGCACCAAGACCTACTGCAAGATCTGCAATAGTTGTGTCTTCAGTCTCTCCTGATCTATGTGAAATAATTGATTTATAATTATTTGAATTCGCCAAGTGAATTGTTTCTACTGTTTCGGTAATTGATCCTATTTGATTAAATTTAATTAAAATAGAGTTTGCTAAGCCTTCATCAATACCATTTTTAAAAATTACTTTATTGGTTACAAATAAGTCATCACCGACTAATTGACATTTATGTCCAATTTTTTCAGTTAGTATTTTCCAACCATTGTAATCATTTTCATCCATTCCATCTTCAATGGATATAATTGGGTAGGTGTCGACTAGATGTTCTAAATAATCTGCAAAGGATTCAGAATTTAATGACCTTCCCTCTCCTGATAATAGATATTGACCATCTTTAAAAAATTCACTAGCTGCACAATCCAGCGCAATAAAGACATCTTTTCCTGGTATTAGTTTTGAGTCTTCTATTGCCCTTAAAATTAATTTTATTGCATCTTCATTACTTTGTAGGTTGGGGGCAAACCCTCCCTCATCTCCAACAGCAGTTGATAGTTTTTCTGATTTTAAAATTGATTTCAAGTTCCAATAGATTTCTGAGGACCATCTCATGGCCTCCTTCATATCTGATGCTCTCTTTGGAATGATCATAAATTCTTGAATATCTATATTATTATCAGCATGCTCACCACCATTTAAAATATTAAGCATTGGCATAGGGAGATTCGGAGAAACTTGATGGCCTGTAATATCTTTATATATATCTGCAAAATGGGTATGAAGAGGTATTTTTTTATTTTTGGCTGCGGCATGAGAAACAGCAAGAGAAACCGCAAGAATAGCATTAGCACCGAGACTAGATTTATCACTAGTTCCATCTAAATTGACTAATTTTTGATCAATTAATTTTTGATCTCTAGGATCAAGATTTATAAGAAGTGGGGCAATAATATCATTAATATTAGCAACAGCCTTATCGACACCTTTGCCCATATAGAGTTCATCACCATCTCTTAATTCTAAGGCTTCTTTTGTTCCTGTTGATGCTCCACTAGGAACCATTGCACTTGCCTGAACTCCACATCCAAGACTTACCTTACAGGAAATAGTGGGTAGTCCTCTAGAATCTAAAACTTGAATAGCCTTTATTGATTTGATCCAAGTCATGTTTATTAAAAAATGTCTAAAATGTCTTGATCTTTTATAAATACATCAAGCTCTTTTATTTGCTTTAAAAAAGGTTCCAGCATATCCAGCCGAAGGGCACACGGACCATCGCATTTAGCATTATCTGGATCAGGGTGTGCTTCTAAAAAAAGACCTGCTATGCCTTGTGACATACCTGCTTTTGCTAAACTAAGAAGGTATTCCCTTCTTCCACCAGCAGCATTTCCTAAACCTCCAGGAAGTTGGAGCGAGTGCGTTACATCAAAAATAGTAGGTTTGTTCAGGTTTTTAAGAATTTGGAAATTAAGAGTATCAACAATTAGATTATTGTACCCAAATGAATTACCTCTCTCGCATAATGTAATTTTATTATTACCAGCAGATTCACATTTCTCAATAATATTTTTCATTTCTGGTGCGGATAAGAATTGTGGTTTTTTAAATTGCAGAATGGACGAGGTTTTTGCGGCAGCAACAACTAGGTCTGTTTGTCGAGCTAAGAATGCTGGAATTTGAACAACCTCACATACCTCACTGACTGGCAAAGCTTGACTGGGTTCGTGGATATCAGTAATAGTAGCAATATTNAATTGGCTCGAAACTTCTTGTAATATTTTTAAGCCCTCTTCTAGACCAGGCCCCCTAAAAGATGTTACTGAGCTTCTATTTGCTTTATCAAATGAGCCTTTAAAGATGTAATTAATATTTAGTTTGTCAGAAATAACTTTAAATTTTTCAGCTACTTCCATTGCTAGATCACGAGACTCTAAAACATTTACCCCGCCCATCAAAGTCATGGGCTCGGAATTACCGATAGTAAAATCTCTTAGCTCTAAATTATTCATAGTTATTTAGTTATTGTACTCTTAATGTAGCTATTAAATATAGGATGTCCATCCCTTGGATTGGAAGTAAACTCAGGATGAAATTGACATGCCAGGAACCACTTATGATCATTGATCTCAATCATCTCAACAAGCCTTCCATCCTTTGATTTTCCTACAATATCTAGACCTGCACCAGATAACTGATCTATATAATTTGGATTAACTTCATATCTATGTCGATGTCTTTCAACAATCTCCTCATTTTTATACATTTTATAAGCATTGGAGGATTTTTTTAATTTACAAACCTGCCCTCCTAAACGCATTGTTCCACCCATATCAGAATTTTTATTTCTTTGCTCTTTTTTTCCAGAAATATCACTCCATTCTGTTATCAATGCAATGATTGGATGTTTTGTCTTTGAATTAAATTCTGTACTGTGNGCACCTTTAAGTTTTAAAACATTTCTAGCATATTCAATAAGAGCGACCTGCATACCTAAGCAAATTCCAAGATACGGTATTTTATTTTCTCGCGCATATTTACAAGCAAGGATCATACCCTCAACACCTCTATCACCAAAACCACCTGGAACTAATACAGCATCACTCTGAGAAAGGATTTTTTTAACATTTCTTGATGTAATTGTTTCGGCTAAAACAAAATTAATATTTACTTTTGTTTTATGTTTTATGCCTGCATGCTCCAGGGCCTCATTTATTGATTTATAGGAATCTTGCAGCTCGGTATATTTTCCAACAAAAGCAACATTAACTTCTTTCTGAGGTTTTAAACTAGCATTAACGACTCTCTTCCAGTCTGAAAGTTTAGGTTCTGAAGTTTTAATTTTTAACTTATTAAGTATGATTTGATCAACTTTTTGCTTATTTAATAAAAGTGGTATTGAGTAAACCGTCTCCACATCATGCATTGATATAACATTATCTTGCTGAACTGANCAAAATAGTGCAATTTTCTTTTTTTCATCCTTAGGCAGCTCTTGCTCAGACCTGCAAATTAAGCAATCTGGACTAATACCTAAGGCTCTTAATTCTTTTACAGAGTGTTGGGTTGGTTTGGTTTTAAGTTCACCAGAGGCCTTTATAAAAGGAACAAGAGTAAGATGAACAAAAGCCCATGAAGAAGATGTCATTTCAAGAGCCATCTGTCTAATAGCCTCTACAAATGGTTGACTCTCTATATCCCCAACAGTTCCCCCAATTTCTACTATAGCGATATCCTTACCTTGACCGCCTTCTTTTATTCTTTTTTTGATTTCATTTGTTATATGAGGAATAACTTGAACTGTACCACCTAGATATTTTCCTTTCCTTTCGTTTCTAATTACGGTTTCATAAACTTTGCCTGCAGTAAAGTTATTCTTCTTTGAAGCCTCAAATCTAACAAACCTTTCATAATGTCCAAGGTCTAAATCGGTTTCTGTACCATCATTGGTAACAAAAACCTCTCCATGCTGAAATGGGCTCATTGTTCCTGGATCAACATTTATATAAGGATCAACTTTAATAAGAGATACCGAGAGTCCTCTTGATTCTAATAAAGCCCCCAAAGAAGCTGCAGCTATGCCTTTTCCGAGCGATGAAACCACTCCGCCAGTTATAAAAATGTATTTAGTATTTGCCATCAGATAAACCTTTCATGATGGGATAACAGAATAGCAGAATAACCTTGTTAGTGAAATAATATTTTCAAAATACTTAATAAAACTATAATTTTTTATAGATTCTCTTTACTCTTGATTTAATTCTGATCATTAAATCATATGAAATAAGGTTATTTGATGAGGTCAAGTTATTGATTGAATGGTTGGGTGAGAAGAATTCACACCAATCTCCAATTTCACAATCTGGTATATGACTAACATCTACAGTAGTTACATCCATGCTTACTTTTCCAAATATTTCTGCGCCAACACTGTTAATAAAAACTTTTGTGCCATCTTTAATATGATTTGGTAGTCCGTCTGCGTAACCACAATAAACTGTAGCAATCTTCATATCCTGAGTTGCTTCTGCGCGTCCGTCATAACCAACTCTTTGGCCTTTATTAATTTTTCTAATATTTATTATTGGCGATCTTAGCGTCATTGCTGTTTGGAGTTCATTACTGCCGATATATCCTCCAAAAATACCTATACCAACCCTAACCCAATCCATGGATTTATCAGGAAAATTAATTACACAGCCTGTATTTGCAATACTTTTTAAAATATCTGGATTTAGTTTTTGACATAAGCTATCAAAGCGCTCGAATTGGGTTTTATTTGATATATCACTTGGCACATTGGAAGCAGATAGGTGCGACATCAAGGTAAATTTCTTATCTGACAAGTAACTAGTATAAATATCAAGGAATTCATCCTCTTCAAACCCCAGCCTATTCATTCCTGTATTTATCTTGAACCATAAATTTTCATAAGAGTCATTGTCCTTAACTAAGGAGAATTGAAGGCTGTTATGGATTACCAAATCCAAAGAATTATCTCTAGCCTCTTTAAAATCAGATTGTGAATAGACGCCTTGCATCAGTAAAATCTTCTTAGAAGAAATTTTTCTTATACTTATAGCTTCTTCAAGCCTAACAACACCATAACCATCTACAATATCATCAATATCTCTGACTATATTTGAAAGGATATGGCCATAAGAATCAGACTTAATAATTGCCATAAATTTTGAAGAATCATCTAATTTTGCTTTTAAATAAGAAATATTTTTTCTTACAATTGCAGGTTCTATTATGAGCTCTGAGGTAGCCCTAGTCATTAGAAATTACTAGAGTAGTCGTCTGAATATCCATCATTAGCAAAATTCTCAAAACGAGTATATTCCTTTAGGAAGGTCAGGTTGACCGTACCAATAGGACCATTCCTTTGTTTGCCAATAATTATCTCAGCTTTATTTCCCTGATCAGAATCTTCATTATAAACCTCATCTCTATATATAAATAAGATTACATCTGCATCCTGCTCAATAGCTCCAGAATCTCTTAGATCTGCCATGATTGGCCTTTTGTTGGGTCTTTGTTCTACGGCCCTATTGAGCTGTGAAAGTGCTATAACGGGTACCTGCAGCTCTTTAGCTAAAGATTTTAATGATCTAGATATTTCTGATATTTGATTGACCCTATTTTCTGAGGATGTCGGAAGTTGCATTAGCTGAAGATAGTCAACAACAATCAAGGAAAGACCATGCTCTTCTTGTCTTGCAAGCCTCCTGGCTTTTGCTCTCAACTCCATGGGCGACAGTAAAGAGCTATCATCAATCCAAAGCGGAAGGTTCTTTAACCTTTCCCCTTCTTGAAGTAAAAGTTTTAATTCATTGTCTTTAAGCTGGCCAGATCTTACATTTTGCTGATTTAACTTACACATACCTGAAAGCATTCTTGTGGTAAGTGACTCTCCCGGCATTTCCAAACTAAAAATTAAAACAGCGCCTTTTGTATCCCTATCCACTAAAACATTTTCAGCTAAATTCATAGCTAAAGATGTTTTACCCATACTAGGCCTTCCCGCAACAACAATTAAATCTCCATTCTGAATGCCTTGAAGTTTTGTATCTAAATCTTTAAAGCCAGTTGAGGATCCAATCAGCCCACCTTTCTTTTCTGATAACTCATGAAGCCTATCCATGGTCTTTGGAATAAGTGATTTCATTGACTCCATGGTGTCATTATCTTGAGATGACTCATCATTTAAAGCAAAAATCATGCTCTCAGCTTTATCCAAAAGCGCTAAACCATCTTGCCCTTGTGGGTTATTAATAAGTTCTGAAATTTCTGAATTAGTCTTAATCAGCTTTCTGGTGATGGATCTCTGTCTTATTATTTCAGCATAGGCTTCTAAATTAGCAGCAGATGGNGTGGTTGTTGCTAACTCTATTAGATAGTCTTTACCACCAACTTTATTTAAAGAATTTTTATTATCTAATTTCTCTGAAACTGTTAATGGGTCTAATGGCTTATTTTCTTCAATCAACTCTGCCATTGATTGGAAAATAATTTGATGATCTTTTCCATCAAAATCATTATCTTTGATGACTTGGATTACTGTATCAAATCTATGGGTTTCAAGCATNAGGCCACCCAAGACAGCTCTTTCTGCTTCTCTAGCTTGTTCGTTTTGATTTATTAATGAGTCAGACATTGGAATATGATTTTTACATCATATTTTAAAATATACAACTACTCAGCTAATACTTTTACAGTTACTTCAGCTGAAACTTCTGGATGAACGCTGATAGTAATAATGTGCTCACCAGTTTCTTTAATAGGTCCGTCAGGTAGTTGAACTTCACTTTTATCAATTTCAACATTTACTGCTAGGAATGCTTCAGCTATCTCTCTAGTACCAACAGAACCATATAATGCACCTTCTTCAGTGACTGGCACAGCAATCTCACAAACAGAACCCTGAATTTCTTCTGATCTAGCTTGAGCTCTAGTTAGTTGATCTGCAGATGCTGCAGCTAACTCATCTTTTCTTGCTTCTACTTCAGCAATATTTTTACCACTTGCAAAAGCAGCCTTTTTTTGAGGTATTAAGAAGTTTCTAGCATAACCAGAGTTAACCTCAACAACATCTCCAATTTCACCTAATCTTTGTATCTTATCTAATAGTATAATTTTCATAATCTTACTGGTGCATGTCCGTGTATGGTAAAAGTGCTAAGAATCTAGCAATCTTAATTGATTTGGTAACTTTTCTTTGGTTCGAAGCAGAAACGCCAGTCACTCTAGCTGGTATAATTTTTCCAGTTTCAGTAATAAATGGTCTTAAAGCATCAGTATTTTTATAGTCAAAATTCTTGGGTAAATCATATTTACTCATATTACACTTCCCCCTTTGTCTTAGCTGACTCATCAGCTTTTATTTCTTTAGATTCAACTTTTACATCTTCGTTTATAGTCTCAGGTTTCTTATTCTTAGATTCTGTGAACAAACTTGAGTCTTCGCTTGAATGCTCTTTCACAACTAAAAATAAATGACGAATTATTGATTCGTTATATTTAATTTTTGTTTCAATTTCAAGAAGTTTTGATGGATCACCTTCAAGATTAAAAATAATGTAATGCCCTTTGTTATGATTATTAATTGAGTAAGCTAATTGCCTTCTTCCGATATCTTCTGTCTTAACAATACTAAATGAATTATCTTTTAGTAATTTATCAAAATCTTTTAGAAAGTCATCAACTTTAGTTGATAGGTTTGGGTTTAATATTATGACCGCTTCGTATTTATTCATTATTTACCTTTTGGTTATAGATTTAAGCTTTAATTAGCCCAAACCAAGGAAAATGCATTCTAAAGCAATTAATTTTAGTTATCAATACTCACTTTTAACTATTTTTAAAAGTTTGGTTAACCAGCTTTGGCCCTGTTCAGCTATAAGGCCATCGCTCATTTGTTTGTAGCCATGGTCAACAAGACCAATTGATGTAGCATATATTGGATTTTGAAGAATACTTTCCATTCCAGAGAACTTATTAGGAATTCCTAATCTTACGGACGTCTGAAAAATTGATTCAGCCAATTCAACGACCCCCTCCATCTTTGATGTTCCGCCAGTGAAGACAACTCCAGCTGAGATTTTGTCCTCAAATCCATTTCTAGTAATCTCGGCTTTTACTAACTCAAATAATTCTGTATATCGAGGTTGAACAATATCAGCCAAGGATGTTCTAGATAGTTCTCTTGTTGGCCTGCCGCCGACTCCTGGAACTTCGATACTTTCATCTTCTTTTGTAAATTCTGCAACAGCACACCCGTGTTTTTGCTTGATCTCTTCTGCTTGCGGTGTCGGCGTTCTTAATGCCTGAGCAATATCACTAGTTACTTGATCTCCTGCAATAGGTATAACTCCTGTGAAGACTATTGAGCCTGAATTAAAAATTGCTATGTCAGTTGTCCCTCCGCCAATATCTACTAAGCAAACACCTAGTTCCTTTTCATCTTCAGATAAAATGGAATGTGAGCTTGCTAATTGCTCTAGAACAAATCCATCAACAGCTAAACCGCAATTTTTTATGCATTTTTCAATATTTTTTATGGCACTGTTAGCACAAGTAACCAAATGGAACCTTAGCCTCTAGTCTTACGCCAGCCATTCCTAGAGGATCAAGACTTACCTCTTGGTTATCAATAACATACTCTTGGGGAAGAACATGCAATACATTTTGATCTGATGGAATTGATACTGCCTGAGCTGAGTCAATAACTCGATCAATATCAAAAGGTGTCACCTCTTTATCTTTAATACCGACAGCACCCTGAGAATTTAAGCTCTTTATATGATTTCCAGCTATGCCCACATATACAGAATTTATTTTTTCTTCGATCATTGACTGAGCCTGTTCAACTGCTTTCTTGATAGCATCTGTTGTGGCATCTATATTGACTACTACACCTTTCTTCAAGCCACTTGATGGATAGGATCCTAAAGAAATAATCTCTAACTTGTTAGATTCATTGTATTTACCAACAATACAAACAACCTTTGATGTACCTATATCGAGGCCAACAACCATATTAGAATTTTTTGTATTATTAGCCATGTTTTAGAGCCACTCCATCTTTGTATCTAAGATCTATTATCTTAGGTATTTTTCTTTTCTCATACAAGTAATTCAATGTATCTTTTGTGTTTTTAATCTTTATGCTGTCTATTTTTTTACCTAGTTTTATTACTGAACTGTCTGTATTTATAAGCCACCCTCTTACATGATTAAAGTTAATAGAAATAAGTGCAAAATTTGTTTCTTTATATGCAGAGAAGAGATCTATTAGCAATAGAATATTATCAAGATCTTTTATATCTCCATTAATTTTAATCAAAGAAGTATTTGTAAAATCAAATTTAAATTTTTTAAGATCCTTGTCAACATAATATCTATCGTTAAGAATAAAAATTGGGATCCTATTAGATATAGAGATGTGAACTTTTTTTGAAAATGGAAGAGATCTGATTGTATAACTAGCAATCCAGTCTTGTTCTTCAAGCAACAATCTTAATTCTTTTTTAGAAATAACCAAGGANAGGCTTTCATTAAAAAATTTTTGTGAATCTAATTGCATTCCTGATTCGTAATTAATATCAAAAACTAAATCATCAGCATTTATATAAATATTAAATCCTATAAGAAAATAAATAGCTAAGAAATATTTAAGCAATTGATGCATCTATTATCTTTTGCACAACTTCATTATAACTCAAGCCCATAAACTCACCTGATTTAGGAACACAGCTATGTGANGTCATTCCAGGACTAGAATTTAATTCTAAAAAATAAAAGTCTCCATCNNTATTCTCAAGAATATCAACTCTAGCCCATCCTGAGCACCCTAAAGCTTGGTAGGAATTTTTAGCAAAGTTTTTAATATTATTAACCCACTCATCACCATAATTTGCCTCAACCAAATCAGTATCATTGGATATGTATTTAGCATCATAGTCATAAAAACTATTTACAGTTTTGATCTCTATAGGAGGCAAAACTAGATCCCCAATAATTGTTACAGTATATTCTTTGAATTTAATTGCTTCCTCAAGAATAAATGGTCCGTTAAGAGTATTTAATTTTTCTATGGTTTCTTTATATTCATCTTTATTCTTGATCTCAAAAATATTAACACTTGAACCATCCATGGAAGGTTTAATAAAAAAATGATCAAAGGGAATATCTTCATAACTTCTTTTAAAACTTAAAGAATTATTTATTTGGATTGAATCAGGTGTTTTCATTCCATTTTTTCTAATTAAATTTTTGCTAATTGATTTGTTCCAGCTATGAGAACAAGATTCTGCATTAGAGCCTGTATATGGAATTCCAATTGATTCAAGCCTTTTCTGTAATGCGCCACTTTCTCCCTCTTCTCCATGAAGAGCAATGAAAATAAAGTCAAAATTAATAAGAGCATGCAAATCATCAATGTCATTGATATCAAACTTTTTAGACTCATAGCCAAGTTCAATAATTGCGTCGTGAACTCTTTTACCGCTCTCTATGGAGACCTCTCTTTCCCCAGATGAACCCCCATAAAGCACTGCAATTTTATTTATACTTTCCATTTACCTATTATTGAATTACAGACAATTGATACACTTCCGGCGCCTTGAGTAATTAAAATATCAAAATCATCTCTTCTTTGTTTAATTAGAGCATTAATATCATTATGGTTTTTAAGATAGGTCACATCTTTATGACCTTGCTGTTTTAACGTTTCAACGATTGTTCTTGAATCAATACCCTTGATTGGCTTTTCACTTGCAGCATAAATATCTAACAGAACCACAGAATCAACCTTTTTGAGAACCTTTATAAAATCATCGAATAGCTGGGCTGTTCTAGAGAACCTATGTGGTTGAAAAATCATCAATGATCTGCTTTTTGGAAATTCTTCTTTATATGCTTTTATTGTGGATAGAACTTCAATAGGATGATGTCCATAATCATCTATAAGCACTTTATAGGATGGCTTTATATAAATTTCATGTTTTTCATATCGCCTTCCAACTCCGCTGAATTTTGCAATACCTTCTTTAATAGCTTTAAGCGGGATTCCTTCCTCCATCGAAACAGCAATTGCTGCAGCTGCATTATAAACATTATGAACACCTGGGAGTTGTATTTTAAATTTATAAATTTTTTCATTTTTTTTAATTTTAAAAAATTGCCAGCCATTATTATAAGAAGGATCTTGGATTTGATAATTTGCGTGACTAGATTTACCAAAAGAAATCTGTTTTCTCGATATTCGTTTTGAAATTTTCTTAATATTTTTATCATCAGTATTAATAATCAGATATCCATAAAAGGGAACGTTTTCTGAAAACCTTACAAATGAACTTAGTAGGTTCTCAAAATTATTATCGTAATGAACCAGATGGTCATCATCAATATTAGTTAAAACTGCTACATCTGGCTGGAGATGGATAAATGAACCATCGCTCTCATCAGCCTCAGCTATTAAATGCTTTCCCTCACCAAGATCTGAGTTTTCATCAGTACTCAAGACTTTGCCTCCAACAACATACGTAGGGCTTTGCATTGCGACCGTAAATATTTTAGCAACCATACTAGTTGTTGTTGTTTTTCCATGACTTCCAGCAATAGCTATACTCTCATAACCTTTCATCAAGCTTCCAAGCATTTCAGCCCTTGGTATTATTGTGATTGAGTTTTTCTAGCTTCAATAATCTCAGGGTTCTTTAGGTCTATTGCCGATGAAACAACAATGAGGTTGGCATTATTTATATTAGAGTGCCTGTGTCCAATATATACTTTAGCGCCACTTTTTTTAAGTTTTTTTAATTCGGTTGTATTGTTGATATCTGATCCAGATATCTTGTATCCTTTTTTTAAAAGCACTCTGGCAATACCTATCATCCCTGACCCCCCAATGCCAATGAAATGAATGTGCTTAATTTTTTTAAAATTCATATTACTTACTTAAATATTCTATTATTTTCGAGGATATAAAAGATGCAGCATTTAAGTGTTCTAAATTAGTCTTTGATTTCCAATCATTATAAATTTTTTTATCAATAACTTGCGATAATTTAATTTCTAAATCACTTAGCCCATTTTCTTGGCTATGAACTATGCCCATACCAATATTTTCAATGTACTTAGCATTATAAAATTGATGGTTATCTATTGATGATGGCAAAGGGACCATCACCATACCTCTTCCCATAGATGATATTTCAGAAATGCTCAAGGCACCAGACCTTGTAATAACAAAATCTGACCATTCAATCAAAGACTGAGGATTTTTATAAAACTCTTGAACCTCCGCATCGATATTTGCTTCTAGATATAAGGTTTTAACATCAGATAATTTTCCAACTCCACATTGATGTTTAATATTTATCTTGCAATTAATTTGACCAAAAACTATTGGAAGATTCTTATTTAAATATTCTGCACCCTGACTACCCCCGGTCACATATATATTAATATCATTACTCGAATTAATATCTTGTGCTGGTTTTTTGGAAAATACATTCCTAATTGGGTTTCCACTAAAGATATTATTTTTTAAATTATTTTTTATAGGGAAGCCTAAAAAATTAAACGTAGAATGCTTTGAAAGCATTTTATTGGCCGAGCCTTGGATAGAATTTTGTTCATGGGTGAAAATAGGCTTCATCATAATCTTAAATGCTATTGCTGGGGGTACAGTTATAAAGCCACCAAAACCTATCATTGCATCTATTTTTTCTTTTCGTATTAAATTGATCACATTTATAATTCCAAGTGGTATTAGAATAAGTGATTTAATTTTTAAGACTGTATTCTTCCCTCTAAATCCATTCATTTTTATAGTCTGATAATTGAAGTCTTTACCACTAACAGCGTCTCTTTCTATCTTTTCTCCACCTCCCAGAAAAACTACATCATGACCGCTTTTTATGAACTCATCAGCAACTGCTATTGCTGGAAAAATATGCCCTCCTGTTTTTGCTGCGGAAACTAAAATTTTCATATACCTATATTAATTTGTTTTCATTGTTAATTCTAAGAACTATGGCTACCAAAGACATCATTATGATAATACTAGTTCCCCCATAGCTTATAAATGGCAAAGTTAAACCTTTTGTAGGAAGCAGCCCTATATTTACGGCTATATTAAATAAGGCCTGCACAGCTATCAAAACAAAAATACCAAAAGAAACATATCCTTGAAATAGCCTTCCTTTTTTTAATGAATCTATAGTTATTTTTAAGATACCAATAAATAATATTACGAACAGAAATAATAAGAATAATCCCCCAATAACGCCCAATTCTTCGACAATAATCGCAAAAATAAAATCTGTATGAGCTTCTGGAAGAAAAAAGTTTTTTTGGAAGCTATTGCCTATCCCGAGACCAAACCACCCACCTTGCCCTATTCCAATTAATGAATTCGAGAGCTGCCAACCAGCATTATTTACAACTTCTGGAGCAAATGGGTCTGTAAATGCCATAACTCTAGCAATCCTCCATGGGGAGTTATAAACAGCCAAGTATCCAAGCAAGGCAATTAATACCGACAGAAGACTAAATTGGAAAAATGAAATCCCAGCATAAAAAAGAATAGCCACCACTAATAAACATATGATTGCAGTTGACCCTAAATCTGGTTGACTCATAATCAACAAAGCGATTATAAATAATAGGAATAAAGGTTTTAAGAAGCTTCTTAATGTATCTATCTCAGACATACGTCTAACCGAATATCCCGAAATATATAAAATTAAACTAAATTTACATATTTCTGATGGCTGAATATTTATAGGCCCAGCTCTAATCCATCTAGTACTTCCATTCACAGTCGTTCCAACTTCTGGAAGAAACATTACAAATAATAGAATGATGCTAATAAGCATGAAAACCCAATCAGATTTAAATAAAAAATCTGATGGTATAACAGAAAAAAATATCATTGATATTAGTCCAATTGAAATAAATAGCATCTGTCTTGATGCAAAGTGAAATGGGTTTCCATAATTTTCATCTGCAAAATAAATGCTAGCTGATGAAACCATAGTGATTCCTATTGCCATTAATGCTATAAAAGGTATTAATATAAGAAGATTGTTAACTTTATGATTCATTAAATAATTTAGTTACGAGCGAATTAAAATTATTACCCCGGTCTTCAAAATTTTTATAATCCTTTCCACTTGGGTAGCCAGGTGAGAATAAAATATTTGAATCTATAGATATATTTCTTATGAATTGGAGGGCTTCTTTTAAATCATTAAGGATATGTATTTTGGGGTGAGAGACACATTTTATTATTTCATTTTTATGAGCTCCAAATATCAAAATACTCTCAGGCCCATCTATAGCTAGATTTTTAAACTGCTCTTTTTTTGGGCTCCCACATAAGAGAAGATGATATTGATTCATTCCAAAGTTCTTGTTAGCTTTATCCACTGCATAGTTTAATGAGTTTGAATTTGTGGACTTAGAGTCATTAATAATTGAATTAGTTATTTTTTGAAATCTAAATGGCAAATCTTTAAGTTCTTGATGTTTTGGATTCTTTCCTGTGATCCATTGATATAGTTGAAAAGGATCACTTTCATATGAAACGTTTTTTGCATTAAGTATTTTTTGCTTTGCTTTCTTATAATTTTCAAATGTCTCATGATAATCCAGGTGATCAGGAGTAATATTCAATAAAATACCGAAATCTAAATCAGGCTTATTTGCCTTATCAAGCTGAAAACTTGAAAGTTCTATTATTGAATACTTGGAGCCATTATTGATATGGTCTAACATTGGATTTCCAATATTTCCAATTAAGTTAACCTTGGAATGCTTTTCAAAAATTTGATGAAGGTGTGAGCAAGTAGTGCTTTTTCTATTTGTTCCAGTAACTCCAATTTTAATTGATCTGTCTTCTTGAAGAAAGATATCTAAATCGGTCAGCACTTCTGCTGCAGATTTAAGAAGTTTGAATGTCTCCCTGTCAATACCAGGGCTGCAATATATGGTTTTATAGGACTCCAGTTTTAAAATCTCTGAATCAAGTGATTTGTCATAAATATCATATTCAATATTTTTTACTTTCAAATATCTTTCAAAAGATTTGCCTGTAATGCCATAGCCATAAATCAGGGATTTCATTGATAATTTTATCTAAGTTTTAATGTTGCCAATGCAATTAAAATTAACACAAGCGTAATAATCCAAAAACGTACAATAATTTTTGGTTCTGGCCAGCCTTTTAATTCGTAGTGATGATGGATTGGCGCCATTAAAAAAACTCTTTTTCCTCTTGTTTTAAATGAGATAACCTGAATTGCAACACTCAAAGTTTCAATAACAAATACACCAGCCATGATTGCAAAAACTAATTCGTGCCGAAGTATTATGGCTAATATCCCAAGAATAGCGCCTAGGGTTAGAGATCCAATATCTCCCATAAAGATTTGTGCAGGATATGTGTTGTACCAAAGAAAACCAATACCTGAGCCAATCAATGCACCACAAAATACTATTAATTCTCCTGAAAGTTTTAAATGAGGAAGGTATAAGTAATCTGCAATTATTTGATTTCCCATGCTGTATGCTATCAAACCAAGCGCTCCTGCAATGAGCACTGAAGGAAGAATAGCTAAGCCATCAAGACCATCAGTAAGATTAACGGCATTTGACGATCCTACAAGAACAAACATTCCGGTAAAAATAAATACAAATGGGCTCATTGGAATTAATAGATCTTTAAAAAAGGGGACGATAAAAGAGGTTTCTGGAGCCGTCTCTGCAGAATAAAATAAATAAGTTACTGATATAAACGAGAAAGCTATCTGTAAAATAATTTTTTGTTTGGAGGAAAGGCCATCAGAGCTTTTTTTCTTTATCTTAATATAATCATCTGCAAATCCAATCATTGCAAAAGAAACTGTAACAAATAGCACTACCCATATATATCTATTACTTAAGTCGGCCCACAATAGTGTTGAAATAACTAATGATGACAAAATTAGAAGACCTCCCATTGTTGGAGTACCTGATTTTTTATAATGAGATTCTGGACCTTGCGTTCTAACATGCTGTTCAAATTGCATAGACTTTAATATTTTTATAATTAATGGGCCCATTAAAATAGAAATCATGAGGGCTGTTACTGCCCCTCCCAGGGTCCTTACAGTAAGATACCTTAGGACATCAAAACCAGGATCATAATCAACAAGTACAGTTCCTAAATATTCAAACATTTATAAATTTTTCCATTTGCATGCCTCTAGAGCCTTTTAAAAGTACAACATCATCAGATGATATATTTTGTCTTAAGAAAATTTTTAACTCATTTTCATTACTAAAAAACACACCATTTTTTCCAAATGCATCAACAGCATATTTTGTTAAATCACCAAAACCAAGCAATATATCTATTTTCTTGTGTGATGCATAATTCCCAATCTTTTTATGCATATGCTTTCTCATTCTACCTAATTCAAGCATATCTCCTAAAACTAATACTTTTCTTTTTTGGGAGTTTGATAAAAGGTCTATTGATTTTTTTACAGAATCTGGATTTGCATTATAAGTATCATCTATTAGTGTTGACTTATTAATCCAGCTGAATTGATCTTGCCTGCCCATTAACTTAATATTAATACTTTTTACGATATCTTTTTCTGACTTATTTAAAAAGAATAATACTGAGAAAGTAGCTAAAATATTTTTAATATTGTGCTCTCCAGCAAGATTTGAGTTTATTCTTTGCTTAACATTATGTTTTGTAGACAAAATTGTGAAAGATGTTTTATTGATACTATAATTTATATCTGCCGCATAAAAATCAGAATCTTTGCTCAGCCCAAAAGTAATAATAGAGATATCATTTCTCATCTCTTTCCACTGACTTTGATGGTTTTTATTTTCAGATGGTATGACCAAACATCCATTTTTTTTAATATTAGATACCATCTCTGATTTAACCTTAAAAACACCATTGATGTTTTTTAGGCTTTCAAGATGGGAACTGCCAATATTTGTAATCACTCCAACATGAGGCTTAAGGAAAGAACTTAAATAATGTATATCGCCAAAATTAGCTGCACCCATTTCCATTACCAAGCAGGTAGAGGCTCTTTTTGCATTCATTATGCTCAGAGGCATTCCTATTTCATTATTGAAATTTTTCATGGTACTTGAACTACCCTTCAAGCATTGATTGATCATGCTAGTTGTTGACGTCTTTCCATTNCTNCCAGTAATACCAACTATTTCACCCTCAAAACTACTTATTATATTTTTTGANATTTTTTTTAAAGCTTTTATAGAATCAGGTACATATATAATTCGCTTATCCTTAGAATCCTTAAACTCTTTTCCATCAGCGATTACAAGTGANGCNCCCTTCTTAATTGCCGNGTTAACGTANTTGTTGCCATTAAAACTATTGCCCTTAATGGCTATAAATAATGCGTTTTTTCTTAAGGTTCTTGTATCAATGGAAATACTTTTTATGAGAATATTTTTTTTTACTGAGGTGCCTAAAAATTTTGATACGTCATTTGAATTACTTATAAATTTCATTTACCACTCCATGGTCACTAAAAAAAACTTTTTTTCCAGATGCTTCTTGAGTCTCTTCATGTCCCTTTCCAAGTATAACTAAGCAATCATCTTTATCTATGAGCTTGCTACCTTGAATAATTGCCTCTCTTCTATCTTCTATTGAAATAACTTTTTCATGATTATTACCTTTTAGAGCATCATTAAAAATTGAATTAAAACTTTCACTTCTCGAATTGTCAGAAGTAAAAATTATTTTACTAGCATTGCCTATTGCAGCTTTCATCATTTTAGGCCTTTTTAATTTATCTCTGTCACCCCCACACCCAAATACGACAACAATTTTTTTAAAGTAGTTTTTAATTGATAATAAAAACAATTCTATTCCTTCTGCATTATGAGCAAAATCAATTATTACATTTGCAGGTATATTATTAATTAATTCCGTTCTTCCTTTGGGGAGGGTTAGATAATTAAGATCATTTATTTTTATTTGTGAAAAATCAGCAAAGCCAATAGAGCATATTCCAAATACTAAATTTTCAATATTAAATTCAGGGAATAGGTTGCATGAAAATTTATATGTCTGATTGTATGAAGGAAAATAACCTATTGGAGGATTATTTATCATGATATTAAATAAAGATTGCTCTTTATCAATAGAAACTATTTCGTAATAAATATCAGCAGACTTATTCTTTTTACTTATTGTTGTTAGCTGATGTTTAGAATTTTTTAGATANTCATATTTATCTTTANGTGGANCGAGATCCNCATTTATCAACATTAGTGGGCTGGAAGGATTAAATATTTGAAACTTTATATCAGTGTATTCTTTTAAGCNGCCATGGTAATCGAGATGGTCTGTTCCAATATTAAGAAGAGCTGCTGAATTATAAAAAGAAATACCTTTGAGCCTTTCTTGAGATAGTGCATGTGAAGATATCTCAATGCAAACTGATACTGAGTCATTAAAATTATAAAAACTAAAAATTTTAAAAAATTCAAAAATATCAGGTGTTGTTTTTGAAGATATGCTTTTATTTATTTCTTCATTATTATATTTTGTTCCCAGTGTTCCTATATAAATTGATTCATAGCCACTTTTTACCAACATCTGATGGGTTAAGTAAGCAGTAGATGTTTTCCCATTTGTTCCAGTAAAGGCAAAGTAATTATTTTTACTTTGAATATCAACAAGTTGATAGAATTCCTCTAAAAATAAAAAAACTTTATTTTTTTGAGTATATGAATCAAAAATACATAAGTCTTCAACGTAAATAATATTTTCTTTATTCGATAAATATTCCAAATCATTATGAATGACCATTGAGGCACCAAGCTCAATCGCATGTGAAATATATTTACTTCCGTGAGCATGCAAGCCATCAAGTGCAAAGAAAACAAACCCATCTTTAACATTATGAGAGTTATTGGTAACTCCATTGATATTTATATTTTTTGGAAAATTAATTCCTAATATTTTTTCTAAACTATTCATCTTCTGAATATCCAAGATAGTTTAGAGAGCTATCAGCTATTTTTTTAAATAATGGAGCTGCAATCATTCCGCCTGAGTATGCATTTAAACCAGGTTCATCGATTGAGACAAAAATTGTTAGCGACTTATCAGAGAGGGGAGCTATGCCAACAAATGAAGCTCTATATGAATCTTCAGCATAGCCATTACCGTAAGATGTTTTATGAACTGTGCCAGTTTTACCTCCCTCGGTATAGCCATTAATATCTGCATTTTTTCCAGTTCCAATATGAACTACCTCTTTTAGAGCTTCCAGAGTATGTTTTGCAGAATCTTCAGAGATAACTCTATTTAGACCTACTTCATCACTCTTCAGTATCTTAAAATCTTTATATATACCTTTGTTTGCAAATACAGAATATGCTGACGTTATCTGAAAAGGGCTAATGGTTAGGCCGTAACCATAACCCAGCTTACTAGCTCCTTATCTGATATTTTATCCTTTATGTTCATTAATCCGAATGCCGATGAGGGGAAGTTTATTGATATTGGTTTACCGAAACCAAAATTATAGTAAGCATCTTTTAATTTCTCATAACCAAGCATAATAGCAATTTTGGAAGCTCCAACTTGGCTTGAATAGGCAATTACTTGTTTGGGGGTAAGTTCCTCATAACTCTTATAGTCGCTGATAATTTTATCATTTATCTTTAACCTTCTTGGAATTTCAATAGGTATATCAGGATCAAAAATATTATTATCAATTGCTGAGGAAAGTAGGATTGGCTTAAGTACTGAACCTAACTCGTATGCATCTATAAGCGCTCTATTTTTCTGTATTACCCTGCTAGGGTCATTTGGATTATATGAGGGATAGCTAGCAACAGCTAAGACCTCTCCACTCATGTTATCAAATACAAGAGCTGTGCCTGCCTTAGCTTTATTTTCTTTAATGGCTTCCGCTAAAAACTTATAAGCATAGAATTGTATAGTGGAATCTATAGTCAGTACTATATCCCTTCCTTGGATAGCTTTATCTACCTCGATTGGTTTGGAGATAATCTTTTGTTTAGCATTCTTATAAAATTTTTCCTTACCATTTTTACCAGAAAGTACAGAGTCATAGCTTTTTTCAAGCCCTTCTTGTGCTCTGTCTTTACCATAAAAACCTACAAGCGGTGCTATTTGATCTCCTAAAGGATAATGTCTGCTATGTCTTACTTCAACTTCAAGTTTATTGTTTTTAAGAGTTTCAATAATTAACTGCTCGTTTCTAGATAGCCCTTTTTTGATTAAAGTTTTCTTTGAGAAGGATTCATTAATATTGAGATCCTCATCTAAGGAGATAAGATCTTTAATCGATATGAATTTTGCTAACTCTAAACCCTTAAGGGCATAAAGATCATAGTTAATAATAGAAACAGCCAATGGGAAGTTATTTCTATCGTAAATAGTTCCTCTAACTGGGTTAATATTTCTATACTTTATATATTTTTTCTTACCTTCATTTTTTAAAAAAATACTGTCATCTATTTGCAAAGAAATAATTTTGTAGGCAATAGCAAAAATAGATAAACTAAAAAACGAACATACTAAAATAAAGCGCCAATTTATAATACTAATTTTCTTCATCTGAATATTTAATATATATTTTTTTTGCTTTTTTCTTAATCATACCAAGCTCTTCTTTTGCAGATTTTTCGATACTTGCAGGTGAGTTATTTGTATTAAATTGAGTAATTAACTTAAGATTCGTATCTTTAAAATCTTCATATTCTTTTCTTAAATTCTCCTGATTTGAATGCAATCTACTTATTTCAAAAGATAATTTGATCTGTTCCAAAGAAATAAAACAAACCACAAATAACAAGAATAATAAAATAATATTATTTAATTTAGTCATTATATTTTTTTAAAAACTCTCATAATTGCACTTCTTGAGCGCTTATTTAAAGCAACCTCCTCTTCTGTGGGCCTAATTTTTTTGGCGATGCATTTAAAGTCTTTTTCTTCTATTGTGTTTAAAGGAATATCTTTAGGAAAATTCATTACGCTTGGCTTAAAAAATTCTTTCACTATATTATCTTCCAGAGAATGGAAAGAAATTACAACAATGATACCGTTTTTGACAAGAATATTGCTAGCTTGTTCCAGGGACTGTTTAAGTTCCCCTAACTCATTATTGATATGTATTCTGAAGGCTTGGAAGGATTTAGTAGCTGGATGGATTTTTTTTCTTTTTTCTGGATATATATCTTCAATAATATTTGCTAGCTGAATAGTGGATTTAATTTCATTTTTTGATCTATGATCTAAAATTGAGCTTGAAATGATTTTTGCATGTTTTTCATCTCCATATTTATATAAAATATCCATAATTTCTTTTTGGGTTGCTTTTTTAAGCCATGCTGATAGCGGAACACCCTTCGTGACATTAAATCTCATATCTAAAGGACCATCATGGAGGAAACTAAAACCTCTGTTGCCTTCATCAAAATGAGTAGAGCAAGTACCTAAATCGTATAGAATTCCATCAACAGTTTCCTTGTCAAAAGTATTTTCTAATTTATTGAATGAGTTATGGATTGCATTAAAATTTTTATTTTTAATGAGTGATGCATGGTTAAATGCATCTAAATCTTTATCGAATGATGTTAGTTGAGCATCGGCATCTTATTCTATTTAAAATAGATTGAGTGTGACCGCCTCTTCCATATGTACAGTCTACATATTTACCATTTTTTTTGTGGATGAGAAAATCTAAAGACTCTTCCAGTAATACTGGAAAATGAAGCATATCAATCTACTTGTTTTCGCATAAAAGTTGGCACATCAAGGAAATCAATTTCCGCTGCAGACGATGTGCCCCCTTTTTGATCTATGTCATCTCTTCTTAATCCTACCGGATTTAATTGAATTGATGGCTGATTATCTATTACTAATGTAGGAGCTCTCTGATCTACACCTGTTGCGACTATTGTTACCAATAAATCATCATCAACAGTTTCATCATAAACTAGACCATAAATAATATTTGCTTCTTCATGTATTATTTCTTCGACAATATCTGCTACTTCAGTTTGGTCTCCAAGAGTTGGTTTTGCAGCAGTAATATTTACGAGAACACCTCTTGCATTCTTAAGGTTGATATCCTCAAGTAACTCACTTTTAACAGCTTGGGTTGCCGCTGCTTCTGCTCTATTTTTTCCACTTGCTCTTCCTGTTCCCATCATGGCAATGCCTTTTTCTGACATAACAGTTTTAACATCTGCAAAGTCAACATTGATGTGACCTTTTTTCATAATAATATCTGATATTCCTTGAACTGCGCCTTTTAAAACATCATCTGCTTTTGCAAAAGCATCTTGCATAGGAGTATCTTCTCCAAGAATTTCATAAAGTTTTTGATTTGGAATTGTGACAAGACTATCAACTTCCTCTACTAGTGAGGCCAGACCCTTCTCAGCTGCAGACATTCTTCTTTTACCTTCAAATTTAAATGGTTTTGTGACCACTGCTACTGTAAGTGCGCCCAATTCTTTGGCAATAGATGCAACTACTGGGGCAGCTCCTGTTCCAGTACCGCCTCCCATTCCTGCTGTTATAAATACCATGTCTGCTCCAACTAAGAGCTCTTCTATTGCAAGTCTGTCACTTTCCGCTGCTTTTCTGCCAACATCAGGATTAGCACCAGCACCAAGGCCTTTTGTTAATCCATTACCTAATTTTAATGTAATTGCACCATTTGCCTCTGATAATGCTTGAGTGTCCGTATTTGCACAAATAAAATCAACACCTTCGATATTATGATTAATCATATGAATGACTGCATTTCCACCAGCACCACCCACACCTACAACTTTTATTTTTGCGTTTTCTACTGCCTGACCTATTACTTCAAAATTCATCATTTATCCCCTATTAAAATGACATTGATTTAACGCTTTCTGGAAGAACTACATCTAGAATTTCTGTAGANAAAGGTCCNCCCATTTGTCTCATTTCCCAATTATTTATGTTCCAGACCTCAAATTTTTCGCCCATGCCAACCAAAGAAATCTGTTTTTGATCATTTATATCAGCATACTTTCTTAACTCTGCTGGAATTAATACTAGCATTCTTCCTTCAACATCTAGGTCTATAACATGTGCATTACCTAATATAGTCCATTGCAAGCTTCTAACTATAGGATCTAACCCCTGTAATGACTGAAGTTTATTAGAAATTTCATTCCATTCTGATTCGGGATAAATTTTTAAAGATGGGTATTGCGGATCTTTGGTTACAACAATTTTTGTTTCATTTTTTTCTAATAAATTAGAGCGATATTTGGCTGGGATAGCCAACCTACCTTTAGTATCTAATGAAACTGTATTAAAACCATACATGGTCAAAATATATAGACTTTTTACACACTTTGCAACACATTTACACACTTTTTCTCACACTTGATCCGTAACAGAAAAAATATGAGTTGGTCTATAAGCCGGATTCTGTAAATGATGATCATCTATCTAGATATTATGTTGCCATAATATTCATGCAACCTACCCAAATCCTAAGCGAGCAGCTTAAATGGATTTCTATTTGGTCTTGCTTCGGACTGGGGTTTACAATGCCTTACTTGTCTCCAACTAAGCGGTAGGCTCTTACCCCACCATTTCACCCTTACCAATTAAAATTGGCGGTATACTTTCTGTTGCACTTTCCGTAGGCTCGCGCCTCCCAGGCGTTACCTGGCGTCCTGCTCTATGAAGTCCGGACTTTCCTCTAGTAAACTAGCGATCACCCAACCAACTCAATTTATTATAGTTTGTTAATCAAGTAGTTGCTTNTAAATATCTCTTTTATTTTCTTTTGACAAAAGTGAGATCAATTTTGCTGCATCTTTTGCAGGCAAAAACCTTAAAAAAGAATCTTTTACTTTTTTATCAAGAATAAANCTTGGCTTGTCTGTTGAAGAACTTTCGATAACAATTACAAATTCACCTTTAAGGACCACTAAGCCGTTCTTCACTCTTAACGATACTTCCTCTATAGTTCCCCTCTCAATTGTTTCATGAATCTTTGTCATCTCTCTGCATAATGCAATTTTTAGTTAATGAATACTCCTCTCTTAAAACATTTAAAGTATCTTCAATTCTTTTTGCAGACTCAAAAAGAATAATTGTATTTTTTTCATGCCTTAAAAAACTTATGAACTCTTTTTTTTGACTTTTTTTTCTTGGGACAAAACCAAGAAAAGAAAAGCTAGAGGTTGATAGCCCAGACATTACTAAGGCACTAATCACCGATGATGGTCCTGGCACTAAGGAGAATATAATATCTTCTTTTATGCATTGCTGAATTAGATAATACCTGGGTCTGATACTGAAGGAGTTCCAGCATCTGAGACTAATACAATTTCATTCTGTTTATTTAGTAACTCTATAATATCGTGACTTACAGTTTCTTCGTTATGCTCATGAAGAGTTCTACATTTCTTATCAATCTTTAGAAAATGAAGGAGTTTGTTGGTTACTCTAGTATCTTCTGCATAGATATAATCTGCTTTTTTAAGAGCATCAATTGCTCTAAGTGATATATCATTGAGATTACCAATTGGTGTTGACAAAAGATTTAACATAATAAAAGTATAAAAAAATGATAAGACCTAGCTTAACATTTATTTCAGTTTCCTTAATCCTTATTCTATCAGGGTGCAGCTCTGTTCCAATTATTAATGACTTGAGCGTAAAGGGCGGGCATGAGAACTCTTATACACATCAAATGATAGACGGCTATGAGGAAATTTCTAAAGAATTAAGAGATGAGATTGCGTTTATTTTAGAAGAAATATTTTTTTATAATCGAGTCGATGAAGCAAATTTAGAAAAAGTTAATGCATTCATTCAAAATGGTCAGATAAAAGATTATTATGCTAATCAAATCCAACTAATAACCTTAAACAAAAAAAAGCTTCGATCAGTCCCTTTGATAAATGCGAACTTCAACACGGGTAAAAAAAATAAGGAATATATTATTGAATCAGTTTTAAGAAGAGGTAATAAATTTAATATTACTTTTGATTCGAAAGGAAGAATCATTAGTGATGGGCTGCTTGACTCAAATCTATTATTTTTTTGTAGTAGCTATCTTCAAGATCAAAAAGATATTATTGAAGATCATATTTTTAAAAAAAATAATCCAAGTGAAGTTATAGTCGTTTTCACAAAGTCATATGAAGAATATGCAATGAATCTAAAGCAAAACTTCCCTGGTATTAAATTTTCTTTAATAAATAATAAAAATCATGAGGAGTATGCACAAAAAGCTCTTGGAATTGATCGGAGCTTAATTAGATTTAATAAAATTCAAAAATTAGATCAGAATATAGTGTTAGAAAATACCCCAAGAGAGAGAAAGGATTTTAAAAAAGTATACTTCTTGGTTGACTATGCAATAGGCAAATCCATTGTTCCTATTTTTAGAAGTTATTTATTAAATAGTGATTTTTATGCTACTAACAATATTTTGTTAGGCGCTATTAATACAAAACAACTAAGTGATTTCGATAATCTTTATATACCAACGCCTCAGTATTTCTATAAAAAAGTTGCTCAAAAACAAAGCATCATATCTATAGGTGATGAGATTAATAAAGCCTTAATAGATGACATGCTAAGAATTGAAGAATTAAATGCATCCAATGCCTCAGACTCATTCATATTGTTAAATTCAGGAGCTATTAACTATCAGAATGATAAATGTATTGAAAGAGAGTTATCTTTTTGGAAAATAACTCAGGAAAATTTAACTAGTCCTCTTTAAGATCTCTTTCAAGAGAAGAAAGGCTATCAAGGAAACCAGGTCTCTTGAATATCTCTTTTTGATAATCAATAAGAGGCTTTAAATGTCTATTTACTGGAAGTCTTATACCGATTGATGGAAGTCTCCAGAGTATGGGAGCAAAACAACAATCTACAAGAGTAAACTCATCACTCATAAAGTATTTAAATTCTTTAAAGGTTGGGGCAATGGAAGATATCTCATGCAATAATTCTTCTCTTAATTTTATTAGCTCTTTTTCAGGCAACTCACCAGCAATTAAGGTATCAACAATAGGACACCATTCTCTATCTATTCTTAACATCAAGGTTCTGCTGTTTGCTCTGGCAACTGGATAGACTGGTAATAATGGTGGGTGAGGAAATCTTTCATCTAAATATTCCATCATTACAGAAGGGTCATGAATTGCCAAATCTCTATCAACTAAAATTGGTAATTTATGATAAGGGCTTATTGATAGAATATCTTCAGGCGTTTCTTCTGGTTTAGATTCTTTAATTTCAGCAGTGATATCTTTTTCTGCTAAAACTATTCTTACTCTTTGACTGTAGTGATCGTCTCTATCTGAATATAAAATCATAATTTTTTTCCCTATTTTTAATGATAGTCTTTGTGATATTCCCTATACAAAAGAGCTGATAAAGCTGTAAATATTAGGAAATAAAAAATAACATACCACCCGATTCTCTCTCGAGTAGCTTTTGATGGCTCGCCAACGTATACAAGAAAATTAGTGAGATCGTATATAACCTTATCAAACTCTTCTTTATTTAATGAACCCGTACCCTCTTCAACTTGAAGAAATCCACATTTTTCTTTTGTAAGAGCATTGCCTTCACTATCTCTTTTCTCTCCACCATTTTTAGCAATAATTGGAATATTCTTGCAAATAAGTTTTTGATTACCTTGAAGTGCTGCAAGCACATTAGGCATTGCTGTCCCAGGGTAAACTAAGTTATTTACACCATATTGCTTAGAAGAGTCTTCATAATANGTTCTTAAATAAGAATAAAGCCAATCATCGCCCCTCACTCTGCTTACAAGCGTTAGATCAGGAGGCGCAACTCCAAACCACTGAGCTGACTCNACTTCAGGCATAGCTCCCGTCATAAGATCTCCAGCTTTNATNGATTTATCAAATACTAAATTTTCAAAAAAAATGTCTTCAGGGATTTGTAAATCTTTTGCGATTCTTCCCCATCTTGAATATTGAAGTGAATGACATCCATAGCAATAGTTAAGAAATGTAGAAGCTCCGCTTTGTAAAGACTCCATATCATTCAATGCATATTTAAACTTATCACAATCACCATAATCTTTGCATGGCCCACCCTCTGCAGAGAACAAATTGTTTATGCTAAATAATAATGTAAAAAGAACAAGAAACTTTAATGACTTATTAATTTTTGTAACTTTATGCTTTGTACTCATAGACGATCTGGTACCTTTTTAGTCTTTTCAAACTTTGTATATATAGGCATTAGAATAAAGAATGCGAAATAAATAAAAGTACAAATAATGCTCATTGTTTTTCTTACTTCTGTAACTCCAACAGTCCCAAGATACCCTAGTGTTAAAAAGCTTATGCCAAATAAAGCTAACGCTACTTTTGAATAAACTCCTTTATATCTAATAGATGCAGCTTTACTATTATCAAGCCAAGGCACAACAAATAGTATTGCTACAGCTGATCCCATTACAATTAAACCACCAAGCTTATCTGGAACGGCTCTTAACATTGCATAATATGGTGAATAATACCAGACTGGGGCTATATGCTCTGGGGTTACAAGAGGATTGGCTTTTTCAAAATTAGCCATCTCAATAAAATAACCTCCGCCCTCAGGGAAGAAAAACATTATTATCGCAAAAACAGTCATAAAAACACCAATACCAACAAGAGCGTTCAGTACTTTGTATGGGAAAAATGGCACGCTATCTAGAGGGACTCCATCTTCATCTAGATGCTCTTCTATGTCGACGCCCTCTGGATTTCCCGCACCAACCTCGTGTAATGCAACAAGGTGAAGAAATACTAAGGCAATTAATACCAAAGGAAGTGCAACAACGTGAAGTGCAAAGAATCGAGAAACTGTAATACCTGAAATATAGTAATCTCCTCTGACCCATAACTCGAGAGATTCACCTATGTAGGGAATGGCACCAAATAGAGAAATAATTACTTGGGCACCCCAGTAGGACATTTGACCGTATGGGAGAACATAACCAAGAAAACCTTCAGCCATCATTGCAAGATATATGGCACAACCAAAAACCCATACGAGCTCTTTTGGTTTTTGATAGGATCCGTAAAGCAACCCTCTAAACATATGCAAATAAACAACTGCAAAAAACATTGAAGCGCCAGTAGTATGCATATACCTAATTACCCAGCCATAATCTACATCTCTCATAATATATTCTATTGATGAAAATGCCTGCTCTTCTGTATTTGAATACGGCATTATTAGCCATATTCCTGAAATTATTTGAATGATTAATACAACTGATGCCAAGGCACCAAATAAATACCAGAAGTTAACCTTTGACGGAACGGGATGCTTTGAAAGATGTCTTTCAAAAGTATTAGCTATTGGAAGTCTACTATTAAACCAACCAAACATTTTTCCTACTACTCCATTCATTTATGCAACTCCTCCATCTTCACCTATAGTTAAAATACTGCCATCAAAAAAATGAGGAGGTACTGGAAGATTTGTTGGTGCGGGCACACCTTTGAATACTCTTCCTACCATATCAAACATTGATCCATGACAAGGACAAAAGAATCCACCAGACCAAGATGCATCCCATGGCTTTGGCTCAACTTCCGGATGATACTTTGGAGAACAACCTAAATGAGTACAAACTCCTGCTATAACTGAATATTCACTACTTTTTGATCTTGTTGCATTTAAACCTCTGTATGGTTCATCAATAGCCTCTGAGTTGGGGTCAGAAAGCTTGGACAGAGTTTGCTCTAAGCCTGCAAGACTTTCTTTAGTCTGTCTGATTACAAAAACCGGCTGCTTACGCCATGCAACTTGTATCTGCTGTCCATATTGCATTTTTGAAACATCGATTTTTACTGATGCTCCAGCAGCTTTTGCACGTGCGCTTGGATTCCAAGCTGCTATAAATGGTGTTGCTACGAATGGAACTCCAGAAAGACCAACTGCACTTGTCAATCCAATAAGTACTTTCCTTCTTGTATTGTCTTTTTCTTGCATTAATTCTTTATTTTCTTGTTAATTGTGTACTAAAAAACAGGCAGATTATACCACTAATTTTAATGTATAAATTTGAAAAATTAACGTTTTGAGAACTGTTTACTTTTTCTAGCTTTTACCAAACCAGGTTTCTTTCTTTCAACTTTTCTAGGGTCTCTAGTTAACAAACCAGCTTTTTTAAGCTGAGGTCTTAATTCCTCATCAAAAGCTATGAGAGCTCTTGAGATACCATGTCTAATTGCGCCTGCTTGTCCAAAACTACCACCGCCTTTTACCTTGATATTGATATCAAGCTTTCCTTCAAGATCTGTCATCTCTAAAGGTTGCATTACAAGCATCTGTGCTACTTTTCTCCCAAAGTAAACATCTAATTTTTTATCATTAACAGTTATATCACCCTTTCCAGTGGATAAGTAAATTCTAGCAGATGAAGTTTTTCTTCTACCTGTTGCGTAATGAATTTCTGATGTCATATTTTTGGATTCCACTCTATAGGTTGTTGAGATTCATGCTCATGATCTGGACCACTAAATACTTTTAGTTTTTTGATCATTGATTTTCCTAGTTTATTTTTTGGTAACATTCCTTTAACAGCTTCTTCTATAATTCTTTCAGGATGTTTTTCATTCATTTCTCTAAAAGTCTTAGTCTTTAGCCCACCAGGATATAATGAGTGAGTGTAATATTTTTTATCATTAAATTTCTCACCGGTAACTTTGATCTTTTCTGCATTTATTACAACAACATAATCACCACCATCGGTGTGAGGTGTGAAAGTAGGTTTGTCTTTTCCCCTTATTCTGTCTGCAATTTTAGTAGCAACTCTACCCAGAATTTTGTCAGATGCATCAATAACAAACCATTGTCTGTCTACATTTTCTTTTTTTAGTGCGAATGTTTTCATAATCATATTTTTGTAAGATGCGAATATTAATGTTTTGAGGATGAATTAGCAATATTTATCAGCATAATTTTTCATTATTTACTAGATTCTAAATATTCAATAGTTTGCATCTCTTTGAGTCTGCTGGCACATCTATTCCATAAAATGTTTAGTTTTGTACCTTTATATAGATTTTCAATAGATTTTGAGTCAATAAAAAACTTTACTTTTGTATTCTCTCTATAACAAATGTCTATAAAAGAAATAAACCTTCTAATAATATCTGCATGATTATCATCATACTGATGGAAATCATTTATAAAAATCCAATCTATATTTTTACATATCTCAATAAAATCTTTAGAGCCAGTAGGTTGAATAAAGAAGTCTTTATAAGAAACCCAAAGAAAATTATTAGAGTANGCCTTGCATTTAAGTTTTCTTGAGTTTATGGAAAAATTATCAAAGCTAACCTCAAATTCACTAAAATTTTTTATTAGGAAATCCTTTATTTCACTATCACTCATTNTTAAAGAGGGATTGGAATCTACTTCACTAAATTGATGAATATTTCTTGTTCTGTAATCCATTGCTCCCCCAAGCTCATAAATATTTAAGTTGTTCTTCAAAAAGTTCATTGCCTTCATAAATTTTTGCCTCTGCAAACCATCTTTNTATAAGTTATCTGGGTGGGCATTGGAAGTTAGATATAATTCAACTCCATTAATTATTAGCTGGTTTAATAAATTACCTATGATCATTGCATCAGCTACATCCTCTACCTGAAACTCATCTATAAGAATTACTTTAAACTTACTGTAATAGTTTTTTGCAATAATATTTATTGGATCTTTGTTACTTGATAAGTCCTTTAGTTGATTGTGTATGTCATGCATCAAATCAATGTAATGAAAAGAAGAGGTATTGTTTGAAATTTCTTTTAAAAAAGATTTAATAATAAGAGTTTTACCCCTTCCAACGTCACCCCAAATATAAGCACCTCTTTTTTTTTGTTTTTTTATGAGGTTATCGAAAAAATTATNTTCAATATTGTGTTGTTCAACTAAATTCTCAATAAGATTTAATTGGCCCTTGTCGAGAGTAATATCTTGGATTTTTAGATCATCAATGATATTTTGAATCATATTATTATGAATTATTTAAAAGAGATAAAGTTTCATTATTTGTTATTAATTGCATTGGCACTGTTAGTAACATGGGTATACACNAACCATGATAACAATAAATTTGTTAAAGCTACTGAAAAATCTATTTCTTCGGTTGTAATAGTAGCCTCTTACAATAACAGCTCATACTCTCTTAGGCCTGTTTCAATTGGCTCTGGAGTCATCTTTTCTAAAGATGGATATATAGTTACCAATTTTCATGTTGTCTCAAAAGGAAAGNTTGTAAAAGTAAAACTTGGAGATGGTAAAGAGCANGTAGCAAAGATTATTGGNTTTGATATTAATTCTGATATTGCAATCCTTAANGTATTACCAGAAGACCNATTAGTTCCAATTAAAATTGCAGATAGTTCTAATATTAAAATAGGTGATAAAGTTTTNGCTATTGGNAACCCATATGGAATAGGAATTTCTGTATCAAGTGGAATAGTTAGTGCNACCGGAAGAGATTATGGCAATCCATATTTAGAGCTCATCCAAACTGATGCTGCAATAAATCCAGGTAATTCTGGTGGGGCGCTAATTAACGAGAAAGGCAATTTAATTGGCATTAACACAAAAATATTTTCAAAAACTGGAGCTTATCAAGGTTTAGGCTTTGCAATACCATCTAATGCCATTGCTGAGATTACTTCAGAAATAATTCAATACGGAAAAGTAAGGTCTGCATGGATAGGTAATTTTAGAGTTAGCGATGTAAGAGTAAATTTAAGCAACAAATCTTTAAATGGATTACGTGTAATTGAAATTGATGAATTTGGCCCTCTTTATGAAAGCGGAGTTAGAGCAACTGATATAATAATTGAAATTAATGAAGCTGCTAGCTCATGGGCAAATCTTACAGAGTCCTTAAAATCATTAACATTTGGAGAAATTATCAACCTAAAAATTATTAGCTCTAATGGAGAAATTAAAGCGATAGCAATCTCATCAGATGATGTTGAAAAATTTAACTAGGTAATCTTAAAATCTCAGCTCCCAAATAATTAAGCTTTTCTTCGATTCTTTCATATCCCCTATCTATATGATAAATCCTGCTCACGGTAGTCTGTCCAGATGCACACAAACCCGCCAATATGAGACTGGCAGAGGCCCTTAGATCAGTTGCCATAACTTCTGCGCCATACAAGCTGTCTACGCCCTTTATAATTGCTTGATTTCCATTAATTTCAATATCACACCCCATTCTATTTAACTCTTGAATATGCATAAATCTATTTTCAAAAACAGTTTCATATATATTTGACGTTCCACTTGCAATTGCATTCATTACAGAAAACTGAGCTTGCATATCAGTAGGAAATTCTGGAAAAGGAGCTGTAGTTATATCAACTGGCTTTAACTTTTTATTTTCCATTGATAAAGAAATGGAGTCTTTGGTAGTAGAGATTGTTGCACCTGATTCCTCTAGTTTTTGAATCACTTTGGTTAGCCTTTGTGGATTAATGCCATTAACGAGAACACTGCCATTGGTAACAGCAGCTGCAACTAAATAAGTCCCAGCCTCTATTCTGTCAGCAGGAATGCTAAATGATGTTCCATTGAGCTCCTTAACGCCACTTATAATAATCTCTTCTGTGCCAGCTCCTTGGATATTTGCTCCCATTGCATTAAGCAAGTTAGCTAAATCTTCGATCTCGGGCTCTTTGGCAACGTTTGTTAAATGGGTGGTACCCTCTGCTAAAGATGCAGCCATCATAATATTCTCTGTACCGGTAACAGTAACGCCATCAAACTTAATTTTGGTACCAATAAGCCGATCAGCCGTTGCTTCTATATATCCATTTCTAAGAACAATTTTTGCTCCAAGTTGTTCCAAAGCATCAAGGTGAAAATTCACTGGCCTGGAACCAATAGCACAACCACCAGGCAAAGCAATTCTTGCTTTTCCATACTT
>JGI26273J51734_10000042_pt1 | contig 64311 bp, 46 predicted proteins | sample SaaInlV_125m_DNA_FD_51734 | JGI IMG/M metagenome (IMG submission 51734) | reverse complement strand
CTGCTTCTTCTTGTGTATTATATATCCAAAAAGAGGCCCTATTGGTTGATGGTACTCCTAATACATTCATCAATGGTTGAGAACTATGTTGTCCTGTTCTGACAGCAAACCCACCTTCGTCTAGAAGAAATGCTAGATCTTGAGATTGTATAGTTTCATGTAAGAAAGAAACTACTCCTGATGAATTTTTATTATTAGGGTCTCCGTATATTTTTATCCCAGGGATCTTTTTCATTTCATTTCCAGTCCATGCTGCAATCTTATGTACATGGTCATGAATATCTTTCATTTCAAATTGTGATAGCCATTCTACGGCAGCCCTCCAGCCTATTGCTTCAGCAATTCTTGGTGTACCTGTTTCGAGCATTGCAAATCCACTCTGAAAAGTCGATCCATGAGTTGTTACTTTCTTAATCATTGAACCACCTGTCATAAATGGTCCCATTTCTAACATCCTCTCTGATGATGCTAACAAACAACCTATTCCTGTCGGTCCGGCCATTTTATGTGATGATATTGCGATAAAATCTGCACCTAAATTGTTAAAATCAATTTTTTCATGTGGAGCACCTTGAGCACAGTCTAGTAGAATACATGCTCCTGAAGCTTTACTCATTTTTATTATCTGTTCTATTGGATTTCTTTTCCCTAATACATTACTTGTGTGTGTTACGCAAACTAGTGTAGCATCTTCTACTGCAATTTCAAAGGCATCCATATCTAATGAAAACGTTTTAGTATTTATTGGGACATAACGTACTTCTACTCCCTTTTCTTTAGATAATTCTTGCCATGGGACAATATTAGCATGATGTTCCATCTCTGTAAGGACAATTACATCTCCCTGTTTGAGATTATACCGTGCCCATCCGTAAGATACTAGATTTATTGCTTCAGTGGCACCACTTGTGTATATTAAATTCTCAGGTTCTGCTCCAAAGAAGTGAGATATTTGTTCTCTTGCATGTTCTAGTGCATCTGTTGCTTCATTTGCTAATGTGTGATTAGCTCTATGTGCATTTGAATTATATTGTTCATAGAATCTTGTCATTGCATCAATCACACATTGAGGCTTCTGAGATGTAGCCGCATTATCGAGATAAACTAGTTTTTTACCATTTGGTAAAATTCTGTTGAGTATAGGGAACTCTGAACGAATTGTATGAATATCTAGAACCATATCTTTCACTCCATACTAGTATATTTTAAAAGGTTCTGAAATGACTACATTGATTATTGTGTAGGTTAGGAAGGTAACCCATTGAGTCACATACGGGTCATTTGGAGCCTACAGGGCTCCTAGGTAGAACAACAATCACAGGAGATAGGCGCATTTCCCTCCTCAGTGAGGGAGTCATCTTCACTTCCATCGCATATATCTACGACAGTAACCACATCTTGGTAAAACCCATCTGGGTACGCGCAGCAAACAACTATGATCCCCTCAGGTGATCGAAGGACCTTGCCAGAGTAATCTCTCTCATTCAAATAGTCAGTGGCATCGTCGATCGAATCAAAGTATCTCGTACACTTGCTGGCTATCCATTTCCCCCATTTGTCTTCCACAGACAAGCGTTGCGGAAGGGTGTTTAAAACTCTTCTACGACGAATTCATCCCATTATTACTCAATCAACTGCTGGGGCCATTCCGAATACCCCGGTTCCTATGGTTAGCGTCTGTATCGACCCACTGAATCCCCTTTGTATCGCGAAATAAAATGCAAAGGGGTTTCGGATAACTCCTTGCAACTTATCCGAATCGATTTGTTTATGATTGCAACTGGTGGGTTTCAACAGACCCTTTGTTTGAACATTGAGTTGATCAGCACATAGATACCAATAATTAGAATATCATTGACGCTGACATCATGGGACGTCTTAAATGGTGTTTGGTTCTACCACTTTTACTTCTACTGATAACTCCCACAACACTCGCAGATGGTGATGATGATGATGATGATGATGATGATGAGCAAAGGATCCTCGGCATAGAAGGCGAAGATTTAGGAAGTATTGCGCTTTATTTGTTGATTGCCACTCTCATGATTGTTATCTGGAAACCAGTATTCAAGTGGCTGAGGAAATATGGGCCAGGGCATTTCGATAAAGAACCTAGAGAATTCAAACGAAAATTGGGAGTTTTCAATCGACGTTTTATGAAAATCCATAATTGGATTGGATTTGGTACTGCTGCTGTTGGAACGATTCATGGAATCGTCCTCGAATGGCATTGGACATTGTGGGCAGGGATGGCAGCTCTTTGGATTCTAGTTTTCAGTGGCTCGATGATGCAATGGCGTTGGCCTCCAAAAGAAATGCGCAAGGGCGCTCGTCTACTCCATTTGCAACGAACGATGACAGTGGTTGCAGTCGTTCTCCTTCTGATTGGACACGGAATCGTGGATTGATATTCAGTGATTACTTCATCGAAAGTTGCATGGGCCCCCATTGTATCTATTTAGGGGATATCCTCAATAAGTCAGGTTGACATGTCGCGCCATGGAAGACACTCCATCTGAAGATGAAACGATCTCCGACGACGATGAGCAGCGGATGATGTTCCATTCTAACATATTCTAAGGATATACAACTGAATACCCTCCGGATTTCCATCCATTAATCCCGCTTTTCAATTCAATTATATTGTTATAACCCATGTCGAATAAGGTCTGTGCCGCGTTTTGTGATCTATTTCCACTTCGACAATAAAGTAGAATCAAGTCATCTTTATTTTCTGGAAGTTGTTCCCTTTTTTCTTCAAGATTGTCATGAGGTATCAATGTCGCATTCTCAATATGTCCCTCATCATTCCATTCTGTGAGTGTCCTCACATCCAATAGAAAAGCTTCTTCATTATCATTTATTTCCTGATTAAAAGTCTCCGCATCAACTCTTTCCCAAGTAGATGAATCCGACAAACATCCAGAAAACAAAATTATAGCAATCAATGAAAATAATTTTTTCTTTTTCATAGCATCACTCCATTAAAATTTATTTTCCGTCAATATTTTTGTCAGCAAACACATTCGCAGGTAAAGCGGTTTTTATTTTCTTTACATCTCCTAGAACTTCCCACTGGTTTTTTTGCCATGATATGTATTCGTCATATGTTCTGAAATTTAAAACCGGATTATTATTGCGATTCCATCCCAGTGTTTGCATTTTAATGTCAGGAGGATCATGTCCTGTGTAAATCATCACATCGTCTTTGAATTTATTCAATATTCGTAATGATTCCCAATGAATCTCAGGTCTACCACTTGGTAAATCGTCTCTTCCAACACCTGCTTGGCCTGTAAACAAGAAATCACCGGTAAAAAGATTACTTCCGGCCTCAATAATCATGGAATCGTTTGTGTGTCCAGGGGCGAAATGAAAAGTTATAGGAATGGCTCCAAGCATTGAAATTTCTCCATTTTGTACATATTTGTTTACCCCCATAGATATAGTATTGTGATACATAATGTAATCGCACTCGGTTTTTTCTCTTAGTTCGAAGCATGCAGTAACATGATCAGCATGGGTATGAGTTGCAATTGCATATATTAATTTTAAATTATTTTGTTTGATATAATCTAAATCTTGTTCATGTCGGCCAAAAACTGAATCTATTATCGCCGCCTTTCTGGACTTTTCATCAACTATCAGATAGGTTTTGGCCCAAGTATTATGATGTAAAGTTTCAATTAACATTTATCCACCTAATATTCGAAAAATTATTTTTCTACTTTTCCTTTGGCCCTAACCCATGAATTAAAACCACCCTTAAGATTAAACAATCGTTCAGAGTTAAATCCCTCACTTTTCAACTTTTGAATAGCAATTTTGGATCTTGTTCCTCCCATACATGTGACTAAAATATCGCAGTCTTTTGGAATCTTGTCTTTTACCTCAAGAATAGTAGAATGTGGATGAATGAGTTTTGTTTGTTTTATTTTTCCAATTTTTTTTATTTCATTCAAAGATCTAACATCAAGGATAAAGGGGGACCATCCCTCCTCAATCCTAGTTTTTGCAGCATCAGCTGTGATGTCATTGTTATTACGAAAGAGGCCCCATACCATGGTTAAGCGATAAAGTTAGCATATATCAATATAACTAATATTATATATATGAAAAATTTTATATGATGTTTAGGTGGTCCTTCAATCATCAATAATAGACTCGAATTGTGTGATGAATGCAACCAACAAAAATCTAACTCGCCCTTCTATTTCCTAGTGAAAATATTCCAAATTGATTAATTGAACGAATCAGAGATCTACATGAACTAAAAAAAGAAAATGTCGCAATCTCATTTTATGCCATCGCATGGGTGCCCTTTACTCAAATCAAAACTTCTCCACATATTTCGAATTAATCAGCCATCTTACTAATCTAGAAGATAGAGAATTATGTAGTGGCTTATTTGCTATTACTCTACAACAATGCTCCTCGTGAGGTGCAATATCATATGGTGAGCCTGGCATTGTTTTTGGAGGAGGTCTAAATTTCTCTTCTTTTGTAAATTCTCTAGCAGATTCTTTTGAGCCAAACACATCTTCTGGGCTATGACGTACCCAAACATCTCCATTATCACTCNTAATCAATCTTTTATCATGAGAGATATAGCCCCAAGCTCTTCTTCCTTGAGTGAGTGAATTCCTTACCTCCAATCTCTTGAGGTTGGATTCTGGAGGATGATATTTTGTATTTTTCATTTCTCATGCCTCCATAGTTTTCCACCATAATGCCAATTGTGATTATCACAAAGCAAAGTCATATTCCAAATCGTTTGAGGACCACCTAGTCTGAATGGTATGAACCTGTGATCATAGTGTAGTGATTTACGAACAGGACACCTTACTCCATTCTCGAGAATAGCAGTACATTGACCCTGGTCTCTTACAGCGACTGCAACCTTGATGTCTTGTGGAACATATCTCGAAATCTTATCTCCAATGATATTTCTTCTGACATATCTATCGCCAATATTCCATGCTTCTTGTCCGAATGCAGTGAAGATATCTTTTGGTTGTGTATCCTTTTCATCAATTCCTTCCATTCCCCAAGTGAATAGCATCTCAAGTATGCTCTGAATCTTGTCTGAAGTGCTCATAACGCACTCCTCCCGTTAGTTTGGCCACTACTCGACCAAGTCATTGCAGCAGTTGGCCTAACCTCAGCCAATTCAAAAGAAAATGAGTTCATCCAAAAATTGTGCCTATAACGACAAGGGGTTTTTACACATTGATAAAATACGGTAAAGGCTTGAAATTTCAACTCCAAATAATTCTTAAACATTTGTTGGTAATTTCCGGATAAATCGATTGTATTCTCTCTCATTTCTAAAACCAGAGATATGTAATGGAACCTTGGCTATGAAGAGTCCGCTAGATCCAGAAAAGCATCCGGAAGAATCTATCCGGACGTTCACTTTCACTCCGGATGAAAAGTGATAGTTTCCCGGCACGAGCACCATTCTTTATTGGTTATTTAACTAATCAAATTGGAATAATATAAATTCATATAGCATAAATTGTTTATTATTTAATGCAATTATTCATATGGAATGATTAGTTGAGAATGATATGGAAATAATTGATGCTAGTGATATTAAGCCAGTTTTAGAAAATCAATTAATTGTACCTTTATTCATTTTGGATTCACTAATGATGCCAGGAGATAGTATGATGATGAGAGTTTTTGAACCAAGATACAAACAAATGTTAGATGACGTTGTAATTGATTCGGCACCCTACGGACATGTAATGACTAATTTATCCATACCTCAAATAAAGGGCTGGGATGCTCCTTTTGATGTTGGCACATTAGTAGAGATTGGAGATCTAGAAGAAAATGGTTCAAATCTATTATATTCAGCCATAGCGGGGAAGAGATTCAGAATAATATCATTAATTACTCCTGAGTTAGAAAATATTGATTTTGGAGGGATCTTTCCTTCGGCCCATGATTTAGAAATAGAATATCAAGATAAAAATCCTAATGGTAAATTATATCTAAGGGCATTAATAGAAATTCTTCCTAAACTAAAAGGAACTGTAGAGATTAATAAATGGGATAATTTAATTGCATTGTGGGAATCCTATATAATTCAGATTGCAGATATTACTGGATTTGATAAGGATGATCCTCAATTTACAATGGAATTTAATGATAAAATTAAACTTCAAAATGATGAAAATATATGGAGATTAGCATCCATGGTAATTGATACAATTGATGAGCAGGTCACTTGCTTGAAATCTCAAAATACTAAAGAAGTAGTGAGCATGATAGAATCAAATATACAAAAGAAGTTAGGATTAATAAAATTTTTTCAACAATCGAATGAATGACAATTTAAATAATTGTTATGTATTAATTAAAAACAGTCTTAAGTCGATGAACTTACGTTAATTAAGGTAATAATGCGAGTAGAGCAAGATGTTAAGCTAACTTTTGATGATGTTTTGATAAGACCTAAGCGCAGTACGCTTGTTTCGAGATCTGACGTAAACCTTGAAAGGGAATTTAGTTTTAGGCATTCAACAAAAAAATGGACAGGCGTTCCAATAGTGTCTGCCAATATGGATACCACTGGACTTTTTTCCATAGCAAAAGTTCTTCAAAAACATAAAATGATAACATGTACTCAAAAATTTTATTCTACTAATGATTTTTCAGAAGCATGGAAAGATGGAGTGATATCAGAATTTATAGCAGTAACATGCGGCTCTACTGAAAGTAGTTTTGAATTAGTAAAAAGAAAGATGGCCACAAATAGTAATTTACAAATGATTTGTATTGATGTTGCGAATGGTTATAGAGAAGTTTTTCTTGAGTTTGTAAAAAAGATAAGAGAAGAGTTTCCATCAAAAATAATAATTGCTGGAAATGTTGCAACCCGGGAAATGACTGAAGCATTAATTTTAGCTGGAGCTGATATAGTCAAGGTAGGAATTGGCCCTGGATCTGTATGTACTACCAGAAAAGTTGCAGGCGTAGGATATCCACAGCTATCAGCGATTTCGGAATGTGCCGACGCAGCACATGGGCTGTCAGGGCATGTAATGGCTGACGGTGGTTGCTCATCCCCAGGAGACGTTGCAAAGGCATTTGCTGCAGGTGCAGATTTTGTGATGTTAGGCGGAATGTTTGCAGGACATGATGAGTCAGGAGGGGAAATCGTAGAAGGTAAAAATGGGAAAATGTACAAGTCATTCTATGGGATGTCATCATCAAAAGCCATGGAAACTCATTATGGAGAGGTAGCAAAGCATAGGGCCCCTGAAGGGAAAGAAGTTAGAGTACCCTACAGAGGGAATTTAGAAGAAACTATACAATCAATTCTTGGAGGGCTTAGGTCTGCTTGCTCATATGTCGGCGCTAGGAGAATCAAAGATTTACCTAAATGTACGACCTTTATTCGTGTAACGCAAACTACTAATGAAGTTTATCAAAGATTTAATGTTGAAGAGTGATTAGATATCCAATACAACTTGGGCAATCCAACCTGGACCTTCAAAAGAAGGAATATCAGTACCTATTCCGGGAAGAATTTCACCTTCTTTGAGTTTCCTAAGTATTAATTCATGCATAGTTACTGCCTTAATTTCAATCTCCCTAGATAGAAAATTAGAATCGACCCAAGAAACTTGCGCATTAATCGATAAATCAGATATTTTGAATGATACATCCACAAGCCATTGGTCCTCCGTTGTACCCAAATATAGTACTTCTTCTAACCATCTTACCATACCTCTTTCTAAATCTGAGTTAACCAATGGTATCGACCATTGTCCTGTATGAATATTAAGAGAATTAATGTCATAAATTTGTTCATCTGAAAGTTGTATTGATTGTAGTCCGATTGTCATTTCTTTGATGAGATCAGCAACATTTGAAGAAAATGCTCTAATTCCTATATCTGCAGTAGTTGGTAAAATCCACCATGACATAATTAAAAATACTCCATTGGAAATCGATAATAAATTAAAGTATTAATTATAATTATCACAAAGTTCACCTTGGGAAGGGAAACTAGTAGGATCTTTAGGATTGGTATTCCATTTATTCTCACATTTATTTATGTAACCATCTCCATCCGAATCTATAGTTGAGTCAGAAGCATCATGAGGGTCAAAATTGAAGAAGAATTCCCATCCAGACCACATTCCATCATTATCCTGATCTTGGTGATACACTTCTGAACCATCTGACCAACCGTCGGGACAACTAGAACCATCTGCACAAAGATCTGAATCACTCAATATTGGATTAGTGCCATTTTGATATTCCTCATAATTGGTAAAATTCTCTAAGTCATTATAAAATGTTACTCCTATTCCATTAGGATCTATATGGCATTCTGAATTTTGCGGGTTAGCCCATCCTGGGCAATATCTATTCAACAAATATGTACGATTAAGCCCATCATTATCAAAGTCCTCTTGTCCATCATTGATTCCATCCAAATCTGAATCAGGCATTCTCGGATCCATGGGACCTCTAGATCCAAGCGCGCTTAAAGAATTATTATCAACCAATCCTAGACTTAATGCTTGTTCAGTTTTAGAAACTTCCCAGCCATCAGGGAGCAAATCTCCATCGGTATCGTCATCAACAGGATTGGTGTTCCACCTATTGGGTGCTTCCAAAGAATTTTGAAGAGTATCATTATCAATATCATAAATAGAATCAGATATTATACTAGAGGGATTAAGTGCCCATCTGCCTTGTTCGGGGATAGAAAACCCAGATAAATTCATTTCTGAAAGGAAATATTTTGGATCCATTATTCCATCACCATTACGATCACCAGATGTGGAAAAACCAGAATTAAAGTTGGTCCATACCCATCCACCTGGTCCCAAACCACATTCCAGCATTGATTCACAATTTGGAGGAAGCCAATTAGAAGTACTAATCCACAAGCTATGGCTATTAGTATTCTGTTGTACTGAGAATATTTGCATCTCCCAACCATCAGGCTGGCCGTCCCCATCAGTATCATTATTTAGAGGACTAGTTGGGCTTTGCCATGGACGTGGAATGTACAAAACTTCTCCGCCATCATTGAGGCCATCATCATCAGTATCTGCATTATTTGCATGAGTTACATATGTATCTGAACCATCAATAACTTCTTCACCATCTTCTAATCCATCGTTATCTGTATCAAATGCTGATGCATTGGTAAAATAATGAACTGTTGATCCATTAATTTCAATATAATGTCCAGTTATAGCTTCTCTGAAATCTTCTAATCCATCGTTATCTGTATCTCTGTCTGTAGCATTTGTAAATGTAACATAATATTCCATTGAGTCATTAAGTCCATCATTATCACTATCATAGGTGCCAGGATCACTACGTACTATTACATCTCTTACTCCATTATCTACGATTCTAATTACCCACCCCATTACTTCGATGCCATCTAGTAAACCATCATTATCAGTATCTGAATCCAATGGATCAGTAGAACGGCTATCCAAAACTCCATCAAAATCTCTATCACGAGCATTGTATTCGTCTAAATTTGTAAAACGTTCATTATCTTCAAGGACAACTATAAGATCTTGTAGCCTACTAGTTATTTCATCTCCTACATCTACGTTAATGTAATATACCCATCCTTCAGTTTGTGTTTTAATAGGAATATTTACATAATTTCCTTCTTGCACTGTACGGACCCACAATACAGTTCGATTTTCTTGAACAAAATCTCCTAATTCAACATTTATTGAATGAATAGTAGTTACTCCTAACATCTCAGTATATCGAACTCCTCCATCATTATCCAAATCATATCCATCATAATCTGGATCATCATCTGCATTACTTCCATCATTGGGATGTATTCCGCTTTGATATTCCCATCCATCTGGCATTCCATCATTATCAGTATCTGAATCTAAAGGATTAGTAAAATTAGATGCCCCCCAAACATATGAGACTTCAAATTCCTCAACATTATTGAGGCCGTCATCATCATTATCCCCATATGCATCAGTAGCATTAGAAGGATTCAATAATTCTCGATAGCAGTATTCAAAACCATCTGGCATTCCATCACCATCAGTATCCCAATCTCCTGGGCCATTGAGCCTACCGTCTCCATCCATATCTTGTTCAAACCATGTTAAGTCACCAGCGGCTTGCATTTTATCAGTATAAGGGGCGTCTATAGTAATGGTTCCAAAAACAGGGACTCCACAATGAACTCCTAAACTAATTTCACCGAATGCAATTTCATAGCGATCATCTATCAAATCATTATCGCTATCTTCTTCAAGAGGGTTAGTATCATAACGCTCTTCTACATAGTTCCTTAAACTATCAGGCTGAGGTTGTTCTAAATCAAGAACTGCATCGCATGAATGACCAAATTGATTTCCCATTTCATCCCATTTACTTTTTCCAATATCTTGTTCTATTTCTGCCCTAATAGAAGCAGTGAGTAAATCGCAATCCCAATTACCATCAAGAGGATCTAGAAGAGTTATTATGCCTTGTGCAGTAATAACTTCGTATGTATATCTGGATTCCCAATTATCATTTAGGCCATCGCCATCACTATCTTTCAAGTTTGGATTAGTACCTAAATCGGCTTCTTCTAAATTTGTTAAACCATCTCTATCTGGGTCACCGAGGGGCCCATTATCAGGATTTGGAAAAGTCTCATTTTGTTCCCCCGTTTCTTGTTCTGTGTCAACAGAATTAATTGGAATATCTTGACAATCACTTTGATCCAAAGACGCGTCTCCAAAAGAAATACACGGCTCACCTGTATCTAGTGGGTCCAAACCATTTTCAATTTCCCATCCATCATCAAGGCCGTCGCCGTCGGTATCTGATTTTTGCCAATTTGTACCATATAGGGTCTGCTCCATCCTATCAGGAATTCCATCGCCATCCCAATCGCATCCTACTGTGGGCACACCCTCGGGACATTCTTTTGGATTTTCATCTTCAGTGAGTAATATATCATCAACTGCAGACTCAAAACCTCCTGCATCCGTATTAGATATAGCTGCACCTACAATGGTGTAAACTCCAGCTAAACACAATGTTGCAACTATAGCAGCTACAGCGTACTGATTATGATTTAGAGCCATTTAAAACACCCGCCCCGCACTCGAGGATAACCCATTGGATTTGAGTTCGGCTATAATGTTTGACGATTCGCGATTATGAAATGTCCTCTGAGACAGATTGACCAGAAAATATTTTCAAAGAAAAATGATTTTCATTTTTAGTAAATTCTAATTTTCCATTACGGCCATTGGCTCTCTCCCAACAAGCTAATAATATCCCACAAGTTATAGATGGATGGAACAACGAATGTAGTGTAAATATTATTCCATCACCATCATCATAATTCTCTACGTCAATAATTGCTCCAAGACCCGTTTTTTGTAGATGATTATATCCAACTTTTTTCCAATCCTTAATTTCTCTAATCATAATATGAAATGATTGTAAGATAAATAATTCCCTTGATGATTCAGCCGATGCAGACCACCATGTAGAGTTTGAAGCATCAATATCATTCCATTTGTAATTATCATATCTAGATTTTCTATTTAATTGAATAAACGGAATTGAAGATGTTATGAATTTTTCAAACATATCACTAGAAATTATTAGTTTTCTTGAATTTTGAATGTACCAGCACCCTTCTGAACCTAAACTCAACATTTCCCACCATTCGGAGGAATTAGAGACTGATTTTTCCCTCCTATGCTGGGACAAATTTATTGATGCAACCGGGGGCGGAAATGTGTCCGAACTTGGACTCAAAGTAAGCAAAATACTTGACTCAGAGTCTGCCCAACTAGATTTGTATCTTTTTCCTGACATATATTCCCATGCAGAAGATAAATAGCCAATCGCGATATTTATATTAGAATAGTCTGTAATTAATAGTTTTACATCAGTGCCATCTTCCCCATAAAATGAAAATGTACCTAGACCTTTTTGATGGAAATCCATAATGAGGTGTTTCCAATCATCGATATTATTATTTTTTGGCGCAAAGATTCTATTAGATAATAGATAATACTCTAATTCTTCTGAAGATGCTTGGATAAGTCTTTTACCTAATGATAATTCTAATTTGTCCTCTAAACTATGGAACCATTTTTCAAACCATATCGAGCCCACCATCCAAACTGGTTGCCCAGAATTTTTTGAATCTAATATTAGTCCATTTGAATAATGAACCCACCTAGATGAAAGATCATAATTACCATCATGTGATTTAATCCTTTTAAAAAACCGAGACAAAATAGAAATAAAGGACATATTAATCACTTAGAAATTCAGAAATTCTATTAAATGCAATATCTAGAATTTCTATCTTAGGTAAACAAACCATCCTAAAATGACCATTTCCAAATTCTGGAGAAAAACCAGAACCATGTACAACAAGTACATGTTTTTTATGTAAAAGATCTAAGACAAAATTCTTATCATCGATAGATAAATTTGGTTTAGTTATTTTTACAAATAAGTAAAAAGCCGCTCCCGGAGGTTGACAATCTAAGCCGTCTATTTGTGAAATTCTTTCTATGCAGTAATCAAGTCTATTTTTTATTGTTAATCTATGATTTGTTAACCACGATTTATCTCCATCTAAACCTGCTAAAAAACCATATTGTGCCGGAGTTGATGCACAAAGTCGGCTTCTAAGTAGCCTCTCAATTCCATCTCTCACCAGTGATAAAACATTTTTTGGATCATGTATTGCCAAATAACCAACTCTCCAACCAGGAGCAAAATAGACCTTTGAAACGCCATTTAAAACTATAACTGGAGTTTTATTAGAGCGAGATGCAACGGAAACCATGTTGCCAGAAAAATCAAGACCATCATATATTTCATCGGCTATTATAGTACATTGAGGCCATTCATTTGCAATTTTTATTAATGCATCTATTTCTTCAACTGTAGCAACATTTCCCGTAGGATTATTCGGATTAATCAATACTAGCAAACGTACATTTGAATTCATTTTTGATGAGATATCTTCTAAATCTATTTTCCATCCATCTGATGATTTTAATCTGTATTCTACAGTATTAGCACCGTACATTTGAGGATACGCCATATATGGCGGATAATGTGGCCCTGGTGCAAGTACAATATCGCCCTCATTAAGAAATGCTGCAAATATGATTTGTAATGCTTCAGTAACTCCATGAGTAACATATACGTCATCATCATTACAAATCCAGCCTTTGGATGATTCATTAATTGAAATTGCATGTCTCAATTCTGGAATTCCATAGGATGGACCATATCCATTTTCCTGCATGTCCAATGCATCTTTGAAAGCAGAAATCATATGTGGGGGAGTTGATAGGCCCTCGTAAGCCAATGGATCACCGATATTCAGCCGTATTATATCGTGCCCTTTGGATTCTAATTCTACAGCAGGAACAACTACGTCACGGATCGCATATTCAATTTTTGATGCACGTGATGAAACATCAATCATCTCTTCCATGTTAATTCCGAGGGGACTTGTAACATCAAATTGACGGAGAAAAATATTATTTCATCACTTTAATTATCAAATTGGTTATTTAATTCCCAATATTTTACGTGCGTGAGAAAGAGAATCTGGTATTCCATTGGCATTTGAACCACCACCCTGAGCAAATGAAGGTTTTCCGCCTCCTCCTCCATCTATATGGATCGAAATTTGATTTAATATTTCGACAGCATTATGGCGAGTGGATGCTAATGAGTTTTCAGTGCATGCAACAATTAATTTCCCTCCTCCTTCACGGCTACCCAATATTGCTAAAGTGGGTATTCTAGAGTCTCTAGTTAATTCTCCAAGCATGCCCATCATTTTCCTTGAATCTCCTTTAGCTTCCATGATAACATACCTTACACCGTCTATTTCTGATGATTCGTTGGCGACTCCCGTGGTTCTTAATCTAACAATTTCTCCTTCTAATTCTTCTATTCTTTTTTGTTGCGATTTCCATTCTTCAAAGAATCTCAATACTGTTTTGGGGAGATCTTCCACATTGATTCCCAAAATATCGGATGTTTCTGACAAAATTTGTTCTTGAAAGCGAGCATGTTCACGTGCAGTATCACCGGCCACGACTTGCAGACGCTCTACCCCGTCTTGGACTTGACTCGAACGTATTATACGTAACTCCCCTATTAATCCAGTTTTATTGTGATGTGTCCCTCCACAGGCTTGTATATCAAAATCACCGATTTTAATGATTCTAATTTTATCATATTTAGGAGGTCCACCTTGATATATATCAAAGTTGAAACGCTTATCTGCATCACCCCTATTGAGTAATAATTTTTCAATATTTAAATTTTCGATAATAATTTCATTAGCTCTGTCTTCGATTTTATCCAACATATCACGGCTAATTCTGGAATAATGAGTAACATCAAGTCTTGCATACATTTCCCCTTTATTGGATCCTGCTTGCCATATATGCGGCCCCAGTAATTCCCTAGTTGCGCCTCCAACAATGTGTATTGCAGTATGATGATCCATCAATTGTTTACGACGAGCCCAATTAACACTACCAGAAATTAAGGCAATTGGTACACTACAATTAGTAAAATGTAATACCATACCATCATATATTTTTGTATCAAAAACTTTTATTTTTTTATTATCTTGCATTAAAAAACCTTGATCACCTAATTGACCTCCTCCTTCTGGGTAAAATAGAGTCCTATCAAGGATGATTGCATGAGTGGGTAATTCTTTAACCTCATTAGAAAAATTTAATGATTTTAATTGCATATTTGATAGTTCTATAGAATCAATAACTTGGGCATCAAAATTCATATTTTTTGTATCTTGATAATAATCCAATGAGGTTTTGGAAAGCGAATTAAAATTAAATAATGATGCATTTTTTTTCATTTTTGATGCATTTTTCGTCATGATGGCATTTCTTGCCGCCATATCTGCTGAAAAACCAACACGAACGGATAAATTATTCCAACCCAAACTATTTGCGATAGATATGGCCATTTCTGGACTAAGTCCCCTTTCTTCGGAAAGTCTGAATAATATCTTGTCTGGAAGTTGGAATATATTTTTTGAAAAGTCTTTTAATGCCGTCTTAACAGCTGACTCGCCTTTACGTAACATCTCATAATATTTTCTTTCTTCTAATTCAAGAATTTCAAAGATTCTTTCTTGTGACTGAATGAATGAATTAATATCTAGATAGTTTTCAATATGTTTGGAGCCCAAGACAGCAAGTGGTACAGTGACTCCAATAATGTCCTTCATTCGGCAGACTCTCCTCGCTAGCATCCTTAACAAATAACCCGCTTTGGCATTACTTGGGACTAATCCATCGCCTAACATGTTACATATGGCATGCATATGATCAGGAATAGCATATATCGAAGATAGAGGTTCAGTTATCATTTTTAATTCTTTGACAGATAATTGAAAACCAGATTCCTTTAATCTTGATATGAGTATGTCATATAATAAATCAACATCCGTACCTACATCAATATTAAGAATTCCAGATAAACGAGAAATTTCTCCCAGTAAAAGATTTAGATCAACATCTATTTCCATTGATTGAATGGAATCTTGATAACCAGTTATTTCTTTAAGCCAATTAACAGATTCCGGATAAATCGCCTCATAAATATTTGGAGTCCCTGCAGCAGCCCAACAAAATCTTTCTAATCCATAACCAGTATCTATTATTTGGAGTTCCATTTCCCTATACTTAATTCCCTTAATTTCTATATCTCCATCATCATGTTCCTCTAAATTCATAAAAACTAAAGTAGCCAATTCCAGCCCTCCCACAATTACTTCTAGGGCAGGTCCAGCATTACCTCCTCCTGACCAGGGATTCTCAACATAGGTAATTTCATTTGGAGGAATTTTAAATGTTTCAATTAACATATCATCACAATAACGTACGCATTGATCTATCCAATATACTACATTACCTTTTTTTGGTCTGTTGAATGCATGATGTGCCATCATTTCGAATGTAGATAAATGTCTACCTGAACGACCGACTGCTGCAACATCAGTTAATCTAATACATGGCTGACTTATAGTCAAGGGATTGGCTGGTGGAGGTGCTTGACCACTTGTAACATGTGGTTGAAAATCTGCTATACTTGCGATTGTTAAATGTATGTCGTCGCGCCATCTTGCTATCACCGGATATGGAGTAATAATTGTGTGATTACGTTCTGAGAAATATGAAAGAAAAGTTTTTCTCATGGCATCTTTTAACTCTTTACCTCTCATTGAGTAACCTTTGATAATTGGATTTCCAATGAATGTATAAGGGTCGGCAGTTGAATCTCCGCATGTCTCTCTATCTTCATCCCTAGTCCAAAACTTGAGATTTGTTACAATACAATTTTTGCGATGATGACCTGATTCGCTCCAAAATGGTATATCGACATCTCCGAATGGCATAATATCACATCAACCCTTGACCCTCCGATTTAGCAATTAGTCTTGAAGTCAGTGCCTAATATTTGCCCGTCGAGTTGAAAGGGTAGTCATATGACGTTGGGGCATGGATGGAGAATGGAGAGAATTTATTGAGCCATTTGGTCCGGGCAAAATGCGGATTAAAAAACATGGAAGGATGTTGACGGACGCAATAATGATAACAGATGAGAAGCATTTGAATGAACATAAAGATGATAGGTCCCCTAATCAAGTAATTAATACTGCATCACTTCCTGGAATAATAGGTAATGCGTGGGCAATGGCTGATTGGCACTTTGGTTACGGATTCCCAATAGGAGGTGTGGTTGCAACAGATATTGAAGATGGAGATTTAGGTGGATCAATATCTCCCGGCGGAGTGGGATTTGACATCAATTGCGGAGTAAGGCTTTGCTCGTTAGATATTGGAATAAATGATATAGATATCAGAGATTTATCGAAAAAATTAGCAAAAATGATTCCCTCGGGTGCAACAAGGAAAGGAGGAGTATCATTAAATGATACGGAACTAGAATATATTCTCTCTGAAGGAGCATCAGCAGCCGTGGAACTTGGATGGGGTGAACCGAGAGATTTATTAAATATTGAATCTAATGGATTACTTAATTGTGAAGAGCGAAAATTAAGTGAACGAGCCATGAAAAGAGGGATGAGTGCATTAGGAACATTAGGTTCTGGAAATCATTTTCTTGAATTACAAATTGTAGATAAAATTGTAGATAAAGAAGCTGCAAAATCTTTTGGATTGAGGATTGGTCAGATTACTGCAATGATTCATACTGGCTCCAGAGGCCTAGGTCATCAAGTTTGTTCCGAACATGTGAATTCAATAGAGTCGAAATACGAAAAAAGAGGAGATATTTGGCATGCCCCCGAGTGGAATATGGAAATATCTGATAGACAATTAGCGGCTGCACCAATATTTAGCAAAGAAGGTAAAAATTACGTAGATTCAATGAACGCTGCTGGCAATTATGCATTTGCTAACCGTTCGGCACTTACTCAAAGACTAAGATTGGCACTTAGAGAAATTTTAGGAAGGGATAGTAATTTGGAATTAATATATGACGTTAGTCACAATATTGCAAAAATCGAAAATCATAATATTAACGGAAAATCATGTAAATGTTGCGTACACAGAAAAGGTGCTACTAGGGCTTTAGGCGGTGACCACAATGAATTGGCTCCACGATTTTCTGAGATAGGTCAACCTGTTTTAGTTCCAGGTGATATGGGTACTGCCTCATGGGTTCTTGCAGGTCCAAAAAAAGGATCAAATGATGCATTTTCTTCATCTTGCCATGGAGCAGGAAGAAAATTATCTAGGACGGCAGCCAGAAATAGTATTGATTCAGTAAAGTTGATGAAGAGTTTGGAAGAAAAGGGAATTTATGTAAATGTGAAGACTCCAAATGTTCTTTCTGAAGAAGCACCAGAAGCATATAAAAATGTAGATGAAGTGATAGAATTAACGCATAAGGCAGAATTAGCAAGACCTGTTGCAAGACTAAGGCCATTTGCAGTAATAAAGGGGTGATATGATTAGCAATAATGCACCAAAATATTGGGAAGAAGGGAAATCATATTTGAAGAATATAGATCCAAAAATGGCTGAATTAATTAATTTATTTGAATACCCATCCCTAAAAACTAAGGATGATATTTTTATGACTTTGATTCGGTCGGTGGTCGGGCAGCAAATATCAGTTAAGGCTGCAGACACTGTATGGAATAGATTACTGGAAAAGGTAACACAAATTACACCATCAATAATATTATCAAAAGATAATCTAGAATTGCATAGTTGTGGACTTTCACATAGAAAAGTTGAGTATATTAAGGAAATATCAAAATTCTGGATTAATGAATATCATTCAATAGATTGGAATGAATTAACTAATGAGTTAGTCATAGAAAAACTTACAAAAATTAGAGGAGTTGGTATTTGGACCGCAGAAATGATATTAATTTTTACATTATTGAGGCCAGACATATTTCCAATGGGCGACATAGGGGCGATAAGGGCATTAGAAAAGATATACAACAGTGGAGAAAAAATGAATAAGTCTGAAATAATAGAGCTTACTGACAAATGGGCACCATGGAGAACTATTGCTACATGGTATCTTTGGAGAAGTATAGATCCGGAACCTGTACAATACTAATTACATACAATATCCACGTCTAGGCGTATCGACTAGTGAAGGGGCTGCACTATTTTGAATACCATCTGCTTCTTCCATAATTATAGTAAGAAGAGTGTTGACTAGTGATTTTAGATCATCCAGCTCATCTCTCAAATCATCAACAGTCATAACTTCGTCTTCTTTTGTGTGCATCCCAATCCCATCTAGAAAGATTTCTCTCTCTAAAATGACCTTGTGCCTCTGCAGTCTATAAATCATAGAGGTAAAAAAGAAAGTCAGGTGGCTATAATATAAGTTATTCAATAATGCGAAATAGGTCATTCATCATAGTATTCATCATCATCTTCATCATCATAATAATTTTCTCCACGTCCCCTCATTACGAATACAATAATTCCTATTACTGACAATATGACAATTCCAGATCCTAATATCCAAATTGTAGAACCACCTTCGTTAACTTGATTGGAATCTGCCACATTTATGCCTTTTATTTCTTGATTTAAACCATTAACATTATCAAAGTCCCCATCTATAACAATAACCAATAGTGGTTGGCCAGTTTGCCATGTTTCATACTTAAAAGTCGCAAGAACGCTAGAGCTAGATGATGGTAAGTCTAATTCAATATCACCGCTAGTTGCAGTAGTAACGGATGGTCGCCATGTGCCGTCACTCCTTTGTTCCCATAATCCTAAAGACAGTTGACCATCTACTTTACCACTATTTTCCCAATAAGTCACTATAGTTAAGACATCTCCTAATTGAGGATATTTGGTTGGAGTAGTTATTTCTCTGGTATATTCACCTGCAAATTCCATAACTCTAAGTGTTGCAACTCTTGGAGATAATTCGCTTCCCAAACCTATAATATCATTGCCTGCTTTATCTTTAGAGTTAATCCACAGTGCTATTTGGTCACCGATTTGGAATGAAAGATCAATTAATGAAGTAAAATCAATTCTGCCCTGGTATATGCTTACACCTTCTGATGAAGATATAAATGGCAATACTCCTGAGTCCGATGTCCCAATAATTTTTTGACCACCTCGCCTAAATTCCCACGATACCTCTAATGGTCCTTCCATCATTCCTATTTCATCAATAATTGATATTGTAACTAATGAATCACCCATTACATCGGTACCTATTATATTAAATGATGAATCAGGATATTTGTCTTGATTAAATAATGCCGAAGGAGAATCACTATCAACAGTAATTAATATATCAGAGTTAGAAACAGAAATTCCAGATCCTTGGACATTAAGTAATTCAGTAGTAACCTCCATAATTGGATTAAGCGGAGCTCTAGAAGGCAAGGATAAAGATGCCAAAAAAGACCCATTGGAAGATATTTGCGATAAGGCTTTTCTTTCTTCAGTACCATATATTATTGATATTTGGGCCTGAGTGTCTTCACTTGTCGAAGTTATTCTTTGCATAGAACCGGCATAATAAAGTTCCCCAAATACTGAAAATTCATCACCTTGTTTAAGATATAAATCACTTTCTGAAGATAACGAAATTGGAGATGTTAGGTCAGAAACAATAGAAGGAATTGCTGTAACTTTATTATCTAATTTCCATGAAAGTGCACTCAATACAGGGGATTCGGCAACTGTTATCAAATTATCATCGATTGTTACCCTAGGTTTACAATCAGAAGTATTATCATCCCACGGGAAATCCCAAGATAATTTAAAGCTTAATTTTAATTTAGTCACAGAATCAGTAATTTTTTCTGTTTGGGCTCCAACTGGAATAGTCATACTTTCATCTGGAGTCCACAATATTCCGGACCAAGGTTCAAATGTAAATAATCCTAAATTTGTACCATATCCACAGAGCATGATTGTTATATTATCCAGAGTAATTAATCCATTGACATCATCAATTTGTAACGAGAATGTATGTATCATACCTGGCAATAAATAGTAGTCGACATTGTCCAAAGTCCGTCTATCTAAATCAAAGGCTGAATTTCGCCCTTGCCCTATGCCTATACTATCTCCTGCAAATTCCGTAGGTCCGTCTACAGCTATTACGACACTTGCCCATGAATTTTCTTCGCCAGGGCCTCCTCCTGTACCTCCTTCTTGATAGGTTAAACCTGCCCAATCTGTGCCTTCTACATACAAATGTATTGGTTCATTATCTAATGTTGAAACATCAATACCGCTAAATTGTACTTGTTGTTCACCCGTCAACCCAGGAGTTAATGGCTGCAATTGTGATTGATATTCATCAACAGATGCAGTTCCATCTCCATTTATATCGTCAATTCCAGTTCTCCAATATTTTAGAGTTATAGAGTCTCCACGTGCTTGCTCTTCACTGACTGTAATGTACGCCCTAAATGGAGACGTTGGGTCACTAACCATCCCATCGGCATATTGTAATCCAATTGGCGTATTTACGTGTAATTGACCAGCAACGGGAGGAGAAGTATCCACAATTATTTCTATTGGCGTAGGTTGACCCGTGACATCTTCTGCACCATTTGCCCCTCCATCAGGACCTATAGAAAGTATAATTGGGGAAACGGAAAGCATGGACGTTTCTGAAGGTGCTATTACCGTCCCATAAAAAGATCCTTCATCTCCTGTTTCGAGAGAAAATATTTCTCCAGAGACGTTTAAACCAATAGAAAAATCAGTAGAAAGAGGTTGGTGACTGGAAGAATCTTGAAATCTGACATTTCCAGAAATATTTAAAATTCCACCTTCCAATATTGGAAATGGATATAATAAATTATCATAAATATTAGAAATAAGTCTACCTCCATTATCAAAAATATTAAAATTATCAACTTGGATATCATTTTCAACAGCTTGTGAACCGGATTTGCCACTTTGAGCTTGTGCAGGCCAAATTGTTTCGCCTTCGTCGTCATTGGCCCTTGCTGTCCAGATAATATCATCAACATCATCCCAATTCCAAGAAATGTCAAATATCCAATGTACAATAATTTCTTCATATCCATCAGATGATATAATTTTTTCAATATAACTGGAATATGGATCAAATATGACTTTATTAGAACCAGAAGTTTGACTGAATATATTTGCAGAAGTACCTCCGCCCCACAATCCGTCTGCACCATTCACAACCTTAAAGAAAATATTATTGCCATCTGATGCCATTCCCTCTAGCGTTATTTCAGATAATTCTGAATTATCATAAAGGTGATGATGGGATGTAACTATCTCAATTGATTCTCCATTGGGATAGAAAGTATTTGGAACTGAAAAGTCATTATTAGTAATTATAAAGTCATATAAGATATTTCCATCTATAGAAATTGATCCAATATCAGCTGAAAACGTAACAGGCACATCAACCTCTTCAAAATCTTGATTATTGGCCATCATAGAATCATGATATGTTGAAATCATATTTCCTAATCCTGACACATTTTCAAATATTGAATACCCTATTCCTAATCCTGATATAGAGATAGTTTGGGCTACATTTGAATCTACTTCAACAGGTATTTCTTTCCAATCTCTCCCCGTTTCTAAGTCTGTATGAGTATGACTTGTAAGTACAATTCCAGATATCTGAGAAGGATTGAGGATATTATAAAATATATCATTATTTGGAGATATAGTTTGAGAAGAACCAGCAACAGAAATAGTTACAGAACTATCGAAACCATCGGCATCCGAAGATATAGAAATTATTCCTGAATTAACATAAGCTACTGATGGAATTTTAAACAATAGAGTCTGAGAATTTATTCCATCTAAGTTTATTATTTTACTAGTAATTATGCCATCTTGAGTATCATCAGAGAAAGTGGATTGCCACCCATAATGGCCGTAAGAATCACCTTGCATAAATGACCATTCAGGAGATCCATCATTCAATACATCAATCACAGGATTTAGAGCAGGTGCTGCAAATATTATGGATATTACCAACCTATCAATCCAAGCATTCGTAGGAAGACTTACTGATAATCCAAAACCAGGTTGAGGAGTTACAAAAGATACTCCTCCGCCTTTTGAAGCAGAACCGAGAGATGAGCCAAATTTATTTAACACATTTATGGTAACTCCACTAGATAAGTTGCCGCCGATATTTAACGCCTTTATTGGTCGAGAAGATGGGATAAAGTCAGAAATTAGAGTTCCTGCAATACTAGTTGCATTCAATATCCCATTGACTACCTCAACGCCGGAACTAAATTCCCATCCATTTCCACCTGAATCAGAATTAAGAAACCTTTTTCCCCCAATACTAATTTTCTTTATTGATGGTGTTGATTCCATATCAGAAGTAAAAAGATTTACTTGTAGTTTTAATTGTGTATGTAGACCAGAGTCTATAGCTGCTAATGAAATAGGGAATGAAATATTTGAGAAACCTGAAATTATTTGCCCTGAAGAATAATCAATAATAGAACCAGTAACTGTAGTTTGATCAGGTATTATTGCATCTAAATCAATTATTCCACTATTGAATTGATTAATTTCAGAGATAGAAAATGATGGACTCAGCCAACTTCCAGGATTACCATAGTTTGATATTTTTACGCCTGCGTTATCAATAAACCAACCGCCATATGTCAGGTATGAATCAGAACCCATGGAGAACTTAAATTGAACAGTATCGCCTTGATAATTTAATAAGCTAGCCTGCATACTCTTCATACCTCCCGATGCTGATGATTGAGAAGCAAATGTATCATGCCCATACAGATTATTATAATTATAACTGACTTGACTATCATACCAATTTCCTGGATCAAAATGTTGCCAAGAAGCTCCATTTACCTTGATGAAAACAGCACCACCGTCCCAATTTGGCTCCATTGCGGCCCAATGATCAAATAATAGAAATGCATTCCCATTCATAGGGATTTCATATTCTGGAGATATCAATCTTGCTTCTTGAATATTACCTAAATAATTTCCAGATATCCCTACGCCATAAACGTAAGGAAACGACGCTGCGTCACTAGGTCCAGAGTTAGTACCAATTTTGTTTAAAGTCCACTTACATGTATCTGTAGAGCAACTTCCAGAAGACATAGAATTGGTCCTCGTCCAACCCGGAGCATCTGAAACTGAAGGCGAGCTAGCAGTAGAGTCTTCGAAGTTAAAGGACGATTGTTGTTGACCCCTGTCTAGATAATAGTGACTCCAGTCATCTGACCCAGTACCGATTGCAGAGTGAGACATGGAAGAAGAAGTTTCGAGATCATCCAAGAAAAGATTAGATCCACTATAATCAACAACTCTTATTTCATCAACCGTAAGTCCTTCCCTAGAATCTAGATTCCCTCCATAATCTGTATAAGTGTTAGTATCTACAACTATCCTAAAATATACTACTTGTTGGTTATGAAATGAATTTGGTATATCTAGCGAAACAGTTCGTAAACGACCACTCTGATCTCCATATTCCGTCCCTTCTGCATCGGAATATCCTGCCCCCGGGATTGCTCCACTACGAGCCGCACATCCCGAAGTTGTAGATGGATTCGTAGAAGATATATCGAACCATGAGATTTGATTTAGTGAGACTTCTACACATGCATTATCATTCGCTGCACCTTCTAAGTCCCACTCCATATCAATTTCAATTTTAGAAGTAGAATTTGAACCTGATAAATCAATTATTCTTTCTAATGAACCATATGCATCATTAGAATAGTAACAAGAAGATGCTGTTTGTGTATAACAACCATGATGCCACGCCCCATAATTAACACCATCATTATTAAATCGAATATTATCAATAAACCATCCTGGACGTTCGTTTTCAGCATCTGGATGAGTCCACACATGGAATCTAAATTGTATATTATCTGATGTCTCATTAACTAATGTAGATAAATCAAATGTAGTAGTAAGCCAACCACTATAAGTCTCAGAAGCAAATACAGGAGTTGCTCCCGACGGTGCTCCTTCTGGAACTGGGGCATCTGTCGATAAAGTACTAGGATATCCAAATTCGGGAGATACATACTCCCAATCACTCCATGCTGCATTATCTTTTACTCGATATTCCACCCAAGCACCATCTCCTCCGCCTGAGGAAGTGCTGTCGAGATGAAACCAGTGATCAAAGGACATATAATAATTGTTAATATCATCAAAATATGGCACATTTACTGCAGGAAGTAGGAAAGCGCTATCGGTTCCAGCCGGAAGTGGATATCCTGGCGTAGTTCCAATTGAAACTACTCCACTAGATGCTGAAGAAGGTATAACGCCGTAACTCATATTTTGTTGATTACCATAAATAGTTCCATTTAAGTCAGTGAAAGTTGTTGCTTCCCATGTTTTAATATTATTACAAAGATATTCGGTATTTGTAATTTCATCAGTACCAAGATTTCTATTCTCATCATAATCGAGCCCGCTATAGACAATAAAACCCCCCTCATCACAATTTGAATTACTATTGCCAATAGGATCTATATCTAATTCATATTCAAAATATGCCCCAAGTATTGCTGTAATTGATGCCCCTGAACCAGAAGAGTCGCCAATATTAATAGATGGAGCACTAGTATAATTATAACCTTCATTAGTAATTTCTACTGAATTTATAACCCCAGTTGATTCCAGAATTGCATCTAAGTTAGCACCACTTCCAGAACCGGTAAATGAGAATAATATCGTATCATCCAGAGTATATCCCAATCCAGTATCATTAATTGTTATACCAAGTATTGCCCCATTGCTATCCACAGATGAAATGCTAGCATTCGCATCAGATCCACCACATTGGCAACCTATGGACATTGTATCATCAGTAGAATATCCTGAACCCCCATTATTAATTGCTATCGAGTCTATTCCAGAACTAATTTGATAGGTGCCACTAAATCCTTCACCACCTCCTCCATTTGATGAAAGATTACCGCTGTAATAATCATCACCTCCAGAATTAATTGTTAACTCCTGCACGGTATCTTCTTTGGAAAATGTATCGCAGTAATATAAAATTTCAATTATTTCATCATTGTCCAAAGAAACATCAAAATTGTCATCATATCCATGAGATAAAACCTGACCATTTTGCCCCCCGCACTCTGAAATACTTGTTAAAGTGCTAAGAGTGTATACATGCCTCCATCCAGGAGAATATTTATATTTAGAATTCATAATAACGGAAATATCGCCAACATCAAAACTACTGATGTTAGATCTTGTACCGTCATCCATTAAAGTTAAATGCTGATTTTCATCCATAAAAGTACCAAAAAGTGTACCATCAGAAAAATCTGATTCACCCCATAGAATTCCAGTATCTGTTGAAGTGGCCATGGTTGAATCGGCAACATGGAGCCAACCATCCATGATAGTAGAATTTCCCGGAAGTTCAAAACCATTCACGGTTAATGAACTACCATTCGAATTAATATTATTTGATGAATTCCAATTTGAAACTCCTGCATTAGCAAAAGGTGCTAACATCATTAACAAAACAAGGGTTAAGGCTAGCCTTCTATTGGTGTTATTCATAGTACTCTGCATATAAGGTAGATTATCAAGTTAATTACAAAAAAAGTCAGTAAATGTATTTGAATTGTATGAAAAGAAATAAAAAAAAATAATTATCAAGATTAATTCAGCAAATATGGAGCCACTGGGGAGAATTGAACTCCCGACCTTCCCATTACCAATGGGATGCTATACCCCTAAGCCACAGTGGCGATAAGTCGTGCAACATAAGTGAGATTTTAATGACTACGGATTGTTCGATCTCATTTCAATACGACAAACTCAAAAATAGATACTCATAGGAATGGATGCCTGCCGAGATCGCATAGCCTGGTATTGCGCATGACTGGAAATCATGTGGGATTTTCCCTCGGGAGTTCAAATCTCTCTCTCGGCGCCACAAATTATTCATTAAAAAGTTCTAAATAATGTACATTTTGTACATGAAACTTATTCAGTAATGAGTATCGGATAGACCATGGAGGATGCAATGCCAACGATTTCTAAAGACACAATAGTTGGAAATGAAGTAAGGCAAAGTGAAATAAGATTAGATTATAAATTATCTGAGATTAATGATAATTTTTTCATCCTTGATGAGATAAGAAGAGGTTTAATCTTTCAGGCCGCCATTATCAGTAAGAACTGGGGATTAAAGGAATTAACAATAGTCATTCTAGGATTAACAGCTTTCATAATGGGGTCTTGGGACTTAGGAATTGGTGAATTATCCCAAGGTGGCGATTATAATCGCGTTGGGATTTTTGGAGATAATAGTGGATTCTTACAAATATCTGATTTGACATTAATATTATCACTATTATCTCTCATATGCTGGGCTGGAATAATAATCTCATTATGGTCAGAATATCCAATTATGAGAGAGAATTTAATATATTTATTAATTGGTTCATTCGCTGTTCAATATGGCTACATGAATACTCATGCACTCAATCCTTACTTCCCATTTGAATTACAATTTTCCGACTTAGGTGGAATAATAATTGGAAACGTGATATTATTATTTTTAGCAATAATAGTAGTCCATAGGGCAGTAAGAGAGACAAGAGATATTCATGTTCAAGAAAGGCATGCTCATCCGGATCCTAGAGTCGTGAAAAAATTTTGGGAAGATCACAGTTTAAAGGCTTGGGACCTAGAAATGTCAATATTTATTATTGTGATAAATATTATGGCGTGGGCTGGTTCACATTCTGTTGCAAGTAGGATGAATTTGGAATCAGAAAATCTCAATTATTTGCTAATACTTTTATATATCATATCCGGAATCATATCAATCTTGATGTTATTAGTCATAATTTGGTTTCCGCACTTCATGTTGGGAGGAGCAGAAGAGAGGATACAATCAGTGAGAGCAAGAGAAGTAGCAGGAGAAAATATAGAGTTACAACCCATAATTAGCCAAGGACTATGCCCAATATGCGATGTTGAAACTGCTGCTAAGAAATTTTCATCTGGGATTATTGAAGTCCCTTGTCAAGAAATCGATTGCGACGGTAAGGGCCGAATGGGCAATCAATGTGAAAAATGTAAAGTTAAATTACCAACTAGATTAAAATGTAGAAGTTGTAATTCAAATACTCCAATAGATAGTCATTTTGGAAATGAAGAAATTTGGTAATAATTATCATTAAATGGGATGTGAAAACATGGAAAATGAAGATTCCGAAAATATTGNNAAGGATGTNATATATGGTTCTCAATATGAAAAAGATGATGATTCAGCAGTTTATTTCATCTCGATTGCAGTTACTTTATTGATTTCTTTTCTTTTGATTTCAGTATCATTTTTATATTTATGGCCAAGTATTGAGGAAATTAGTTCGCAGGGCCCTTCTGGTGCTCTGATAATATGGGAGGATGAATATAGAGAGATCACTGGAATTAATAATGTTGACCATCTAGATGGTTCTGGAATTACGCTTTGCATAGTAGATTCAGGGATAGATATGAATCATCCCGGATTAGAAGGTTTAGAATTAGAAAAATGGAATGATTTCGTTAATCAAATTGAAGACCCATATGATGATGAAGGGCATGGAACGGCAATGGCAGGAATAATAGTTGCTAAAAATGGATTAAATGGCAATGCACAAGGTGTCACTTTATTAGTTGCTAAAGCTATCGACAAAGATGGAACAGGGACAGATCAAATTATTTCGCAATCTGTAGACTGGTGTGCTGAAAATGGTGCACATATAATTTCATTAAGTTTGGGAGGTGAACAAGGATTTGGAGCCGGGATATTCACTACTGATGCATTAGAAAGATCTGTTGAAAACGCTTTAGACTTAGGGATTTTCATAGTGGCTGCTGCAGGAAATGACGGCGAAAATGACGACGGGGATGTCGAATCACCTGGTTCTGTAGGAGATGTTATNTGCGTAGGAGGAATAACTAGGGATGGAGATATATGGAAAGGAAGTTCAATAGGAGATAATGATGGTAGATTTTTTCCAAATCCCATATTTCCAAGAAGTAACCCAGATAAAAAGCCTGAGATAGTTGCACCTAGTCAAGAAGTTCCCATATTAATGGCAAGCGGAGTTGGAAATAATAATTGGTGGGGGTGGTCCAGTGGAACATCTGCCGCAACGGCATGGGTATCTGGATCATTGTCATTATTATTGGAAGAATATCCTGAATTACAAAGGCAAAATAATGATGGAAGGGAATCAATAGAAGAAGTTAAAAATCTATTATCTCAAACCTCTCAAATGAAAGATAATCAGACTGAACATGATGATTATTACGGATATGGAATAATGAGAATAGATTTAATGATAAATTCAAAAAAATAAAATAACTATTTTATCTAAATTATAATTTAAGATGATCGCCGAAGTACAACAAGCGTCCCGCCGGTTAGCTCAACAAAACTCAATGAATTATTCAAACTAAAGTCTTTTACTGCGCTTATCCACTTATTGAATCTAAAAACTTTTTCTTGAGCTTTGCTCATTTCTTTACCACTTTCTATTTCTCCAACATCTCCTGTTGGAACTTCTGGCTCTTTAATGATTATTATTCCTCCAGGTGAAAGTAAATTAAATGAAGATGTGAGGGCATCAATCCTTTCATCTTCTGGTAGATCTATTATGATTAAATCTACTGGAAGAGGGATTGATAAAAATGGTGCATTGTCAGTAGAAGCAGCATTGGCAGCTAACCATGAAGAGCTTTCTGCAACTATTTCTGGCCATTTATTTACAATTACTTTTGACCAAGAATCTGCATCATATCTACTAATAAGTCTATTTAAAATAATTCCAAATTTTCCACCTTCTTCAATAATTGTAAATGAATCTGGTTTTTTAATAGTATTATTTTCAATATTGTCTGAACACCACAAATCAAATAGCCATGCAGAAAGATGTCCTATCCCTCCCCCTACCAGAATCACATTCTTTGCAGGAATTCTAGAACAAATATCTCTAATTCTTGATCTTATAGTTCTAGATAAAGGCCTAAGGCCCATGTGTATCATTTGATCTCCAATATTTGAAGCAACCTCGGGTTCATCAATTCCCCTAGTTTCATCTTCTGAAAGAAGTCTCAAAAACATCTCTTTTTCGGACATTTGAGGTAAACCCGAACTTCCTCCGGTTCGCTCCATATTGTCCGCTAGTAACTCAACTATTCAATTATCACTATTGGATGGTTTGAATAGAAGTTAGTTGTGCGCGACAAATATGGCTTCGCACTACGATGATGATGAAGTATCTGATGCAGCTAATTGTCCAATGTGTTTAGAGATGACTGAACATGACGTGTTAAAACGTGTAAGGAAGGGCAAAGGGGAAGATGTTCTTGCAAGATGTTTGGAATGTAATGATGTACATTTAATTGAATTGAGGCCGCCTGCACCTACTTTTCTCAATACTACTTTTTCTGAGGGTAAAATTAGTAAATCTGGAATCATAGAAGTAGATAGTGATGAGATAATTGCTGTTGGAGATATATTTCAACATGAAGGTGCGGACTGGGAAGTGACCAGAATTGATGATAAAATATCAAAACCGGAAAAGAAAATGGTAGCTTCAGAAATTTATGCAATGTGGGTAATAAGAACGGATAAAAAGATAATAAAAATAACTTTAACAGATGATGATTATAGTACTAGTTCTACAATAGAATCTAGTCCCGATAAAGTATTTTCGTGTGGCACGATATTGGAAATTAATGGAGAAAAGTGGAGAATAAGAGCAATACACACTGGCCAAGGACGTACTTTAAGAGGTAAAAGAGTAGCATCTGAGATAAAAAGAATGTATTTGCATTTGCCACGAACTCCTACCTACGATTAGTCCACGGCAATAGGAATGCCTTAGTAACATGCATAGCGATTTCTGGATTTTCTCTTAATCTTCTCATACTATACTCGTACCAACGATTTCCATATGGGACGTATACTCTGGTCAAATGTCCCTCTTTTGCCAACTTTCGTCTTTCATCTCCGCGAACACCCAATAAAAATTGAAATTCATATCCATTACCCTTTCCAGGTAATTTAATGCCAGCATTTTTCCTTGGGTCAATAAGTTCTGGGCCCATGCTGCGTTTTTTTAAAGAGTCAAGTGAGTATGCAATAATATCATCATCATGGGATGCAATGGCAGTATAAGCTCCATTTTCGAGCATAAGATCTATACAATTTATTACTGAATCAACAATATCTTTATGATTGGTGTAAGCTATATCATTAGATTCCAAATATATTCCCTTACAAATTCTAAAGTCAGAATTTTTCAATGTCATAGAACAGATTTTTTCTATATCATTTTCAGTTCTGAACAATCTACCTTGTAGTACAGTCCCTACATTATTAAGTCCTTTTTTATGCATTTCATATACTAAATCAATTGTAGATTGTGTAACTCTATTATCTTCCATATCTAATCTGACAAAAATATTATTTTTTGATGCTTTTACTAAGAGTTTAGTAAGATTTTTAGATGTTTCTACACCATCAATCAACAAACCTAATGCAGTTGGTTTGATTGAAATATTAGCATCTATATCATTATCAATAATTGCATCCAAAAGAGCGCTGTATTCATTCATGAAATAAGAAGCTTCGGACATATTTTTTATTTCTTCTCCCAGTACATCAATTGTAAAGCAGGTATTATTTGACCTTAATTTTTTGATAACGCTCATGGCTTGATCAATATTTTCACCTGCAACATACCTCTTTGAAATCCAACGGACAATAAAACGAGGTACAAAAGGAAGAAGAGCTACAATGGGACGTCCCAAGATACTCATGATTCATCTCCAATGATAGATGAACTTTTATTCTTGTGTAACATGAGTATTTGTTTGCCCCTATACACGGGAATATTGCGATTTTCTAAATATGAAATTATTGCATTTCTTTGCCATCCTTTGAATGATTTACGATCTAAATGAACAAAAATACTACCTCCGGGAAATGCAATTTTAGTTGCTTCAATAGTTTTTTCTAATGGGTGGTGCCATGAAAATACATCATTATTTTCCTTATATTCACCATCAAACAAAAGTGAATAATTTGCTAATATATGGCCTAGCCAAACATCTGAATTAATTATAATTGACTTATGCCTTGGAGCGTAATGCCCACCACCTAGGCATATCATGACATCTCCTTCTCCTTTCCAAGACCCCAATGCATTGGTACCTTCCAAACCTAGGCATTTAACAATGGTCAAAACCCAAATATCTGCTAAATCTTTACGATTCCATTCCTCTTTAGTTGAACCTATCTCCAGGTATAAAGTAGGCCTAGTTAAAAATGGCCCATGATGAGTAGTTTCCAATGTAATATCAAAAGAATCATCTAAATTCATTTCTTCAGCAATCATCAATAGATTTTTGAATAAGCTAGCAAATCTTGGAGAGGAGGGTACAACTTCGCCATTTATTCCTCCTGAATTACCCTTTTCCCCATATGGAGTTACTCCAGGAAGGCCGATAGCATGTATCGTCAAGGCCGGTATTTCAGATTTTGAAACATGCTTCGATAGAACCAGTACTTCTTTAACATCAGTTTTCATTTCCTTTTCATGTATAAGATCAATATTATCAGCAAAAATATGATTTAGATTATCAATTAATAATATGTGAACATCACATTTACTATGCTTATAGACGGTTCCATAATACATTTTAATTGGGTTTAACCATCCTTTTTTAACAATTAATTGATTATATAAATTTAGTGATGCTTGATCTTTTGATGAGCACAATAGTAACGAGACCATGATACTCCAATGCCATTGAGATTTCAAACTTGGCGGAAACACATTCAAGGACGTGGTGCGAATGGAGCAATATGATTAACATCCAATTGGGCTTCACCCCCTCTAAAGTCAATAGGAATAATACCAAATTAGTCATTATAGGAAATTCTGGAGAATTGATTAAATTAGACCTTGAATTTAATAAAATTGAAGAGATGGCAAAACCATTTCCTACACCTGTAGTGACTGGAGTAATTTTTGAAGATATATGGGTTGGGATTTGGATGGATAGAGAATTGAAAGATTCCAGAATTGCTGCATTGCCTCTCGAAAAAAATTGGGCCGATGGAATCGGAAGGGATGAATTAAGATTAAATTCATCAGATGATCCTAAAATAATCCCAAACTCTGCCATATGGCAAAAAATTCTAACATCTGAACCCATGGCATTGAATAAAATAGATGAAAATATTATATTTGCATTAATGAATAAGGGAATATACCTGATAGATAAAAATGGAATGGAAATTTGGAGAGAACATTATCCAACATGGCCAGAAATTGGAATTAAACAAGACAGGAATCCCATAGTGAAAATAATTAAGGGCGAATCAGGAATTGTAATTTGGTCAGCTGCTGGAGGCATATTGGAAATAGATGAAGGAAGAAATTTAAAGAGAAAGATAATAATTCAGTTAAAGGATAAAATAACTGATGTTAGATATCATAAAGATGGAGGTTGGTTCTTAATGATGCATGGAAAATCCATAGCATTAATTAAGAATTTAGATGATACCCCATTAATATTCAGAACTCCTGGACCAGTAATGGACGCATACTTCTCAGAAAATGAATGGAATTGGACAGGATGGAGACATGATGGTAAAATTAAAATTTCAGCAGAAGGAGTAATTGAACAGTATTCAGACAAGCATAGAGAAAATATTGGAATCCACATATTTGATAATAAAGTTATCAATAACGATGGACAATGGGAAAACTATTCGTCTTGATCTAGACCGCGATATTTCTTTGGAGGATTTGAATAACCGCATTTACCGCAAACCTTGCGATCACTGTGGACTCCCAAAAATACTCCAGGCCCACACTCTGGGCAAAATTCTCCCTTACGGACCAAAGAATCTCCTTCGATTGAATATTTTGAATGTTTAGCTTGGGGGTTAGGACTTCCATCAGACATTATTAATTCCCTCCCGCAGATTCTTCTGGAACCTTATGTCGAGTTTTGATATAATCTGGTTCAATGCTTGTACTCTCTTCTGAAGCATAAATGAGTGCTAATCCAGATGTCTGAGGCATTCCAAATCTAGTATTTACATTTTTGATATACACTAATTCTTTCTTTGAGCCTGGTTCTAATTTCAATACTAAACTTATCATTTCAGGTAATGATGGCGTTGGTTCACTATCATGATTCAGAGTGAACTCTATTTCTACCCTATTTAGTAGTGCATTTTCTTTTCTATTAATTATTTCCAAATCATCATCTCCTAACGAATATTAACCTTTAATGCATAGTTTCCTGGGGTGGAAACATTTAATCTTTTTGCGATCTCAGAACGAGTTGGATGTAAAATTACAACAAATCCTTGCCAATCAGTGGTTACTGGAGCATTTGGACAATGATGGCATTGTCCCACTCCGTCATCTAATATCCTATTACATTCTCCGCATGCAAATGGTACTTTAACCATATTAATCACTCTCTGATAGCCAATCGAAGCATCCAAGTCCATCCATTTTGCAGTTCAGGCCAATTTTACTGGAACGTGGATCATTTTGATTAATTGCTTTAGAAACGATTCTTGATCTAACGAATGACCCTTCAGTAAGTGATTTACCTGTTTGGGCGCCTTCAATACGACGAATGCCTAAATTGACTTGAATTGGTTCATCTAGAATCTGAGATTTGTGTAATAATGCTTCTATTGGACCTATCCTTACGAATGCTCCATACTCCGAAACTTCTGATACGGCACCATCGACAACTTCATTGTTCTCCATTGTGAATACTAATGCAGTAAATCTAACACTTTGGTATATGGCTCCATCGCCATGGATTATTTTTCCCCTACCTACTGTTTCATGATTGAAAGTAACTAAAGTATATCTTTCATTCTCATCGAAACGGCCTTCGAACGCTTCATGAGCCAGTTCATCGATATGCTCTTCTAATTTACGTCCACGACGAATGTATTCTGCTGGGATACGTATAGTATCTTCTCTTGTTACAAGTCTGTACATTTTCAAAACCTCCAACTTAGTCACTCAACTAGATTTAAGCCAATAGAACAGAGGAAAATCCTCTCGTCCCTCATTAGCTATGCCTCTAGAGGAGAGGTTGGTAGAGACTGCGACTGGCCTATATCGTATAAGCACAACGGATGATATAGTATTTTGATATTCTTAATAACATGCATAGACCATAGCGCTATCAGTCCAATTAGTGCGAATGTTCAAGAAGATTCGGAAGCCCATATGAATTCTGTGAGAGTCGGAAGCACACATGACCATTTTGGAAATATGTGTAAAACGATAGTTATTACTTTGGTTATGCTATTAGTAAGCTTGGCACCTTTAATAAATTCAAATGAATTTAGTATTACGATTTTAGAGGAATTCAATACTTCAGACAATTCGGTAGAAGTGTGGTCGGATGGAGGTCAGGCATGGCCGCAATTCGGTAGAACGGGAGATAGATTAGGAGATGTACCACTTCACGGCCCTGAAGGAGGAGCAGGTCTTGGCCATCCCAGTAATGCATCAGAATTACTATCAATAGTAGATCCAAAAATTAATTGGGAATATGGAAATTATGAAATTGGAACTGATGCCCTTGCTACACCCATTGCAAATCTTGAAAATTCAATAACTAAGGACATTGAATCTAATCAGAGATGTGGAGAGGAGTCATTATTCATAATAATAATTCAAACTGATGAAGTATCTGGGACTGAACATAGTTTTTTGAGGATTATTGAAGGAGAAGATGCTGATTTGGCATGGCAAGTTGATTTGGGAGCAACTGATAAAATAAAATCTTCACCAGTTATAGTAGATATTGACAATGATGGTAAACAAGAAATTATTGTTACATACGATGCTGGAGGATCATTATTTGTTGAAGCTTGGTCACCAAGACTTTCTTGCTCAGTAACAGGATGGGCTGCAGGCAGTCATTCGTCGGAAATTCTTTGGACTTGGAGTGATGAAACTTTGCAAATCGGCAGTGATGAGGGGCCATATATTAGCAATATTTTGGGAAATCATAGACCTACAACTCAGCCATTATTAGCTGATTTAGATTTAGATGGAGATGCTGAACTGGTGTTGACGTTGATTGATAAGATAACGGATGATCCTGTAGTACTAGCATTACCATTGCCAGCAACTATTGCACCGAATCCACTTTGGCAGGTTAGCCTAGATAAAGGAAGTCACCCCTCTGATCCTGCTTTTGCACAAACTGATGATTCTACTGCATACATTCTACTTACAACAATTGAAGCAAACAGTGGAGGGATGTGGATTTGGAAAATAGAATCAGATACCGGAGATTCTAGTTGGGATGGAGGATTAAGTATGAATAATATTGATGGCGATAATGACGTTCCTCATATTCGATTACCTGGCCCAATAATTGCCAATTTAGATTCTGACAGCGTTCCAGAAATGATAATTACCATACCAACTGATGCGGATGGCTCAGCCAGTGCTGATGGTGCAGAATATCGAGGCTTAGAAATCAGTGATGGAGAAGAATTGTGGAGCTTTAATTCTGTAAATGGATATGCTGATGCGCCACCTACTGCCATCGATACAAATAATGACAGCATACATGACAGAGTATGCTGGATAACATGGTGGCAAACGACGACCGCAAGGCATGGCGAAGTAGGATGCCATGATGTTAGTGGAACATTTCCATACCAAGTTTGGAATAGAGATTTAGAACAAAGTAGTGGAACCCCCAATGACGAAATTGCAGTAGCTGCAGTAAGTTGGATGGACATTGACGGGCAGAGTGAACAAGAAATTATAGTAGCATATGGCAGGACATTATGGGCATTTGATGGCGAAGAAGGTACATCCTCATCGATTAATTCAGAATGGGCTAATCAGCTAGAATTGAGTAATAGAGTATGGTCAACTCCTTCTTTGGCTGACGTAGATGGAGATGCAACATTAGATATCGCCATTGGAAATATCGTAATTTCCACAGGGATGCCTGATGTTAGACCATTAACTGATAATAGAAGTATAGAATTTAACCCAAACGCCCCTGACCCTGGCGAAATAGTTACCATTACTGCTTTCTTTGAAAATTCGGGTACTGAAACAACGGAAGAAGGTGTTGATGCCATCCTTTATGCAGATGGAGAAGAAATTGGAAGGCATAGGTCGGGAAATTTACAACCCATAGACCCTACGGGCCCTGGCTCATTTGCTAGTTTTGAAGTCGAATGGTCCGGAGACCTAGGAGAACATACTTTTGAATTAAGGTTGGACCCTTACAAGAATATAACTCAAACTCGTTATGATAATGATTTTCAAATAAAAACACTGTCCATAATTCCTACATATAATGCCTCATTTGAAATCTCTACTGATCCAATTAGAGTAAATCCGGGAGAAAGTAATGTCGTAAGCCCTACTATAAGATCAAATGGAAGGTTATCGGGAATATGGAGTATCGCCGTAGATTCTACTAATTTACCACAAGGATGGAGTTGGAATACGGCACCTGGAACAGAATTACAAAATGTAGAAATTGATGTAGGAGGTACTTGGAAGCCTGAAATAAATGTTAATGCACCTAATGATGCATTAGGCTCTGACTCAGGTTACCTTATACTGAAATTATCATTAGATCAAGATAATAACATTAGCGTAGAATCAACTATTGCCATTGAGGCTAATAGAACTAGAGGGTTGTCTCTGAGAGGGCCTGATGGAACAGCCTTGAGTCAAGGATATGGGCTATTAGGAGAATATGCATCAACTTGGATAATCATTGAAAATGTAGGAAATGCATTAGAGAATCAAATTTCAATTTCGTGGGATAATACAAATTGGGGCTCAGATTTAAAATTATTTAATTCCGAAGGAGAAGAAGAAGCTGCATTGATATTGAATCCTGGAGAATCTAAAGAAATGACAGCAAATATAATTGTGCCTAGTAATGTAGAATATGGAGAAATAGTAAATACTCCTTTGATAATGTGCGTGGGCAATAACGAAGAAGAAATTTGTCAAACAATAATATTAACATTCATCGCATCGAGAGTGACAGTAGAAATAAATCATTTAAGGTCAGTTCCTACAGAAGAATTAGAGTGGACAATAACTGCCGATATTCCCAGCAATGAAGGATATCTAAATTGGTCGTTGAATGAAATGGGAATGCTAATAAATGGATGGAATTGGAGTTATTCTGGACAAGTATCATCAAATAATGAAAATATAACTATTCAGGGCGAACCAGGGTCTAGAAGTATCGGAAAAATTATGCTTAATATGCCCCATAATTCACCTCCAATGTATCATTTATTTAGTGAATCTGGCATTTCATCTGGCGTTACACTCAGATTTTCATTGGAAGTTTTACAAATTTACAGTGCATCATTGACAATATCATCTCCAACCGAAGTTCCGAGTTACATAGATATAAATGAAGAAAAGTTGGTTATTTTAAGGCTAGAGAATAAAGGAAATGGTGAAGATTCATTTGAAATGTCCCATAAAGTATTGTTTGATCAGAATCTTACTTCAGATCCTGGCATAATTGTTACTTTTTCAAATAATCCATTAACTCTAGAGGCAGGTAGCCTGAGGTCAATCCCCATTACAATATTGTTCCCCCCTTCAACTCCTGCTAGAGTCAATATCAACATAGAGATAATAATGAAATCAATAGGGGACCCTTTAATCGAAGATTCAAAGTTAATCATAACTCAAGCCAAGCAAGATCATTTGTGGTCCATAGATGCAAGAATTAATGGAGATGAAATAATTAGTAATGAATACGGCATCGACCCAGGCAATACAATTGAAGTAAATGTGAGTGCCCGTAATTTAGGAAATATGATTGATGATATAAAATTAGTTTCCTCAATAGAATTAAACCTCATTAGTGGAGATTCAAGCATTGGTTGGATTGTATCAGACGATTCAAAAAATGAGGTTCTAGTGAATGATACTATTGAAATGAAAATATATGTTGAAATCCCACAAGGGGCACTGGTTGGTTCAATGATGGATGTAATGATCTATGCAATATCAAATGAAGAGGAAGTAGGAAGTTTTTCTTTCCAAGTTGGAGTAAACCACATCCCAGCATGGAATGTAATTGCGAGTGATGCCAATTTAGAGATAGAGGAAAACGGGTCTCAAGTAGAGTTAACAATAGTCCAACTTGGAAATATGGAATCTAGACCTTATGTTTCGGTCTGGATTGTAGGTGAAAGTGGGTGGGAAGTAGTAGCACCTCTTGATTTACCAATAATTTTACCTGGGAATTACGCACAATTGATTTTGAATATTACAGCTCCTGAAACAGCGCTATATGGAAAATCTGTTGAATTACATGTCAGAATAAGAGAAGGAGATTCAAGTGCAACATCCGAGATCACATTACCAATTAGAATTGCAGCAACATATAATTTTTCTATGATTGACCATGATTCTTGGATTTTATCATCATCAGGGGGATATCCACTTGTTTCTTTAAAAAATCATGGAAATTCCCCGACAACAATAACATTACAATTACTCAGTTTACCACAGGGGTGGGAAGTTTATGGCCCAGATAAAATTGTTTTAGCATCTAATGAACAATTAGGATTGCCAATAAAATTAATGCCTTCAGACGATTGGAATGGAGAAGTAAAGACGATTAGAATATTAGCATATGATGGAAGAGGTAATCAGCAAGAAATCTTCTTAGATACCAAATTTAGTAAATATTCATGGAGTAATTCTCCTTTTATAAATTCATATTTGGGCGATAGCGTGGAAATGAAAATTAATGGAATAATAGAAGATCGGGATATAATCAAAGATAATCAAGGAAATATATTAGAATGGACTGGTTTAGGAATCATATTTCCTTCCAAGATAAATGGAATAGATTTTGGCAATTTATCAATTAATGATGATGATAAATTACAATATATATTAAATTCATATCAGATAAATTCGAGATCGACAGATTGCTCAATAACAGATGTTTTTGGCAATATTAATTCCTCATGTACTATAGCACCCGGCAACAATACTTTTCCATATACTATTATACTTACAGATGATAAAGGAAAACTAGTAGATCTAAAATTGGGCTCAGCAAATAATAATGAAAATGAGATAATGATTAATTTAACTGCAGAAAATTGGAATCCTGAGCCAGGAGTGAGAACTCTGAAAATTAGAATATTAGATTCCAAAGGTTTTGAAATTAATAAATTTGAAAAAGATTTCGACATCAGAAAAACTAATTGGAATATTGGCTTGACGTCCATTGATTTGATTGGAACAGGAAATAATCAAGTCGTTGAGATAACTGCTGAGAGATATGGGCACAGTCAACTATTAGCAGCAGATTGTAAAATAACTCTAAAAGTTGACGACTATGAATCTACAAAAAAGATTGATATGAGTACGAGAGTTATACTTACTCCAAAAACTAAATTCGATAGGCCTATTGAAATTCCAGATGGATCTGAAGTTGTTGTCACAATAGGTTGTGCGTTCCCTTGGGATATTGATTCAAATCAAGTAGATAATGAGATAAGAAAGGTACTTAATGGAGGAATAGTTGATGATAAAAGAAATATAATTACGTCTTTGAGTTTAATTACTGCATTTACCATAATAATATTATTTGGTGCTGGAGCATGGTTACTTAAAAATCGTAAAGAAATGAAAGAATTTGAAGAAATGACTCAAAATGCAATTAAAAATAGAATTTTATTGAATAAAGAGTCCGAAGTAGTAATTTCTAATATCAAGATAGACAAATCTGAGCAAGATGAAATTGAGATAAAACCAACTGTCAATCAGGAGGAAACATTACAACAAATATCCAATATAAAGGAAAATATAAACGACGTTGTAAATGAAGATGAAATGTTGGATGATTTCGAACGTAGGTTGAAGCGCATCCGTCGGGACGGGTAGAAAGAGATGATGTCATGAATAAGAATATACGACCGAGTGCATTCTATACATTTGACCCAATAAAGTTAGATATAGAGACCGTAATAAAGCCAATAGAGATGAGTTTTAAAGGTGAACATGATGAATTAATAGCATTAGTTGGTAATATTAAGTCATTTCCTAAACTTAAAAAAAATAAAGCTCCAAAAATGGATAAAGCAACAATTCTTTTTATTTCAGTGATGGATTGGCAATCAGATGGAGGTGCACCCACACCTTTAGATAAAAATAATATAAAAGAGAGGATGGGTAGATTTCCTACTTCTGATGGCAATGCAATAAAATATCTACTAACTTACACATCCCAAGAAGATCATGAAAGCAGATTACATGAATTGCTGTATAAACTCATGAATGGTTTATCTGAACAAGATTTTGGCCTAAAGGGGTATGATAAGGGGATCGCAGGATTAGAAATGATGGGATGGTTGAATTATGCTGAAGTGGGCGAATTAAAATTAATCATACAGAAGGGTAAATGGATAGTTTCTGCAGATGAGCCATATGATGGAGGAATTCAAGAGATATTCAAGAATTTAGTTAAGTTATTAAAGTCTGCTGAAAGACGTGAATGTGGCATTTTAATGAGGAAACATTCATGATGCTAGAACTTATTACCTGTTAATCTTTCAAACATATCGGCATATAACTTAGAAGTTGAAGAAATAATCTTATCCGGTAGCTCAGGTATTGGAGGATCAATAGAACCAGTTTCTCTAGCTTTGTAAAGAGCATCATGGTGCCCGGATTCAAGGTAATATTGGCGTACTGATTCTTTTGATAATTGAATTATTTGCCCTTTATCGTATGCATCTGCATCCCACCATCTATCTTCATCCAATGTTCCGAAGGAATCAACTAAAACGGGCTCCCTATTTTTCCCTAAAGCGAATTCTTTTTTACCATCAACATGAATTAATCCCCTAGAAAGGGCTTCCTTGTTAATTATTTCATCAATTTTTATAACAATCTCCATTATACTATCGAATTCATCATCAGATATATTGGAGATAGATAATGCCTCTTCCCTAGTTAATAATCTGTCAAATTTTTCGAATTTAGTAGATACTTCAAGGTAAGGGCGATTCAATTTAATTCCTTCATATAACTCCATTTCTGAGTCGAAACCAAACTCTTCTGAACCTACATCACCTCGCTGATATCTCCTCCAACCAGAACCAGCTAAATAATGTCGACATATTACCTCTAAGGGTACAAATACATTTTCAGCATCCCTTGGAATCGCACCTGGTTCCTTAATGACCTCGAATTTTCTAGCTATGATCCTATCAGGCGCATTAACTTCAACAACATGAGTTTTGCAAATGCCCGCATCTTCAACCATCTTAAACCAATGAGCAGAAGTACGATTCAAGGATTCGCCTTTTCTAGGGATTAAACTAGGAATTATTTGATCAAATGCACTAATTTGATCGGTATATCTAAATTCAATTAGATCTGGAGAGTNAGTACTCCAAACTTGTTTTACTTTACCTTCATAAATTAGTTCGCCCATNTACATCTGAAAAGAAATAAGGACTTGAACATTACTGATGATTTTTTTCAAGTTCATGACATAATTATCAATGCGAGGGTTCTATATCCTATCTCTTAATCGGGATTTAAGGGGAACAAATGAGATGGGCGAATTTGGTTCGAAAAATTCCATTAAATCATTTTTAATTGTATTTTCAATATTTATAATATTAATTACTTCTACGCAAGTACAAGCTCAAAATAGCATAGAAAGCGGATGGGAGATTGTTAATTCGGATGTTGAAAACGACATTGTAAATGTAATATCTACTGAAGGAGAAATAGTGTGGGCATTTGGAAGAAATGGATTAATAATGAATAGTAATGATAAGGGATTAACCTGGAGCATAAATAATCAAATTACTAATGAAAATTTAACATCATCAGATTACTTAAATGGGAATTTAGTAGTTGTTGGAGATAATGGTAAAGTAATTCAACTAACTGAAGATAATGGATGGAAGGATATTTCGATTCCCGGAATTTTAACAAATCTAAAAGGTGTAGCTGTAACGTCTGAAGATTCTATATTTGTAATCGCTAATAATAGCAGATTATGGAATTATGATGGAATTAGTTGGGATGAAAAAATATTTGATATTTCAAATGAGTTTAATTCGATATCTTTTATAGATTCAAATAATGGATTAAATGGAATAATAGTTGGAGATGGCGGACTAATTTTGACAACCATTGATGGAGGAGTTAATTGGGAATTAGTGGAAAGTCCAGAAGAAATAATGGATTCTAATATTAATTCAGTTGATTTGTTTAGTAGTTCTAAAGCATATGCAATAACTGATTCAGGAGAAATAATAATTTCAAGAAGTTTAGAAACTAGCATTGGTTTTGATTGGGACCTAGTTAATGAAAATAGAATAACAAATAACGAAATTAATTTTGTAAATATTAAAGTAATTAATCCACTCAAAGTCATTATAACGGGCACTAACTATGTTGCAACTAGTAAAGATGGAGGAAATACATTTGAAGAACATAATTTATCACTCATATCCAATGGGATGGCCAATTTTGTCAATGATTTAACATTCATAGACGGCTACTGCGGCGTTGCAGTAGGCAATAATGGATTAATATTATTAACGGCGCAAAATGAATATGGATGTACAGAAGGTTTAGATCAATCCGTAGGTTTTGAAATAGAGGAATTTAATAATTTTGGGACATTTATTGATAAGTATGCTCCATGGATGCTTGACGGATTAATGGCGACAATGAAAATTGTTGGCTTTGGAATTTTATTTGGATTTTTAATCGGGATCACATTGGCTATGTGTAAAACTGCACCAACATCATTGAAGAATATGATTGAAAGCCACTTAGAAAGAGTCATATTTTTTTCTTGGCTTGTAATTCCGTTTTCCGTGTTAATTTCTAGACATTATGAAAATTTAATGTTTACACCGATAACAATAATTATAGCATTGGCTTTAACAAAATTTATAGAAATTTATACAAAAAATAATATAAATAATGAATTAAATGATCGAGAAGGACTCTTTGGATTTATTATTCCTTCCGATAATAGATTATTTTTGACAAGAAGTTTAGGTTTATCTTTAATAATTGGCATTCCAGAATTTGTTGGATTTGAATTAAAGGGTGGATTGATAATGATAATTAATTCAATAAATTCATTTAGATCTTTGGATATAAATGGAATTGAATATATATTTTCACCGGTAGGTGATCCAATTGGATTTTCATACCTATTATTTGGAATTGGAATTTTAATTCCCGGAATATTATTATTTACCAGCAATGGAAAATATTCCGATATNGAAATTTCTTATTATAAAGATAATAAAATAAAAATAAAGCCATGGGAATTGAGGCCTTTGAATTCAATTGCTACTTTATACACTGATATGTTTCGGAATACGCCATTAGTAGTTCAATTTCTATTTCTGCATTTTGGCATAGAGATTGGCATGAGAATTCAACAAGCAAGTGNTGGAGTATTTGATGGAATTCCATATTTAGCAGACATGTTTAGTGACAGAATATACTTGAGTGCGATTTGCGCATTGGCAATGAATTCTGGCGCATATCAATGTGAAACTCTGAGAGGTGCAATCGCTGCGATACCGTCTGGACAAATGGAAGCAGGTAGGAGTATCGGCCTGACATATATACAAACTATGAGATTAATCATACTGCCTCAATCAATAAGAATTTGCATACCTCCACTTGGAAATGAAATGGTTAATTTAGTCTTAAATTCTTCATTAGCAATGGTAATAGGTTATACAGAATTAACAAGGCAAGGGAAGTTAATTAATGCCATAACATTCCAAATTACATGGACTTGGGGTATGGTCATGATTTCATATTTCGTCGTAACTTGGGCATTGGCATTAGTACTTAGACGAATTGAGAATAAAACCAGAATTCCTGGTTTAGGAATAATTTAGGTGATTTAATGAGTGATGAGGTATTAAGTATTGAGGACTTACATAAAATATATCCTGGAGGGGTACATGCAGTAAAAGGAATTTCATTTAATGTAAACGAAGGAGAATCAGTAGCAATAATTGGATCTTCTGGAAGTGGCAAGTCTACCGTATTGAGGTGCATAAATAGATTAATTGAACCAACTGAAGGAATAATTAAATTAAAAGGAGATCGCATTAATACTCCTGTAGTAGATATTAATGAAATACGGTCAAGAATAGGTATGGTATTTCAATCATTTGAGTTATTTGCACATTTGAAAGTACTCCAAAATATTACTCTTGGATTAATACATGTAAGAGGAATGAGTAAAGAAGATGCTGAGATTCTTGCCCTCAAAGTACTAGAAAGAGTAGATATGCTAGATAGAAAAGATGCATATCCAGGAAATCTATCTGGAGGTCAAAAACAACGTGTTGCAATTGCAAGAGCTTTGGCCATGAAACCTGAAATATTATTATTTGATGAACCTACAAGCGCCCTTGATCCAGAATTAATAGGATCAGTATTAGAAAATATTCGATCATTGGCAGATGAGGGCATGACAATGATAATTGTTACACATGAAATTGGATTTGCAAGAGATGTGGCAGACAGAATAATATATATGGATCAAGGAATTATAGAAGAAGTTGGTGGGCCCGAAATAATTGAAAATCCCACAAGTGAAAGGATGAAAAAATTTCTTTCTACATGGGACTAACAAGGATCGGAAGATAGTGACCATGATTCAGAAGACCCGCCTCCATCGCCAGGTGCAACTTCTTCAGCATAATCATAATAAGAAGTATGTGAAATTATTTCTTCATTAGTCCAAGCATTATCTTGGGTAACTTCAACAACAAAATAATAACATCCATGATCGGTTTCCCTCCATTGATCTTTAGGAATGTATTTAAATTCTCCAAAATCAGGGTGGTTAATTGATCCTTCCAAGGGAATTTCAGAGCCATAATCTCCAACGACGTAACTGCCAGATCCAAATTCGCCTGAATTAGAATCCCAAGATGCTTCAGCAAACGGCTCGGATGGGCTCCCTGTTACAGTCACATCAGGATAATCAATAGCAACGTTACCATCTTCAAAGTAAAGAGTGGCTGATAAATTATAGTTTGATAGAGGTAAGCTAACTGGACGATTATTAGATTGTAATCCAGACCATGCAGTTAATGATACTCCTATTACACAATTATCATATGAGCCGCAATCATCAGAATTCTCACTCATTATTCCATTTGTTTGACTTTGTACATCGGTAATCGTCCTTGATAAATGATTTGCATCCAAGATAGTAGACATAATTTTTCCTTCAACACTGATTTTTAATATATAATCAGAAAAAGGCAGTGCATTTCCATCATAGAAGTCAGAAATGGTCAGTAATAATTTACCATAATCACCGAAGCCGTCCGATTTATCAATTTTTAATTGCATAGTTTGTGACCATGTCCCAATCTCGACATCGACTGCGACTGCAGATGATGACCCACCATTTTGACGAATTTTTACTTCCAATCCAGTTCCATCATCGGATATTTCAACATCTCCAATGGAGATGTCCCCGACTAATAATGAACCAAGTAAAATTGGAAAGATGATCATTGACATATATGAAGCACCAACAATTAAAGCGGGAACAACATTTATTCCAGAACCACCAAAATTATTTGGAAGACCTATGCCTAAAAATACCCACACTCCAATCAAAGAAACAACTGAAACTAATGGAATTACTACATTCACAGGAAAGGAGTCCGGTATAAGATAAATTCCAAACCACATTACAACTATAATTGGAAGTAATCCTCCAATTCCAAGTGCTAAGGCAATTTTTGAGAATGATATTTCATTTTTAGAATTTTTTTCAGCATTAACATGCATTTCGCCAACTAATGGTACTGTAAGATTATCATCTTGTTCGATTTCTTGCTGTTCTAAAGCTTTCTGAAGAAGACCACCGCTACTCATTTAATATGCCTCACATAACTCACATTCAGACTAGGTTATCAACCCGTTGATAAATATCCTCAAACAGTGACCAATATTTAGTACAATCAGAAAAGCCGGGAATCCAAAGGCTGTAATTCAGAATAATCAATTTCTTCATCCCTGTTTTTAATAATATTATTATTTCTACCAGCCAATGCGACTGCTGCTAGTGCAGTAATCATCATAGTACCAGTTAATTCAAAACCTGGAAGATATATTCCTCTAATGTAAATAGTCATACTTTGTATTTGATAATTAGGTACACCTTCGGTTCTAACAGAAAATTCTGAGGTGGCCTTAAACTGTAGATTATAATATTGATCGGTCCATCCTTGATTCTTCGGAGTTCTCATTTGTACTCTAAATTTAGTTGGAGGGGCTAATGAATCTATTTCATCAGTTAATAGTGGAATACTTAATTGGAAACCCGCATCATTTAATTCATCGTAATTTTGAACATCGACATTAAATTTATCTCGAGCATTGCCGTCGTTATATACGTCGAATTGTAACATATAATCGACTTTAGGCCTTAATTGTAGGAAAGCTAATTCCGCTCCAACTCTTAGCCTACTGAATTGCTTGTACACGGCTAGAACTTTACTTTCCACAGGTTCTGAAATTCCTGCAACTGGACCTCCTCCCCAAGTAATTACTTCTGCAGTTATTGTAACAACTTGTTGCCCCTCAGGTGCACGTAATTCTGCCCTAAGCGCAACTTCAAAGCTTGCAGTACCTCCTCCAGATACTGATTTTGAGCCAGGTCCTGCGACTCCTAAAATACCGCCAGCATAAGTCAATCTAACTGTTTCAGAAACTGCAGTAGGATTTGAAAGTGCGCAATAAACAATAGTAGTCCTAGTAGAACCTGGGAATACGTCAATTGCTTGAGGTTGTTGACAGTCCAATGATATTTCAGGAGAAGTTTGAGCTTGCACCATTGCAACACCAGATAATGTACTTAGAAAATAAACGCTAATTAGCATCACGGCTGTCCTAAAAGAAGAACTCATCACCCTTTGGCTCTAGACGAACCTTATTTTATACTTCTTATGATATGTACAAAAATCTGTTATTTTTGTAGATATTTTTGGTGGACCCGACCGGATTTGAACCGATGGCCACTCGGTTATGAGCCGAGCGCTCTAACCAACTGAGCTACGGGTCCTATGCTCTCGCCCTATACTGAATGTCATGAACTTTATCATTTTGATTAATTTTAATCCATACGCCAATATTACTTAATTTCCTATGAAACTACTGTAATATTTATGCATGAAAACAAACCCGAGGGTTCGTAAGGTGCATAAAAATGAATGAACAATTAAGTGTAAAAAATATAGCGATTGGATGTGTAGTCATTGGACTTTTACTTCCAATGATTAATTTGACAGTGATATCAGGAATGGCGACAGACGGCGTAATTTCCGGAGTTGAAGATGCCCTAAATGATNNTAGAGATGAATTGTCAGATTGGGAAGATCCGGAATGGTTAGTAACGTCAAGTGAAAGAACATATTTTGCAAATAGCATTACTAATGCAGAAGAATTAGAATCTGGAGATATTCCAGAACTTGAAAAAATGGGCCCATTTATTTACACTGTAACAACAACTAAAGAAATTTTGGAATTTGATGAAAGTGCTGGAATAATAACATACTCGGAATATGATTCTTTTGACTGGTGTTCAACTTGTTTTTGGACTGATGAGGATGGTGTTGAACATCAATCCATAAATGGCACTACAGATGTCACACAGGTAAATATTCTATACAATACTCAACTTATTGCTGGCCTTGCCACAGGAATTGACTATGGAGGAATATTTGCAAAGGCTGGATTTGCAAATAATATGATTAGTTTCGAATTACAAAATAAAGCACCAAGTATTTGGGCTTCAAATGAGATTTCAGATAGTGTAGATATTAATGGAGGGATATCAGTTCTAGAAAATGCATATCTCGGTTGGAACACTTCAACCTCAGCAGTGGCCCCTGATTTCACCTCGTCGATTGATATGATCATGGATGGTGCGGTTTCAGATACTGGAATATGTATCGCTTTAACTTGTGAAATTGGCCCTATGTTAGTAGCTGGAATGGGAGTACCAAGTTCTTCAACAACTGCTAATCGTTCGGCATTATATGGATATTCAGATGTTTCTGAACCTGAATTGACCCACATAGATTGGTCAGTTTATTCTCTAGCAGCCATGGCCTTTAGTAATCATGGAGGTGGAGCTAACCTTACAGAAGTTGATAATCTTAAAGAAAGATTGGAGGCCGTAACTGAATCGACACTAGGAAATAACAAAGGAGTTTTGATAAACAATCCTGATGCTTTAGAGTACGTATTATTTGGAATTAATGATGGTACGGGTAATGCAGCTGGACTTCTTACAGAAACAGATTTCTTTGGCATTCCACTAAATGGAGTTGCATTATTCCTTTTGGGTGCTTCTGGAAGCCCATTTGATGCAATGGTTGAGTATAAAGTAGGTTTACAGGACTTGCTTGATCTTGTAGATTATGCAGGAAGATGGTTGGCGTATGAAAATCCTTTGATTGGAGCTCCTAGTGAATTTCCAATGATATTAACTGGAAGCAGCGGTACATTAAATGGAAATGAATGGTGGCTAGAATCATTTGGAGGAAATGAACCAATAAACAATGGATATTTATCCATAGGAATGAATAGAGCCGTTTTTGAAGGAACGATTGATCTTTCATCAGAAAAAGCAAATGAAATATTGTATACTGGCGCAAATGCATTAACTGGAGATTTTGCTACAGCATTTATGTATGGAGAACTAAGTGGACTATCTTTACCTATGACTGCTTCTGGGCCAATGGCCGGAGGAGAACAAGTTGATTGGGACAACGCATATGTTGCATCAATATATGGAATATCAGAAGAAGAGGCAGCAGCACTAAAAAGTTGGGTAATTGATTTTATGTTCCCCGCTGTTGTTCCCGCATTACTTAATTTCCAATATGATGCTTCGCCTTACACTACTCAGCCTATGAATAACTGGTTGTATGGATGGGATGATGCAGTTTTAGCAGGCCTTGGTAGAGATAGTTGGGTAACATTAGAAACAAATGAAACATATTTTGGATCTGATGGATTATCAACCGGAGATTATACAGTTTACCAGATGAGTACTGGCACAGGAGCAAATAATGCAGATAATATGGAACATGGATTACTAAGAGGATATATTAATTCGGATGGAGATGGCCTTTGTGATTTCAAATTAGATAGTGATGGCAATGCAGAATATGATGTTCCATGTGAAGCAAATGAGACTTATGGTATGACAGAGCACTTACCTTGGAGGGCCCCTCACAATGAGGCTGCAAGTTATGGATTATTGTCCGAAAGTGTTGGTAATACGAATACTGTTTGGGCAGGCACCATCGGAGGAATAGCTGATGCTGAAGATCCAGTAAACGTAAATCTAGTAGGTTATGCTATCGCTACGAGCGAAGTTGGAGATAAAGTAACATACAAAGATATCCCAATGGTTGAGCATAGTATTAGTCTTGATCCGGCTGAAAATCAAATTCAAGGCAAGCTCATCGGAAGTGGAACCTATGTGGATGCAATGCCAGGAGCATTGCCCGTATATTTCAAGTCTGAAGTAGACATAAAAGTAGAGCCAATTACTAATGTTGCAATGTATGGAAAATCAACATCATCATTTTTGTTTGATTACAGAGGACCCGGTAACATTGATCCAGACTTTAATGCTGAATACATGCAAACAGTTTTTGAAATTCATACATTTAGTGAAATATCAGATGACGATGCTAAAATATTTAAGGGTAAAGTATTAGACCACACCGGTCCATTCTTTTGGACGGATCTAGGAGGAAGTGGTGACACGGAATTAGAACCATTGAAATTGATTTCGTATGTTTCTGCTGCTATGTACATTGGTGGTTTTTCTTTGGTATTATTTGGTGCAGTAAAGTTGGCTAGATTGGAAGATGAATAATTTCCAAAATTATATTTCAGCATCATAAAGTTGAACCGAAGTACCTATACGCCCACCATATGAGTCGAAGACTTGGCCATATAGATCAAATGAAGGCAATTGCAGTCTTATGCATGGTAGAAGTCCATACTGCAGCAATCTTACCTCCCAAGGGAATTAGTGTTGATCATCCGGCAGCATTCTTAGCAGCCGCATTTGGAGGAATGGCGGCCCCGATGTTTGTCACTCTTTCAGGATGGGGAATATATAGAAGTGGATTGAATAAAATTAAATCTGAAAATATAAAATGGTNTAAATGGATTTTGTCAAGATTTATCTTATTATTTGCTTGCCAAATATTGGTAAATATATCTCTAAATATAGACAGAGGTGGACGGTTTTATTGGCATACTCCAGGCGTTCTAACTTTACTAGCAGTTTCATCGGTGTTAATTCCACTAATCTTAATGTTATCATTTAAACTTAGAAATTTAATAATGATTACAATGATATTATTTCCATTATTTATTGGAGAATATTCTGGAATAGATTGGTCATGGAATTATAGAGTAAATTCTCAAGGAATTTATGAATGGTTAGAAAGATTGCTATTGAATGGAACTTATCCATTAATTCCGTGGTTAGGATATATATTTCTAGGCACTTTAATCCATGACTTAGATAAATACTCAGATGCTAAAGATGACATAATTAAAATTGGATTGTTTATTACAGTAGTTACAATTTTAATTTCAATTATAGATAAGAAATCATGGGCATTGACTTCAGGAGATGCAATTTTGACATTTTTCCCTGCTAGCACTTCATTTCTAATTGTCTCAGGTACGATGGTAATATTATTAATGAGAATATTAGAAGGTGATGAAGCATCTGGAGAGAAATCAAGATATCCTAAATTATCATATTTGGAACCTGTAGGGAAAATTACATTGACAATTTATGTATTACATTTTTTGGTTCTTGGAGTGGCCGCCATCATAATGGATGAAAAACCAAGATTTGATATTTTTACTGCTTTTTCGATAACCATAGCACATACATTGATTTGGATACCGCTAGCAAATTGGCATCAAAATAACATACCAAACATATCGTTTGAATATTTTCTGAAAAAAATAAATTAATTATTTGTATTATCTGTCGACCAAGTTATTGGTTCAGACCAAGTAGTGCCGTCTTCATTAGAGGTTGAGATTCTAGCATAATATTGGGTTCCACAGCATGATAGGCCATCTAAATTATATGATTCGTTGCCTACATTTGTATCTCCAACATTGACGCTATTAGACCAACCGGATACTTGAGGCCCTGAGTCAGAAGTACCATAATAAATTTTTAAGATTATATCGGTACCATTATCATAAGTTTGCCAATTTATATCAACTGAGTCTGAAGATACGTTACTCGTAGTAATTGACCTAATAATTGCTGGATATAAGAAATATTCTCCCCTTAAGGGGTCATCTACCCAAACAGGCAGATGGGATAATCCCTCGAATGTATCTTGATTTAGCGGAAAGCCCCACGCATCATGATATGGCGCCAAATTATATCCAGTAGCATTAGAAATATGCATTGTCCAAGCATTAAATTCTTCTATATCTCCAGATGGAACTTCATATGCAGGTAGATCATAATAAATTGATAATGCAGTAGTAAGTGGGGCCCACCCCCATTCTTCTTTAATAATTAAAAAAGTATCTAGGGCAGTCCAAACCGACCAATTAGAAATATTAGAACCGTCATCGAAATATGAACTAATTCTTGATTCTCTTTGCTGAGGATCTTGGGCAAGGCCAGCTACTCCGACTAAATCTTCCATTAAGTAAACACTAGCAAGGTTGCAAGTAGTTTCAGTATTTCCTGGTAATGTTGAGGGCATCCACTGGTGATTATGACCAAGTTCATGAAACATTCCCCAATCGCCTTCTTCACTCATATGAGATAAATTCAAAACATCGGGAACGCTCAAATCATGAGCCATGAATGGATAGCCTGAGTGCATCCAACCTGCAGAAATTTGTACATCAAAAACTGCTCTTTCTACTCTTGGCCATGGAGTGAATCCATACAAAGAATGTTCCATTCCGATTGCTTGATCCCACCAATCCATCAATTCTTCTGGATTATTTAAATTTCTTATTTCGGAACTAGGTACCGATAGAATAAACATATCACTTCCAATTTCAGCCCATGGAGCCGGAAAGTTTCGAATATTTTCAATCCAATCAGTCAGATTAGTTTCTTTATTTATAAAATATGGAGCATTAATCGCATTAGAAATTAATATGTCAAAATGCCCCAATACTGAACCTGCATTTATTCCAACATAGATTGGTCCTCCAAATGAATTACCAACTTCAATAATAGGCTCATTGATATCCCAATATCTAACAATATTTGGAAATCTATGTAATTGATCTTTGCCCCATAGATTATCAGAATGAGTTCCAATTATTATCCAAACTCCTTGATCAATCAGAGATTGATTAATTGTAATGTCTATGACATCGCCCGGTGCGGCATATAATCCGGTAGACATTCTGAGAATTGACCTCGCGCCGGAATAGCCAAACTCACTAGGTAGGCCACTTTGATTTCCATTAATATTCACTACCCTAGACACCCTAGTAGCATTATCAGGTATCTCACCTGGGAATTCCGCATGGCTGGGATGAGAAGTTAATTCATTGGCAGGGAGTCTTTGAGTCAAAGCATCCTCAACTCCAAGTAAAACATCTGCAATTGGATCTTCCCCAATGTTGTATCCAACATCTTGCCAAAATGTCCCATATTCAATGACTGTCCAACCAGTTAGGTTCACAGTTTCACGTAAGTGGAACCAAAAACTATCGAAATCTAAAGAAATTACTCCCGTACAAATAGAAAGTGTGTCGTCAACAATAATTGCATCAGATTCAGATAATTTTTCACCATCTAAACGATCAGATGTGATTGCTTCAATTGCCGCATAAGGCCGAGATAATAAATGAGGGATATGTTCTAAATTAACAGTATCATAACCCCATTCATCAGAAACAAATAATCCTGTAGTTTTTGCTATTTTATTACCGGGGTAATTATGTGATAAATCTGAATTAGAATATGACCAATACCACGCATGACCACCCATTATTAGACCTCCTCCAGACAATAAAAATTCAGTAATATTGTTGTTATCGGAATTACTATGCCCATTCCAAAATTCATCCAATAAACAATCTAAATTAGATAAATCATCAGGAGTTACTCCTACAGTAACAGTATGGCCATCTGANTCTAATTCATCTTGAAAAGATTCGAAACCAGTTCCAAAAGATATTCCCACATTAGCATCTTTTCCACAAACCCAATTTACTGCACGTAGAGAAAAGGCTGTTTCTTCAGCACCTCCTCCAGTAACCCATCCTTCATGGCCAAATCCAATCATTTTTCCTTTTCCTACATGGCTCCCAGATATCACAGGAATATCTGAAGTATATCCGCCTTCAGTGAAACCAATTGGGAAAGCCCATTTTCCTATAGGTAAGATTGGGGATGGCCACCCTCCCCAATCAGTAGCACTCATTCCATTCAATAAATCGAATTGATCGGCGGCCAAATCATGTACAACTATCCATATTTTTGAAGAAAATGATCCTCCCGTATTATTTGACCAAACAGTGTATTCATTCCAGTTTGTTCTTTCATTTGGAATACCTTCAATAGTTCCATTTAGTGAAAGGTACAAACCACTTGGCAAATTTGGCACTACATTCCAACTTTCTATATCGGGGCCAAAGTTTAATGGAGAAATGTTAATTGATTTATTTGATTCTAAGATATATTCCTCTTGTGGCCAAGATATATTACTTGGTTGCTGATTTAAAATTCTAATAGAAATTATAGTAGAGTCCGATCCTCCAGAATTATTAGCCCAAATTGAATAAATAATCCAATCTTGCTCTTGAAGTATGATTCCAGAAATAATTCCAGTCTCCGAATTAAAAAATAATCCTTCTGGGAGTTCTGGACTAATTTCCCAATAAACAGGAGTTCCCCCCTCCCATTTGGGATTGAAGAAACTAATATTATCACCAATTATTAAATCTAATTTTAAAACATCATATGCCAGTTCAACTACTGGTAAATCAAGAATTTTTATATTAATATCAGTAAAAATTGCACCCTGTGAATTTGAAGCAGTAATCCTATATGTACTAAAATCCTGGATATAAATTGGCTTTCCTTCAATTGAACCATCAGATTCGATGAATCTTAATCCTTGTGGTAATATTGGCTCAATTGACCAAGAATTGATATTACTACCATTTATTAATGGTGTAATTTTAACAAAATCATATTTTATCCATGTAAAATTCTTATTAATAAAATTGAGGTCTGATGGCATTTTAGGAATAGAAATTAATCTAAATTCAGTAAATACTAATCCTCCATTATTTGTTGCAGTGACCGTATAATTAGCATCTATTTCTATTCCTAAAACACCACTAATTGAACCATTTTCGTAAAAAGTAATCCCCATTGGTAAATCAGGGAATATTCCTAACTTATCTGGGATTCCTCCTTGAATAATTGGTTTATTCAAATTGCATTCAATATCAATAACGCAATACAAGACTTCGTCGTCATAATTTATTGATTTGGGGGGCACTGCAGAAACTTCAATATCCAAAGTTGTTGTAGAAAAACCAGCATTGTTTCTTGCAATAATGGTATATCTGGATAATTCTTTAGCATTTATTGGAATTCCTGAAATTACTCCTGAATTTGAATCTAAAGTAAATCCATCCGGTAATGTAGGATTTATTTGCCAAGTTTCAGGTCCATCCCCTAAGAAGCTTGGAGTTAAATTCTGCATTTCTTGTCCAACTGTAAGTAAAATAGATTTTTCACCGTAGTTTAAGTTCTCTGGCCTAACCATTATCCTGCAATAAGTTCCCGTAAATACTTCTTTACTATTGCAATCTTCCTCAATAATCTCCACTTTAAAACAATCATCATGATTCGGATTAATATTACAATCAACTTCATCCACATCTGGTGAATTATCTTGGTTTGTAAGTCCCAAGCATCCAGAAGTTAGCATCATAGTTACAATCAGTAGGGTTGACCGATAAGTCGTAACCATAAGTAAACCTANCAAAGCGTATGATAAAAGAATATCTAATTATTTTAATTATAAACCAGGATATGCTAAATCTGATTGAAAGCAGTATTTTACAGTTTGAAAATTAGATTTAAATTCATTAATATCCTTTTTTATAAGTTTGGGGTCATCTTTTCTGATCAATGCTCTAGAATAAAATTTAGCGATATCTTTCATATCATCATTGGACATCCCCAATCTAGTAATTTCAGGAGTTCCCAACCTTAATCCACTAGGNGACATAGCNTTTGTATCACCAGGNAACATATTCATGTTAGTTATAATTCCAGATTTCTCGAGTAGTGCCGCTGCATCCCTTCCTGCACCTGAATCAATTTGACCATGACGNGTCAAAACCTGATGNCTAGCAGTGTACCCTCTGTCCTCTGCAATTACATCGAATCCTTCTTCGGCCAATGATTCTGCCAAAGNCTGGGCATTGGAGATTATGTCTATTGCATATTGTTCCCCAAATTCTTCAAATTCGGATAAAGCCACAGNTTTCCCAGCCACATGATGAAGATGATAAGATGAACAAACTCCAGGAAATATCCCATTATTCAGTTTTTTCTGGAATTTTATATCTTCTGAATTTGATAATAAAAAACCACCTTGAGGGCCTGGAAAAGTTTTGTGGCTACTCCCAGTCATAACATCAGCCCCTTCATTCAAAGGATCTTGAAATTGATTTCCTGCAATCAAGCCCAATACATGTGCCCCGTCATACATAACTTTTGCATTGACTTCATGAGCAGCATCAGAGAGTTCTTGTAACGGTGTAGGGAATAGAAAAACTGATTGACCAAATAATGCCAAATTTGGTTTAGTTTCTCTTATTAAATTGATTGATTGATCAATGTCTGGCTCCATCCTATCTTCATCCCAAGGATAAGTAGTAAGATTGAGGCCTCGCATTCCTACAGCACCCATTTGTGCATGAGATATATGCCCCCCATCAGCTGTTGAAACTGCCATTATTGTCTGCCCTGGTTTTGTCAATGCTTTGAGTGCCCCCAAATTAGAATTAGTACCAGAAGTTGACTGTATATTAGCGAAATTACAATTAAAAACTCTCTTAGCAGTTTCAATTCCAATATTTTCTATAGTGTCAAAATCTTCACAACCCTGATAATATCTTTTCCCCGGGAGTCCTTCTGCATATCTTCCATGTAAGTCGGAATTACAAGCCTCCCTAACTAATGGGCTGAGGATATTCTCGCTCGCTATCATGGGGATGCTGTCACGATAATGCCTTCCAGAATCACAAATTGCATCCATTATTTTTGATATGGTATTTTCTCTTCCCATGGTGTTCCATTGAAACTCGGTAAATGATATTGACTATCATTAAACTTCAAAACCTGAAGTCTCTGGCTTATATACATGGCATCAGAATCTAAACAACGAATCATTAAACAAAAAAAACTTGAATGTCCAATATGTAAGAATGACTCTTTTAGTTCTCAAACTGCTAACTTGAATAGTACAATCGCAAATTTTTTAGGAATTAGTAAAAATAATCAATCATTCATAGGATACATTTGTGATAATTGCGGTCACATATTACCATTTATAAAAAAATAATATTTTTAAAAATAAAATAAAAACATTAAATTACAGGTTAAATGGGTGTTTNTAGTGGCGCCGACAGCAGGACTCGAACCTGCGACCTGTGGATTAACAGTCCACCGCTCCACCAACTAAGCTATGTCGGCCTGACCTTGCGCTTGCTAATACATTCATGAATGAATCGGAATCATTCCCACTCAATTGTGCCAGGAGGCTTGTGAGTTATATCATAAACTACTCTGTTAACTTGCCCTTTCAACTTGTTAGTAATTTCAGTACTAATTTCAGTCAAAACGTCATGAGGTATTGTTGAATACCTTGCACTCATGCCATCTAAACTAGATACGGCCCTTACTACAACAGTTTCTCCATGTACTCTAACATCTCCATGTACACCCACACTTCGTACTGGGAGAAGGGCAGCAAAATATTGCCAAGGTAATTCACATCTACCCGAAGAAGCTGCTTTTTCTAGATTCTTTTCTACTATAAAGCAAGCTTCGCGGCATGCTTCAACTCTTTCAGGAGTTAAGTCTCCTAAAACTCTGACTGCCAATCCCGGCCCAGGGAATGGCTGTCTTTCGCTAGATTCTATGGATAGTTCTCTAGCAATCTTTCTAACTTCGTCTTTATAAAATTCCCTTAATGGCTCCACAATAATTAAATTTACATCATCTGGTAATCCTCCAACGTTATGGTGGGATTTTATTACATCTCTTTCTCCTCCACCTGATTCAATCCAATCTGGAGCGATGGTCCCTTGAACAAGATATTTTGCTCCACAGATTCTTTGTTCTTCTTCGAAAACACGTATGAATTGTTCCCCAATTACTTTCCTTTTTTCTTCAGGATCAGTAACATTCTCTAATTCGGAAAAAAATTGTTTTGATGCATTTACAACTTTGAGATTTATTCCCATATTAGCAAACATTTCTTTTACTTCATTTGATTCATCTTTCCTCATGAAACCAGTATCGACATAAACACAATGCAACATACTACCTATGGCCTTGTGTGCCAATACTGCAGCTACGCTACTATCAATACCTCCAGAACATGCAATTATTGCAGTATCGTCAATATTTGACTTAAGTGCATCTATAGCTTCTTCGATAAGGATTTCAATTTTCAAGAAAATCATTCCCTTAAAGCTGCATCATCCAATAATACTTGACTAGCACGATTGGCACGATATTGATTAATTTGATTAGCAATATTATCATCATAAAGGGCTATCATTTGTCCTGCTAAAATCGCTGCATTATCTCCTCTGCCGACTCCTACAGTAGCCACTGGCATCCCTGGTGGCATTTGAACAATCGATAATAAGCTATCATAAGGAACTGCGCCCCCTACTGGAACTCCGATCACAGGTAAGCTTGTCATTGAAGCTATTACTCCTGGTAAAGCAGCAGCCATTCCCGCCATCCCAATAAATACTTTAGTACCATTAGATATTGCATTTTCAACTACGGATTCAAGATGTTTTGGAGTCCTATGTGCAGAAGCAATATGTACAGAATGATCGATATTTAAAATCGATAAAATCGAAGTACATTTGTCGCAAACAGGCATATCAGACTTAGAACCAAGTATTATACATACATCCATGTCACTACGAGAGGATAGAGGTACAAATGCTTACCGTTTAATTGGTATTAAATATCATTCTTCTTCAGAAGTAATAAGAAACTTTTTCGACCAAGAATTTCCCATAATTATTGGCGGCTTTTGTAAAATATTTATCAACATTAAGTCTTCTTTTTCTCTTTTGAAAAATGGGTCTTGAATGAATCCTGATTTATGTACAAACGCAATAGAAAGAAAATTAACTTTACTCCTACGTATACCAGATAAAGTAAGGTAACCATCCATACATTTGTAATGTGCAATTGGCCCTATATTCCATTTATTTGATTTAATAGACCAAGAATTGTTCAAATCCCCACTATTCCAATTTTTAATCTCTATCGGCAATACAAAACGAGATGGAGGGATTAGCATCATATTCTGAATTAACCTAATTGATCGAAACATTGCAGCACATAAAAAGAAGTAAGAAATCCAACCAAATCTGGGATCTACTAATATGTGTATTGGAAAAATAGCTATGCCAATAAAAAGTAAATTCCAATCTATAGGTAATTTATAAATTGAATTAATGTGTGATAGTTGTAGTTCACGAGAGACAAACAAGGGATATATGACTAAAATCCAAGAAATTGAAAAGAATATGAAGGAAATTAATTGATCATTGGGTGTTTCTCCGGAAAATACTAATGGAATTACAGTTAAAATTAGGAAAAAGGGTGCCCAAGCCAATGGAAATAATAATTTATAAGCCAATGGCTTCATTCTTTGACGCATCCATCCATGATTACCCAACCTAGGAGTTGATGTTGCCCAATTACTATTGGGAGTTAATTCACCATTCCTGATATCTGGAGGAAGTTCATCTTTGAGATTCCACCAATCAGGATTTCCAAGGAGCCAGTGATTATCTAAGACAGCATCCATAGGCTATCGTGAAGGGCCTCATTATTCGATTCTTTGGATATTATTAGTTAGAATTATTACCAGGATGTTTCAAGATTAAATTTCTAGCCGCCCAAACTTCGTCAACACGTTTCACATCAGTCGAATGAGGTGCAGATGTTATTATATCTGGATCTTCGGAAAGTATCTTATGAAAATCTGATGCAAATTTATCTAACACTTCTTTGGATTCTGTTTCTGTTGGTTCAATCATCAGACATTCTGGGACTATCATGGGAAAATATAGAGTAGGTGCCATCACTCCATAATCTAACAACCTCTTTGCCACATCTTTGCCTGTAACTCCGTGGAGTTCTTTCAGAGGAGATAATGACAATGTAAATTCATGCATAACGAGATCTGCTGGAGCTCCATTAAGTGGCATTACATGAATTTTTTCTGCAATCTCAGGATCCGGATTCATAATTTTATGCCGTAAATAATTAGCATTCAAGACTGCGTGTTCACTCATTTTTTCCAATTCTTTCCCGTATCTTCTATAGAAAGCCCAAGATCTAACTACTGCTCCTGCATTACCATTCCATTGTTGAACCTTACCAATACTACTTTCTCCAACATCTTCCCAAAAATACCAATATCCATCATCAACTCCAATTGGGTCTGATTCTATTTTTTTTCTTCGCCCTGCTATCGGAGTTGGTAAAAATTGAGATAAGTGTGATTTGACTCCAATTGGACCACTCCCTGGCCCTCCTCCTCCATGTGGTTGGCTGAAAGTTTTATGTAAATTATAATGGACTGCATCAAAGCCCATTCTTCCAGGATCTGTTTTACCAATTATTGCATTAAAGTTGGCCCCATCATAGTACATCTGGCCTCCTGCTGAATGTACGATTTCTGTAGCTTCGGCTATTTGATGTTCAAAAACACCCAATGTAGATGGGTTTGTTATCATCATTGCAGCAGTATCTTCACCGACTGCAGATTTTAATGCATCAATATCCAAGCGACCATCTTCGCCACTTGGGATTTCAATGATGTCATAACCACACATAGATGCTGATGCGGGGTTAGTCCCATGCGCTGAGTCAGGAACTATAACTTTTGATCGATGCCCTTGGCCCCTTTGCCTATGATATTCTTGTATGCACCTTATTGCCGTAAATTCTCCCTGTGCTCCAGCAACCGGTTGCAAAGTAACTTGATCCATTCCCGAGCATACTGCAAGCATTTCTTGCATTTCAAAATAAATTGCCAATAGCCCTTGGACGTGATGATCTGGTTGAAGTGGATGGATTTTATCCATCCCTGGCAATTGAACGATTTTTTCATTAACTCGGGGATTGTGTTTCATAGTGCACGACCCTAGAGGGTAGAATCCATTGTCAATTCCAAAATTACGATTAGATAGCCAAGTGTAATGTCTAACTATTTCTGGTTCACTCGCTCTTGGCCATCTGGGAAGGTTTTGACGTCGTAATTTTGCTGGAATGGAAGAAATTAATACCTCCTTATCAACCAAAGGTAAAGGTTGAGACCATCCTGCGCCTCTAGCACCATTAAAGGCGAATAAATCACTCATTTAGTCGCCTCCATCAATTTTGAAAGTCCCGTATGAAGAGATTTTATATCTGATTTGGAGGTTCTGTCATCAACACCAATGAGTAAGCAATGATCCATTTCTTTCCACCATATACCAAGATCAAATCCTGCTGTTACTCCAAAATCATCCAAATAAGAAAGCGCTTCGGATGCCGTAAAAGGTAATTTTATCACGAATTCTCTGAAGTGATAACCCTCATTATTAACAATTTCAATACCTTTAATTGAGGATATTGAATCTTTAGTTAATTCGGTATTGGCAGCGACTCTGAGAGCCAATCTTTCTAGCCCTTCTGGACCTAATAATGACATGTGTATTGCACCCATTAGAGCAATTAATGTTTCATTAGAACAAATATTAGAAGTTGCTCTATGCCTCCTTATGTGTTGTTCTCTAGTAGAGAGAGTTAAAGTAAAAGCCCTATTTTCTTCAATATCTTTGGTTAATCCCACAATTCTTCCTGGCATTTGCCGAATATATTTATCGGTACAAGCAAATATTCCATAAATTGGCCCTCCCGCAGTAGGTCCAATTCCAAAAGCTTGCCCTTCTCCGACAACAATATCTGCACCCCAATCACCAGGTGGTTCAATTATCCCAAGAGAAACTGAATCAACTCCAACAATTAATGCTGTGTCTACGCCAATAAGGCTTTTTATTTCCAATAAATTCTCATCCAGCATTCCAAAGCAATTTGGTTGTTCAACATAAACTGCGCAGCAACCCTCGGCTTCTTTTACAGAATTNATATCAATTTGACCATTCTTTAAATGTTTTAAAATTTTAATTTCGATATCTCCACCTTGAGTATAGTTTTTTATGACGGCTAATCTGTGAGGTGGAACATAATCGGATACATATACAACACCTTTTTGAGTAGATTTCCTGTCATGTACTCTGAAGGCACAAGTAATTGCTTCTGCTGCCGCAGTAGAAGCATCATACATAGAAACATTGGCAACAGGTAATCCAACTAATTCGCTTACCATAGTCTGAAACTCCCACATTGCCTGAAGCATACCTTGGCTAACTTCTGGCTGATATGGAGTATAGGACGTGAGAAATTCTCCCCTAGTAGCCAACATTGCAACAGCAGTAGGGACAAAATTTCTGACAAGTCCGGCTGATAAAAAACTTGGCCTATCTTCTAAAGTTATATTAGCNCCCAATAATCTAGTNGCATCTGCCCATATTTCTTCTTCGGACTGTGGATCTGGCAAAGGTAATGGCTCATTTCGTCGTATTTCTGCAGGTATATGAGAAAATAAATCATCCATGGATTCTAATCCTAGAACATCCAACATTTCTTTTTCGCGTCCCAAATTAGGCATCTGATCCATCGCGTATGCACTCCTATTGACCCCAATGAACGTAGTCAGGTGTTTGAATAATTCGGATAAACATTTTCCTTTATTTTAACACATTATTAATTACCATGAACATGTGCCGTGAGATATGAAGATTGCAATTACTTGGCCGGATTCTTTTATTTCGCCTCATATTGAACAGATGCTTGGCCCAGCAGCTGTAGTNATTACAGAAGANATTTTGAAAGANCAAAGTAAATTAGATGTAATGCTTACTCCTTGTAATGCATTAATACACATCAACTCGTGGCTCAAAAATTCTTCTTCTGACAGAAATGATGATTCTGCATACCGTGCAATGAGAGAAGAAGCTAGACCGATTTTAGATGCTGTTGATCGCCATGGCAGCCTACATATGATTATCTTAGGGACATTGAGAGTTTATCCCGAATGGAATCCTGAATATACAATACATCCTTTCTATGATTGGAACTCTAGCCTNGATCCAAGAGATTCAGCAGCTAGTGGGCAGTTGTGGATGGAAGAAACNGCAATGGAGAGGGCACAAGCAGAAAGGCCTGTTAGTATACTAAGAGTATCAAATGTTCAAGGAATTCCAGTCTCAGGCCCTCCTGGNAATGGAATTTTACACAGATGGGCGGAAGATTGCAAGATAGGATTTGGAATAAGTATGCCAGGAGACGGCTCTGGAGTGAAGGATTTTATTCATATTCAAGATTTATTACAAATAATTAGTGCAGTTTTACGCGATCCTCCGCCAACTAGAGAAAGTATGGCAATAGGTTCCGGCGCAGGAATAACAATGACCGAATTATCAGAAATTTATCGTAGTAAAGTCAACTGTGACGTATTGACAGGTGGAGAAGACAAGGGAGAGGTTTTTGGAGTTGTAGATGGAAGAGACATGGAAGATCGTTTTGGATTTAGACCGCAAATAAGTATTGAAGAAATGGTAGATGAGTCATTGGGCATACTTGGAAATTAACTTTCTAAAATCAAACGTTTTCGAATGCGATTCCATCCATTAACGGATGCAGAAATATCATATTTAGAATTAATTTTATAGTAATCATAGGGGACTTTGTTATCTAATTTAATTTCAACTTCCCTATCAATATGATTAGCGATTAAACTATATCCGCCCCTATATTTTTCATCAATTCCAATTCCGCATGTTTTTTGAATTCCAATAATTTTAACTTCAAAATTAATATTATTCCCCTCATATTTTGATTCAATATTAGTTATTTCTGATGAAAATCTTACATCGTTAAAATCACTAAATATTTCTTCTACTGAAATAGAATTTAAGGGAATTTCTTTCTCATCATTGACACTAATTACTTGCGATTGTTCGATAGTATCTTCAGATACTTTTTCGGTTTCTATAATTGGAACATCAAGTTCGGGAGTCTCTTTATTTATTTCTTTTGTATTTGATGGTTTGTCAACTATTTTTTTGTCTAAATTATTATTTGCTAGTTTACTTGCTGTGATACCTACAGCTGCGATTCCAGCAGTAGCAGTTGACGCAATAAGTAATTCTTTTTCAAAAGCATCTGCTTGGGACTTCCATGATTTTTTGGCAAT